>Ga0255768_10000300_pt1 | contig 51080 bp, 55 predicted proteins | sample 071ome_33_FD_179983 | JGI IMG/M metagenome (GOLD analysis project Ga0255768, IMG submission 179983) | Coastal salt marsh microbial communities from the Groves Creek Marsh, Skidaway Island, Georgia - 071412AT metaG (version 2) | ecosystem: Environmental > Aquatic > Marine > Intertidal zone >... | reverse complement strand
CATGCGGGCTGCGTTCAAGGCCATCCAGGACGGCAAACAGGTCGCCGTGCTGGTGCCGACGACCCTGCTCGCTCAACAGCACGTCACGACCTTTGCCGAACGGATGGCGCCCTACCCGATTCGCGTTGAGGTGCTCAGCCGGTTCCTCACCGCCAAGCAGGCCAAAGCCGTCACCGATGGTCTCAAGGACGGTGAGGTCGACCTGGTTGTCGGCACGCACCGGCTGCTGGGCGAGGGCATCGAGTTCAAAAACCTCGGGTTGTTGATCGTCGACGAGGAGCAGCGCTTCGGTGTCAGCCACAAGGAACAGATCAAGGAACTCCGCCACGACATCGACGTCCTGACGCTCACCGCGACACCGATCCCGCGCACGATGGAGATGTCGCTCACCGGTATCCGTGACATGTCGTTGCTCAACACGCCGCCGGCGGATCGTCAGCCGATCCTCACCTATGTCGGCGAGTACGAGGAACGAGCGGTCGCCGAGGCGATCCGTCGTGAGCTGCTCCGTGAAGGGCAGGTCTTTTTCGTGCACAACCGCGTGCGCGACATCGAGCACGTCGCCGAACGGCTCCGGAACCTCGTACCCGAGGCGCGGGTGGCGATCGCTCACGGGCAGATGGACGAAGGCACGCTCGAACGCGTCGTGGTCGATTTCTGGGAGGGCAACTACGACGTCCTCGTCTGTACGACCATCATCGAGTCGGGCATCGACATGCCGACCGTGAACACACTGATCGCCGATCGGGCCGATCTTCTCGGACTCGGGCAGCTCCACCAGCTGCGGGGTCGGGTCGGTCGAGCCGGACAGCGGGCCTACGCCTATCTGTTCCATCCGGTCGATCAGGTCTTGTCCGAGGAGGCCTACGAGCGACTCAAGACGATTGGCGAGGCCACCGAGCTCGGGTCGGGTTTCCGGATCGCCATGCGCGACCTCGAGATTCGCGGTGCCGGCAATCTGCTGGGTACCGGCCAGTCGGGTCACATCGCCGCCGTCGGCTACGACCTCTACTGCCAGATGGTCACCGAAGCGGTCGGTGAACTCAAGGGCGAGCGGGCCCCGGAGCCGGTCGAGATCGCGATCGAGGTCCCCGGCAACGCCCACCTGCCCGACGACTATGTCCTGAAGGAGACCAACCGGCTCGAGGCCTATCGGCGGCTTGCGTCGATCGAGTCCCTTGAGGCGCTCGATGATGTCCGAGCGGAATGGCTCGACCGTTTCGGTCCGATCCCCGAGCCGGCCGAGGCGCTCCTGCAGGTCGGGCGCCTTCGGGTCGAGTGTGTCCGCACCGGGGTTCGCGAGATCACCGTGACGAAGGGCCCCGGCTTCGGTGGCCCCGATTTCGTCGCCCGACTGTCGCCTGTCCATCTGCCCGACAGCAAACAGGTGCGCATGGAGCGGCTCTATTCCGGCAAGGGCTCGGGCAACCAGGCCGTGTTCAAAGAAGCGATCGGCGAACTCCAGTTGCCTCTGCGGAAGCGAGATGGTGGCGTCGTCGATCAATTGGCCGAGATCATGGGCGACCTGATCCCCGACAGCCCCGACCGCGCCGCTAGCCTTCCGTCTTCGTGAGCAACGAATCGCAGGTCGAAACCGAAGCCGACGCCCCGCTAGGCCGCCCGAGTCCGAGGGCGGCGCTGTCCGCGGGTCCGTTCGGCGTTGTCGCTGCCGTGATCGCCCTCGGCGTGGTCGTCGCAGCGGCCGTGTTCTTCGCCGTGGGTTCCGACGATACGGAGCGTGCAGCCTTCGAGTCGCGCTCGTTCGAGGACCGGGCCTCCTCTCAGGATGAGATCGCCGAATGGCGTTCGGTCATCGACAGTGGGGCGATCGCCGCCAGCCTCGACGGCACCGAGCTGACCTGGTCCGAGCTTGAGGGCATGCTCGAACGCCTTCCTGTTGGCGCCCCCAGATACACCGGCGTCCCTGACCTCGACACCACTCGTCAGGTCGTCCGTCAGTGGATGATCACGCGTGCACTCAAGGATGAACTCGCAGCCCGCGGTATCGAGTCCGATACCGCTGATCGTCAAGCAGCGCTCGATGAGACCTTGCTGGCGGATCCGACGTTTGACGAGACCACGCCGTATGGCGTGTTGGCTCTGGAGACTCGGTCGCTCACGACGACGCTCGATCGAGTGGTCGACGATCTAGCGCTGGCGGCCGAACTCGAGCGTCCCGAGTACCTCTGTTCGAGCCACATCCTTGTCGAGACGGCAGCGGAGGCCGAAGAGATCGTGGCCCTTCTGGACGAGGGCGCCGACTTCGCAACCCTTGCCATCGAGCGCAGCGGGGATGGATCTGCAGCGATCGGCGGCGATCTCGGTTGTGGCCCCACCATCGGCTACGTCTCCGAGTTCAGCGACGGCGCGCGAGCAGCCGGCAGCGGCAACATCTCGCCGCCGGTGCGTTCCCAGTTCGGCTGGCATGTCATCTCGGTTCGCACGATCGGTGAGCTCACCACGGAGAACCACCCGGAGATGACCGAGGCCGAGGTTCAGCAGGCGCTCGGCAGTTTTGAACCGATGGCTCGTGACCGCATCGCAAACGATCTCGGCACCGAGATCGTTGACGCAGCGTGGGAGCGAGTCGCCGCCGGTCACACGCTCGACGAGCGACTCGGTGTGTGGGATTCCACGGTGCGCTTCATCGCCCCGCCCGGCGCGATCGACGGCTGAGTCCGGACGTGGCGGGTCGACTCACCATCGTGGGGCTCGGCCCGGCCGGCCCCGAGCTGATCACCCCGCAGGTCACGGAGCGGCTGGCCGCGGCCCCGATGGTGCGGCTACGCACCGCCCGGCATCCCGCAGCCGTCGTCGTCGACGCGCCGTCCTACGACCACGTCTACGAGGCCGCCGATCGGTTCGCCGACCTTTATGAGGAGATCGCACGCGATCTCCTTGCGCTCGTCGCGGTCGACGACCTCGTCTATGCCGTACCTGGTTCGCCGCTCGTACTCGAACGAACGGTGGAGTTGGTGCGAGAGGCAGCGGCCGACATGGATCTCGAGCTCGAGATCCTTCCGGCGGTGTCCTTTCTCGACACCGTGTGGAGTCGCCTGCAGGTCGACCCGATCGAAGCCGGGGTCCGGTTGATCGACGGTCATGTGTTCGCGACCGCCGCAGCCGGACAGACCGGACCGCTCCTCGTCGCCCACACCCACGCCAACCATGTGCTCTCCGATGTCAAGCTTGCCTTCGAGGAGCCGCCGGCCACCGCAGTGATCCTGCAGCGACTCGGGTTGCCCGACGAGCGCATCGTCGAAGTCGCCTGGGCTGATCTCGACCGCGAACTTGAGGCCGACCATCTCACCTCGCTGTATCTCCCCGAGGTGGCCGAGCCCGTCGCCCACGAGTTTGCTCGCTTCGACGAATTGGTTCGGATTCTGCGTGACGAGTGTCCGTGGGACCGCAAGCAGACCCACGCCAGCCTGCGGCGTCACCTGCTCGAGGAGACGCACGAGGTGCTGGAGGTGCTCGACGCTCGGGCGGCACTCGCCGACACCGAACCTGACCCCGACCTGGACGACCATCTCGCCGAGGAGCTCGGTGATCTGCTCTACCAGATCTACTTCCACGCCCGGTTGGCCTCCGAGCGAGGATCGTTCACCGTCGCCGACGTGGCTCGAGGCGTGCACGACAAGCTGGTTATCCGGCACCCGCACGTCTTCGGTGACGTCGATGCCGACGATGCGGAGACCGTGGTGTCGACGTGGGAGGAGATCAAGGCGCAGGAGAAGCAGCGCGACTCCGCCCTCGACGGCATCCCCCCGTCCCTGCCGGGATTGGCACTTGCGGCGAAGATCCAGAAGAAGGCGGCGTCGGCCGGCTTCGACTGGGATGGCGGAGTCGAGGTCGCCTACGCCGACGTCGAAACAGAACTCGCAGAGGTGCGAGAGGATCCGAGCGAGCACGAAGTCGGTGATCTTTTGTTTGCCGGGGTGCAGGTGGCCCGTAGGCTCGATGTCGACCCGGAGGCTGCGCTCCGCAGTGCTGCCCAGCGGTTCGCCTCGCGGTTCCGTCGGGTCGAGGTGCTCGCCGGGAGCCCTGAGGCGCTTGCCGCTGCGGACGAAAATCAGCTCACGGCGTGGTGGGCGGTGGCCAAGTCGGCCGAATCCCTGGCAGACTGACGGTCCCGGGACGGCGGAGCATCCCAGGGCTCGCGCGGTTCGCGCGAAGTCCCTCACTCTTCGCGCGAAGCCCACTAGCCTTGCGCCCAATTCCGCCCGTTCGCGCATTGCGAGGTCGTTCCGTCATGAGCACCATTGAGCACGTCCACGGTCGTGAGGTCTTCGACTCGCGCGGCAATCCCACCGTCGAGGTGGAGATCGCCCTCGATTCTGGTGCCATCGGTCGGGCGATCGTGCCCTCTGGCGCCTCCACCGGCGCGTTTGAAGCGGTCGAGTTGCGCGATGGCGGCGATCGACTCAACGGCAAGGGTGTGCTGACTGCGGTTGGCTTCGTCAACGGCGAACTCGCCGACACGGTCATCGGCCTCGACGCCATCGATCAGCGGCTTGTCGACGCCGAACTGATCTCCACCGACGGCACCGACAACAAGAGCCGGGTCGGAGCGAACGCCATTCTCGGCGTTAGCCTCGCCACGGCCCAGGCAGCGGCCAACGAACTCGAGATCCCGTTGTGGCGTCATATCGGTGGATCCAACGCCCACGTGCTGCCCGTTCCGATGATGAACGTGCTCAATGGCGGCGAGCATGCCGACAACGCCGTCGACTACCAGGAATTCATGTTCATGCCGGTGGGCGCCGCGTCGTTCACCGAAGCCCTGGTGTGGGGTGTCGAGGCGTACCACGTGCTCAAGAAGGTGCTCGGCGACAAGGGTCTCTCGACCGGCATCGGCGACGAGGGCGGCTTCGCTCCCGACCTCGCCAGCAACGAGGAGGCAATCCAGTTGCTCGTCCAGGCGATCGAGATGTCGGGCCGAACCCCCGGTGACGACATCGCCATCGCGATGGATGTCGCCTCGACCGAGTTCTACGACACCGACACCGGCCTCTACACCCTTGCCGCCGAGGGCCGCAGCCTCGATTCGGCATCGATGGCCGGCGAACTTGCGTCGCTGTGCGACCGGTACCCCATCGTCTCGGTCGAGGACGGCATGGCCGAAGAGGATTGGGATGGCTGGAAAGCCCTCAACGAGGGTGTTGGCGATCGCGTTCAGCTCGTCGGTGACGACCTCTTCGTCACGAACACCGAGCGCCTCAGCCGTGGCATCGAGGGCGGCTACGCAAACTCGATCCTGATCAAGGTCAACCAGATCGGTTCGCTCACAGAGACCCTCGAGGCTGTCGACATGGCCACCCGCAACGGCTGGACCTCGGTGATGTCGCATCGCTCCGGCGAGACCGAGGACACCTTCATCGCCGATCTCGCTGTCGCCACCAATTGCGGCCAGATCAAGACCGGTGCCCCGGCTCGCTCCGACCGTGTCGCCAAGTACAACCAGCTGCTGCGCATCGAGGAACAGCTCGGTGAGTCGGCGGCCTTCCGAGGAACGAGCGCCCTCGCGGGCGGCTGACCATGGCTCCGTCCCGTTCGCGCGCCACGGCCGGATCACCGGCACGCCGCCCCGCTGGCGGACGACCCGCGCGCGGGCCGCAACCCGTCCGCAAACCCGCGGCCAAACCGGCCGGAGGCGGACCCCGGTTCCGATCGGGAATGGCAGTTCGCAGCGCACTCGTCGCTGCGACCCTTGCGGCGGGCGCTGCACTCGCGTACATGCCGGTCACCGACTACTTCGAACTGCGCGGCGAGCTGACCGAGCTCGAGGTTGAGAGCACCGAGCTGCACCAACAGCTCAGCGACGCTGAGTCCCAGAAGCAGAAGGCGGAGAGCGAGATCGAGCTGCGAGCCCGCTGCTATGCGAACTATGTCTGGCCCGGCACGGAGAGCTACGCCATCCCGGGTTCCGGTACGGGTTGTGTCTCGGTTCGCTGAGTCGGCCACGATGATCCGATGAGTTCTTCTTCGGCAGCCCACGTCGTCGCCCATGGCCTGGTTCGACGGTTTGGCGATCTCACCGCCGTCGATGGCATCGACCTCAACGTGGGGGAGGGCGAGATCTTCGGCTTTCTCGGTCCGAACGGCGCTGGTAAGTCGACCACGGTCCGGATGCTCGTGACACTGCTGAAGCCGTCGGCGGGTTCAGCCTCGGTTGCGGGTTTCGACGTCGCTTCCCAACCGAATGAGGTTCGTCGCCGGATCGGGGTCGCTCTCCAGGACGCCGCGATCGATCCACTGATGACCGGCAACGAGTCGCTACGGCTTCAGGCGGTCATGCAGGGCCTCGGTGGTAGGCCAGGGCAGCAGCGCGCGGGGGAACTCCTCGAACGGGTCGGTCTTACCGAAGCCGGCGACCGGCGGGTCGGCACCTACTCCGGAGGTATGCGTCGACGTCTTGATCTCGCCCTCGCGCTGATCCACAAGCCGTCGGTGTTGTTCCTTGATGAGCCGACGACCGGACTCGACCCGACGAGCCGTCAGGCCGTGTGGGAGGAGGTCCGGTCGCTCAACGACGAAGGCACCACGGTCTTTCTCACCACCCAGTACCTCGAGGAAGCCGATCAACTCGCCGGTCGTATTGCGATCATCGACGGTGGCACGATCGTCCGAGAAGGTGACCCCGCTGCACTCAAGGAGGCTGTCGGCGATCCGACCTTGCGCCTTGAGGTCGCCGATCCGGCCCGTCAGGAGGCGGCGCGGGGCATCCTTGCCGGATTCGGCGGCGAGCGCCCCGCCCGGACCGGACGGATCGCCATCGGTCTGCGGGGCGGTACCGGCAGTCTCGCCGCCGTGATCCGAGCGCTCGACGAGGCGGGCATCACCGTCGGCCATGTCGAGGTTGACTCTCCCAGTCTCGACGATGTCTTCGCCGACGCTACCGGGCGCCGTCTCGAGGGCGCCGGTTCGTGACCGCGGCGGTCACCACGGAGCGGTCCCGTTGGCGGATCGCGGCGGAGCAGTCGCTCGCCCTCGCCATCCGGTCGGTGCGCAACACGGCGCGCGACCCCGGTGCCTGGGTGCCTCCCATGATCTTTCCGCTCGTGCTCGCTGCGATCTATGGCGCCCAGTTCAGCCGAGCCACCGAGTTGCCCGGTTTTCCGGAGGTCGACTCGTTCCTGCAGTTCATTCTTCCTGCATCGATCCTCCAGGGCGTGTCGTTCAACGCCGGTGATGCGGGTACCGGCATGGCGACCGATATCCAGAACGGTTTCTTCGACCGCTTGATGAGCTCGCCGACAAGTCGCCTCGCCGTCTTCATCGGCCGTCTTGCCGGGGCGATCGTGTTCTCCGCGATTCTCGCCACCGTCCTGGTACTGATCTTCACGGTGTTCGGCGCACCGGTGCAGGGCGGTGTGGTCGCCGCCCTTGCATTGATCGTCATCGCAGCCTTTCTGGCGGTCGCAATCGGCGGGTTCAGTCTCGCCGTCGCGATCCGAACGGGTTCGAGTGAGGCGACCCAGGCGATGTTCCCCCTGACCTTCGTGATCATCTTCGTGTCGTCCGCATTCTTCCCGACCGGACTCATGACCGGCTGGTATCAGGAGGTCGCCGAGGTCAACCCCTTCACCCTGATCGTCAATCCGGCCCGCCAGATCGCGCTCAGCGGATTCGACTGGGGCGACTTCGGTCAGGCGATGTTCTGGATCGCCGCCGTTTCCTTCGTGTCGCTCGGTCTGTCGTACCGGGCCTACCTGACCAGGCTTCGACGCTCGTGACGGTCACCGACCTTCACGCCGAGCATGGTCGGGAGGGTGGCTTCGTGCCGTCGGCGCCGTTGCTCACCGCCCTGATCCGACGAGCGGTGACCAGGATGATCCGTCTCCCGGCGGTGCTTGCGCCGACGGTGATCATGCCGGCGTTCTTCATCACCGCCTTCACCGGCAGTTTCGACGGCATCTCGCGCGTCGAGGGCTACCCGACTGACAACATCGTCAACTGGGTCGCGGCGTTCGCGATCCTGCAGTCGTGTGCCTTCGCCGGTATCGGTGCTGCGGCGGCGATGGCCACCGACCTCGACACCCGCTTCATCGATCGGCTCCTGGTGTCGCCGATGCGGCGCGGGCTCGTGCTGCTGGCACCGCTCGGTCAGGCGGCCGTCCGGGCCCTGATCCCGACAACCATCATCCTGCTCATCTGTGTGCTCAAGGACGCATCGATGCCGGCTGGCATCCTCGGGGTGGCGATGGTCTATGTCGGCGGCATGTCGATGGCAGTTGTCATGGGTCTGCTGGGACTCGGGGTCGTGCTGCTCATCGGCAACATCCGCGCGATGGCGTTGGTGCAGGTGATCTCGTTCCTGGTGCTGTTTCCGTCGACCGGTCAGGTCCCGATCGAATTGATGGATGGTTGGTTGGCAACGATGGCTCGCTGGAACCCGGCGACGCCGGTGCTCGCAATGACCCGCCAGGGTTTCCTCGGTGAGATCTCCTGGTCCGAGACATGGCCGGGCCTGCTTGTCATCGGTGGCGGTCTTGCGCTGTTCGGCGCGTTCGCCCGCACACAATTGCGCCGCCTCGACGGCTGACCGGGCTCAGCCGAGCCGGGTCGTCGCTCGCCGCAGCGCTAGGTTGGACGCTGGTGAGGGATCTCTTCAACGCTCTCGATACATGGCACGGCTCGGGGCGTGACGCGGCCATCGCCCGGGTGGTCGATCTCGACGGCTCAGGTCCCCGTCTGCCCGGCGCAGCCATGGCCGTCAACCTCGATCAGGACGTTCGTGGATCGGTCAGCGGGGGCTGCGTCGAAGGCGCCGTGGTGATCGAGGCACTCGACGTGATGGAGGCCGACGCCCATCGGGTCGTGACCTTCGGGTACAGCGACGACGAAGCGTTTGCCGTCGGTCTCACGTGTGGCGGCACGATCCATCTCTTCCTGGAGCGCTTCGAGCCGGGCGATTGGTACGTCCCGCTGAAGGCCGATATCGCGTCGGGTCAGGCCGTAGCGCTCGCCACGGTCATCGACGGGCCTGGGGTCGGCAACAAGTTGCTTGTTCGGGCCGATGATTCCGTGATCGGCACGCTCGGTCATGAAAACCTCGACCGGGTCGTCGAGCGCGACGCCCGAGGTGAGCTCGCGGCGGGCCGCTCCGGCTTGCGGCACTACGGCGAACACGGCGAGGCGCGAGAAGACATCGTCGCGGTCTTCATCGAGTCATTCGCTCCGCCGCCGCAGATGCTGATCTTCGGTGCCGTCGACTTCACTGCCGCGCTCGCCAAGGTCGCCAAGGTGCTCGGCTATCGGGTGACGGTGTGCGATGCCCGTGAAGTGTTCGCCACTAACCAGCGCTTCCCGATGGCCGACGAGCTCGTCGTCGATTGGCCCGATCGGCTGCTTGCCGACATCGGCGGTGATCTCGGCCCGCGCGATGCCGTCTGTATTCTCACCCACGACGCTAAGTTCGACGTTCCCGCCGTCACCGCATCGCTGGAAACGAAGGTCGGCTACATCGGCGTGATGGGGAGCCGTCGAACCCATGACGACCGCACCAGACGCCTTGTTGACGCCGGTGTCGACCAAGCCGGCCTTGATCGCCTGCGATCACCGATCGGTCTCGATCTCGGGGCCCGCACCCCCGAGGAGACGGCGGTCTCCATCGTGGCGGAGATCATCGCAGAGCGCACCGGCCGCTCTGTCGCCTCCCTCTCCCGCACCGAGGGTCCGATCCACGATTGAGTCAGCTCGGCGAGGGCGGTGGCCCCATCGGCCGCTGTGGTGTCTCACGAACGTGGAAGCGCTGACGCCAGTCGAGGTGGGTGCTGTCATCGATTGACAATTGCCATGCGTAGGAGCGCCCGGGGGTGACGGGGAGCGACGGGAACGTGATCGCCAACGGCACCGACAAGGGCGTACCCGCCTGAAGGCCCGCTGGCCGGCCGGCTTCGAAGCGGCCGTGCACGACCAGCGGCTGCTCGTTGATCATCACGGGGTGCCCGTCCTCGTCGAGAAGGTCGAGGCGCCACTGGTGTGGTGTGTTGGCGCGGTCCCAGGGGACCTCGATGCGGATGGCGACCCCCATCGGCTGGGGCCGAGGTCCGATGACGGAGAGACCACCGCCGAGGACATACAGCTTGCGGTCGGCGACCTGGGCCGAATCGGCCAGCAACATGGTGACCCGGAGGGTCGGAGGTGAGGCCGGCGCGGGAACAGTCGGGTCCATGCCGGTGACCCTAGGCTGTGTCGGTGACCGACATCGACCGCATCCGCCAGCGTTCCGTTGCTGCGGTGATCCTCGCCGCCGGTGCCGGATCCCGTTACGCCGGTGACACCCACAAACTGTTCGCCGAGATCGACGGACGTCCGGTCATCTCTCACGTCGTCGATGCCGCTCGAGCCTCTGAGGTCGACGAAGTGATCGTGGTCGCCGGTGCCGTCGACCTCGAACCGTTCGTACCCGACGATGTCACGCTGATCCACAACGAGCAGTGGGCCGATGGTCAGGCGACCTCGCTCCGTGCCGCAGTCGGCTATGCGGAGTCACGACGACACGACGCGCTCGTGGTCGGACTCGGCGACAGCCCCGGTGTCACCACCGAGATCTGGAACAAGGTCGCCGAAGTCGACGCCGATCTCGCGTCGGCTCGCTACGACGGTGAACTGCGACCGCCGGTTCGCCTCAGCGCCTCGATGTGGGCATCGCTTCCCGTCAGTGGCGACGACGGGGCTCGTGCCCTCATGCGGCAGCGTCCTGACCTCGTCCGTCCGGTCCCCGTCGACGGCGACCCGCGCGACATCGACACGCTCGAGGACCTCCGCCGGTGGAGCTGAGCGACTCATTCACCGTCGCATGCCCGATCGACGAGACGTGGGCCCTCTTGATCGAGCCCGAGCGAGTCGCAAGGTGCGTCCCCGGCGCCCACCTCACCGAGATCGTCGGTGACGATCACCACGGTGTCGTCAACGTGCGCCTCGGTGTGCTTGCGGCCCGCTTCACCGGTCACGCCACATTCGAACACGACCTCGACCGGCACCGGATCATCGTGAAGGCCCAGGGTGACGGGAACCAAGGGCGAGCAGAGGCGCACATCACCGCCCGGCTCGAAGCGCTCTCCGACGATCAGACACAGGTGAACGTCGATGCCGACCTGCAACTCGATGGTCGCTTGGCGCAGCTTGGTCGGGGCATCATCACCGAGGTGAGTTCGGCACTCACCGCCCAGTTCGGCGACAACCTGGCGGCTTCGAGTACCGCTGAGCGGGTTCTCGGGCCCGACGCGTTCGCTCATCCACGAAGCGTCGCCATGCCGGAGCCCGACGCGCTCGACCTGCTCGATGCCGCTCGTCGTCCCATCATGAAGCGGCTTGTCCCGCTCGCCGGCCTGCTCACGCTGGTCGCCTGGTTCGTTCGTGGTCGTCGGAGTGGTCGATGAGCGAACTCACCGATGCCGACCGTCGACGGGTGGCGGAACTATTGGGCCGCGAACCCGGCGGCGCCTATGAGATCGTCGTGCGCAATAAACTCGGCGACCCGGTTGTGCTCTGCAATGCGCCGTTGCTGGAATCGGGTCGACCGATGCCCACTCGGTACTGGCTCGTCGGTGATCACGAGCGCCGAATCGTGGGCCGTATCGAGAGCGACGGGGGCGTGCGCCGTTCCGAGGCTGAGATTCCTGCTGCGGACATCGAAGCGGCTCACGAGCGCTACCGACTCGAACGCGACGCCGCGATGCCGGCGGATCACGACGGTCCGCGGCCGTCCGCTGGCGTTGGCGGTACCCGCCGCGGCGTTAAGTGCCTGCACGCCCACTACGCCTGGTATCTCGCAGGCGGCGACGATCCAGTAGGCCGTTGGGTGGCCGAACGGTTCGCCGCCTACGAGGACCGTGACGATCTCCCCGAGGACCATCACCATGACTGACGCTCCCGTCGCCGCCATCGACATGGGCACGAACTCGACTCGCTTGCTCGTCCACGACGGCGAGAACACGATCGAGCGTCTCATGACTATCACCCGACTCGGGCAAGACGTCGATCGCACCGGCCGTCTCGCCGACGAAGCGATCGAACGGGTGCTCTCGTGCCTGCGGACCTACAAGTCGGTCATGGACCAGCATGGCGTCACCCGCGTGCGAGCGGTGGCCACCTCGGCCGCTCGCGATGCGGCCAACCGCGACGAGTTCTTCACCGCCGTGCACGACGTCATCGGCGTCGAGCCAGAACTTTTGTCGGGCTTCGACGAGGGCAAGCTCTCCTTCCGAGGTGCCACCGCCGATCTTGATCCTGCCGACGGCCCCTTTCTCGTGTTCGATATCGGTGGCGGCTCCACGGAGTTCGCGTTCGGCACCGACGAGGCCGAGTCGGCGATGTCACTCGACATCGGTTGTGTGCGACTCACCGAGAAGTACGTCGAGCACGACCCGCCACGGCCGGAGGAGCTCGTCGCGTGTTTGTCGATCACCGAGGCCCACCTCGACGACGTCGCTCGCCAGATGCCTCAGATCGCCCATGCGGCGACCTTCGTCGGGCTTGCCGGCACTGTGTCGACCGCAGCGGCGGTCGAACTCGGTCTCGCCGAGTACGACCGCGATCAGATCCATCATTTCGTGCTCACGAAGGAAGCAGCGGAGGACGTCTACCGCACGCTCGTCACCGAAGCCCGCGACGATCGCATCCACAACCCCGGTCTCGAAGAAGCCCGAGCCGATGTGATCGTCGGTGGCATGTGCATCCTCGTGCGCATCATGCGCTACTTCGACATCGAGGAACTCGTCGTTTCCGAGGCCGACATCCTCGACGGTCTCGTCTTTTCGCTGCTGTCCTAACCCTCGAGCTGAACTCGCCCGACGAGTGAACGGGTGCTTCACTGACGGCCATGACCGTCCGTGACCTGCCCGAGTACGCCACCCTCCTGATCGAGGAGCCCGACGACGACATCGTGCTCGTCACCATGAACCGGCCCGAGCGTCTCAACGCGATCTCGGCGCAACTCATGACCGATCTTCAGGACCTGACTCGACGGGTCGACCTCGACCGAACGCTACGGGCCGTCGTGCTGACCGGCGCCGGTCGCGGGTTCTGTGCCGGCGCCGACCTTCTCGGCGACCCGAGCACCCCGCCCGGTGCCGAGGGCGTGGGTCCGATCGTCGGCCGGTTCATGGCCCAGGATCAGATCGCGACGGTCAACGAATCGATCCACCGCTCGCGCAAGCCATGGATCGCGGCGGTCAACGGCGCAGCGGTCGGCGGCGGCTTCGCCATTGCGCTGGCCTGCGACGTGCGGATCGCCGCCCGGGGTGCTCGCTTCGGTGCGGTCTTCATCAAGGTCGGTGTCAGCAACTGCGATATGGGAACCAGCTACTTCTTGCCCCGGCTGGTCGGTGCTGGCCGTTCGGCCGAACTCCTGCTCACCGGCCGGATCTTCGATGCCGACGAAGCCGATCGAATCGGGCTGGTCGCCGACGTGGTCGACGACGGCACTGAAGTCGACCGGGCGTTGGCGACCGCTCGGGCGATTCGCGAGAACGGACCGTTCAGCGTCTGGATGACCAAAGAGACCATGTGGCAGACGGTCGACGCGCCGTCGCTGCGTCACGCCATCGACATGGAGAACCGCACCCAGATCATGACCACCACGACGGGCGACTTCAGCGAGTCGATGGCGGCGTTCGCCGAGAAGCGGCCGCCGGAATTCGGCGGCCTCTAGCTCTCAGCTCTGCGGGGCGGGAGGGTCGCTCGGAGGGCCGGCGAATAGCTGGGCCATCGCCAGCCAGTCGACGGCGATCTCGCCCTCCACGGCAAGGTCGGTGTCGGTGACGTTGCGCCGCTGGGCGGTGACGAGGCAGAAGTCGAGGGCCGAGCCGATCACGGTGGCCTCGGCCTGATCGGGGCCCCACACCCAGGTCTCGCCAGAGGGCGAGGTCAACATGACCTGCACGTCACCTTCGGGCACGTCGAGTCCCCGGTTGATGTACGTCCAGCCTCGAGTGATGTAGCCGAGCTGGGCGATGTGGCGGAGTCGGTCGGTCGGTTCGCGCTCGACGCCGACGGTGTCGCAGATGTCTTGGCCGTGCGCCCAGGCCTCCATCAACCGGGCGGTGAGGAACGACTTCGCGCCCATCGACGGCCCGTACCACTCGATACGGGCGTCGTTGGCACACGTTGCGGCTGCGGCGGCGAGACTGGCCCGCTGCCGACGCCAGTGGTCGAGCAGGTCAGGAGCCGACATTGCGCGAGCCTCGCCCAGTGTGGCGTCGTCGGCCGATGTCGCCGACGCGAAGGCGGCAGCGACGAAGGACTCGCGGTGGGCGACGAAGCCCTCCGGGTCGTCGATCGCCAGCGCTGCCGTCATGTCGAAGAAGGCAAGGTGGCCGATCTGGTCGCGAACCGCCCAGCGTGGCGATGGGGTGGCCCGCTCCCAGTCCTCGGCCGCCAGCGGTGCGACGACAGCATCGAGGGCGTCCTGTTCGGCGACGAGGTCGGCGGAGACGGAAGCAACAGTCGGCTTGTCCATGTCGGCAGCATGGTATGCCCGCGTTGTGGTGGCCGAAGGGAGGTCTCGCCGCTGTGCCGTGGTCGGGTCGACGGTCAGGTGATCGATGCCCGTGCGGCGGCGATGTGGGTATCCATCTCGTCGAGGGTTTCCTGGCGAAAGGCCCTGATCGTTCCGGCGTAGGCCCTCGGATCGAGCGTCGCCGCGAGCTCGGCGGCGGCAGCAATCGCCCGGTCGAGCAACTCGTCGGCCGGGACGACCTCGTCGAGAAACCCGACATCGACGGCGTCGGCGGGCGTGGTGATGCGGGCGTTGACGATCGAGCGCTGCATGTGGCGTTTGCTCAGGCGGGCACCGGCGATCGTGAGCGCCCAGTCGGGCAGCACCATCTTGATCGCCACCTCGTTGAGTCCAACCTTGGCGGGAAGGTCGGCGCCGATGCGCACATCGCAGCCGAGGAGCATCAAGGCCCCGGCGGCGAGCGCATGCCCGGTGCTGGCGGCCACGACCGGTACCGAGCAGCCGTACAGGGTGCGGACCAGTTCGCCGCCGTTGGCGACGAGGTTCACGATCGCCGACTGGTCGTCGGCCATCATCACGCCAAGGTCGAAACCGGCGGAGAACTTGCCCTCTCGGCCGTGCACGACGACCGCTCCGATCTGGTCGTCGTTCTCCGCCTCGCGGATCGCGGTGAGGATGCCGTCGATCATGTCGAAGGACAAGGCGTTGGCCTTTCCGTCGTCGAGGTAGACGACCAGGACCTGGTCGCGGCGTTCGGTCGTGACGGCGTTCATCACGCGCAGCGTAGGTCAGACGGGCCGGTCGGCGATGGTCGACGCGCTCGTCGGGGCTTCGCCGGTCTTCGGAGCGCCGAGTTTGCCCCGGACGTGGTCGTCGACGCGCGTAGCGCCATAGTGAGTCTCACCGTCACCGACAAAGGCGGGGAGCGGCGCCACGACGACGTCAGGGTCGGGGTAGTGGAACCAGGCAACCGAGCGACGCCGTTCGGCGGCGCCGAGGGCCATCGGAACGACCCGGTGGAGCGTCGAGGGCCAAGCGTCGTTGGTCCAGATGGCGAGCAGGTCCCCGACGTTCATCAGCAGGTTGCCGGCGGCTGGGATCACGTCGGTCCACGCGCCGTCGGAGCCGACGATCTGCAGCCCAGGCACCGGGTCGGCGAGCAGCAGGGTGTAGGTCGTGTAGTCGGAGTGGGCGCCCATGCGCAGCTGCCCGTCGACGACGGACTCCGAGCCATCGGGCCCCGGGCGGTAGTCGATGCAGGCGAGCATGTCGGGCCCGTTGACGGAACGGGCTGCGAGCTCCGGCAGGCCGAGCACCTCGCCGAGCATCGTGTCGAGTCGTCGGCCGAGACGGCCGAATTCGGCGAGCGCTGCTTGGGCGGCGGGTCGGTAGGTGGGTACGGCGTCGGGCCACGGGGTCGGCTGTACGAGATCGGTCCAGCCGCCGGCGGGGGTGTCGGTTCCGGCGTTGAAGCTTTCGAAGAGGTCGGGAGGCGTTTCCTCCCCGAGGGAATAGGCGAGCGCCTCGCTTCCCCTGGCGCGGAAGCCGCGGTTGGCGAGCGGTTCGGGATGGACCGACCGGTGTTTGTCGGCGGTTGGCAACGCAAAGAAGTCATCGGCTGCTGCTCGGAGCTCGGCCATCGTGTCGGCTTCGAGGCCATGGTTCTCGAGTTCGACGAAACCGAGCTTGGCGAGCCCCGAAGCGAGGTCAGCGCGGGCGGCCGGGGAAGTGAGATCGACGAGTGGGATCACGTTGTGATCGTAGGGTCTGGTGGGGCTTCGGCGGCGGTGGTCCCATCGCGCGGTTGGCATTGCTCTTCTGGCCTTTCGCACCGGTTGGCTGCCTGATGCGGCGAGCCTTTGGATGCAGAGGACAATTCGTCTGGCTGTTGATCGCCGAGTACGTTCAGCTTGCGCCTGCGCAAAGGGTGCTCTGCTCCTTAGAACACCACCTGCGTCGGAATGATGAGAGCAGGACCGAGAGAGCGCGTAACGCTGATGGACTTCGACTTTCCCGCCGACGACGACCCGAGGCGCCTCGCCGTCCGGGCGTGGCGCGAGGCCAACCCCGAACCGACACAGACCGCACTGCACGAGGCCGGCTATGTCGTGCCGCACTGGCCCGAGCCGTGGGGGATCGGCGCCGACCCGATTCACCAGATCATCATCCAGCAGGAGCTCGCCGGACTGAAGGTGAAGCGTGCCGGTGGACGCGGGATGGCGTCGAACGCCATCGGGGTCGGCTGGGCCGCTCCGACGATCCTGCTCGGCGGTACCGAGGAGCAAAGGGCCCGCTATCTCGATCGCATCTTCACCCACGAGGACATCTGGTGTCAGCTCTTCTCCGAACCCGATGCCGGTTCGGATCTCGCCAACCTCGCCACCCGGGCCGTGCGTGACGGTGACGAGTACGTGATCAACGGGGCGAAGATCTGGTCGTCGGGTGCCCACGTCAGCGACATGGGCATCCTGATCGCCCGCACCGATCCCGATGCCCCCAAGCATCGCGGCATCTCGTACTTCGCCGTGCCCATGGACACCCCGGGCCTGACGATGTCGCCGATTGTCGACATGACCGCAGCGCACTCGTTCAATCAGGTGTTCTTCGACGACATGCGTCTCCCCGTTGAGAACCGAATCGGCGAGGAGGGCGACGGTTGGCGTCTCGCCAAGGTCACCCTCGCCAACGAACGGGTGTCGCTCAGCTCGGCCGGTTCGCTCTGGGGAGCAGGCCCGTCCGCCTACGACCTGCTCGAACAGATCAAGGGCATGGGCCCGATCGTCGATCCGACGATGCGCCAGAAGGTCGCTCGGATGTTCGCCAACGCCGAAGTGCTTCGGCTCAACCGGCTCCGGACCCTGTCGGCCAAGCTCAACGGACGGACACCGGGCACCGAAGCGTCGATCCAGAAGCTCATGGCCGATGAGCACGGCCAAGAAGTCATGGAACTCGCCAAGGAACTCGTCGGTGCCGAAGGAATGCTCACTGGCTCGGGCCCGTCGGGCGAGCTCGCCCAGAGCTCCCGGAGTGGTGCTACCGAGATCAATTTCCGCAAGGGACACTTCGCTGAGGTCGACCCGGTATGGCACTACGGGTTCCTGTTCTCTCCGGCGCTGACGCTCGGTGGCGGCACCTGGGCGATCCAGCGCAACATCGTGGCCGAGATGGCATTGGGACTTCCGCGGGAACCTGACGTACAACAGGGGATGACCTGGGCCGAGACGCAGAAAGCGAGAGCCTGATGACCGATGTGCAGCTCACCCGTGAGGAGTGGCTCGCCGCCCGCCCAGGGGCCAGCCCCGAATTCGAGCAGGCTCGCTTCGGCGGCGACGTACCGAGCGCCGAACAGCTCGCGATCGACGAGATCAATCCGTTCAACTCACACCTGTTCCGCGAGGACCGCTGGCAGGAGCATTTCGCTCGACTGCGGGCCGAGGATCCTGTGCACTTCAACGAGATGGGTTCCTCCGGTCGGTACTGGTCGATCACGACCTGGCAGGACGTGCGCGATGTCGAGGGCGACTGGGAGTCCTTCTCCTCGGCGCAGGGCATCACGCTCACGATCCCGCCCGGCACGCCCGTGCCCGACGACACGATTCCCTTCGATGCCTTTATCGCTATGGATCCGCCGGACCAGACCGATCAGCGCAAGACCGTGCGCGGCATCTCGGCCCCGAGCAGCCTCCGAAATCTCGAAGATCTCATCCGCGAACGCACGATCAATGTGCTCGACTCGTTACCGGAAGGCGAGACCTTCGACTGGGTCGACACCGTGTCGATCGAGCTCACCACGCTCATGCTCGCCACCCTGTTCGATTTCCCTCTGGAAGACCGCCGCCTGCTCACCAAGTGGTCCGATCTGGTCACGACGATCCCCGAGCCCGGCACCCGCGACGTGGCGACGAGCCGGCAGTGGTTCCGCGACCAGATCATGGAATGCGTCAACTACTTCGATCGGCTCTTCCAGGAACGCCGCGAAAATCCAGGCTTCGACATGGTCTCGATGCTCGCCCATGGTCCATCCACCAAGGACAAGTCGCCCATCGAGCACCTCGGCAACCTGATCTTGCTGATCGTTGGCGGCAACGACACCACCCGCAACTCCATGTCGGGCAGTGTCTACGCGCTGAACAAGTGGCCAGAGCAGTACGACAGGCTCATCGCCGACCCGAGTCTGATCTCCAACCTCGTCCCGGAGATCATCCGCTGGCAGACCCCGCTCGCCTACATGCGGCGCACCGCCACGAAGGACGTCGAGTTCCGCGGCAAGCAGATCAAGAAGGACGATCAGGTCCTGCTCTGGTACCTCTCGGCCAACCGGGACGAGGCCGTGTTCGGCGACAACGCCGATGTGGTCGATCTCGAGCGTCCCAACGCCGATCGACACCTCGCGTTCGGTCACGGCATCCACTACTGCATGGGTGCCCGCATCGCGGAGTTGCAGTTGCGGATCCTGTGGGAGGAGATCCTCCCGCGCTTCGAACGCATCGAAGTGCAAGCCGAGCCCGAGCGCACGCTGTCGGCATTCGTCAAGGGCTACACCTACCTACCGGTGCAGGTCAGGAGGAAGTGATCTCATGCAGACTCCGATGACCGACATGTTTGGGATCGACGTTCCGATCTTCGCGTTCAGCCACTGCCGCGACGTCGTCGCCGCCGTCACCAAAGCGGGTGGCCTCGGGGTGCTCGGCGCAGTTGCCCATTCGCCAGCGCAGCTCGAGATCGATCTTGAGTGGATCAAGAACGAAATCAATGACCGCCCCTTCGGTGTCGATCTGATCGTGCCGGCGAAGTACGCCGGCTCCGACGAGGGCGGCCTGAACATCGGCCAGGTTCGCGACCTGATCCCCGCCGAGCACAAGGCCTACGTCGACGACATCCTCGAGCGCTACGGCGTGCCTGCACTCGCCGACGACGAGGGCGGCCGGGGCATCGGACGAGGTGGAAGCGATACTGCGGCACCGATGTCGGCCGAGTCTCAGGACCCCAATCTCGAGATCGCGCTCGCCCACGGATCGTCGTTGATCGTCAACGCACTCGGCCCACCCCCGCAGCACATGATCGACCGTTGCAACGAACTGGGTGTGAAGACGGGTGCGCTCGCCGGCAAGGCGCAGCACGCCGAACGCCATGTCAACGCCGGTGTCGACTTCATCATCGCCCAGGGCTCCGAGGCCGGTGGCCACACCGGCGAGATCGGGACGATGGTGCTGATCCCTGAGATCGTCGACGCTGTCGGCGACACGCCCGTGCTCGGCGCAGGGGGCATCGGCCATGGCCGTCAAATGGCTGCTGCCATGGCCCTTGGCGCTTCTGGCGTGTGGTGCGGGTCGGTGTGGCTCACCACCGATGAGGCCGAAACCCACCCGGTCGTCAAGGACAAGTTCCTCGCCGCCTCCTCGTCGGACACGATCCGTTCCCGCAGTCGAACGGGAAAGCACGCCCGTCAGCTCAAGTCCGCGTGGACCGACGAGTGGGAGAACCCCGAGACTCCTATGCCCCTCGGCATGCCGATGCAGATGGTGCTCACCGGCGAGGCGATCACGCGGATCGATCGAGCAGCCCACAACGCCGGCTCCGGTGCCGAAGCGCTCTCGAACTACTTCGTAGGCCAGATCGTCGGCACCATGAACGAATCGAAGCCCGCGGCGCGCATCGTGATGGAGATGGTCGAGGAGTTCATCGATGCCGTCGAATCACTTGGGCGTCAATTGGAGGTCTGAGGCGGGCTACGTTGGGTGGCCGTGACCACCCTGTTCGGCCGTCGAGTGCTGCTGCGCCCTCTCGAACCCGGAGATTTCGCCAAGTGGCAGGAAGTCCGGCGGCGCAACCGTGACTGGTTGACCAAGTGGGAACCGCAGCGGCTGCCCGGTCAGCCTGATGTGGTCGAGGACGCCCATGCGTTCTCCACGCGGTGTTCGGCGCGCCAGCGCGAGCGGCAGCTCGGCACGGGCTACGGCTTCGGCGTGTTCGTCGAGGGCATGTTCGCCGGTGAGGTCAACCTCAACTCGATCCAACGGGGGCCGTTCCAGAACGCCTACATCGGCTACTGGATTGACGAGGCTCAGGCAGGCAACGGCTATGTGCCTGAGGCGTTCGTGGTCGTCCTGCGCTTCTGTTTCGAAGAACTCCGACTCCATCGCGTGCAGGCGGCGATCGTGCCGCGCAACTCGGCGAGCCGTCGCGTGGCTGAGAAGCTCGGTCTTCGCGACGAGGGAACGGCGCAGAACTATCTCGAGATCAACGGCGCCTGGGAAGACCATGTCCGCTACGCCATCACGGCCGAGGACTGGGCTGAGCGCGGTGAGCAACTCACCGCCGACTGGATCGGCTTCTAGCGCTAGGCGGCGTGGAGCTCCGACAGGCGATCGGTCAGCGTCCACGGTGACCGGGCCTGGGAAGGTTCCTCGTCCTGCGGGATCTCGAGTAGCGCGACGAGGACGCCCTCCATGTGCATTTCGAACCGCTCGTTGTCGTTCATCAGCCGCATGCTCCAGCCGGTGAACCGACGTTCATCGGCGGGGAGCGAGCGGGTAAAGCGTTTGACGATCGAGTGCCGGGGATCGCTGGTGATCTTCGCCCCGAGTGTGTCGATTGCGTCGGCTGGCCCCTCGAGGTACTGCAGGAACATCGACCCGTCGAACCAGAGGTAACCCGTGATATCCCGCTTCTCGTTCGCGTATTCGGATCGAGACGTCAGATTCACGAGATCGACACTCGTGAACGGGACCTCGGCGGTGCTCACATAGAGCAGTGATTGCAGTGCATCGTCAGGCATGGTCCACGATCATGCCGCAAAACCGGTACCGATTTCAGAACTCGGGCCGCTGATTTGGGGGGCGGGTCCGAGAGAGGAATGCGCCGGCGTCGGCGAGGATCATCTGACCGGTGATCGCCCGGGCCAGGTCGCTGGTAAGAAACACCGTCAGACGGGCGAGTTCATCGTGCTCGACGACGTATCGAAGCGGGGTGGATTGGGCGATCTCCGCGAAGCGTTCTTCGGTGTACGCGGCTGCGACCATCTCGGTGCGGGTGGTGCCGGGCGCCATGGCGAGCACCCGGATACCTGATGGACCGAGCTCGACCGCCATCGAGGTGACGAGGTGGTTGAGACCGGCTTTGGCCGCCGCGTAGATCGACGTGAACGGTGCCGGCCGGGTGGTCTCTCCCGACGAGACGAAAAGGATCACGCCACCGGTTTCGCTCATCGCCTCGGCCTCGGCTCGACCGCACAGGGCGGCGAGCACCAGGTTCTGGTCAAAGATCTCGCGGTAGTCGTCGCCGCGCCCGGCCGTGAACGGCTTCGGCATCCGACCCGGTGGGTACATGCCGACGTTGTTCACCGCGATGTCGAGCCGACCGTGCCGCTCGACGATGCCCTCGACCATTGCATCGACCGCGTCGTCGTCTCGCAGGTCGGCGATGACGGCCTCCGCTGACCCACCTGCGTCGGCGATCTCGGTGACGACCGCATCGGCGTAGTCGCCCCGGATGTCGTTGACGACGACGTGCGCTCCGGCCTCCGCAAGCCAACGGGCGATCTCGCGTCCGATTCCTGCCCCGGATCCGGTGACGAGGGCGACCTTGCCGCCGTGGTCGATCGCGATCATCGCGGCTCCGTGAGCGCAGCAATGACCGCTTCGACGACCTCGTCAGCCCATGCACGGGCGGTGTCCTCGTCGACACCACCGATCGGATGACGGGTCTCGACGATGCGGAGATCGGGCCGGTTGAGGCTCGTGGCGACCTGATCGGTGAGCCGTCGGAAGTGTTCGGTCGTGACGACGACCGTCGGGACTCCCATCGTCTCAAGCTTCACAGAGTCGTGGACACTCCACGACGTGCAGCTGCCTCAATCGGCCGTGCCGGTGAGAACGATCTCCACTTCCTTGGCGATGCCCTCGAGCACTTGGTCCTCGCACGGGATAGCGGCGTTTTTGTTGTCGCGACGCACGACCTCGGTGCCCGTACGGGCGGCGAGGCGTTCGGCGATGTGTTCGAGCACGATGTCGGCGTTGGGTTTGCGGTTGTCGAGGAGACCGATCTTCTTGCCGGCGAGCACCGGGATCGATGCCGCTCCGACGGCGGGAATCTCGCCGACGCCTCCCTCTGGTGTGTGGATCAGCACGGCGCAACGATCCCAGGTGGGGCGCACGGCTTCAAATCTTCGCCGGCCTCGTTGCGAGTTCGGTGATGCGCGGCAACGCCTGACGGCTACTCAGCTGGCCGCGAGCGACTTCTTCGGGTCGTAGAACGGTTTCTCCACGACCGTCGCCGCCTTCGGGCCGAGGTTCGTCTCGATCGTCAACGCAGTGCCCACCTCGGCTGCGTCGATGCGCACCATGGCGAGGGCGATGTTCTGCGCGAGGCGGGGCGACCAGACGGCCGACGTGACCTCGCCGACGCGTTCGCCGCCAGCCGTGATCGGCCAGAACGTCGTGTTCGGACCGGTGAGCGGCTCCATCTCGATAACAATGCCAGCCTGCTTACGAGTCACGCCCTCGTCGCGGATCCGACGCAGGGCGTCCTTGCCGATGAAGTCGACGTCACTGTCGACGGCGACCAGTCGGTCGAGGCCGAGCTCGAAGGGGTTCGTGTCGATGGTGGCGTCGGCGTGGTAGCTGAGCATGGCGCCCTCGATGCGACGAATCGACGAGGTGTGACCGGGCTTGAGGCCCAGCGGTGCACCGACCGCCATGATCTTCTCCCACAGTTCGTCGCCCCGGCTACCGTCGCGCAGATAGATCTCGTAACCGAGCTCACTCGACCAGCCGGTGCGGCTGACGACGAGTGGGATGCCGTCGAGCTCGGCCTCGCGCAGCCAGTAGTAGGCGAGCTCCTCGATCCAGTCGCCGAAGAGGGCGGTCATGATCGCACCCGATTTCGGGCCCTGCAGTTGCAGTGGTGACACGTCGGGTTCACGGATCGAGACGTCCATGCCGGCGTGGGTGGCAACACCCTGCGCCCACAGGAGGATGTCGCTGTCGGCGAGCGAGATCCAGAAGTGATCTTCGGCCAGTCGCAGCAGCACCGGATCGTTGAGCAGACCACCCTCGGCGTTGGTGATGAGGATGTATTTGCACTGACCTACCTGCATCGTCGACAGGTCGCGGCAGGTGAGCAGCTGGGTGAAGCGGGCGGCGTCGGGGCCGGTGATCTCGACCTGGCGCTCGACGGCGACGTCGCAGAGGATCGCCTCGTTGACGAGGTTCCAGAAGTTCTGCTCCGGATCCCCGAAGTCCCGAGGGATGTACATGTGGTTGTACGTGGAGAAGCCGGTGGCACCCCAGCGGACGGTGGCGTCGAAATACGGTGACTTGCGGATCTGGGTGCCGAAGCCGAAGTCGGCAGTGTCCGCCTGGCGCGGCTGGGGCGTGCCGGAGTTGGTCATGGGTCGCAGGCTACGGCTCGACGGGAAGGGTGACGCTGCGGGTCATGCCCCAACTGGGGATCACCGAACTGTGCTTGCCAGCGCCACCGATGACGACCACCTTGATATTGGCGGCAGCCTCGGTCATCGGGACGAGGTCGTCGTCGCTGAGACGCTGCATCCACGGGGCCCAGGCTCGGAGTCCGAACGCCCGCTTCAGTTCACTGACCCGCATCCGGGCCTGGTTGAAGAGATAGGCGGCGACATCGTCGCGGGTCCAGCCGTCGGCGGCGCAGGCTGCAGCGTGCTCGGGGCACAGGGCGACGAAGTATTCGCCCTGGCTGATCGGCGCGTTGTTCTGGCCGGTGGAGGTCATCGCCGAGGCGACCTTGTCGAGGATGCGAGCGGGCTCCTCGGACTCCATGTCGTGGACGTTGTGGGGTGCCTCGCCGCAATGGATCGTGATGGCCGACGGTGCATCGACACCGACGCTGCGCGCGTAGCCACCCCATGGGGACTCGTCGAGGTTCTCGGCTACGCAGTAGCCGTACTTCGCAGGCCCACCTTGGGTCGAGGCGTCGCCGGGCCCAGGACGGGCACCGGCGATGTGCAGCAGGATCAGGCGAAGGGCTCGCCCGACCGCAGCGTTGGCGCGGTTACCGGGCCCGAACGCGCCGAGGCCGGCGTTGAACCCGCCCTCGACTGTGGCTTGTCCGTGCACGATCAGGAGCGGGGCGACCGGATGGGTGGTGGCGTTGACGCCGCGGAGGTTGAGGTCGGGGTGTGCGAGCGCTCGGACGGCGGAGATGAGTACCGGCAGGTGCTCGGGTCGGCAGCCCGCCAGCACGGCGTTGATCGCGATGGTGCGGCGCGTCGCCTCGCCCGAACGAGGCGGCAGCACGGCGATCACCTCGTCGGGGTCGACGGGTCTGCCGTTGACAGGAGCGAGCGCCCTGAGCATGGCATCGACCCGTTCCGGGGTTGGTGCCTCGAGCGGTAGGCCGTCACCCCAGCCGTTGCGCTCGTAGACGTCGAGGACCGTCTCGCCGGCCTCGACGTCGACGTCGACCATCCCTGGTTCGTTCACGATCAGCCTTTCGAGGAGATGTCCTTCTGGAGTCGCGTGACGAGCTCCTTAAAGGGGGGCTGGCCCATCGACCACAGCTGGGGGTGGATCTCGTAGTCGACCGCCTGGTTCGACTCGGTGATCGTGTCGAGCGTGAGGATCGTGGCTTTCGTGCGGGCATTGAGTTCGCGGTCCTGACCGGCGGCGACGGCGGCCATCTCGACGGCGGTGTCCACCAGGTCGGCATCGTCGATGACATCCCATGCGAGGCCGACCTCTTTCGCCCGCTCGGCGCGGAGGATCTGGTTGAACATCACCATCGCCATCGTCGTGGAACGTCCGGCGATCTGGCGCAGGCGCCATGTGTGTCCGCCACCCGGGTGGATGCCGATCTGCAGGAAACGAGAATCGAACTTGGCGTACTCGCGCCCGGCGAGGACGAGATCGCACGCCAGCACCATGTTCATGCCGGCACCGACGGCTGCGCCGTTCACGGCTGCGATGGTGGGGAGCGGGGTGTGGGCGATGCGAAGGAATCCGTCGTAGATCGCCTTCATCTCTTCCGCGTTCGAGCCGGCCATCAGGTCGTCGAGGTCGGCACCGGCGCAAAAGCCGCGTCCGGCGCCGGTCAGCACGACCGCGCCGATCGCCTCGTCGGCTTCCCACGCGTCGAGTACCGAACCGATCTCGTCGTTCATGGCGAGGGTGATCGCGTTGCGCTTGTCGGGATCGTTCAGTGTGATCAGGCCGACACGGCCGCGGACCTCGGTGGTGATGAGACTCATGCCGAGCAGTGTGGCACCTGCCCGGCGTTCGAGCGAGGACAGATGCGGGCGGACCTTCGCCAGATGGGTACGGTGACGCCGATGCTCCCGCTCTTGTCACCGGACCTGGTCGAGTCGTTCGGCCGGGACGGCGCTGTTGTGCTGCGGGGTGTGGTCTCCGACTGGATCGGGACCCTCGCTGCCGGGGTGGCGAAGAACGAGGCCGACCCCGGGGAGTACTTCGCCGAGAACGTGCCCGCCGGAGCGCCGGGCCGTTTCTGGGACGACTATGTCAATTGGGGGCGCATCCCCGAGTTCGAACGCTTCGCTCGCGAGTCCGATGTTGCTCGCCTCGCCGCCGAACTGATGGCGTCCGACACCGTGCGGCTGTTCCACGATCACGTCCTCGTGAAAGAACCCGGCACGCCGACCGTCACGCCGTGGCACAGCGACCGTCCGTACTACTTCGTCGACGGCGCGCAGACGGTCAGCTTCTGGATCCCGCTCGATCCAGTCACGACCGAGACGACCCTCCGTCTGATCGCCGGCTCTCACCGATGGGACAAGGATGTGCTCCCGGTGCGGTGGCTCAAGGGAGACGACTTCTACCCGGATGCCGATGACTATCTGCCGGTGCCCGACCCCGACCGCGATCCCGATCGGTACGACGTGCTCGAGTGGGCACTCGAACCGGGCGACGCCATCGCGTTCCATTTCGGCGTCGTGCACGGCGCCCGCGGGAATGTCGGCGCCGGACGTCGGCGGGCATTCTCTCTGCGGCTTGTTGGCGATGATGCCCGCTATGTCTCGCGCCCTGGTCGCACCTCACCGCCGTTTCCCGACCACGGGATGGTCGACGGTGACCGACTGCGCTCCGACTGGTTCCCGGTGCTGATCGGCTCGATCTCGTGACCGCCTCGGAAGGGCTCCGCGAGAGCTTCTCGGTCTTCCGGCTTCGGAACTACCGGCTGTTCTGGTTCGGGGGCTTGACGTCGAACATCGGCCGGTGGTTCCAGACGCTCGCCATCCCGCTTGTCGTCTTCGACCTCACCGACAGTGCCGGCTGGGTCGGTTTCGCCGGTTTCGCCCAGATCCTCCCGATGGCCTTGATGGGGCCCTACGGCGGGGCGATCGCTGATCGGTATCCCCGTCGCAAGGTGCTCCTGGTGACGCAGACGCTCCAGGCCTTCGTCGCACTCGGCTTGATGACGCTGTGGTTCAGTGGTGTGCGTTCGCCAGGGGTGTACGTGGCCGTCTCGGCGCTGGTCGGCATGACTGCCGGCCTCAACCTTCCCGCCTGGCAGGCGATCGTCAGTGAGATCGTCCCTCGTGAGCAGTTGCTCGCTGGGATCACCCTCAACTCGGCGCAGTTCAATGCATCCCGCATGATCGGCCCCGCGTTGGGTGGTGCCGCGATCGCGTGGTTCGGCCCCGGCTGGGCGTTCTTCGTCAATGCGATCAGCTACAGCGCCGTGCTCACCGGGCTTGCGCTCATGCGTCTCGACATCGTGCACCAGCGCCCCGAAGGTCGGATGCGGCCGCTCCGCGAGTTCGCGGGCGCAGCCCGTGACGCGTTTCGCAGCGAAGGCATCCGAACCGCCATTCTCACCGTCTCGATGATCGGGTTCTTCGGGCTGTCACTCCAGACGCTCTCCGTCACCGTCGCCGAGGATGTCTTCGGCCAGGGCGAGCGAGGGTTCGGCTTGCTCCTTTCGTTCGTCGGACTCGGTGCTGTGTCGATGTCGCCGATCATTGCCGGCGCTGCCCAGCGGTTCCGCCGATCTCAGCTTCAACAGACGGCACTGATGCTCTACGCCGTGGGAGCGCTCGTGATCGCCGTGGCACCGGTCTTCGCCGTTGCGCTCGCCGGTGCCTTCATGATGGGGGCCGCCCACCTCACGTCGGCGAGCACGCTCAACACCGCGATCCAACTCCAGGTCGATGAGTCGGCCCGAGCCAAGATCCTGGCGGTCTACCTGTCGATGCTGACGGCCTCGAATCCGATCGGCCAGTTGATCCTCGGCCAACTGATCGATCGCACCGATCCGCGTTTTGCGTACGGGCTGGCCGGGGGAGCGTTCCTCATGATCGCTGGCTTTCTTGCGGTCGGCGGTCGACTCGAAGGGCTTGACGCCGACGCCGGCGAGATCACCGAGGCCTATGGCGGGGAGATCCAGCCGACCATGCCCGCCCCGCCCCGTCGGGACTGATCACCAGCCGGCGCCGAGCGTGGTGTCCTCGTCGTTGGCGAGATGACGCTTGCCGTCGTCACAGTCGTGACGGACGGGACACCAGCGGCAGGCCGGTCCGGTGGCCGTGGTGGCGTCGCGCTGTCCGGATGAGAGCATCAGCATCCGTTCGACCCCGTCGACGACCCGAGCAACGGTCGAGAAGAGCAGGTCTTCGGTGACGTCCTCGACCTGGAAGCGGCCCTGGTCGAGGTAGTACGTGGCCAGTCGCCGTGGCGGCGTGCCGATGCGGATCGCATCGAGCAGGGCATAGAAGCGCAGGTCGTCGCGATGGTGCAGAGAGGTGCTGCCGGTCTTGAGATCGACGAGCACCTTGCCGGCTCGATCGCCGTCGGCCACGCCGATCGACAGGTCGCAGCGTCCGCTCAGCACGAACCGGTCGTGGATCTCGACGCGCAGCGAGGTCTCAGTGCTCGGGTACCAGGCCGGCTTGAGCGGGGGAAAGCACTCCAGGAACTTCAGGACCAGGTCATTGGTCGTTCCCCGAAGTTCCGCTCGTTCGGTCTCGGAGATGGTCTGAAGCCAGTCGGCCAGCGGGTCGATGCCCTCACCGCGGCGGGCCATCGCCTCGTCGACAAGGGTCATCGGGTCGAGTTCTCGACGCCAGTGCACCGACAGTTCGATCGCCTTGTGCGCGATCGTGCCGCGAGCGATCGGGACCTTCCATTCGAAGGGTTCGGCCTGCTCGACGACGAACTTGCGTTCACACCCCAGCACCTGACCGAGGGCGTATTTGGAGACGAACATTGAATCGCCCGGCCTTTCGCCCTCGCGAAGATCGAGCATTGGCAGCATCGGTTCGAGACCGTCCTCGAGGGCCCGTTGGAGCTCGTGTCGCAACATGGCGTCGAAACGCGGACGCTGCTCCTTGGGTGCGCCGAGTTCGGCCAACACCTCCTGCTGGGCCGGGTTGAGCTCCTGCTTTGCTTCCACCCCCAGAGCGTCGCACACCGCCGTGACAGCGGCGAGGAGTCGGGAGAGTCGTCCGCAGCGGGTGGTCTGTCACACCCCACTGGCAGAGTGGCGATCGGTGGAAGCGACGAGTCTTCGATTTGCTGCCGCGGCCCGTTCGCTCGGGCAAGCGGCTCGTCTGCGCTCCCTTGTGGTGCCCGGGTTCCGGTCGCCGCCGGGGTTGGAGGGTGTACACCGCACGCTCCGGTTCCGTGGGGGTGTGCCCACGGTTGCCGTCCAGCTGAAAGGGCGCCCGTGGTCGGCGGTCGTCGCCGACATGATCGAAGGTGTGGTTGCGGCCAATGGGCTGGCGGGGGCCAAGGCCGATCGGGCCCGAGCGGCGTTGTGGCTTGCGGTCGATGATTCGGGCGAACTCTCGCCCGTCGACGACGGCGTGGTCGAGACACGCCGAAGTGCCTGAGGTCGAACGACGCCGGCAGCCCGCCACCTTCGGGCCCGGAGATGCCAGGTGGCTCCTCGGGGGAGGCACAACCCGATCGGCTCCTGGCCGGTCAGGATCTCGTTGCCGGGGCTATCGTTCCGACGGGCCCGGGTGGCGGAATCGGTAGACGCAGGGGGCTTAAACCCCCCGATCCCTTCGGGGGTGTGTGGGTTCGAGTCCCACCCCGGGCACCATCGAGGTCGACCGGTACCCGGCAGTGTTCGACGGGCCAGGACACCTGTGCCAGAATCCCTGACGGTGCGTCAGATTCGCACCTACGTAACCGGCGCTGCGGCGCCGAGAGGGGGACTCATTCCAATGAAGCGTCTGCTGTTGGCCATCACGGCCGCTTTTGCCTTGACCATCGCCGTCGCTGCGCCGGCGTCGGCCCAGACCGTCGAGATCGACCCGAATCCGGTGTCGGGAGCCGGTGAGCAGGAGATCACGGTGACCGGTACGGGCTTCACCGACGACGGGTTCCTGCTGCCCTGCCCGGGCGCCAACGCCGATCCGGCCCAGCTCGCCGAGGACTCGTGTGATCTCACCAACCTGACCCCGTACACCGCTGGCGACTGGGAGCACACCGTCACCTACGACGTGCCTGCGGGCGGACTGTTGATCGTGGCCGGCAACGCCGCCCAGACCGAGAGCGCGACTGGCGTCATCACCGTCGACGGCGGCGGCGACTTGCCCAACACCGGTGGCAACACCCAGGCCTACCTGCTGCTCGCCTTCGTGTTGTTCGGCGCCGCAGCCGTCTTCACCATGGGTGGCCGCAAGCTGCAGCGAGTGTGAGCGCGAGCGGTTCGGGCCGTCGGCGCCGTCTGGCGGCCCGAACCGCAAACCGCCTCGGGGTGCTCTGTGCTCTCGGGGCACTCGGCGTGCTCGCCTTCGCCGCCTGGGAGCTCTGGGGTACCGGCCGCAAGGAAGCGGCGGTGCAACAGGAGCTCCGGACCGCGTTCGAGTTCGTTGAGGGTTCGACGACCACCTCCAGTGCACCGTCCGTAGCGGACGAGGTGGTGGTGGATGTCGAACCCGACCTGCCTGGCGGTATCTCTGCCGAACTGGCTCGCGCTCGCTTTCCGGAGGACGGCGATGCCCTCGCCCGACTGGAGATCCCAGCGATCGAACTCGACAAGTTCGTGATGCGAGATGTCGACCGGGAGTCGCTCCAGGTCGGCCCCGGCCATTACCGCGGTACGCCACGACCTGGTTTCTCCGGCAACAGCGCCATCGCAGGTCACCGCTCGACCTACGGTGCGCCGTTCAAACGGGTTGACGAGCTTGCGCCGGGAGACACGATCATGGTGCACTCGGCCGACGGCATCTTCTCCTTCGAGGTCGTGAGCCCGCAGGCGGCGTTCGGTGACCGGCTTGACGCCGTCGATCCCGCCAAGGTCGCCGCCGGGCACATCATCGTCGATCCGACCGACACCTGGGTTGTCTCGGATTTCGGCGACGCGCGGCTCACGCTCACGGCCTGCCATCCCGAGTTCACGTCGCGAAAGCGGATTGTGGTCGTGGCCGAACTGGTGAGCGAGGCGGTTCCGCTGCCAGCCATCTTCGGCGATCTCGATGCGGACGAACTCAACGAGCTCGTCACCGAGGACCTCGGCGTGCTCGAAAACTCAGCGTCGTAGCGGACGGGGCCGCGACCCGATACCCGCCTGGCCCGTGATCACACCGGTGAGGGCGAAGAGCACGAGGACGATTGCGCTGACCTGCACCCCGGTGACCGGCTCGTCGAGGAACGCCCACGCCACCGCAGTCGAGATGACCGGAACGAGCAGGGTGAAGGTACTCCCGAGCCACAGCGGGATCTGTTGGAGCGACCAGTTCATGACCGCATGGCCCAGCACACCGGCACCGAACGCCATCAGCAGTAGCCAGCCCCAGCTCTCGAGCGTGGGCCAGGCGAGGCTCTGCCCGAAGAGCAAGGCGAGCGGGGCGTTGATGATCGCCACCCAGAGCGCGGCACCGACGGTGTAATCGTTGGTGCTGATGACATCTTTCGCTCGCTTGGCGAAGACGAAGTAGGCCGACCAGGCGAACAGTGCCCCGACGGCGAGGAGGTCGCCGCGCCAGTCGGTCGGTGCGTCGGAGGCGGCGCTGAGTACGACGATCACGACGCCGGCGATGGCGACTAGTCCGAGCGCCATGTCGCGTGGGCGGATGATCTCCCCGAAGACCCGGTTGGCCGCGATGGCGACGACGATCGGTTGCAGCGCGCCGATCACGGTTGCGTTGGCGATGGTGGTCAGCTTCACCGCCGAGAAAAACAGTGCGACATCGAAGCCGAGCGCGATGCCCCCGGCCATCGAGGCCCGCATCACGTTCCAGCCAATGCGATGGCGACGAGCGGCCATGAGGGCTGCGACGACGAGTCCGTACGTACCGAACCGGTAGGCCGCCACGGCGAGGCCCTCCATGTCGACCTCTTTCGCGATGACGCTCGACACGCCCCACGCCGAGACGGCGACCGCGGCACCGATCAGACCACGACCGTTGATGGCCTCCTCGGTGTCGACGTCAGTCCCGGGCATCGCGGCACGTTACCGGTGCCACCCGTTGTTACATCTCGTTCTGGGCGAGGAAGCTCTCGTAGACCTGGATCAGAACCTGCTTCTGGTCGTGGGTCAGGTCGTCTTGGGCCCGGATGGCGGCGACCAGATCGGCCTCGGGTTCCTCGTCGAGGATGCCGGCGCGGACGTAGAGGGATTCCGCCGAGACCTCAAGCGCTCGCGCGATCTGCTGCAGGATCTCTGCACTTGGCCGCTTCAGGCCTCGTTCGATCTGGCTGAGGTACGGATTTGAGACGCCGGCGAGGTCGGCGAGTTTCCGAACGGAGAGTTCGGCCTGGCGGCGCTGTTCACGGATGTACTCACCGAGGTCGGCGACGGCGTGTCGAGGATCGGGTGGCACGGGGACTCCAACAGTAGGGGAGGGATGGTGGGCGAAAAGCATCGCAGCCGGACCGCCATGATGGCAGTCCGGCTGCGACGAGGGGGACCCAGGGAACGGCGGAGTGGCCGTTGCGAGATGTCAGGCCTTCTTGGCTGCCTTCTTGGTGGCCTTCGGGGCGGCGGCCTTCGGGGCGGCGGCCTTCGGTGCATCGATGCCGAGGAAGCCCCAGGCGGCCTTGCGGCCGGTCTCGACGGCACCGGCGACCTGCTCCGGCAGGCGCTCGACGACCTTGGCGGCCAGAGGTTCGGTGCGGCCACGAAGGTCGGTGAGGGCCTCAGTGCCCTTGGCGCGGGCGGTGGCGGCGTGCTCGGTGACGGCCTTGGGAGCCGGAACCTCACGGCCGATGATGGCGTCGGTGACGACAAGGTTGACGCCGACGCCGGTGTAGGCGACGTTCTTGACCTGATCGAGGACAGCAGTCATGGGGGATCTCCTGTGAGCGGTTGGTGCACGCTCTTGCGTGCCGATTTGCGTACAATAGTTAGCACTGAAGGGGAATGCAACCTCGGTAGCGCATTTTCGCTAGCCAAAGTTTGCAGTGCGAGATGACCAAGTCGCGACACATCGACGTGCTCGGCACGATCTGGCACACCGATCGCCACGAGCGGACATCGCTCGGTCGCCTCGTTGAGGCGGCGAAGGACCGCGACGACAGCGCGGCACGTGCCCGCATTGTCGACGAGATCCATGCCTGGGTGGCGGGCGGCGGACTCATGGTCGACCCCGATGCGATCGTCGTCGGCATCCCCTTCAGCCCCGATCGACCCAATCTGCTCGTGACGGCGGTTGCCCGAGCGATCGCGACAGCGACGGGGTCCGTTTCGGTCGATGCGGTCGTTCGGCATCGAGTGACGGTGCGGCTGCGAGATCTTGATCCGATGGAACGCCCGACGACGGTTCTCGCTGCGGACTACGAGGTCGTCGAAGACGTCGGGGGCCGCCATGTCGTCCTCGTCGATGATGTCGTGCTGAGCGGCACGACCCTCGACCACGTCGCCGACCTGCTGCTCGCCGCCGGCGCCGCCTCGGTGCGACCGGTCGCCATCGCCCGATCCCGTCGTGGCTGAGCGCCTGCGGTCACGAACTGCGTGAACCCAGGCGGCGGCGTCTCATCCGCCGCGTCGCTCCAACAAACGTTCGATCCAGCGCTCGTAGCTCTCGAGATCCTGCGCGCCCTGCACCGGCAGGACATCGTCGAGCACGATCGTCGGCACAGCGGTGACGCCCTGCTCAATCGCCGCATTGTGCTCGTCGATCACCGATGCGGCGTAGACCCGTTCGTTCTCGACGAGGTGGCGGATGAAGCCGCCCGCATCGACCCCGACGTCGGCGGCCAGGTCGGCGAGTACCTCGGCGTCGGAGATCGTGCGGTTCTCTGCGAAGTACGCGTCCATCAGCCGGCGGTGGTACGCATCGGCCGCCGCAGGAGCAAAGGCCTCCATCGCCTTCTGGGCGATCTGGGCAGGCATCGAGCCCGATGGCTGGGCGTGGTCGGTGGCCCACACGGAGAAGGTCAGACTGGGCTCGGCCGACGCCGGACGCAGCCAACTTTTCGTGTACTCGACGAATTTCTCGTGTTTCGCCGGGTCGCCGCCGTCGTTGTCGGGGCGAAGCAGAAACGACTTCCACTCGATATCGATGCGGTCACCGAATCGCTTGCGGAGCTGCTCGACGCGAACTGCGCCGACGTAGCACCAGGGTCAGAGGAAGTCAGACCAGACAGTCAGTCGAACGGGCTCTCCCACAGCGGGAACGGTAGCCCGAGGCCGGAGGTAGATCACTCTCATTCGATGCCGATAGGAGGACACGGCGGTTCCTCCCACCGCGTGACAGAGTCATGGCATGGCCATCTGCGCATTTCTCGGACTCGGTGTCATGGGGTACCCCATGGCCGGACATCTCGTGGCTGCTGGTCACCGCGTCACCGTGTACAACCGAACGACGGCGAAAGCCGAGCGATGGGTTGCGGAGCACGGTGGGGCGATGGCGACGACGCCGGCTGCTGCGGCCGAGGGAGCCGAGTACGTCTTTCTGTGTGTCGGTGACGATCCCGACGTGCTCGCCGTGACCACGGGTGCCGACGGCGTCCTCGAGACGATGGGGGAGGGCACGGTGCTTGTCGACCACACGACTGCGTCGGCGGTCATCGCCCGTGAGGTCCACGCGGCGGCCGCCGCTCAGGGTGTCGGTTTCGTCGATGCGCCGATCTCAGGCGGACAGGCCGGCGCCGAGAACGGGGTGCTCACGGTGATGTGCGGCGGCGACCAGGCTGATTTCGATCGGGTTGCCCCGGTGATCGACGCCTACAGCCGTGCCTGCAACCTCCTTGGTGGCCCTGGTTCCGGTCAGCTCACGAAGATGGTGAATCAAATCTGTATTGCCGGTCTCGTGCAGGGCCTCTCCGAGGGCATCAACTTCGCCCAGCGGGCGGGGCTCGATGTCGGCGGTGTCGTCGACACGATCTCGAAGGGCGCAGCCGGTTCGTGGCAAATGGAGAATCGGGCCCAGACGATGGCTGACGGTGTCTTCGACTATGGCTTCGCGCTCGACTGGATGCGCAAGGACTTGCGGATTTGCTTCCAGGAAGCCGCCGCGAACGGGTCGGCCCTACCGGTGACCGAGATCGTCGACGGCTATTACGAGCAGCTCCAGGGCCTCGGGCTCGGCCGCTGGGATACCAGCACGCTGATCCACCTGCTCCGTCAGGAGTGAGCCGTCCGGGGGTCGGGCCGCCGTTCGGCGATTTATCGATAGGCCTGTGTCGTGTGTCACACTTCCTGCCGGTTGCGAGCGCGACCGTGAGAGGGGCCAATCATGGGTGAACCGACGATCCCGTCGTCGATTGCCGACATCGACGCGAGCTGGATGGCTGCCGCGCTGGGGCAGCCGATCACCGGTGTGAGTCATGAGCAGATCGGGGAGGGCGTCGGTGTCTCGTCGGCCGTCTACCGGTCGACCCTCGAAGGTGGCGATCTCGATTCCGTCGTCGTGAAGCTGCCAGCGCTCGCCGAGGAGGCGGTGTTCACCTCCACGGTGTTGCGTATGTACATCCGCGAGGTCCGGTTCTTCGAGAACCTCGCCGGCCAGAGCCCGATCCGCGTGCCGGCCGGCTACCACGGGGCGGTCGACCTCGAAACCAGCCAGTTCGTGCAGGTCATGGAGGACATGGGCTCGATGCGCATGGTCGACCAGAACGAGGGCATGAACATCGACGACGCCCGACGCGCCGTCGACGAGCTCGCCGCCTGGCATGCGACGTTCTGGCGCAAGGCCGACGCTCCGGTCGACCGGGGCGACGTCGTGTGTCTCAGTGATCCCGTCTACCCGGCCGTGCTGCCGATGGTCTTCGCCGAGGGCTGGGAGAAGGTCAACAACGCCATGGACGTCGATCCCGTGATCGCCGCAGTCGGGCCGGGGTGGGTCGACTGGATGCCGTCGGCCCTCGAGCGCCTCTCCGGCGCGCCGAACACGATCACCCACGGCGACTATCGCGCCGACAACATCCTCTTCGACGATGAGGGCAATGTCGTCCTGCTCGACTTCCAGCTCACTGGGCGGGGGTCGGCGAGCTACGACCTCGCCTACTTCGTGACCCAATCGCTCGCGCCTGATCTGGCCGCCACACACGAAACGGCGCTGTTCAATCGCTGGCTCGACGGCCTCATCGCGGCGGGTGTTCCCGAGGCCGACACCACCAACCTGTGGGATCGCTATCGCGACGCTGCGCTGTTCTGCCTCGTCTATCCGATCGTGGCCAGCCGGGGCATGGACTTCTCCGATGAGCGCCAGTACGCACTCGTCGACAATATGAACACCCGGTTTGTCCGGGCCGTCGACCAGCTCCACCTCGCCGACCTGCTGTAGGGATTGGCGGTCGGCCGGAATCTGACGGATCATCAGGTCATGGCTGACGTTGACAAGACCGCCCTCGACGCCGCTCAGGCCCGTTACGCCGCAGAGCGGACCAAGCGCCTCCGAGTCGACGGGAACGACCAGTACAGCGAGCTCGCCGGCACGTTCGCCGACTTCGACACGGACCCCTACGTCGAGCCGGGTTTCACTCGAGACCCGCTCGTCGAGGAGACCACGGCGGTGATTGTCGGGGGTGGCTTCGCCGGGATGATGACTGCTGTCGAGCTGAAGCGACTCGGCATGCACGACTTCCGCATGATCGAGAAGGGCGGCGACTTCGGTGGCACCTGGTACTGGAACCGCTACCCGGGTTGCCAGTGCGACGTCGAGTCGTACACCTACCTGCCGCTGCTCGAAGAGACCGGCTTCATGCCCACCAAGCGGTACTCGAGTGCCACCGAGATCTTCGAGTACTGCCAGCTGATCGGGCGTCGTTTCGAGCTGTACCCCCACGCCCTCTTCCAGACCGAGATCGCCGACGCGGTCTGGCACGACGACGAGGGCCGCTGGCTCGTGACCACCAGCCGTGGCGACGAGATCCGCTGCAAGTACTTCGTCACCGCGGGCGGCATCCTCCACAAGGCCAAGCTTCCCGGCATCCCGGGCATCGACACCTTTGAAGGCCACGCCTTCCACACGAGCCGATGGGATTACCGCTACACCGGCGGCTCTGCCACCGAACCAATGGACAAGCTGCGCGGCAAGAAGGTCGGCATCGTCGGGACCGGGGCCACTGCCGTGCAGGCCGTGCCTCAGCTGGCCAAGTACGCCGAAGAGCTCTACGTCTTCCAGCGCACGCCGGCGGCGATCGGTGTGCGCGACAACGGGCCGACCGACGTCGAATGGTTCCAGAGTCTCCAGCCGGGGTGGCACGCCGAACGGGTCGAGAACTTCACCCGTTGTGTCACCGGCGAGCAGCCCGATGTCGATCTCGTAAAGGACGGCTGGACCAAGGTCAACTGGGTCAACACGCAGGACGCCTCATCGCCCGAGCATCGTGAGGAACTCGAAATCATCGACTTCGAAATCATGGAGGAGATCCGAGCGCGAGTCGATGAGGTCATCGACGACCCGGCGACCGCCGAGAAGCTCAAGCCGTGGTACGGCAAGCACTGCAAACGGATCACCTTTCACGACGAGTACTTGCCGACCTTCAACCTTCCGCATGTACACCTGGTCGACACCGACGGCCAGGGCATCGAGCGGATCACGCCGACCGGTGCGGTCGTTGACGGCGAGGAGTACGAACTCGATCTCCTTGTTTTTGCCTCCGGCTTCGAGGTCACCACCGATCAACACCGCCGGCTCGGCTTCGACCCGGCGGGTCGCAACGGTGTGCGGCTCAGCGAGCGCTGGCACGACGGTGCGCACTCGCTGCACGGCATCCTCTCGGCGGAGTTCCCGAACCTGCTGATGCTCGGCATCGTGCAGGCCGGGTTCGGCACCAATTTCGTGCACTTCCTGCAGAACTCCGCCCGTCACGTCGCCTGGGTCATTGAGCACTGCGAGGGGGCAGGCATCAACACGATCGAGGCCACGCCGGAAGCTGAAGAGGGTTGGTTGATGGAGCTCTACATGGCGGTTGGCGGCATGCCCGACTACTCGGGCAACTGCACCCCCAGCTACTACAACTCTGAAGGCAACCGGGGGCCGAAGGCCGCCCGCAACCTCACCTACATCGGCAGTCTGCTCGACTACGACGGCTTCCTGCAGCGCTGGCGAACGGATGCCGCCGAGACCGGCGAGTACCCCGGCGCCCGCACGACCTGATTGGTCGATCCGCTCAGACACCGAGCAGGCCGGGAGCCTGCTCACTCACGAGATCGCGCAAGGCATCACCCAAGCCGGGCCGGTCGCTCGGATTCAGTCGGTAGGCCGGGCCGTAGAGGCTGATCGATGCCACGGGATCGGCTCCGGGTACCAGCACCGCAATGCCGTTGACCTCGAGGTCGAGCGCCTGGTCGGCCCAGGCGTAGCCGCGTTCGGCGCTCATACGGACGACGTCTCGGAGGGTTGCGGCGGCCGTGATGGTGAGTGGTGTGGCGGCCGGCAGGGGAGCGGCGGTGTAGGTGTCGAGCCGTTCGTCGTCCCACGACGTCATCAATGCGAGGCCCGGGGCAACCAGATGGAAGTCGAGGCGTTCGCCGGTCGGGTCGGGCGCCTGGATCGCCGATGGCCCAAGCACGTTGGTGAGATACAGCGCGCCGGTGGGGGTATCGACGGTGAGTGCGGCGCTCTCACCGAACCGCTGAACGCACTCGACGAGCAGCGGTCGGAGTCGATCCTCGAGCGCGGCCGGTGGCGCTTCGTCGCCGGGGATCAGGGTGCCGAGGGCCGGCCCGCTCACCAGGCCTCCGACCCCGCTGCGGCTGAGCATGCCGAGTTCGACGAGTTGGGCGGCGAGCCGCGAGACCGTGGAGCGGGGGAGCCCGCTGCGACGTCCGAGTTCACGCACACCGAGCGGTTCGTCGGCGGCGGCGACGAGCTGAAGGAGGAGGAACGAGCGCTCGATCGCGGACGTCGTTGACTCGGCCGGGCTGGTCGCCATACGCTGACCATACCATGCAGCAGGACGTCCCGCTCAGTAGGACACTCGGGGGCCGCACCCCCGACTTCTACGTCTATCCCGACCAGCCGCCGGCTTCCGCTGAGCTGGTGGGGGCCGTCGCCCGTCTCCGCTGGGCCGACGGTCTTGAACTCGACGCCTACGCACTCTGGCTTTTCGAAAACCAGATGGGCGATGTCACCATCGAGGAACGCAGTCGAGAGTCGAAGTTCGACCCTGCTGATTTTCCCGCCGACGACATCTTGCGCAACGTGGCCGTCTCGACCGGCGGTGATGTCATCGCCGAGTGGGCCGACGGCTCCACCTCGGTGCACCACAGCGGTTGGCTCCGTCATGTCGCAGAGCAACAGCATCGGCCCGATGCCTTCCTGCCGGAAATCGAGGAGTGGACCACCGCCGAACTTCTGGCACCACCGACCCACAACGGTGCGGCGGTGCTGCACGACGACGGCATCCTGCTGTCGTTCCTGCACGACGCCGTGCGCTACGGGCTCGCCCGGCTCGAGAACCTGCCGCCCGAAAAGTCCTCGCTCGTCGCACTCGGCGAACGCATCGGCGCACTACGCGACACCAACTTCGGTGTCACCTGGCCGGTGAGCGTCGACCTCAAGCCCACCTCAACCGCCAATACGCCGCTGCCGCTCCCACCCCACACCGATCTCCCGACGCGTGAGACACCGCCCGGCTTCCAAATGCTGCACTGCCTCGTCAACACGACCACCGGCGGGCTCAGCACCATGGCCGACGGACACGCGGTCGTTCGCCGACTCGAAGCCGAGCACCCCGACGACTATGAGGCGCTCTGCACCCTCAACTGGATCTTTTTTAACCGATCGCCGAACCACGACCATCGCTGGTCGGGCCCGCTGATTGACCACGGCGCCCCCGGCATGCCCCTCACCATTCGCGCCTTTCATCCCGTACGCGGTTTTCCCGACATGCCGATCGCAGACCAGCCCCGCGCCTACGCGGCCCTGCGCCGATTCAGCCAGGTCGCCGGCTCCGACGAGTTCCAGATGCGCTTCGCGTTCCGGCCTGGCGATCTCGTGCTCTTCGACAACCGTCGCACCTTGCACGGGCGCACCGCCATCGATGAAACCGGCGGTGTGCGAGAGTTGCACGGTACCTACATCGACCACGACGAGGTCTACTCGCGTACCCGCGTACTCACTCGTCATCGAACCGCCCGTGAACTCGGGCTCGTCTAACGGCAAAACGATCAACCAACGGGGAAACCACCATGCCCAGCGTCTTCATCACCTGCGCCGTCACCGGCGGCGGCGACACCGTCAACAAGTCGCCGCACGTCCCGGTCACGCCCGAGCAGATCGCCGACTCGGCGATCGAGGCGGCCAAAGCTGGCGCTGCGGTCGTTCACTGCCATGTTCGCGACCTCGACACGGGAGCCCAGAGCCGCGACCCCGACCTCTACAAGGAACTCACCGACCGCATCCGCTCGTCGGATACCGACGTCGTACTCAACCTCACGGGTGGCACGGGTGCCGACCTCACCCTCGGCGGTGTCGAGAACCCGCTGCCGCTGAGCGAGGAGGGTACCGACATGGCCGGAGCCACCGAGCGCATGCGTCACGTTCGTGAGTGCCTGCCGGAGATCGCCACGATCGACATGGGCACGATGAACTTCGGCGAGGGCGATTACATCATGACGAACTCGACGTCACAGCTCGACGAGATTGCCCGCCAGTTTCAGGACCTGCCGGTACAGCCCGAACTCGAGTGCTTCGACACAGGCCATCTCTGGTACGCCAAGAACCAGGAGGAGCGCGGCCTGTACGAAGGCAAAACCATGAACGCCCAGCTCTGCATGGGTGTGCCGTGGGGTGCGCCGGACGACATGAACACCCTGATGGCGATGGTCAACAATGTGCCGTCGCACTGGCACAAGTCGGCGTTCTCGATCGGCCGCCGCCAGCTGGAGTACGTCGCCGCTGCGGCGCTCGTGGGCGCCAACATTCGCGTCGGTCTCGAGGACAACCTCTACCTCTCCAAGGGCGTGAAGGCCACCAACGCTCAACTTGTCGAGCGCGCCATGGTGATCCTCGAAGGCATGAACTTCAACGTCATGGGTCCCGACGAGGTGCGCAACATGCTCGACCTCAAGAAGGTCGTCTGATCCCGGTCACCGGGCACGCGTCGACGAAGGAGCGAAAACAGTGAGTGAGCACGTCGCCATCGTCGGCGCCGGCGTTATCGGAGCGGCCTGGGCGGCTCGCTTCGTGATGCACGGCATCGACGTCAAGATCTCCGACCCGAACCCGGAAGCCGGCCGCATTGTCGATGAGGTCCTCGACAACGCCCGAGCGGCCTGGGTCGATCTCGGCCTGCCTGCCCCCACCGAAGGCAGTGTCAGGGTCGTCGGCTCGATCGCCGAGGCGGTCGAGGGTGCGATCCACGTCCAGGAAAGTGTTCCGGAGGACCCGGCCATCAAGGTGCCGATCCTCGAGCAGATTGCAGCGGCCTGTCCGTCCGACACCGTTATTGCGTCGTCGACCTCGGGCATCAAGCCCTCGGATCTCCAGCCCTCGATCACCAACCCGGAGCGGTTGGTTGTGGGCCATCCGTACAACCCGGTGTACCTCGTGCCGGTCGTCGAGGTCGTCGGTGGCGACCTCACCTCGCAGGACGCGATCGACGCAGCGATGGCGACCTACGACCGGGTGTCGATGAAGCCGATCCATGTCCGAGTCGAGATCGACGCCTTCATCGGCGATCGTCTTCTCGAGGCGGTGTGGCGCGAGGCGCTCTGGCTCGTGAACGACGGTGTCGCCACCACCCAGGAGATCGACGATGTCATGCGGTACGGCTTCGGTCTTCGGTGGGCGCAGATGGGCCTTTTCGAGACGTACCGCATCGCAGGCGGCGAGGGCGGCTTCGGTCACTTCATCCGTCAGTTCGGTCCCACGCTGTCGTGGCCGTGGACCAAATTGATGGACGTTCCCGAGCTCACCGACGAACTCGTCGACCGGCTCGAGTCCCAGTCCGATGAGCAGTCCGGCGCGCACAGCATCCGCGAGCTCGAACGCATCCGCGATCGCAATCTCGCCGGGATCATGCGGGCGCTCGAGGAGAACGACTGGGGGGCTGGCAACACCCTGAAGACCCAGCGCGAACGACTCGGCGGCTGATCAGCAGCGCCCGTTGGATGTTCGTCTAGGCGGTGTCCTCGATCGCCTTGACGTGCCGAAGCCAGAGACCCCCACCGGGATGGGGCATCGGGGTGTAGCTGCGGTGACCGAGAAGGCGCTGAACCCGATGCGAGCGGTGGTCGAGGCCGCCGAGCGGGAAATCGAGTGCGCAGCTCTCCTCAGGGGTCAGCCAACCGGCAACGAAGCTTAGATGCATCGCCTTGCGCCAGCGATCAGTGGTGAGGTTCGCGCCACCACCATGGAAGACATAGCCCGAGTAGACGAGCGCATCGCCTGGGCCGAGTTCGGCTGGAACGGACTCGTGCTCGACCCGATACTCGAGGTTTTTCCAGGTGTGGCTACCGGGCACGACCCGCGTTGCGCCAAGCTCCTCGGTGACCTCGTCGAGGCCGACCATGGCGCTGATCGTGATGTCGACCGCGTCGGGCCAGGCCGAGTGCACGTACTCCCACCAGTTGTCGGCATCTCGGTGCAGGACTTGGGCCGTCTCACCGGGCCCGATGTACATGATCTGCCCGGTGTTGACCCAGTACGACCCGCAATGGGGGAGCAGGACGGCGTCGGCGATAGCGGCGTAGACCTCGTTGTCGAGCATGTCGAAGTAGGCGTCGTCGAGCAGCGGCAACGACGAGAAGCGCACCGTGTTGGCACCGACGAATGCTGCACCGGCCGCCCCCATTCCCTGCGTGGCAGAACCAGGCGGGAACTCCGGCACGCGCCGGTCGGCGGCAGCTGTCAGCGCGTCGATCGTGGCCCGGTTGAACATGCCTTCGACGATGAGGCCGCCGTCTCGGCGGAAGGCCTCCAGCATGTCGTCGAGCGGAGCGTCGGCGGGTAGGCGAACAAGAGTCCGTGGTGACACACCCGTACGTTCGCACAGCAGCGGACACGAGGCGTCAATACCGCCCAACGTGGTCGTGATTGATGCCGCTCCCTACGATGAGGCTCCGATGAGCGAGCGGACGACGCGCACCCAGATCGAGGCCAACGTCGACGATCTCGATCCTCGGATCTGGCCTCGGGTCATCGAGCAGTTGCTCGCCGTCGGTGCCGACGATGCGTGGATCACGCCGATCGTGATGAAAAAGGGTCGTCCTGCGTTCACGCTTGGCGTGTTGTGCGACGACGGCGTCGCCAACGAGGTGCGCCGCGTCATCTTCGCTGAGACCAGTTCGATCGGCCTCCGCGAGACGATCGTGACCAAGCATGCGTTGCCGCGTTCGTTCACGTCGGTCGAGGTTGAGGGGTACCCGATCGCCATCAAACGAGCTGACTTCGACGGAACCGAGGTGAATCGGAGCGTCGAGTGGGACGACGTTGTGCGGGTGGCGGATGCCCTCGGCATGTCGGCCAACGACGTACTTATGGCTGCCCTTCAGGCCGTCCGAGAGCAGCAGGCATGAATCCCGAATCGACACGTGCGGCGATCGAACGCGTCCTCGCTGACTGCGGCCCGGTCATCGTCGCCTGCAGCGGGGGTATCGACTCGCTGCTGCTGGCGACGATCGCTCACCGCCGATCGCCATCGACAACCGTCGTCGCGCACACCGTCACCCCTGCGGTACCGGGGGAGGGCACCGGCCGAGTCGTGACGCACGCCGAGCGCCACGGTTGGACACTCGAGCTCGTTCGTTCGAATGAGTTCGAGGACGAGCGCTACCTCGCGAATCCGACCGACCGCTGTTACTTCTGCAAGACCAACCTGTACGCAGCGATCGCTCCGCTGCGCCACGCCGACATCGCACGAGCCGACGCCGTAATCGTGAGCGGTGCCAATACCGACGATCTGGGCGAGTACCGGCCCGGCCTAGATGCCGCTGCCGAGGCTGGGGTGCGACACCCGTTCGTCGAAGCCGGTGTCGGCAAGGCCGGTATTCGCGCCGTTGCCCGACACCTCGGGATCGTCGAGGCCGATCTTCCGTCCTCGCCATGCCTGGCGAGTCGGCTCTACACCGGTACCCGTGTCACCGAGGCCCGCCTCCGTTCGGTCGAGGCCGGCGAATCGGTGCTGCGTGCCGGGGGCTTCGAGATCGTCCGCTGTCGCCGTCGAGACGCCGCCGCAGTGGTCGAGCTACCCATCGGCGACCGCGATCGAGTCACCCCTGCGCTGCTCGACACGGTTCGTGCGGCGATGCAAGCCGTTGACCCTGAGCTCGAGTCGTTGACCCTCGACGAGCGTCCCTACCGGCCCGGCCAGGCCATCCTGCACGTCTCCGAAGGATCCCATGCACGTTCATGATGACCGACGACTCGATCGCATCGGCATGCCCGAGGCGGTGCTGTGTTCGGCAAAGTCCGATTCGCAGCTTCGGGTGATCGTCGACGAGCTCGCATCGACTGGCCAACCGACCTTGTTGACCAGGCTTCCTGCCGAGCGCCTCGGCTGCCTTTCGTCCGAGGTTGTCGAACAGATCGACCACGACCCGATCTCCGAGACGGGCATCCTCGGCGGGATGCAGTCGAGTCGGCCGGGCAAGGTCGCCATCGCCGCCGCCGGCACGTCGGATCAACGGGTTGCGACCGAGGCGGCTCGCACGCTCGAGTTCTCCGGGGTCGACGCCGAGGTGCTCGTCGACATCGGCGTCGCCGGTCTGTGGCGTCTTGAAGCCCGGCTGCCCGAGCTGCGTGCAGCCGACATCGTGATCGTCGTGGCCGGCATGGACGCGGCCCTGGTCTCAGTCATGGGTGGTCTTGTCGGCGCGCCGATCATCGGTGTGCCGACGTCGGTCGGTTACGGCGTGGCCGAAGGCGGCTCGACGGCACTCAACAGCGCCCTGGCGAGTTGTGCGCAGGGGGTGGCCGTCGTCAACATCGACAACGGCTTCGGTGCTGCGTGTGCTGCGGTTCGGATGCTGTCGCTGCTGGGCACGGACCGTTCCCGCTCGTGATGATCGGGTGGTTCGACGGTGGGGCGGGAGCGAGCGGCGACATGTTGCTCGGTGCCTTCGTCGGCGCAGGTGTGCCGCTCGAGGTGGCGTCGGCGTCGATCGGGGCACTCGACCTCGGCGTCACGCTGCGGTCCGAGCAGGTCCAGCGAGCGGGCCTCGACGCCACCCGGATCCATGTCGAGGTGCCCGACTCCACCGTCGTGCGGCATCTCCCCGACATCCTCGCGCTTTTCGGTCAGCTCGACGTCGGGGTGCGCACCATCGCCACGGCGGTTTTCGAGCGCCTCGCCGAGGCTGAAGCTCGGGTGCACGGCACCTCGATCGACGAGGTCCACTTCCACGAGGTGGGAGCACTCGACTCGATCGCCGACATCGTCGGTGCTGCCGCGTGCGTCGTGCACCTCGGGCTCGACCGGATCCACTGTTCGGCTCTGAGCCTCGGCTCGGGTTCGATCCGGGGTGCCCACGGACCCATCCCGATCCCGGCGCCCGCCGTGCTCGAGGTGCTCACTGGCGTGGCCCCGATGCAGGCGGGCCCCGCCCCGTTCGAGAGCACGACACCGACCGGCGCTGCGGTGCTGGCGACGATTGTCGACACCTGGTGTCCGATGCCGCTGATGACTGTCACGGCGGTGGGCAAGGGGGCTGGCAGACGAGACAGCGATCAGGTCGCCAACGTCTTGCGGCTCGTCCTTGGCAGCCCGGCCTGACGCCGGAGCGACCTCAGCCCGTCGCGACTCGAGCTCGGAGACCGTCGAGGAAGAGTTCAACGAGTGCGTCGAAGCTGGCGTCGTGATCACCCCGGCCGAGGGCGTCGGCGGCCTGGAGCGTGACGAACCCGTGGAGTGATGCCCGCAGGGCGCGACCGGCGCGGCGGGCGTCGTGATCGGTGAGGCCGTAGTGGGCGAGGATTGCGTCCATCGTCTCGACGGCTCCGATACCGGCGGACTTTCGTTCGGACCCGGCGACGGTGCGCAGGGTGAGGTCGTAGCGGCCGGGATGGGTGCGAGCCCATCCTCGATAGGCGGTTGCGAACGCACGAACGGCGTCGTCGCCTGCGATGCCGACGGCCGATGCCCGCAGGGTCTCGCCGAAATCGGCCGTGGCGGCAATCGCAAGGTCGTCGAGTAAACCCCCCAGGCCGGCGACGTGGCTGTAGAGGGAGGGTGGCTGCACATCGAGGAGGTCGGCCACCGCCCGCAGGCTCACCCGCTCGACTCCGTCGCGGTCGATCACGGTGAACCCGGCGTTGATGACGTCGTCGTGGTCAAGTCCTCGCTTGCGGGCCATGCATCGAGACTACGACTTGAAGAACCGTAGATCAATGTCTAATCTACTTAGACACAGTCACTTCACCTGGAGCAGCCCATGAGCGAGCGCTACACGATCATCTCCGCCGACTCCCACGCCGGCGGCAACATGGCGGCCTACGAGGAATACCTCCCCGCCGAATGGCGCGATGCCTACGACGAATGGCGCGGCGCCTACACGAATCCCTACCGAGACCTCCAAGACGACGGACGCACCCGCAACTGGGACAATGAGCGCAGGGTCAGCGAGCAGTACGCCGACGGTGTCGTGGCCGAGATCACGTTCCCGAACACTGTGCCGCCCTTCTACCCGACGGGTGCGCTGTTGGCCCGATCGCCCCAGAACAGTGAAGAGTTCGCTCGACGCAAAGCCGGGCTCCAGTGCCACAACCGTTGGCTCAGCGACTGGTGCAGCGAGTACCCCGATCAGCGTCGAGGCCTGCCTCAGATCTTCCTCGAAGACCTCGATGACGCGATCAAGACGTTGACGTGGGCGGCCAACGAAGGCTTCAAAAGCTTCCTCATGCCCCATGTCGCCCCCGACGTCGACCTCCCCGGGCTCTGGTCACCCGAATGGGACCGCTTGTGGGCCGCCGTGCAGGACCTCGACCTTGTCGTCACCCAGCACGGCGGCAACGGCACACCCGACTACGGCAAGGACCCGGCCTCCGGTGTCATCTTCCTCATGGAGGTGCCGTTCTTCGCCCACCGCAACCTCGCTCACCTCACGATGAGCGGCGTGTTCGAGCGCTTCCCCAACCTCAAGTACGTCATGACCGAGCAGGGCGTGGCCTGGGCCGTCGAGGAACTCCGCCGTATGGACGCCTACCACGCACAGATGAAACACGGCCGGGTCGGCGAACTCGGCTTCTCCGCCGACATCGTGTTGCCACTCAAGCCGAGTGAGTACTTCGACCGCAATGTCTGGATCGGTGCGTCGTTCCCGTCGCCCGGCGAAGCCGAGGCGATGAAGCAACTCGGCACCCACAAGATCATGTGGGGCTCGGACTACCCGCACCACGAAGGCACCTACCCCTACAGCACCGAGTCGCTCCGGCGAGCATTCCACTCCTGGGACGAGGCAGAGATGAAGCAGGTCCTGAGCGAGAACGCAGCTGAAGTCTATGCCTTTGATCTCGATGCGCTGGCGCCGCTCGCCGCCGAACACGGACCCACCATTGACGAGGTGAAGGTGCCGCTCGACGGCATTCCCAAGGGCGCCACCAGTCCGGCCTTCTTCAAGGCCTGAGCCCAGGTATGACCGCGAACCCGGCACCGCGAAGGTGGCGGGTGAAATTGTCTTCTCAGGGGTAGCGCGACGGTCGCGGTCCGTAATAGCCTGCCCCGTTAGAGGCCCTCACACCTGACGGTGTGTCAGGCACTCGCCAGTGTCCGAATTGGGGGATTCGGACGACGACGGCGCTGCCCTACGAGGCGGCGCCGTCGTCGCGTCTGGACGCAGACGGCTCGACCGACTGCGTGGCGTCTGGACGCAGACGGTTCGCCCCGGAGCGAGACCTAGGCCAGACTCGGCACTTGTGAGCGACACCCCAAAGGCCTACGACGGTTTCGACGGTGAGGTCGGACGGATCTTCTCGACGTCCGAACCGTCCTGGCCGACCTTCCCAACGGCGCCCACCGGTGCGCCCAACGTCATCGTGATGCTGGCCGACGATCTCGGGTTCGCCGACCTCGCCTGTTACGGCTCCGAGATCGATACGCCCAACCTTGACGCGCTCGCCGCCGGTGGTGTGCGCTACACCAACTTCCACGTCAATCCGATGTGCTCGCCAACGCGCGCCTCGATGCTCACTGGCCTCAACCACCACATGGCCGGCATGGGACATGTCGCTCACAGCGACCCCGGCTTTCCCGGCTACACCCATGAACTGCGTGACGACGCGGTCACCATGGCAGAACTGTTCCGTGACAACGGCTGGGCCTCGCTCATGGTCGGCAAATGGCACCTCTGCAAGGACGCCCACCTCTCCGACGCCGGTCCCCGTCACAGTTGGCCGCTCCAGAAGGGCTTCGAGCGGTACTACGGGATCCTCGACGGCTTCACGAACTTCCATCAACCGCATCGGCTCTACGAGGACAATCACCACATTCCGGTCGACGAGTACCCCGACGACTACTACTTCACCGACGACCTCACCGATCAGGCGATCCACATGATCGACGAGGTCCGGGCATCGCATCCCACCAAGCCCTTCTTCATGTACTTCGCCCACGGTGCCGTCCACGCGCCACTACAGGCGAAGGTCGACGACATCGAGAAATACCGCGGCGTGTACGACGCTGGCTGGGACGAGATCCGCCGGCAGCGTTACGAGCGGCAACTCGAGATGGGTGTCATTCCGCCTCACACCGAGCTTCCGCCCCGCAATACCGAGGCGGGGCATGCCGTCGAGGCGTGGGACAACCTCAGCGACGACGAGAAGCGAATCTTCTCCCGCTACATGGAGATCTTCGCCGGGATGGTCGACAACATCGACCAGAACCTCGGACGGCTCCGGGCCCAACTCGAAGCCATGGGGGAGTGGGACAACACGATCATCGTGTTCACCTCCGACAACGGCGGTTCGCGCGAAGGTCAGGAACTCGGCACGTCGGCGTACTTTCGCACCCTCGTCAGCCAGACCCGCCAGAACAGCCTCGACTCGGTGGATCTCGACCTGCCGAATCTCGATGCCATGGGTGGGCCGACCAACCTGCCGCACTATCCGATGGGGTGGGCGATGGTGTCGAGCACGCCCTTCCGGCTCTACAAGATCAACACGCACCAGGGTGGGCATCAGGTGCCCTTCATCGTCCACTGGCCGGCTGGCCTTTCGGCCGCCGGTGAGGTGCGCACCCAGTACCAGCACATCACCGACCTACTCCCGACGCTCGCCGAGCTTTGCGGGGTCGAGGTACCGACGACCAAGGGTGGGCGTCCGGTACCCGAGCCCGCCGGTGCATCGATGGTGCCGACCCTCGACGACGGTGACATCGCGACCACGCATCCCGAGCAGTACTACGAACAGATCGGCCACCGCGGCTTCTATCGCGATGGCTGGTCGGCCGTCACCTGCCGTCAGCCCCGTGAGCCGTTCAGCGAAGAACAGTGGGAGCTGCACAACCTTCACGACGATCCGACGGAGACCAATGACCTTGCGGCCGAGCATCCGGAGAAACTCAGAGAGCTCCAGGACGCCTGGGAGGATGCAGCCTGGGCCAACCAGGTCTTCCCGCTCGATGAGGGCAATTACGTAAAGATGATGGCCCAGCCGCCCTGGAACGCTGAACTGGCCGCGCCGATCACCCTCCGTCCGGGCATGCCCACGGTCGAACGGTGGCGTTCACTCCAGCTGATCTCGAGCCGAAGCTTCACGGTCGACATCGACGTCGATCTGGCCGACGGCGACGACGGCGTGCTCGTGGCCCACGGCGATCAGGGCGGTGGGTACTCGCTCGCCATCGACGACGGTCGCCTGATCCACGCCCATAACGGCTACGGCGAGATGACCATCGTCGACTGCGGTCCCGTCGCCGCCGGGCGCCACACGATCACGCTCGACGTGGCCGACGTCGGTGACGTCACCTGGGAGCCGCGTGTCCTTGTCGACGGCGAACAGGTCGCCGAGGCCGGCCGGGTTCCCCGGCTGATGGCGATGGCACCGTTCGAAGGCATCGATGTCGGCATTGACCGGCGCTCACCGGTCAACTGGGAGCTCTACGAGCGCAAGGGGGTCGCCCGTTTCACCGGCACGATCCACGGGGTCACGTTCACGCCCGGCGACCTCGCCCCCGACAACGGCAGCCAATACCTCCAGATGCTCAAGGAGATGGGCACCAAGTACGAGTAGCCACGTAGCATCCGGGCATGGCGATCAGCTTCCTGGACCCACGTGGCGAGTCGGCCGTCGAGCCGACTCCGTATGACCTCTCCATCCGTCTCGATCCCGGCGTCACGGTCGGACTGCTCGCCAACGGCTTCCCTGACTCCGTCGAGTTTCTCGACGCGGTCGGCGAAGCGATCACCGCACAGCGGCCCGGCATCGAGCTTGCACGCTGGAACAAGGGCGACGCCTCGGCCATCGCCAACGACACCATGCTCAGCGAGATCGAAGCCGAGTGTGTGGCGGTGGTCGCCGGCTACGGGCATTGAGGGAGCTGCACGACCGGCACCGTGCGTGACGGCATCAACATGGCTCGCCGAGACATCCCGGCGGTCGCACTCGTGACCGACGAGTTCTGGGCCCAGGGCGAGTTCATCGCCGTTTCGTTCGGCATGCCCGACATTCCGCGAGTAGAGCTCCCGCATCCCGTGGCGGGCACCGGGACCGACAACCATCGCCTGGTCGCCGAGAAGATCGCCGCTGAGCTTGTCGCGGCGCTCGAGGGTTCGTGATGGCCGCCCTGCTCACTGCCGACGATGAGGCCGCCGCCCTCGAACAGCTCCACGAACTCGGCTGTACCGACGGCCTCCCCGTCGTCGTCCCCACGCCCGAGCGGGTCGAGCGGATGGTGCTCGCCGTTGGTCACCCGGCCGAGACCGCACTCGGCGAGATGGGGCCGCTCCAGGGGGTGTGCACGGTCGAGAAGCTCGCAGCGGCAGCCGTGATGGCCGGGTGCCTGCCCGATCACATGCCGATCGTCGTGGCGTCGGCCCTGGCGATGATGGACCCGGCATTCGATCTGGCCGAGATGCAGGGCACGACCCACGCCACCGCGCCGCTGATCATCGTCAACGGGCCGGCCCGCTCCATGTGTGGCGTCGCCTCGGGATACGGCGCCCTCGGCCCCGGCCACCGAGCCAATGCGTCGATCGGGCGGGCGATCCGATTGGCGATGATCAACATCGGCGGGGCCCGACCCGGCACGTCCGACATGGCCCTGCTCGGTCACGGCGGCAAGTTCGGCCAGTGCCTCGGGGAGGACGAAGCGCACAGCCCGTTCGCACCGCTCCACACGAGTCG
>Ga0255768_10000293_pt1 | contig 51333 bp, 40 predicted proteins | sample 071ome_33_FD_179983 | JGI IMG/M metagenome (GOLD analysis project Ga0255768, IMG submission 179983) | Coastal salt marsh microbial communities from the Groves Creek Marsh, Skidaway Island, Georgia - 071412AT metaG (version 2) | ecosystem: Environmental > Aquatic > Marine > Intertidal zone >... | reverse complement strand
ATTGCCTGGTAAGCTATGAGCCAAGTTTCGTATAAATTTATTACGCGCTTCATTCTTTACGATCCAATCTATTTCTTCTTGGTACGACTTATTCTTATTTATCTTTCTTATCTCGTCACTATATTGAAGTGTAATAGCTTTAATATTAAACTCAGCAAGAGTCTTTTCTTCGATAAGCTTTTTAGTTTCAGTTACCTGATAAACTGGCCCAAACAAACCAGTGAGCACTAATTCGTGTGTTTGAGTATCGTCTAACGTACCAGTAAACCCATAACGGTATTCAGTTTCTGGCATTTTTTCAAGTATTTTGGTAAGTGACTTTGCTTTAGCAAGGTGGGCTTCGTCAACGACTACTACATCAAATTGAGAAAACCAATCCTTTGGCATTTTATACACAGATTGCCAAGTAGTAATAGTATAATCAGCTTCAACGTTTTTATCAACGCCAGCCATGATTTTGTGTATATCTAATTCTCGTCCTTTGTTGTATTCAACGAAGTCGCTTGCCATTTGAGATACGAGTGAAGTTGTTGGTACGACGATAAGAATTCTGCGTCCGTATTCTCTATGGTATCTGGATAAGAGGTAGATAATGAAAGATTTTCCTGACGCGGTGGGTGAGAGTAAAAGGCCACGCTTACTCCGGAGGGATCGTACGACAGCTTCGTTTTGGTATTCTCTTGGCTCAAACGCCGAATCAAATTCCTTGGCGAGTTTGTAGCCATAGTCATCTTCATAATTTTGTTCATTTTTTAGTGCTCCATCTAATTCAAGTTCATAGTCTCGCTGACTACAGAAATTACTTATATATCCTATCAGGCCCGCATAGATGTAGCCGGTCATAGTATTGAGTAGACGAATTTTCCCATCCCATACCTTATTACGATAGGCAGGCATGAATTTATATCCAGGAACAAAGAACGTAAAATACTCTGACATCTCCATTTTGACGCCAGGTTCTGCATGTACTTTCACGTATACTTCATTCACTTTTTCTACAAATACTTTATCCATTATGCTCCTGTTCTAAATCTCTCCCAATCAATAATATTTTTTAAATAGAAGTTACGATTATTAATCTGACGAATAATAGATTCGAGATATTCTACTACTGCTTCTTGTAAACCAACTTTAAGACTATGATTAACTATATCTTTGTCAGCTTCTAAATATGTTGGGATGTCTTGTCTTAGAATTTTTAAAGGTTGTGGGCTCCATCCATATTCTTTTAATTCTTCAATATCGAGTTCACCTTTATAGTACTCTGTCTTTAATTTATATAATTGCTTATAGTCAGCTTTTAACTTCTTGAGTCGTAAACCTTCTTGCACATATAACTGAAAATATTTGTTGTGGAGTTTTGGAATGCTAGCCGATTCGCCTGATATATTTGTCTCATCAATGCTACCATCTGTAGCCCACATTTCATATATTTCTTCAATCTTCATACTCTACTCCTATATCACGATTCAATATATTATATTATAAGAGAGAAAGAATGTCAATCTAATTTGCCTTCAGCCCTTAGTTGTGCACGAATTTTAGTAGCGCTAATATTATGTATATCTTCACCCAGATCATGTTGCGTAAAGGTATAACCCACACCGCGACCATAACTAATATCAACGATATTTGGTACAGTCATAATAGTATATTCTTCGTTATATTTGAATCCTTCATCGAGTAAAGCATTCTTAATATTTTGGATAACCTGTTCTACAGTAAATGGATTATCGTCTTGTACCATAGTTCTACCACCCGAAGCATCTTCGTCTTGTGGTACTGTACGAATCATAATGCAAACCTGACCAGTTTCCAATAGTGCTTTTTTAAAGAGAGTTGTATGCCCTTTATGCCAAGGTTGCCATCGTCCTAACATTTGAGCTGTGGGTTTAAACGGATTAAACATCGTATAGTTCCTTCATTCTTTTTGCCATTTGTTCAATTTTGTCATCAGATAAAAAATCTTCAATAATATAATCAAAGTCAGTAGGTTCTTCAAACATTTTATTTGTATCTTCAAATCTACCTTCTTGTATAGTATTCATCCATATAGTAAGATCTGCTTCGAAAATATATCGAGTCATTTCTGTAGGACAAACAAAATCGCAAATGACTGTACGACCACAACCTTTTTCGTAGTCTGCTAAATTGCGCATGCGACGTGCTTGTCTGAGTCTAGCTTCTTCGCTAAATTCCCAGTCATTTGCCATCTTACGGATAGCATCAGCGTTATACCACGCGCACTCTAAATGTTTCTGAAGACGTTCAGCTAACCAAGTTTTTCCGGATCCTGGTAATCCCATGATTAAAATTTTCATATTATCTTGTCACTATTTCTATATCATATGATGCAATTTGGAAAGTAACTGTTGCAGTGACATATTGAATATCACCTACAGTAGTATCTAAATCAACGGGGCTTAAACTTACAGGGAACATATCTTTAATGTTATATAGAATATTTGGATTCTTACCATTACTCATAACAAGTAAAGATCCATCAGAATAAAATTTATTTTCTGCTCTTCCTAATGCAGCATGCTGTTCGTAACTATCAGGAAAACTTAAACCAACCATCCAATTGTAAATTTCTTTATAGCTATTCATATTTTCGTCAACACGAAAAGTTACAGAAAACTGATCATAGGTTAATCTATCACCAGAAAAATACATAGCTTTAAATGGTGTACCTCTTTCCACGGGTTGTACATTTACGCCAGGTAATGATACACCTTGAGTAAAGAACGTCACGTTTGGCAAACGCTCAATCACGAATCTAAACTCTACCGGTGAAAGATAATTCTGTTGAATATTTTGAATTGCCATAGTATATCCTCGTTGATACCCAACTATTTATATAAAAGAAAAGGAGCCCGAAGGCTCCCTTTAGTTTCGTTCGGTTTATCCGACTTCTTATTAAAGAATGTTCGTAACCGCTGTACGGCGATAGTACAAGTTAGTGTTCGCTGTAAGAGCGCCTGCACCTTGAGCTGTACCTTGTGCGAATGGGTTTGCAACCATGCCGTAACGAGTTTTAAACCCGATTTTTGGCTGGAAGGTGTTCTCACCAACTGCACGTACCATTTGTAGCGGAACGTATGGGCAATAGAACATACCCGCATCAAACGCTGAAGAACCTTTATAACCAACGACCATGTAGTTTGCACCAGCATATGGATCGATGTATACACGGAAACGACCGTTAAGTACACCAGCAAATGTGTTGCCTGTGTCGTCTACGTTTAGGTTGTTGCTGTTTAGAGCAGGTGTGTAATCTAGGACACCAGCCATTTGCAATGCAGAAGCAACGTCTGAAGAGCAGATGATGATGTTACCTTTACCGCGACGTGTATCTTTCGCGATTTGGTTTGCTTCACGTTCGATTTGGAACATCAAGCCTTTGAATTTTTCAACTGACCAACGACCGTTTGCATCGACGTCTAGGTCGAATGTACCGTTTGCCGCTGTGCCTGAAGTTGAACCTTGTACCGCTGTGTTGTATACTGTACGTACAACTTCACGGTTGATTTCAGCAAGAATTTCTGAAGTCAAAATGTTGGCCAACTCTGTTTCAGCGTCAAGACCGTGAATTGCTTTCAAGTCTTGTGCTAGTTCAGTTGTGTATTCTGCTTTCAACGCACGTGATTTCGCTGTAACAGATACTTTTTCGATTTCAAACGCCATTTCGTTGAAATCTGATCCGCCACCGTCACCTAGTGCTTCAGCAGCAGTAGTTGCCATACCAGTACCAGTTGTTTCAGAACCTGAACCCAATGTATTAGCATGAGTACCTGTACCTGAGAAGTCTGTGTCGGCTTCGTTGTAGAATGATTCTGTCCATGTAGCTGTGTTAGCTGCATCAACTGCATACTTCGAGCGCATCGCAAAGATCAAGCCTGTTGGGCCTGTCATTGGCTGAACGCCTGCAATATCGTATGCAATCAAGTTTGGCATTGCGCGACGTACCAAAGAGATCAACACTGGATCGTAGTTTTGGACTTCGCCATTACCAACTGAGTTAGTTGGTGCTTCTGCCAATAGTGAATTTACACTCCATGCGTTTCCTTCTTTCAACGCATTTTCTGTGTTTTCCAAAAGCTGAGCAGTAACCGAACGCTTATGAGCGTCTTCGATCTTACCAAGATCTCCGTGCTCCAGGACGGGCTGCCACTTTTCGTTAAGTTGTTCGATAGACATTTGTTGTTATCTCCTTTTTAAGGTTTGTCTAAGATTATTTATAATTTACTTATTTTCTAAGAGATCTAGAAATTGCTTCTGCGTACGATGCGACAGCTGGGTCTACGTGACGCGTTTCCACTGCTTCTTCCTCGATAGGATCGACTTCATCAACTTCCTCGGTAAGTGTTTTACCACCAAAGTAGTTTTCCTTAATGATGCCTACTTTTTTCTTGTAGTCTTCGATTGAATCAAATTCAACACCTTCTACAAGCTTCTCAAACTTTTCAGTTTGAGTTTCAGTAAGTCCTTCACTGATTTCTTCAAGAGCATCTTGCTTATGTGCTTCAGCTAATTCTTTACGCAATGCAATAGCTTCTTCCATTACTTGTGCAATCTTAGCTTCACGCTCTTCAAGTTCTTCTGCCATTTCAGCAACAACGTCAGCGGCCTCATCATCGAGGTCTACATTGTGCTCAACAAATAGGTCTTTTAGACCGTTCATAAATGATTCAGCCATTTCTGTACGAATACCAGATTCGATAGCCAATTCATTTTCTTCCATCCACTTTTCAACAACATAATCTAGATAGGAATCTACTTTCTCAACGAGTTCGTTAACAGAAGCTTCTGCCTGTTCGTCAAGTTTTGTATTGAAGTCTTCTTCCAAACGTGCTGCTACTTCGATAGCTTTAGCATTAACTGCAGCTTCGAAGATCACTGTTGCGCGCTCTTTAAAGTCTTCTGAAAGCTCTTGACCAGCAAACATTTCTTCTACTGATTCTTTCATGCCAACACCAGGTGCAGGCTCTTTTGCTTTCTTAGGATCTGAACCTTGAGGTGTTTTTACAGTATCCTCAATGTTATCTGCCTTTGGGTCTACTGACATGCTTTTGTCAGCAGGACGATTCTTTTTCTTAGGGTCGCCGCCAGCTGGTGTTACCGGATCGTTTGCTTCCGAATCTTCACCAGTTGCTTTAACCTCGTCTAATTGCTCAAATTCTTGATCTGCCATTAGATTTTCTCCTTTAGGTAATAATCTGTATTATTTATAATATTACAACTTTATACAAGTGAATTCATAAATCTGCGAAACAGAGTCTCGGCTTGTTCTTCAAGCTGTTGAGAACTCATAGTTTTAACCTCTTCTTCAATTTGGTCAAAGGTATTTTGTGCAACCCAAGTTTGAGCAGCAACATCATATACCCAATCAACACCTTCCATAATACCTTGTACAAAAGCATCTGGTGCAGATGGGTCAGCAACAATATCACCGGCTGTTGCCAGCATAAAGTCGCCCTGAACTTCCATGATTCCATTACTATTCTTACGTAATGAACCCATGCCACGTGAAGAAATGCCTAGGTTAGCACCTTCATCGATAAGACTTTTTACAATCTTACCCATTGGTGTATCCATAACTTTAGCACGTCCTACAACATTCGAACCTTCTTGACGAAGATCTGTGAACATGTGAGAAACTCGATCAAGGTTAATTGTTGGACCATCGGGATGTCCAAGCTCACCATACGCTCTATTTTTTGAAACGTAGTTTCCATTATAACGAGTCATTTCTTTCATCAATACTTCTGAAGGATATACACGCCCATTGCGATTTTTAATGTCGCCTTGCATAATAATACCTTCAATGAAGTAATTCTTACCGGTTTTGTTACCCTCTTCATCGAGAATATCTTCGGCAATGTATTCTAACTCTTCGTTAATTTCCTTAATCAGTTTCATCTGACTTATCCTTATACCGCGTTCTTAGCAAATGCTAGGATTTCTCCGAATCCCTTTTTACCACTCATCATTTTTTGCTTCATTTTTTCTCGATTAGAACCTTTTAGCTCTTTAAACAAAGCAGTAAGCATTTCGTTTTGTTTCTTGTCCACACGTACTGAACTACCATCTTTTAGTTTATGAAGTCCAGTAAACATATCTTCTGCAATATGTTCTACTTCTTCAATTTTGATTTCACCAGCACGTTGCTTCTTTACGATCGTTTTGGATTGGCCGGTGCGAGAATCAACATCGTGCACAATCACAGCTTTCTTATCAGCTCTTTTAGTATGTATATCGGCCTCAGCCGACTCATACACTTCTTCGTCTTCGCCGTCGTGGTAACCAGCAGGCTTAGACTTATCTTTCTTTGTTTTAGCTACAAACTGATCGTCATCAGCAACTGGATGTTTAGTCTTAGCTACAACATGTTTATCTTTAAAACGTTTCTCGTCGCCACCACGAGGTTCGGCAACTTCAGAAACTAGTTGTTTAAACGTCTTCATCTGTAGGTTCCTCTACTTCTACTTGATCTTCTTCATATTCTTCTTCGGGCTCGACGTCAGATGAAGCTTCAATTTCTGTTTCTGCTTCTGCTTCTGCTTCATCTTCGGAGCCATAATAAGTATTAGCAATCTCTTGGCGACGAGTTTCAATGGCGTCTGCCATCTTTTGTTGAATTACGTTATTAAACGCATCCTCTACACCTTGAGGTCTATTATTAAAAGCTTGTTGAATAATATCTGCAACGTTCATATTGTCCATGATTACTGTTCTCCATTCATTTCATTATCATTATTACTATTTATATCTGGTTCTTCTTCAGCTTCAGATTCTCTCTCATCATTGACCTGTTTGTCAATGTTTTCAATATCGTCATCAGATTGATGAAGAACATTCTTACGAATCCACTCACGTGAGTAGTATGTACCAACATACTCTTCAATATCGCGAAGAGTTTGTAATCTTTCACGAAGAATCTCAGCTTGTTTTAATTCTTCGAAGTGATTATCTTGTTGATAGTCATAACGAATCTTATTTCGAATTTCTTTCCATTCTTCAAGAGTCATAATATTTTTAAGAATAAGTTGCTTTTCAAGAATGTCGTCAAATAAGATTGAGAATCTCGCACGAAGTCTTTGTATAAACTTAGCAAATTTAACTTCATCACGAGAAATTTCAGACGCTCTACCCAATGAGAAACCAGCATCAGCTTCTAAACGAGAAACTGGAACATTTAGTGATTTGTATAGGTTCTTTTGGAAATAAAGAACATCGTCCATTTCACCTAGGTTTTGTCCACCAGGCAGTGTAGTAATTTCTGTACCACGACCACCCTCTCTCCGCGGTAGCCAAAAGTCTTCCATCATAGTCATATGACGACGATCATCGCGAATCTCACCCGACGTAGCATCATATACTAAACGATTCTTATGTTTTACCATCATATCACGTAGATATTGTTCAGCCTTCATTTTTGGAAGGTTACCAACATCAATATAAAATACTCTACGTTCTGGAGCACGTGCTAAACGGTAAATAACTGCAGCATCTTCAAGCATACGCAATTGGTTGTGTGGCTTAATTGCTTTATGCAGGTGCGATAATACTAAAGAATTTGTTTCATTCAAAATACCAGATGTACATTCAACGATCGAGTCTTTTGCAATTCGTACGCCTTTTACCGAAGAAAAGTCAGAAATTGCTTTTGAGTTTTTATTCCCACTAAACCCTTTATCGTTAAAAATCCAATATTCATTCTTTACTTTTTTAAGAACTACGTCAACTTCTTTATCTTTAGACTTTGATACCTCTTTTACTTTACGTAGTTTACGAGGGTCAATGTAACGTAATTCCTGAATACCTTCTTTTAGCTTGTCGTTGTCGATCATTACGTGATAACGTAATCTTCCATCAACATACCAGCGGCTAAAAATATCATAACCTTTGTTTGAAAAATCCATCAAATCCAAAATGTTTTGGAATTCTTCAGAAACAAGTTTTTTAATTTTGTCAGATAACTCAGTATCGTCTAGGTTAATATCAACAACACGTGAGTCGTCAGCTACGATAATAGCTTCATTTACAACATCTTCAATTGCCTTTGCAACTTCTGGATGCTGTTCCATTTGTCTATACTTTGTGATGAGTTCAGCTTCATTCTTAGCTGCCCCATCCATATCAATAAATGATTGTCCAAAAATACCACCAGAAGGTGTAGCAGCAATAGTTAACGCACCATCATCATCCGACGGTTCGACGAATGATTTAAGCTGATCCTCTTCTTCAGGTCTTTTTATTTCGAAACCGAAAATTTTCATGAAATATCCTTAGGAAACAGCAGGGTCAAAGCGACCCTGCTTACACTAAATTCAATTATTAAGTTGTGCCGTCAGGCGCAGTTACGCTAGTTCCGGTTCCACCTAGTCCAGTACGTGAAGAACTAATGTTCCACCAATCGTATTGGAATGTTACCGTAAACTCTTCAATAGAATCAGTAGTATCCCAATCGACTCCAATATCGGAAATCTCAACCGGGAAAATACCTTCGAAACTATATGTACGAAGTGCTAGGCCATCTTTACTATATTGAGTAACTTGAGCACGTGATTTATAGTCAATAGGTGAACTTGATCCTGTTGCTCTTAGGTTATCTAAATGAGTATTAATAGCGCTTGACCATTCTTCCATTGCGTTACGAATAAGGAAATCTTCATCGTTTATTACTGTAACTGACCAAGTGTCGAATGTTCTATCACCAGCAACTTTTACTTTACGACCAAAGTATGGTACTTCAATCGTTCCAAGTGTAGATGCTGGCATTGTAGTTGCTCGTACCATGAATGGCACTTTCAAATCTGCTGCACCTTGAATTGGATTAGTAATTTGGCATTGGAAGAGCGTAGGTCTCGCTCCTCCGTATACCAGCTGGGATTTAATTTCGTTAATGTTAAAGGCCATGTCTTAAACTCCTTGTTTTAGTTATTTATTAGAAACGGCCAACGATTTCTTCAAATTCAACCCCTGTTCTCACCGAGACAAAGTTAAGTTGAATGAAGTTAATCGCACGAGCAGGTTTCACGTAGATGTCACCAATAAACTCGTTACGATCAATAACGTCTTGAGTATTGTTTGTACCGTCACAAACTACTCGGAAATCAGTAATACCTCTACGACCCTGTACATCTCTTAGGAATGGTTCTACAAGGTTTGTAAATTGTGCACGAGTAAATTCATCATTAAACTCGAACAGTGTAGTTACTGCTGCTCTCGAAATTGCTTTTTCCAAAACAATAAACAAGCGTCTTACGTTGATTCTGTCGAACGATGATGGTGAAGGTTGTAGTGTTTTATCTCCAAGAAGCACAGTACCCGCACCAGCCTGAATAACAACTGGGTTGATACCCTTTTTGTAAATTTGATCACGTTGTGCTTTTGTTGGATTAAATGCTAATTTAATAACGTTCTTAATATTACCACGGCTATATCCAGCAGGTGAATACCATGGATCTCTTACATCATCTGTGTATACACATGTACCAGCTACATCACCATTTAGCGGCGTGTAAATATATGTATCGTTATATTTGTCATAGCGATATTTGTATCCACTATCCATTACACCATAAGATGAGTTAAGTCCAAGATCTGATCTAAACCCTGTAATAGCCGTAATAGCAGCTGATGCAGTTTGATTTACTACGTCTGAATATGCAGGAGAAATAAACGCCAAACAGTCTTTTCTTACTTCTGCAATATTTTCGATAATATATTTACCGAGTTCTGAATCGTTAACACTTCCTCGTGCTTTACCTTGAAGGATAAGCGAAATTTCTACTTCTTCTGGTGAAACGAATAAATCATAACCAGCTTGAAGTGTACCAATTGCAACAGTTGCTTCATCATCACCATCTGCACCACCTGTAAGTGAAGCTACACCGGCTTGCCAGCCAGTAGCGTCTGTTGCTGCAGCAATATAGTTTGATCTTTGATTTAGTACGTTAATAATGTAGTTAGTTTGTCCTGTTGCTGTTTTTGCACCAGCTGTAGTTGAAACGTTAGTAAATGTTTCCAAAACTGTATTTGCTGTGCCAGTAAACATGCCATCTTCGTCGACGACTGCAATGTGAACATGTCCACCATCCGGTGCTTCATCAAACAAAGCATCATATGTTGCCGATCCACCAAACGTTGCTGCGTCAATAAGCTCAACTTTCAAAGAATCGCCCATTGAACCAGCATATTTAGCAGTAATTTCACCAGCGTCAGCAGCAACTGTGTTTGCGCCTGCAGTAGATGTTGCTGTATTAGCACCAACACGTACTACGAAAAGCTGATTACCGTATGCTAAAAAGTCTGCTGCGGTAAAGAATGTTTCAGAGTTAAAATCTGAATCTGGTTTGCCAAAGCGATTTGCTAGGTCAATTTCTGATGAAACGAGTACACGTTCATCCATTGGCCCCCACTTGAACACACCAGCAAACGCCCCTTCGGTTGTAGGAACTGATGGAATAACCGTAGTAAGGTCGACCTCACTAGTGTTAATTCCTGGGCTTACCTGAAATGCCATTTTATTTCTCCTTTTGTTATCTTAATAGTATAACTTACTCATGAATTCTCTTATTATTTATAAAACTTGTGATTTACCAAAGCCATGCGTCTTGGCGTGGTACGCTGATAATACTATCAGTTTCTTCAATCCCATCGTCATAGAATCCAAAGGGCGTTAAGTCATCTATCATTTGTTCTTCTGTCTTTTCGCGTAAAGCTGCAAGAGTATTTATGTCAGTAAGATCTTTAAAAAATGGCTGATCGGCCAGCCATCCGTATAGTACTAGTCCCATTACGAGGTCGTCGTGGCAACCTGACTCAGCTTCATACGAATTACCTCTCCGTGAAAAGGTAGATAATTCTTTTATCGTTTCAAAGTCGTTGAGTATGAATTGCTCTTGTTCTATCATCATTTTAAGCATATTACAACCAATTGCTTTTACGCTTTTAGTAGTTCTTATACCTTTATCTACATTTCTACCAAAGCCACCAGATATTCGCTTACCGCTTCTACCAGCCGATTCAGTAAAGAGTAGACTTTCAACTTCAAAATCATTATGTAATATTTCAGAAACTTGTTCACCAATATCGTTAATTTCTACAAGCGTCAATGCTTCATTATACGTTTTTGTTGTACGCCATATGATTTCTGCGTAATCCATAGGTACAATCATATTATCTCTAAATGTACAAACTTGTTTATATGGCATTTTTGTAGCGTCAATAATATGAAATGCAGAATAGTCTAAACCTTTTCCTCGTGATACGTCAACTACGCATATGTATGTGCGGCCTTTCTTTGGTTCTTCATACATACGTAAACCATTTCTTTCATGAATTGGTTCTTTAAATACGAGTGATTTTAATTTACCGCCACTAATAAGAGTACCAGAAGATCCTAGGAATTGACACTCAAATTCTTGCGCAAACTTTTCAGTGTCGAAGTCCATAGCCGCAAGTGTTTCATCTTTCCATACTGTATTTCTTCCTGGCACTTTCCACCATGGAACTTCAATATAGATGTATCCATTTTTATTTTCTTTTGCGCCTTCACATGTTTTATAAAAGTGATTTAACCCATTTGGTGTAGAAGTAAATAGAATCTTTGTAGTATTACCAGATGAAATAGTAGGGAAAACCGAAGCAAAAAACTCGTCCCAGTTTTCAACGAATGCAGTCTCATCGATATATAGAAACGAAATAGATTTACCACGAATAGCAGAAGAAGATGTAGCTGCTGCAATAATCTTACAACCATTTTCAAATTCTACTGAACCTTTATTCCATTCTACCACACCCTGCTGCATCCACTTAGGTAAAGCTTCATACGCAATCTTAATACGATCAAGAATCTCACGTGCTGAGTCGCCTTTGTTTGCAAGTAGTGCTACAGTTTTATGATCGTTAAATAATACGTAATGTAAGATAACTGCAACGGCTGTAGTAGTTTTACCAGCCTGACGCGACGTATTTACAGCTACTCTACGAGTATTTGTAATGGATTCTGCAATCTCTTTTTGATAATCATACATTTGAATAGGGATAAGACCGTGGTCAACATGCACGATTTTAATATAAGACTCTGCAAAGTATATAGGATCTTTTGCACATTTAATCCACTCCTGAAGCATTTCGGGAGTGAACTCTATTTGTACGCCTTTTCCTTTAATGTTTTGGTTACCATTGTAACCTTTAACTTGTAAAGCATCAATCATTAGTTTTCATATCTTTAAGTAACTGCTGTAGGTCTGCTGTGCTTCCTACAAACAAGTTATTATTAGTAACCTTTTGTTTTTCTTCAGGTGTTTCTTGTTTCTTTTTCTTTTCAGCTAACTCAACAAGATCTTTGTTAGCATCCATTAATGTTTTCATAATGGTAGAAACAACTTCATAAGCTCGAGGATGTTCAGACGCACGTGCTACGTTTAACATATCTTCTAGCGCTGAAGAACCTTTTTCTATTACGTTATAAAAGTTTTCTCGAGCGTATGTAAAATCGTTTTCTATGTCAGTTGGTGGTTCTACTTTTTCGACTGGTGCCGGATCATATATATCGTCAAGTGGTACCATGTCTAAAGAATCATCAATTTGTTTATTCATTCGTCATCCACCGTTGTTATGATAGCTGCCCAATCATCGTCTCCGGCAATGTTAGCATAATCTATCGTACTATTAATATCAGTAGTAGGTGTACCATTTGCAGTCAATCCAGGTTGCACAGAAATAGTTTGACTACTTGTTTCGTTATCTAATCCAGTATAACTCTTAGCTTGTGCAAACTTAATAATTTTACGATCAACAGCTGGACCAAAGTACCATGCTTTTACCGTAAAGTTAAGAGTCCAAATAAGCGCTCGTCTTTCTTCATAAGATCCTTCGTATAAATCTTCTTGAGTTACGGAGTTTAAAATAACTGGAACGTCGAGATAATAATCCAATTCATCAAGAATACGTACAGAAGGTGTAAAGTCTGGCTTAAAGTATGGAAGAATTTGCTCAATAATTTTAGTACCATCTTCTGTGTACTTTGTCATAATGTTAAGTTGAAATTCTAAATTATATGGTGTTGGTGTATAAGCACTTGAATAAGAAGAAGCTGTACTACTCGTAGGAATTGAATTTCTCATTAGCGTAGTAAGCTTACGCTCACCGTCATAAAACATTCCTAGAATCTCAAACGACATACGAGGTAGCGTAACTGCCGGAGCATTTAAGCCGGGATCTTCTTGTAAACGAGATAAAAACTTTTGAGAAGGACCATATGCTAATGGAACTTTAATACTCTGAATAAGACTTCCACTATTGTCATAACGACGAATAAGAATGTCATTAAACAATGTACCAAACATTGCTACATATCGTCTTGTAGTTTCGTGATAAAATCTAGCGCCAAACATTAGTATTCATTCTCCCCAAACGGATTCGTTTCGGTAAAGTCTAAGATGTCGTCAGCCGTATAAACATTGCCGGTTGTAGCTTCTTTTTCAATAGTATCATTATCAGCGAAGGCCGAAACAGATTCAACGTTTGCAATTGCTTCAGGTGTAGTTGGAACATAGGCTTCATATCTCTTATCAATTTCGTCAATGCCAGTATTGAATCTTTCACCTGAATATTCAAACAATTCAACTCTTAAATCGTATGTTTGTAGTGCACCCATTTGATAGAAGATAGCTTCATGCTCTACGTGTTGTACTTCAAACATTTTACGATTTAATGGGAAGTAAATTACATCACCTTCGTTAGGACGAATCTCTGTGCTATAATAATTTACTTCGGCGTCAAATGTACGATTAGCTACTGTAAGTGTCATACTGTCGCGTATTTGTAAACCAAATTTAGATAGGAAGTCACCTTCTCCTTCGAATCCATCAATATTCTTAATATACATTTCAACAAGGAATGCATCTTTAAATTGTGATAAATCGTCTTCATTAAGTAAATCATCTACGGCACCTAGCGTACGAGGCATGTAATACACCTCGATTCCATAAATCTTAATAGACTCAATGATCAAATCCTCAATGAGGTTTTGCTCCATAGAATTTGAATAGTTTTCGAAGTAAAAATTCTTCGCCATTTATCATCCAATCATGTCCATAACGGGTAAGCTATAAGAAGTAATCATATCTTCTTCGAGCTTTTCTATTTCGGTTTGTGAATCTTGCAAGATTTGCATACCATTAAATTGCACACCACCTGGAAGTTGCATACCTTCAAACTTAGTTAAGTTTGAACCCCACTGGTATTTAATCTTAGCAGTAGCATAATTCTGTAACCAACGATCTTTCCATACATCGGCATAAGTATTTGGATCTACGACTTGATATGCTTCTGCAATAATATAGTGACCTTCTTCTACCTTTGCCCAGTCCATGTCAATGTGTAATTTATTAACATGTCTATTATAACGAATAGGTTGTTTACCTACTAGCAATTCTTCAAGAAATTGAATATGTTGCATGGCAAGATAATAGTTGCTTAAGTTATAATTTGAAAGATCGTAAATTTCGTTAAGCGCAAATTGATAACGAATATTAAATAAGTTATTAGTTGACAAAGCATCACCAATGTCGAATATATTAATAACACCAATAATATTCTCAGGAACGGTGATATACTTATTCGTCATATCATCTGCGGTAAGTTGATGCTTAAAGAACGTACGCTCTGTACCATCAAAGTGATAGTCCCAGTAATACGAAAGTGCTTCGTCAATACGATCATCTACTTGATCTTGGTCTACGTTAATTTCGATTACTGGTTTTCCGAGTTTACGTAAGCACCATTCTTTAAACTCGGCTCTTGTGGTCGGTTGGGCCATATTAAACCTCTATGTTATAGCATATCTTTATTCTATTTATAAAAAGAAAAAAGCGGCCGAAGCCGCTTGATTCGATATTATTTGTAGTTATGCAATTGCATAGAAGATATATTGAGTTCCAGTTACGTTTAAATTTCTATTTGATTCTTGATTAACTATAAATCCACTTGGATCCGGATCAACAATATCCTGATCTTGAATTTGCGCGTCGGAGCCATCTGTACTTAAAAATGGATCATTTCCGGAAACAATTCCACGTTTTGTATCTAACCAATACCATCTTTCACCACTTCCACCTAAACCCGAACTATCAACATCTTTGATAAGAACAAATCTTGCGCCAGTAGTGAATCCACAATCTATAGTTTGAGATGTGCCATTAGTAGCAACGTTTCCACCGTTACCAATATAACTACCAACCTTAGATATTCCAGGTAATGTAGCAAATAAAAGAGCCATAAATGGGCTAGTATTTCCATTTACCTGATTATTAGATCCTACATAAAAACGAGTAGAAGTTGGATCTGTTGGAAAAAATGTATCATCTATAGCTGATTTAGGGCTATTATGATTAAGTCTCACGTATCTTCTTCGCGTTATGTCTTGATGATAAACTATCCAATCTCCGTCTACCTGATCTAAGCTTGGAGTTTGAAAACCATCACCATTTCTAGTTTTTTTAATCCACATCATTTCTGGTACAACGCTAAGACCATGCTCAATAAATTTAGAAGCGTTACCATTTCCATTATACATAACAGTATCAAAGAAACCTGGAGCACGTTTCCAATTCCAAGATATTCTGTTTGTATCGGTTCCGCCACTGGCAGTACTACCCCAGCCATTTTCAAAATCAAACCTAAACTCAGTATCTGCGCTATTCACTAGCATTTCATCTGCACTATTTAATTTCAAATATCCACCTTGAAGTAATCTATGACTTGTATTCCATTGATCATTAATGTTAACTGCTCTAGCAACGCCAAAATCTGTAACAAATTTTGTATCCCATGTTGGAACAGCGCTACCGTATTCACCTTTATAAGTAACATCAAACACTTCTTCTGCGCTAGTTGGAGTTGCCATTGGTCTCCTAATAGCCATGTAAATATATCTTTTATTACCACCGCCTACTTCATTATTTTGGGAAAATACGCTAAATCCATCTGCTTCTGGAGCAATAAAAGCAGATCCATCCTGATCTTCAATTTCATTTCGATTTGCACGCAGTGTATATGTATATGGCTCATCTCCTCCGGTTCTATTAGCAGGAAGTCCTCTCGTACTGTCCATTAAAATCCAAGCCGTATTATCGTCTAAACATTTTATCATTACAAATTGTGGCTCAAAGCCAAGATCTGCTTTTACTATAGGGAAAATACTAGTACCAGTTCCTGCACCATAATAATTGCCACACTTAATAATATCTTGATCTTTATTAACTCCAAACTCTCCATCATTTTCGTTGTGCGCAAATACGTAAGCAACGTATTGTCTACCGTTAACGTTAACACTATCTTGTGGATTATTTGAGTTCTGATGAATAGGTACTCGAAGTTCTGTTGCTGTAGGAATTAAACTATTACCATAATCCCCTAAACCATTGGACGTAAATTGTCCACTCAGTCTTTGATAAGCCTGAGCATACGAACCAGCACCGCCTCCAGCCAATCCTATATTTCTATGCCAAACAGTCCAATTGGTATCAGTATCAGATGTGCATTTCCAAATTACCATGCCAGGCTGTGTACCAAGATTATGTGGAACAGTTTTGGTTGTAGTTCCATCTCCAGTATATTCAACTATGTCAAAAAACTTAGGTTGCTTTTTAAATGTCCATGATACATAGTTTTTATTACTAACATTATGTTCTGTACTAATTTCAAATCCGTATGGTTTAAAATTCAATAAACCATTAGATTTAGTTGTCTCAGCTGTATTAGTATCTGTACTTAAAGATTGACGATTCCCTCTTATTGTATCATATAAAAAATGGCTTTTACCAGTATAAGTAGGGGCGCTACCATCGTCTCTATCTTTAATCCATACTAATCCATCATTATCTGAACCTAAGCCAATCGTAGACGTATCAGCTCCAACATTAGTCGAGGGAAAGGTTCGAACTTGCGTGCCAATGTTACCAATAATACGTACGCCAGCATCTCTGCCTTCTTTATCTTGAACACTGCCGCCGGTACCTTGAGTAGCGTTAATTCCAGCTCCACCGCCGTATGCATTACCGCCGTTATCAGATGAACCAGTTCCACCAGATCCTCCAGGATCTGTACCACCGGCGCCATTCGTACCCTGTCCATTTAACGCGGTATTACCACCAGATCCACCATATGTTGGCGATGGCGTAGTTCCTTGAATAGTTTGTACTGGACCATCGCCGCCACCACCACCGCCGCCTGATCCATTACCTCCTCCACCAACTCCAGCATTACCACCACCACCGCTATAGCCGCCGGCACCACCACCAGCAGTACCATAGTATCCACCGGATTGTCCTAAGCCACCATCTCCACCACCATCTCCAACATTTGAAATATATGGACTTGTGCCTAAGTAAGAGCAATTACCTCCAGCAGCTGCAAGTACGATATTTCCAGAAGGATCTTTTACGCGTACGCACCAACCATTATAAGTATTTCCGCGCACAAACTCAACATCAAAAATATCTCCTTCAGATACGGGAATATTATTAGTATATCTAAGATCGCCACCATGACCAGCATAACTACTACTTGCGCCATCGTCCTGTAAGGCTCCACCGCCGCCTCCAATGCCTACCATAGAAAGACTAGTAACACCGGGTGGAACTACATACTTAGTATAATAACCATAATTATTTGTAGCTGGGGTACTGCTAAACGTCCAATCATCTCCATAAGGAGTTAAGCCAATATTATTAACAATGGTTTGCTGACTAGCATTTCCTTTATGAAGATTTACACTAAATAAATCTTCTACTATAGGATTACCTGAGGCTATAGCACCTTGTCTACGTCTGCGGCCTCGCGCCGAGAGTCCTCCAATTGTATCTAAAATCATGCCATTGCGTCTCCAGAATGGAAGCCATACCAAACAGTTCCACCATCATCGGTAACAAATGTATAGACGTCGGTTTCACCGTCAGCTGGAGCGTCTGGTGGAGTACCAGCATCCCAAACAACGCTATTAGCCCAACCCAATGTGATTGTACCACTTACTGTTACTTTTAAAATACAGCCGTATCCATTACCTGCTGCCGGTACATTTGAAAACTCAAAGCTTACGTCAGTGTTTGGTGTTGACTCAAACATGTTTCCAGTTGAGCAATCAATAGTTACAGTGTTACCTGATGGAACGCCTAGGTCTACATATGTGTTGTTATATACTGTAGCTTTAATATCACCACTTACGCTTACGTCTGAAGTAAGTGTATTAATACTTGCTGTGTTGGATGAAACGACTTCGGCCGTTACTGAATTTGCTGCTGTAACGTCTACTACGTTAACAATGTCTCTGTTATCATCAATAACAGTTGTGCCTGAAATTTTAATTGCCATCTTCGTCTCCTATGACTATTAGCTTTATTTTATTTATATTTTTTAACCCGAAACGTTTACTAACTCATCTAGTTCTGTTGGCCGCATAGGCCATTCTACCTGACCAGTTTCTTGATTGTAAGTATCTTCAATAGATTCTATTGCAGTAATATATGTGTTAAGTTCATCCATATCATATAAAAAATCTTCTTCGTTTTTTTCAATTTCATCTAATTTAATTTTGTAATACGCTGATAATATTTTATTTTTTTCAATTCTTATTTCTTCTAGATGTTGTTCTTTTAACTGATCTAATTCTTCTTGAGTTAAATCTACTACTATAAAATACGATCGTGCTTGTGTAGGATCCCAAATATATTTTTGAGTTGCTGTTATTTGCGGTGGATCTTCTACTTCGTAATATCCTGCGTCTTCAATCATTTCAGCAGTAAAATTTTCTGGGTCAGTGCGAGTTGACCCATCTGATAAACGTATTCTATTTGGTAGAGGTCCTGGATATTGACCATTAAACGAATATAGCATTTTTAATTCCTCTAAACTGTAAATGAAGGTGAGAACATCCAATGATATTGGCTAAAGTAACTGCTCGTTTCCGTGTAAGCATAGTAAGTTCCTGAATATGCGCCGGTCGGACCAGTACTACTCGAAGGAGTTGATCCAGAATCAATATTCCACTTACCATTACCTGTACCAGTACTAAGAATAACATTTCCTTGGTTTGCAAAAGCAGTTGAAGAAGAACTTGTGCTTCCAGCTGTCGATCCATAGACCCATTGACCTACGTCACCATTAGTGTTAGCCCAATTTTCTGTCCATTGCAGTGCACCGTCTTTATAATATCTTATAAGATCTACAGCATAATCACCTGTATAGCTTGAACCGGCTAAATGAACAATAGCCCATCTCAATGTGTCTCCAGCATTTGCGGCATAAGTAGTGGTTTGTCTATTATACCATGAAGTTGAAACTGAACCAGACGCGTTATAAAGGGAACCAGAAACAAGAGCACCAGTGGAAGCATCTACTAAATAAATATTAATTGTACCTATAGATCCGCCATATCTACTTTCATAAAAATTTAAATATAAATTTTTTGTTGTTACAATTGCATCTACAATAGATACACTTTGACTTGTTGCATGTAAAGTGCCGGAAGTACTTCCTGTTCGAACTTCAAGTTGAAAGCTTTCTCCTTCTGCGCTATTTTCTGCAACTGCTTGTTTATTAATAGTACCTTGTCTATAAGATCCAACATCAGTCATACTAATAGTTCCAGTTAAAGCATTGTCTGTAAAATCTGCTGCTGTAATTCCAGTACCAGTTATGGCATAGTAATAAATGTCACTACCTGTTGGATTGGCGGTATCCTGTATTGTAAAAGTTACTCCAACGCCGTCATTTTCAGTAATAGAAGTAGTCGATTCTGATATTGTAACAACTGGTGTGGCAGAAGTATCATTAATTGTCATTTGATCTTGCCAAACTTGATGCCACTTATTTGTCGTTAAATTTTGAGCAACACCTTGCGCATACCATAATTCTGTTCCTTCTGTAGTATAATCTTTGACTGGATAAAAAGTATCAGAGAAAGCATTCGTAATATTAGAAACACTATAATAATTACCCGGAGCGTTAGCTACTTCGGCTCCAATATCTGAAGCATCGGCAACACCTGACACAACGCCACTACCATTAGTTGCATATAGGTAAAGCAATCTTCCTTCATCACTATATCTACTTATAGAACCATCTTTATAATATTCAAATCGAATTACGTCATTGTGAGTACAATTACTTAAAGTAAAGGTTGCAGTAGAGCCAGCATCGGTATCTGGACCATTTACTTCATATTGTAATACACCATTTTTTAAAATTCTACAATCGTCAAAGCCGTTTTCAGAGTCAGATTGAATAGATCCAACAATATCTACAGAGTTCCAACCTCTTACAGTAAACTCCATATATCCGGTGCTACCATTACTTTTATTTGTAGAAAATCCTTTATAGTAATAGTCTGCTCCTTGCAGGCCAATACCTTGTTCTAACAAACAACCGCTAATAGCAGTTAAAACAAAATTGTTTCCATATATCCATCCCAATCTTCCAGCTGTACGAGTTCCAACAGCACTAAATTGATGATAAGAAATATCGTTTAATGCATCTTCATTAGTAGATGTGGGAAGCCCTGCTGTAGAAGTTACAGTAAAACCGGCAATGTATGCGTTAGTACTATAATATACAATTTCACCAGATGTGCTACCTCTTCGAATTAGAATACGAAAATATCGAGAAATATTAGTATGATATCGATTTGCAGTAAAGTTAGTTAAAATATTAAATGAACCGGTTCCATCTGTTGCCATAGTGAATGAGCCAGATGTAGAAGCAAAGTCAGTTGATAATGCGTTTGTACCATAATTGCTTAAGTCTAAAGTCCAATATAAAGTTTCAGTGCCCGCATCCCAACCTACGCCATTCACAGTTACAGTATAGGTTGAATTCTGTAACATAGCAGTAGTAAAACTTATAGAAGTAATAGCTTTAGTTTCCGGCCAACTATCAGACAACTTAGCCATATGTTGGTCATGCAAATCTGCTAGCCTTGCATCACCTGGAGAAGTTCTGCTAGCAATTCGTTTTAGTCCTATTAATCCTGAATTTCTTTTCATATCATTACTTCATTAAAGTTTCGAAATTACTACTGAACCTTCTGCGCCAGCAGTAGAGAGCGTAATAGTAGAAACAAGCGATCCTACAGCATTAATGTAATTTCCACCTCCTGCTAATGCTTCCTGTGTTGGGCTAGAGCTGGTAGATCCATTTTCAAATCCACCTCCACTATAACCACCTCCGCCTCCGGCTTGACAGCTACCGCAGCGGCCAGTACCACCGCCACCTCCGCCAAAGCCACCTTGTTCCGAACCATTACCAGCTTGATTGTTTCCGCCCCATCCTCCCACAAATGGTCCACCATTAGTTGTAGAAGAACTTGTATCTAAAGTCTTTGATTTACTCCATCCGCCTTGAATATGATACGGAGATTGCGCAGTACATATGGTATGCCCACCTCCTCCGTTTCCTTTCCATCCAGCTCCACCTCCAGCTCTATGCGAGTTAGAACCATTATTTACTCCGCCATAACCTAACGTTTGACCTGTTACAAGGCCAGAAAATGTACCGGCACCATTATTATCTATACCAATACCAGGCTGTCCACTAGTACTAGTTGAAGCATTTGGCGCATATCCAGAAGTACCACCATACGAACCTCCACCGCCTCCGCCTGCAACTAATAGAGGTTCTATGTCACTGAGCGTATAAAAAACAAAAGATCCACCGCCTCCGCCTGAGTTATACGCTTCTGCTGTCAATGGCCCATCTGGGTTTGAGGTTGAAACAGGCCGACCTTTTTGTCCTACTACTATTCTTAAAACGTCATTTTTTGTAAAATCAAAATCAGCAGTTACAATAGCGCCTGCTCCAACTCTATTTGTCCTTGTGGTATCATAGCTATATCCACCAGAAGCTCCTATTGCCGAAATTCTATAAGTACCAGATGCTGGTACAGTAAACATTTGTACACCTTGAGCAGAGCTATCGACGTCAAAAAAGTTAGTGTCATTTAACCAAGGATAAGTCGTAGTATTATAATAACTTAATAGCTGAGTACGCGTTGGACCAAGTCTTCCTGTTAAGTTAGCACTTTCAAAGGTAAAAGAAGTAAATTCGAATAAAGTATCGCCAATTAGCTGTGACGCAGTTAAATCGAATCTGCCTGTTTTACTATTGACTGCTGATTCGTCACCAACATAACTTCCATATCTTTGATAATTATAAGGCATAACTCACCTATGCGTCATCAATCTCTTCGTAAGAAATTACCATTTCTAAATCACTTGAAGCGCTAGCGCCAGCTCTAATTTCATCTCCTTCTTCTAAGTAAATAGAAGTGTCTTTACTAATTACAACTAAAGTAGAATCTGCAGGAACAGATATAGTTTTTGCTAAGTGGCGATCATTTCCAGTACTATCGTCATGAAATCGAACTGTAACATCAGCCGCATTTGTACCATCAATGTTTGAAACTATAATAGTGTTTATCTTTAAAACTTTGTTTGATGGGCAAGTTAAAATGTTTGTAGTAACAGTAGTGCCCAACAGGGCTCCTATAGTTTTACCATATATACTTGACGCGTTTATGAGATTTGGTGCAGCCATTTATTTTTCTCCTAATTTCCAAATAATATATTCATAGCCATTGATTTACCGGTTGATGGTCCAGAACGATATCTTGCCCATGTTGTACCTGTCCACATAAATTCAGTACGAGAATACTTTACTTGTAACGTAACGTTTCCAGCAACACCTTCGATAGTATTACTTCCTGGAGCAACTGTGACGTATCCCGAAGGATTGATATGCCCTTCGTCTACAATTAAAACTCTATCTCCAGCTTCAGGAGAAGCTGGAAGTGTTATAGCTAATCCACCACTCGAAGTGTCGGTGAGTATAGTTTCACCTGCTTTAGCTGTATGACTAGATGTAATGCGACTCATACGATCTAAGCGACTAGGTAAAGTCCAATCGTTTCCATCATAAACTTCAAATTCTCTCAATATAGCAGCCATGTTATTTTAATCCTTTTTGATATTTATAACCATTATGCCTGAGATTCAGTCCAGGTAATACGACCATAGATAAGCAAAGGTGAAGCTGAGTTAATAGCCGAAGTATCAATTGGTTTAACCGCAATAGTAAGAAGGTCAGGTCCATTCGGAAACACACCATCACCACCAAGAATTGAGTTACCCATGTCAGTAATCTTTGACAAATCAAAATCTGAAGTTACATTCAAACGTTTACCTGCTGCATCGGCTGTACCACCAGAAGCTCGGAATGAAAAGATTTCAGATCCACCAATAATCCTATCACCAGCATCGTGCTTAATAAGTTGCGATAGTGAAGGAGAACCCACGACTTCATAAGTCTTATTATCAATAGATCCATTCAGCATTAGATATGCGTCACAGTCGTGCGATAATGTAATACCACAAGATTTCAATTGTAATTGCATTCTATTAATAATATCTCTAGCACCTAATTCACCTGAAATGTTGTTGTCTACCGAAGGAGCAAGACGAATACTAATCAAAGGAATAAGGTCAGTAAGATCAGCGTCTGAACCACCTGTAGATGGAGCACCAACGTTAACAACCGTTGAGTTATTTACAACTGGATAGATAGTTGGAGCAAATCTTGATGTACGTACGTAAATATACACTCGAACATTCGAACCAGAATAATCAGTAAATGCAACTTCATCACCGTTTAATTCTCCACCAGTAGTATAAAGTTTAGTACCTGTAGCAAATAGAGAACCATCTGTACTTGGGAAACTTAACCTTACGTACCAATCGTATTGTCTATTACCTGCGTAGTATGCAACCAAACTTGAAGCGGAGTTTGTTGTAGAAGTATCACTATCACCATTAGTAAATGTAAGTGTGTTAGAAGGAGCTGTAAACTGATAAGCTTTATCGTCGTCAAACTCACCATCCATAATAACCGAAGTACCCCAGTGGAATAGTCCAGGTGTAAACGTTGGTCCGCTCTCATTGAAAATTTCATATCGAGCTGGAATATTACCAGATCTCATGTAAGCTTCTTCTAATCTGTTGTTATGTAAGAAGTCGTGTACGTATTGTACTTTACCATCGTTATCCTTAAATCCAAAACGTATTTTACCAGCACCATACCAAGAGTAATCAATGTATGCCATTTGAATTTTAGTAATATCTAAATTAAATCCAGTTGGCCCAGTGCCATCACACTTATCAATTGACCAATTAGATTGTGCTACTTTTTCATCAATTGTTTTTGTTGCAATAATACCACTGGCAGTAATACCTCTATAAGAAGGCTGTACGTGAATTTCTGTATCGGAAATAATTTTTGTGATTTTATGGCTCATACCTCGAATAACAATAAAATCACCTTCTACAAGCTGTCCAACAAATCGAGTACCAATCCCAGTCATAATGTTACTATCATATGTTGCAGTAACAGTACCGGGAAGCTGCTGAACAGAAGATCTTCTTACAGCATAAAGTTCTTGGCCGTCGTACTCAAAGAACATACCATTTTGGTAATCAAACAATCCAGCTCTAATATTACTATCTGTCCAAGTTTCTACATTATATTTAATAATGCCAGTAGGAATTGATTGCGTTGGAGTCACACCTAAATCATAGCTAAAAGTAAATTCATCAGCTGCAGTGATGTCGAATGTACCATTATACGCAGTATCGCTTGATCCGTCAATAGTAACAGTATCGCCGATAGTGATACCATGAGGGTACTCTGTGGTGATAGTGGCTGTATTTGCTGTAGCTTCTGTAAATTGTGATAATCTTGCAGGATTAAAGTTAATAGCCAAAGAAACTTGGATACCTTTACCAGACTGATAACGGAAATATTTACGAGTTTGTCTTACAATAGAACTATTTGGTGAAGTACCAGCGTTAATTTCAACCCCACCATCAAATGGCCTATGTAAAGTAGAACCATCTGGTCTTACGTGGAGCTGTGTTGCTACATAATAATTTGTACCAACTGCTTCATCCCAGCCTACATCTTGTGTTAATGTTAATTCATTATCATCTAACACTGAAGCTATTTCAAATTCTACATACGATTGAGGAATTGTAGTATCATTTAAAAGTCTAATTTTATCATTAGGTTTAAAGTATCTTTTAAATAGCGTGTCAGTTCCTGTAATGATGTTGCTTTCAGAAGAAAATGTTACTGTACCTTCTCCAGCTGAAATTCCACTTACCGAAGCCGTTTCTAATGATGCAGATCCAGTAGCAGTACCTAAAGATAATGTAGTACCAGATACTGCATCAATATACGTAGAAGATAATGCTATTTCGTCTGGTCCTGGTGCAGATACGTAATACGTAGTGCCATTAGCTAAACCAGAAAGAGAACCTGTGCCTTCTACATAAACTACAGATTGCCCAGTGCGTAATTTATGATCTGTAGCAGCAATATAATCAGTACCACTTATTGTCGAAACATTATTTGCGGTAAAATCTACTGTTCGTTTTGGAATTTGTCTATTAGTTAGACATGATAAATTGTAATCGCTTGATCCAGTTACGGTGTAGTAACCATCAACACCTCCAGTTTTTTCTTCAGTGCTAATTTGAAGATCTGCGGTTCCATGGCTAGTTAAATCATATTTAATTCCATTTGAATTTTTAATTGCAATACGCTGACCGTTTACGATTTCAGCATATACTTCATTTGAAACTCCAGCTGTAAGAGTAGGTTTCGTTAGAGTATTTACAACTGCATTTGCTAAGTTAGCTGCGACTGTTGTGCCTGAAATAATAGTACCAGTAGTCGTACCATAGTTAGTACTTAATGAGCCATTTTTAATTGGAATACGAACTGAAATATTATATCTCTGTCCAGCATCACTTGCATTTTCATTTAACAATACTTCTCTACCTGAAGAACCATCATCAAACATATTAAGTGTAGTTGCAAGATAATAACCTGGCCAATTCGAATTGTCAATTGTTATCATAACATTTAAATAACCATGATAGCTTGAGTTTGCAGCAGAATATATTGCTTCGTAAGTATATCTCCAACCATTCGATAATGTAGTCCAGTTTACATAATCGTTGTTAAAAGATGTAGTTTGCACACCACTATTATAATAGTTATAACCATAACCATCTAGATAGTTTCTAACATAAGAATTGCCATTCACAATTGTTGGATCGTATGGAGTTTGTACAATGTCGACATGATATGGAACAGTGTCGCCTTGAGCGAATGGAGTAGTAATAATCTTATAGCCTTTACCATATACTGGCAAACCTTCATATAGTTCAAATTCTTCACCGGTTGCCCAATCAGAAGCTAGATCTAATCTCCAGCTATACGCTGAACCATATACTGGGCTATAAAAATAAGCGGTGTTTCGATAGAAATAATAATACTGATAACCACCATCAAAGAAAGTGTTAGTAGCAGCTAATGGATAATATTCTGAACCGCCATTATAAACTATTTGCCCACTTTCAGAACCCATCAACGTTTTAATAGAATCAAGCTCAGAATTGACTGCGTTATATATAGTTTTGAGTGTTCCGCTATTTGATGGCGTAACTACGCCAGTTGCTGTAGTTGGAAGAACACCAGAGTTAATAGGTTCAATGAATATTTTTTCATCATTTGTAAAATCATAATCACCGATATAAAACGAATCGCCTGTATCATTATCTATTTGAGCTGTAACGCTATAACTTCCTCCGGCACCACGTAGCCTTGAAGCACCATCTAATCTAAATCTATTAGACGAAATTCTTCGTACCGTTGTAGTAAATGGACTGACGGCACCAGTAAATGTTGGAGTAATACTATACGTTGTACCGGTATCACTTCTATATGATATATTAAATCCACTATCAGTAGTAAATGTTATTTGATCACCATCGTTTAACCCATGATTTTCTGCATAAAAACTATCTGCTTCAGGGTCAAATTGTAAATATATCATAAACTGTGTGCCGTCGGTTGGGCTTTGACTTACGCTATCATAATAACTTCCACTAAATACAAAGTATCCACGTGGTCCATAGTTATTAAATGTCCAAGTATTAGTTGAAGCGCTTTCCATACGACTATAATTACTAAATCTATTAAAATCTTCAATAAAATCATAACCGTCTGGATATATTGAAGCTTTGCTCGTTGTAAAATTAGAATTTAGATAAGTAGAATAATATGGAACGTTACCATAGTATAAAATTCTATTATCAACACTTCCGCCATTTTTAATTAAGAATTGCACCCGGTCCGGACGTACTCCACCTAAGCCATAGTTTCCTGAAACTCCTTTAGATATACTAGATCCAAGTTCTGCTAAATCCCAACCAGATCCTGAACCGTCTTGCCATTCTCTATGCCTAAAATAAGAATAATAGCCTCTATAGCCTTTATATTGATAAGCAACTTCATAGCACAAAATCAATTGGTGTCGGCCAAAATTAGACGTGCCTTGAGATGTAAGATTAATTTCTGGGTTTGCACTATATGTACCATTTGTAGTTTCACATAATGTAATAGTATTGTCAGTAGGAATAGACTTTACGTAATATACTTCAAATCTGCCTAATCCTCCTATTTCTGTGTCATATCCTGGAGGAACATACAATAGTGCATCACCTACTCTCAATTGGTGATTTACCCAAACAATAGTATTGTCGGCAGTATTAACACTCGCTGAAGTAAACTTATGAGCGTACGTGCCGGTCATTTGTTTAGTTTCAGTTAATTCAGTGTTTATTGCAACATTAGCTGTTAAAGTATTATCAATGTCAACATATGGTCTACCATCTGGCGCAGAAGAAGAAGTATTATTAGATACTTCATAAATTTGTTTACCTACTGTATTAGTAAAATATAAACTAGTTCCATCATTGAATCCGTGAACATAATTAGTATCCACTGAAAGAGTAGAAGTAGCTGTTTGGTCTGACACGATTCCAGTGTCAATTTCATATTTTAGATCTGAGCCATTGTAAAATTGTCCAGGTACGATCGTAGTATATACACCAGAAATATCACCAGTTTGTGTCTGAGAACCTTTCGCCTTGTAAACAAACGATGTGGTAGTAGGCACTTTAGTAATAATAAATTTACCTTCAGCAGTACGTATACCTAAACCTTGTACATCAATTGGTGCACCAACCGAAAGTCCATGAGGCTCACGCGTATTGACCGTGACTTGAGTAGATCCGCTTACAGTCAACACAGAAAATACATCTGGAATGATATAGTCGGTTTGGTTAGCATAAAAGCTAGGTACGTTATTTACGAGTTCTACTGTTTCCCACTTCGAAGGTTGTAGCCCATATTCAAAGTCGGTGTCAATCAAGTTTTGTGGATTAACTACTCGAAGCTTGTTAACTGGATCAAGCATGCTATCGCTTGGATCAAATTTAGTACTATCTTCTTCGATAAATATTTGAAGTTTATCAGCTGCGTCCATAGTACTACAATCATAATCAAGCACGATTGTAGTTTCTTTTGTATCGTTATCAATTGAATAAGAACTGATTCCTCTTTCAGCGCAGTTAAACGTAAAGAGATTTATATTGTCAGTAACGTTAGTGATTAAAAGGAATCTTTCAAGTCTATGAACTCCTTTTATTACAATAGTATTTGTAGAAGGAGTAAAAGTATAACTATGAACGAGTTTCTTTGACATTTATATATTCCTTATCCACCTAAAGCAATAGCATAAGCTACAGCTTTTTCTTTGAGTTCTTTTAAATCATTGATCACAGTATTACCTACAGTAAGACTTTCAGTAATGTTTACTGTTTTGATTTCTACATCAGATTCAGTTAAGTTTAAGTTGGTACCTTTAACTTTAGTTGGCATATTATGTTCCTATGAATAATCTTACTGTTTTAATATTTGTGTTTGCTGTTGTAGGCGTAACAAGTAAATTTACATTATCACCTGAAACTTCGGCATCTACAACACCTAAATCTGTATTACTTGTCACTTTTGCATATTGTGTCATATAAACATTCGTATCATCGTGTACTAATAAAACTTCTTGAGAATGATAATTACCAGACTCAGTCATTTGCACTATATATTTAGCGGTACGATAATCAATCTTTGAGAAAGTATCTACTATTTCGCTATTAGTTGTATTTATTGTGGCACTATTGGAAGATAAAGGATTTTCACCAGAAAATACACTTCCAAAAGATCTGACTTCAACTAAGTCAGCATTAGCTGGTGGCGCGTCTAAAACTAAAGACGTGCCAGAAATTGAGTATGTATTGGTAGTTTGGTGTACACCATTAATTGTAACCAAAATATGGTTTTCATTAAATGGTTCTCGAGATAAAGTAAATACAGAAGTGTTACCGTCGCCATCAAAATTTTCAGATGTTACAAAATTATAATTGGCATTCTTACTTCCAATTTCGACAATGCCAGCGGCACCATCGTCCTTTTTCATATATGCTTTACCATCATAAGTATTAAGAGCGATCTCACCTAAATCTAAATCGCCTACAACTGGTATTTTACCTGCAACTGCAGATCTTTTTAATTTAATAGTTGACATATGTCTTTCACCTATGTATAATAGCTATATAGCTAAATTAAATAAGCAGAAGATTATATAATCCTTTACTCTGCTTATTCCTATTTATTAATAAGTTCCACCATCAACAGTGTCAATAGTTACTGCTCCAGCGCCTGTTACGTCAAAGTTAGTAGCATCAAAACTTGCAACACCTGGATTTGTAGTAGTTGCTAGTTCTGCCGCAATAAGAATTTGGTTGTTCGCATCATCGTAAGTAAAGTCAATTCCTTCACCTTCAACAAATACTGTGCCAATAATATCTTGTACTGCTTCAGTATTTAGTGAGAATATTGTACCGGTTAAATCTATACCAGCGCCTGCAGAATAAACTGCAGTTTCTGCAACTTGAGAAAACACAATGTCAGTTGTACCAAATACAATTTCACCGACAGTATTCATTACGTATAATTCACCGGCACCAGTATCACCTTCTTTTACGAAGAATGCGTCACCTTGTCCAAATGAGTCTGGATCAGAAGGTGAATAGCTATCGGTGTCTGTTGAACGAGTAAGTACCCAGTTAGTTGATGTATTACCGGTATCTGTAACTGTGTATACACCATTGTGAGTGGCGTTAGCTTGTTGATAAAGAAGTACGCGATCATTTAGTACTAGCGTTACACCATCAATTTCAATATCTGCCTGAGTTCCGGCATTTGTTAAAGTAGCACCAATACCATTGTTAGCATTATCATATGTTGCGTTTAGTGAAATAGGAGATTCAACTCTTACTGGATCGTGGTAGTGAATACCTGCTGCAGCAATTGTATCGACATATCTTTTATTTGCTGCGTCTTTAGCATTAACTGGATCAGCAACATTTTTAACAATGTTGTCGGATACATCAATATCACCAGTTGGATTAATGGTAAAATCGCCTGATGCTGTAGTAATAGTATTATCTAAATCAAAAGTAATACTATTATTTGCTACAGTAGTTGTGATATTTGATCCACCGGTAAACGTAAGGGTTTGACCCGTTAAGAACTGATCAGTAGTAGTTCCATCAGTAATGTTAAAATCACTTACGATAGCGCCAATCTCAGTGTCAACATATTGCTTGTTTACAAGTGAAGATGCGCCAAACCCTGCACGACTTTCATATCCAGCAGGAACTGTAGCTGTAGCAGTACCATTAGGTGATAAAACTAAATCTCCATTTGTGTCAGTTGTAGAAATAGTATTACCGTCAATCGATACGTTGTCAATATAAATTACATCTAATTTTGAATTACCGTCTACAATGAGTGCACTATTCGCTGTAGTAGTGCCGGGTGTATGATCTAATTTTGAAGTAAAATAAACTCCACCAACGACTTCGATATTTGCGGCATTACCATTTGTTTCAGTGCCAGTACCAATGTATAGACGATCACCACCGTTTGATTCTGTTCCGGAAAGATACGAATAAGCTAGTTCACCTTGACCTAAGCCACTAGGCGAACCGGCTACACCGGATCTTTTGATTTTTATAACTGACATTAGTAATGCCCTCCATTAACTTGTGTATTCGGATTTTTAATTTCTGGTGTAACTTCAAACTTAGATCTAATTGCGTTATAGATTAACACTGCTCCGTCGCTAGCAGTTGTCATATCTACATCAAACAAACTTGCTAAGCTAATGTTAGCGGGATTAGTTCTATATTCGGTTACAGTAATCTGATTCTGCGGATTTACTTGTCCGGTAACTTTATTTCCTTGTTGAGTAACTCTGCCCTTAATCGCCATTTAGAACCTCGTCATTCCAGGTGTAACAGTAACAATACCTTCAACTACTCGAGTGAACACTCCCGATGAAGAATAAATTTCAACATCATATAGATACCTTCCAGGTTCGAGCGCGCTAGTTACTGAGTTATTCATAGAAAGATTAATCTGACCTTCTACCTGAATGTCAATCTCAACATCAAATGATGTAGCGCTAGAAGAAGCATAGTTCTTTCTCATTTGCGCTGCAGCTTCATAACCAGATAAAGAAAATACATTTCCATCATCATCTTCAATATTGATAGCTGCAGAAAAATCAGTTCCTTGATCGATAACTAAGTTTGCTTTAATTGCCATTTCACAATACCTTTGTCTATTCTTATCTTTATTTATAAGAATTTTGAAATGAAAAAAGCGGCCGAAACCGCTTTATTCTATATTAATAGTTTTCTCAACATTATGGCATTCTATGTAACGTTACTGTAAATTGAGTAGTACTATCAATAGTTCTATTAAATAATGTTTTTCCATCAACTTCTAAACCAGGTAAATCACTGCCATAAGGTCCTTCGAATACATAATTATAAGCAGAAGAGCTTGGCGTACCTCCACTATAAATTTTATATTTTGGGAACCAACTAATACCTGCTGCTGCATCATAAACATAAAGTGTCGCAATTTGCCAATCTGGCCTTCCTACTGAATCGAATCTATAAAAATATGCATACGATCCAGTTGACTGCGGTATAAAGGCTGCTAAAGGATCTTCCCATGCGCTAGTTGAAGTAATTTGAGGAATTCCAGTACTTGGATCACGATATATACGTCTATACTTATTGTAGTTAGAGTCAGAGGAATTTGAAGAACGCATCCATATGTTACCAAATATGTCTGGCACACAGTCACCGTCTCTCCACGCCCAAGTATCGTTGTTTCCAGGATTGTTTGCAATACCTGTAGTAGAAGCTAATATTGTGTATGTGTTATCTGTAATAGTATCATTGACAGTAGTACCTTTTTCGCTATAGCCACATCTTTCGTGGTCAATCCAATAAATATAGTCTTCATCCATTGAAATTGGTACCCAGTGTCTTTGTCCAACGTCAACACCTTGGTTTACATAATTACTAGCATCTTCTGTTAATACAGTTGCGGTATTTGCTTGGAACGTCCATAAATCAGTTGCAACGTTTTGAGTGTCGTAAGAACCTTCGTGCACTGAATTTAAAATTGGATCATAGAATTTATAAGAATTATTATTAGATGCAGATCCTGGTAAGCTTGGAGTAAATGCTGATTGCGTTGAAAAATTATATCCACCGGGCCGACTAGCTGATCCAGCACTTACGAAAACATGACTACCGCCTTCTACGTATCTTATGTTATTAAATCCAATTGACGTAAAATTAGAATCATTTAACAAAGTAGTATAAGTTTGATTATCAAAATCTACATCAATTAAGGCTCCTACATCGGTTGAACTAATATCACTTTCAAATCCAACTAATGCTCTATTTGAATTATTGAACATAAATGATCCACTAGTTGAATATGCACGTTCGAACCATTCTCCAGGCGCATATCTATTGAACTGATAACGTGTGTAAGGATACTGTACAACTGGCGAACCACTTTGATCAGTCGCAGTACTAAATACGTCGTCAACATTAACAGTGACAGATGAAACTAAATAATTTTCATAGTTATATGTTGTTAAGAATTCATCGCCTACTGCTGGAACAAGATCGAGTTGATTTAAATATCTAAAGCTAGAGGTATAGTTATTAGGAGTAAGAGAAGTATTTGAGCTAACTACAGTTTCGCCAACATCAGCACCAACTGCACTACCATATAAAGACATCCCACCAGCTGTTATACCTATATGCGTGTTTACTCCAGATTCAGATCTTGCCACAATAATCGGTGTGCTTGTGCCAAACTCATATTTTTCTTGCAATCCATAATACTGTTTATCTTTTTCTACACGTGAAAAATCATTGGGTATTTTTAATGCAAAAGATGCGTATAAAGGATTACTTTCATATCCGGCTATAACCAAATCATCATTTGAATCAAAAATTATTTTCGCTAAAAGTACTCCTATGTCACTGTAAAGAGTGTTTGGATTATAAAGAGTTAAAGCTGGACCCTGAATTTCTCCGGAGGTATCTAATTTAATAAAATGAGATGCACTCGAACTGTTAAATGTGACAACAATATTGTCATTCGAATCTATAGCAATATTATGACCACCAGAAGTGTTACTTCCTGAATTATCTTTAACATTCAAATGTCTTTCCCAAACATTATTGCCGGATGAATCGAATTTTAAAACGCAACAATGAGTAATTCCAGTGCCAAATAAGTCACCGGCATTAAATATTAAATAAATGTTATCTTGAGAATCAATAGCTAAATCTCTTTGTTTACCACCATTAACATGTGCGCCTTGATCATCATTATAAATAGCTTTTTGCCATGCTAAGGTACCATTTGAGTCAAAAACTGCTAAATAAGTTCCTCCAGTAGAAGTACCACCACCTGTGTATTGATTTTGATATCCAGTAAAAATAACTCTATCGTTTGAGTCAATGGTAATAGCGCATCCTCTTACATTATCACTTGTACTTGTACCAATTCCATAATATCTATCATATGGCGATGATCCATCACTTGAATTATATTTAGCAATCCATACGTCAAGTTCACTGCCACCTAATTGTTCAGTATCAGCTAAAACATAAATATTGTCGTTCGAATCTATAGCAATATCGTATGCAATATCGTCTGGTCCATTTGCTACACCTCGCTCAATATCCCACACCACATCACCATCCGTATTTAACTTAAGAGTTACCGTGCTAACAGAATTACCGCCATTATGATCGTCATTCCCAGTTACGTAAATGTTATTATTTGAGTCAACTTCAACGCCGTAAAATCTTTCACTATCAATGCCGGCAAAGCGTTTTTCCCAAAGTACATCGCCATTAGTATCATACTTTGCTACATACGCATCAGGAGCATTGACTGCTGTCTCAATACCACCAACTACAATTACGTTGTTTAAATTGTCAACAGTACAATCAGTAATGATATTGGTTAAAAAAGTAATATTAGATGTCTGTGAACCAGTACCATCCCAAGATTTGTGTGAAAGCCAATAACCACTCGTAGTTTCTCTAATTGGCATATATGTTGGATTAATACTTGTAGCATCTGACAAACTAGCGTTTGCGCTTTCCATAGACGCAACGTTGTTATTCGCGTTAAAGTCTTCGCCGTCAGTATCCATTGCATTTAAAGCAATTGAACTATTTGTAAAATCACCTTCTCTATAAAATATTCTATAAGTAGATCCATCCGTATATTCACCTAATCCAGATCCATCACCTGGAAGTTTAGCTACAAACGCAAAGGGCGAATTAATATCATCGCGATGCATTGTACCGCCTAAAATAATATCATCATTATTATCTACTTGAACGTCATATACTACATCTCCTCCACTAGATGTTACACAATCAATAAATCTAAACCATTGTACACTTCCGCTTGCAGTAGCTTTAAATACAAAGGCTGATATATGTTTACTAGAACCATCTTTTGGATATGTGTATCCTGTAACAATAACATTACTTTCTGAATCTACAGCAATTGCTTCGGGTAACATATTATGATCACGATGGTAAGCTTGTGGATATAAATTACCTAAAGCGAACCGTTTGTGTGATATTTCATTTCCAAATGCATCGCCATGAAATATTTTAACTACGCCCGGACCATTATTTAGATTCCAGCTACGCGATTGTCCTACTGCAAATATTTCATTATTTGCATTTACAACTACGTCAGTAAATGTTTCTCCATCTGCGCTATCATTAGTTCCTGGATACTGTGTATCAAAAGATTTAGCCCAGCTTTTTGATCCATTGTCGCCAAGTACTGCTAACATCGCACCTACACCGGTTGAAGAATAACCTACATGATATGTAGCTGAAATCATTTCGCTTCTGCTATTCGCAGCTATAGCAGGATTTGTACTCATATAGTGATTGGTATCAGTGCTTTTATCTCTTACTTTTCTCACCAATAAATTACCATCGGTGTCAAATCTCATTACTGTAGTATCTTTTTGGTTATTAAAACCTGCTTCATATCCTGTAGCACAAATATCGTCATCGAGTGGATCAATAGCAATGTCTGTAAATTTTGCAAAATTTTGCGGTGCGTATCTGGTCTGCCAAATAAAATTACCATCAGAATTCAATTTAGCAAGATAAAAACGAGAATCATCTGTGCCACCAACTATTACGTCGTCTTCAGAATTAATTGCTACACAATCGAGCTGTAATGGTGCTGCATTTTTTTCCCAAAGCACATCGCCAAATTTATTATATTTTACTAAAAAATATGAAGATTGCCATCTTCCAACTGCATAAATGTTTCCAGCACTATCAAGAGAAATCTTTTTAGTTCCTACACCAGAACCTGTAGTTTCAGTTTCTAAAACTGAAAACCATGCGTTATCGCCTGTATTCGCGCCCGCCGCGGCTTGCAATAATTTATGTTTTACTGACATACGATTTTATCCTAATGCTTGACCAGCCGTAAATCCATACCAAGTAGTTCCACCGTCAATTGTATTGAATACGAAAATGTCTGTTGCGCTTGCAGTTGATGATAATGTTGGAGCTGTTGCGCTTGGCCATACTGTACCATTTGCCCAAGCTACTGTAAACCCTGAAGCTCCGGAGTCTTGTTCAATTTCAATACTGCAAACATACCCTGTTCCAGTTGTTGGAACGTTGCTAAATTCAATTGAAGTATCTTCGGTAAGAACGTGCTTAAATGAGTTACCACTACTACAATCTAGCGTAACTGTGTTAGCACTAGAAGTCACAGTGTTATGTCTCTCATTATAAGTCTTATTCGACAACGTGAGAGTATTATTCTCTGTGATAATGTTGTTTGGTGCGACTACGCTTGAAAGTGTTGTCATTTTTTTCTCCGTTAATTATTCCTTTGAATAATACTATTTATTTTTTAAGCAATTGCCCAGAAAAGATATTCTCTACCAGATAAATTTAGATTATGAGTTGTATTTTGGCTTACTCTAAAACCACTTGGGTGTGGATCTATTTGATCAGTAGCAGTATCTTCTACTGTAGTTTCGCCGTATTGAATATGCGGGCTAACACCTGATACTATTCCTCGTGCAAAATCAAAAACGTAATCATAAGCTGATGCTACAGGTTTAATCCAAATAAATCTTGCTCCGCTATCAAATCCACAATCAATAACTTTACCTAAAGTATCATCTCCAGTATAAGATCCAACTTTTGAAACACCATTTAAACTTGCAAAAAGATAAGCTGCATATGGCTGCGAACTTTGATTAGCGCCAACATCAGCATTAAGTGAAAGTTGTGTTGATGTGGGCGCAGCAAAAAATGGTTGATAGCTCGTAATTGTTCCTGGAGGATTATTAAGTTGCATATAAGTTCTAGTACTAGGATAAGTTCCAGGTAAATCTTTATGCCAAATTATCCAATCACCATAACTATTTATTGTATTGAGTGATTTCATCCATACCATTTCGGGTTCAACACCCAAACCATGAGGAATATTATGTAAAGTACTACCATTTCCAAAATACGCAACAGTGTCACAGAATCCTGGAGCTCGTTTCCACATATGTAAACGATATAAGTTAGTACTATAGTTTGTAGTCACGTGACTACCAATAGGATCAGTTACAATTTTATTTTGATGATCGAATTCTACAGTATCAGAACCACCCATTCCACTGGGCCCGTACATAAGAAAATAATCTTCATCTAGGCGTACTTTTCTATCGTATAGCGCGCTATTTCCAGCCCCACTTGGACCGCTTGTAATATTAAACATTGCAGCATCTACGTAATCTAATCCAGTTATATGTGTTCTTGGATTAGATTGATTTGCTGCTTGATAATATTTTGCGTCAAATACGTCTTCGCCATTATTTGGTATAGCCATAGGTCGGCGAATAGCAACATAAAGGTATTCACCTCCACTATCAATATTATCTTCAATGTCAAAGCCATCAGCTCTTAAATTAATACTATTTTGTCCAACTTCTTCAGCGATATTTTGTTCAGTAAATAATCTTTTATCTGATGCATTAAAGGGCATACCTCTTATATGATCAAAGATTTCCCAACCTTCTGAGCTATTACTGTCTATACGTTTTGTAAGTAACCATTGAGGCTCAAATCCTAAATCGACAGATGCTGTTTTTAAAGTACCGGTAAAAACGCCGCACTTAATAATGTCTTCATTTCTTGATTCACCAAATATACCGTCTCCGTCGTTATGCGCAAATAAATATGCTATATACTGAGTACCTGGATTATTTTGTCTATTACCATTTGTATTCTGTATATAATATGGATAGAATACATTTTCGTCTGGAGTGAAGGATAGTGCACCTATCGAACCAGCTCCCAAATTATTATCTAAACTGAGTTGAGTAAGATCATCGGTCCCATTACCTCTATGCCAAACAGCCCAATTACTATCTTGATTTAGCGATTTTACAACGATCATTCCGGGTCTAGACCCGAGATTGTGCGCAACACTATCAGAGATGCCAGTAACATCATTTCCATTATAAAATACAACGTCAAAAAACTTAGGCATTTTACGCCAAGTCCAAGAAGCAAAAGGATCTCCACTTGAATTAATTGCATTTAAGTCACCCATATTAAAACCGGTGCTATTAAATAAATTTACACCGTTAGGTGTTGACGATTGGAACGAATCGACATTAGTAGATAAAATATTACTACCTCGCACTGTATCATATAGCGCATGATTAGTTGTGGTGTTTCTACCTTTTATCCATACTAATCCGCCTTCACTTTCAACCGCCGGCGTATATTCTGTATCAGTATATACATTTACTGTAGTTTGAGCTGTGTTGGTTTGCACAGAAGTAGCATCAGACCAAGAACCATCCGTATCATATGACGTTGTTGTTAGATTATCGTCTACGTCAGAAGTTACTGAATTAGATCCAGCTTCAGAATATAAATTAAGATATTTACTTCCGCTTAAAGATAAAAACTGTGTAATGTCAAATTGCACAGATGTATAACTATATTGGCCAAGATGTCCTCCTGGATAATCTAAAGTTATTTTTGATCCTTTACCATTAAAATATCTTTTTATGGAATTTATTGTTCCATTTTCAGTAATAAATCTTCGAGTGTCTGCTGCACCAGTTAATTCTAAAGTAGTTTTATCGAATCTGCCAATCACAAATCCACTTGGATCTGAAAAATAGAAATCAGCACTACCTGCAAATATTACATAAAGATTATCGTCACTTCCTAAATAAATATCTCTTGCGCCAGGATCTTCTGCGCCAAATCCGTGAAATTTATTAATATTACTAGTAAAACTATCATCCCATCTCGAGATCCATGCTGCATTAGGACTCCGGCCTACAGCATATATGTATGTTCCATCGTTTACAATGCCATGAAAACGTGCATCAATACTAGGAGTTGGTTGAGGTACTTGACGTAAAGCGACTATTTGTCCGAGACTATCAAACTTAACAACAGCTGGTCTATGATATGATCCACTGCGAAGATAACCAGCGGCGTAAATATATCCATCCATAATGGTAACATCTTCAAAAATATGAGTTTCACTTCCAAGAGAAGTACACCCCCTATCCCACTGCGCAGTGCCATCGGAAACACTAAGTCTAGAAATAAATGCTAACTGTGTACCCGTGCCAACATCAGCACGCCAAGATTTACCGACAACATATATTGATGTAGCAGTGGCATCTTCTTCTAAAGAATTTATTTCAGGTGAATTAGAGTTTGAAAACTTTTTCTTCCATACAACGCTTCCATCATTAGCATTTATTCTTAGAATAATAGGTGTACTTCCTTCACCACTATTAATATATAGATTGCCATTATCAGTAAAATGTAAACTCTTAACGTTGCCATTACTGCCGTATTGTATCCATTGCGTCCAAATAATGTTTTGAAAATTTTCACTATATTTACGAAGCAACAACATATTAGTGCTAGCCATTTCAGTTGCTACGTATACGTTATTAAGAGTATCAGTTGTACTTACGCTTTTTCCACTTGAAGAAGTAACACCATCGCCTGAAATATGAGCAGCATATTCAATTGAATTAGCAAGAGCTACACCATTATCAACGGCATTAACGTCATTACCATCTCCAGTATAAAGATAAGTGCTAAATACATCTTCAACATTAGTCGCCGCACTTTGACTTGCCGCGTACGTACCTGCTGCTGCTCCAAGAGAGGTGACTAAATCTACCATTACTTAATGTCCAATCCTACTACTAATCCTGACCAAGATGTACCACTATCGTCTGTAGTAAATGCTAACATATCTGTACCAGCTGCTGTTAGTGTAGGCGCTGTGCCTGCTGGCCAATTAACAGTGTTTGGATAGCTTACTACACTTGCGCCGCCATTCGTTAATTCTAAAACTAATCCACCAAACTCCCCAGATGGTGGAGCATTTGTAAATTCTAGAGTTACGTCACCGGTTACCGTTGCAGTAAAGTAATTTCCAGTTGCCATACTCAACGTTGCAGTGTTTGCAATATTTCCAACAGCATTACCTTGAATTGCATAATCTTCGAGTAAAGCACGGTTAATTACATTATCGTTCATTGATAATGTACCGGCCATAGAAATAGTTTTGTTTGTAAGTGTTTGAGTACCATCTTCTGTAACAGCAGGGCTGTCATAAGTACCTGCACCTACTTGCGCAAATGTCTGCCAAGTAGTTCCATCATATACAAACTGTACACTTACGTTATTAATATCGAGAATAAAATCTTGAGCTACGCCTTCAATAGTAGAACCATTACGATCTACAGTAAGATTATTTGTTCCAAATGCTCCACCCGAATCTGCAACCACGACTTGGTCACCAGTAGATGGAAGTATGGGTAAAAGCACAGTAAACGATCCAGCAGAAGTGTCGGCAAGTACGCCTTCTTTGTCCGCTGCTTGATAATTTGTAGTTTGTACTGAGTATTGCAACCCACCTGAAACCGGAGATGAAATCCAATTTGAACCATCACCAGAAATAACATTTCCATTTGTAGGTGTTAAACTTGAAATATCAGAAAGAACTGAGCTAAGATTACTTACCGAAGCAGCAGAGTTAGCAACATCACTTAAATTGTTTGTTGCTGATAAAAGACCAGCTGTTGAGTAGTCTTCATCTCTCTGTTTAATAAGTGTGGAAAGTCTAGCCATAGTTTTACCCTTTTACTTTTATTTATACGTTACGGCTTAGTTGGCCAATCACCTTCTTCTAAATTAGGCCAATTAGAGTGTGTAGTGATATCGCGTAGTGCTTGACGATAAGCTGTTTGCTCGTCTGTCATTGTCAAGTCTGATGATGCCCACCAGTCAGTTTCAGCAATACGTCTATCACGCTCTGCACGATTACGAGTTGCTGCTTGCTCATCTAACGTAGCTTGATAAGCTGCTTCATGTTCCGCTTTTGTTGTAACGTTACCTTCATCGTCGGTAGTGTCTGCAAACATATCAGTAGCAGTATAGTTAATCATCCACACGCCAGTATCTGAATCATAATCCGGTTGAGAATTACGAGTAACTCTTTGATATGTACCAACTTCTGTTGGCTGCGGTCCTTCAACTACACCAACTACGCCATAGCGACTTAGTGTTGCAGTTGTAATATTTTTTGGAAAAGATACGTTAGGATGATCCTTACGCAGTTGTCCGATTGTGTATGGGAACTGTACTACAGCTGTCCCTGAAACCTTAGCATACATGTTGTGTCCTCCTTATAATATGCTTTGTTAACATAATATATTTATGCAATTGCATAAAATAAATATATTTTACCCGATAAATTTACTAGAGCATTATTTGTATTTAAACTAAATCCACTTGGATCCGGATCTACGTAGTTATTAGTAGTAACTTCTGCCTGATCGCTATTTAAAAATACAGTAGAATCATTACCGGAATTAATACCACGCGCAACATCAACCTGTATCCAAGAAGTTGAAGAATCGTTTGTATTTTTGATGATAACAAATCTTGCACCAGTAGTGAATCCACAATCAATAGTTTGGCTACCACTATTACCAGTATAAGTTCCTACTTTTGAAATTCCTGGTAAAGAAGCAAAAAGATGAGTTAGATAAATGTCACCGTTTATGTTTGGGTCTGGAGAAGAGCTACCTCCTAACCAAGTTATATAATCTTTGTCCGGAAGCTGAGTTAGATCTAATTCTTGCCCAGAGCGCATAGCGCCGCCGGCGTCAGGTTCATTTACTAATATTCTCCGCCATGGTGTATCTGGATAATCATTTTGTTTATAATAACATACTACATCCATATTTCTATTGTCACACTGAGACCAAATCATTTCTGGCTCAACTCCCAAATTATGCTTATACTCTGTTTTTGTCCCAGTGCCAATATATCTGAACATATCATAAAATCCTCTGGCACGCTTAAAAGAAAATCCTTGGCAGGGCGTGCTCCAACTACTATCACCCCATTCTGTCATAGAATCAAAGCTTTGATCAGCAATCACATTAGAACCACCACCTTGATCAAGAAGACGGTGCGTTGCTCCAGTCATACGTGGCATTGTGTACCAGCCTCCAGTACTAGCAATATTTCTCGCCCAAGCCCAATCTACTGGCCAACCAGGCTGATATGGCGACGCTCCACGTGAAGTGTGAAATACATCAGTTCCAGACTTAGGTCTTTTCATACCAGCTTTTCCAATTGCAACATATATGTATTGTTTACCGGCCCCATAATGAAAAGTATCTTCAACCATAAATCCATTTGATCTAGGCGCTGCTGGATTATTCGATGTTGTACCTTCAACGTCTTGCACATTTGCTTCAAGTCTTTTTGCAATACTTGATGTACCAGCAGATCTCGTTGTAGATCCTCTAATGGTATCAAATATTTCCCAAGGCCCAGTGCTATCAATACGCTTCATCATAACCCATTGAGGCTCAAATCCTTCAATACTACTTGAACCAAGATTTACATTGAATTCATTATTCACTCCAGTAAATTCTCCACAATAAATTATTTGTTCATCAAAATTTTCTCCAAAATCAAAGGTCCGTGGGTCTAAATCATCGTTATGCCCAAAAACATAAGCAATATATTCTACTCCATCATCATTAAAATTAAAGTTTACGCTAAAATGTGTACTTGTTGGCTCTACATTATACCACCAATTAGCTGATTGTGAAGGCACAGCACCACCTGTGGTAGATCCGTCCATTCGTATTGCGTATGTTGCTCCTAGAGACCTATGATAAGTATATACTCCATTACCTCGTGATATTGCAGTAACAATAATAAATCCTGGTTTTGAACCTAGGTTATGCTCAATAAGTCTACTTCCACCACTATCGGTTGATCCATCTCCAGTCCAAGTAACAATATCAAAAAAGTTTTTTTGTTTTCGAAAAGTCCAAGCTACGTAGTCATGTGCAACAGTATTTCCATAATTTGTGCTACCAAAGGTAAATCCATCGGTATCAAAAGAATTAATTCCAGAATCACCTACAACAATATTTCCATTATTGTTATCGTTAAGTTTTAAAACTACGTCTGATCCTCTTTCAGTGTCGAATAAATAATGATCATCTGCAATATTACGTTTTTTAAACCACACAAGTCCACCACGATTTGCTAAATCAATACCATTTTCAATTTTGTGTGGTAAATTTTGCCCACGATAAATGTGTGTACTAAATACGTCATCTGAATACACTGGTGCAGCATCAATGTTAGTCGATTGTCCTAATACAGCTTTTACATTACTCATGCTACATCTCCTGCTGTTTTCTTTCCATAATACGTTTGTCCACCATCTATAGTTATAAATGAATATAACTCTGTTTCTGCTTCTTGGTCTGGAGCTGCTCCTCCAGACCATTTAATTCCGGAAGGCCACGTTAAATTATAGTTGCCATTTACTTCTATACTAAACGCAACTGCCTTTCCAGACTCAGGCGGATTAGTAAAAAATATTTCAGATCCACCACTTAAATTACATATAAAGTACGTCCCGGCTGACAAATCAATCGTTTCATTATATCCAAGCATAGAATATTGATATATAATATCATTGTCACGTCCTAATACATAAAATTTACTTCCATCTGGTCTAATATATAAACCTCTTACTTCTGACTCTACTCCGATTGCATCTCTTACGCTTACGTCAAATGAAATGTTTGAATACACACAATCACTGCCTAAATTATATGGAGTACCTAAATCGTATTGATAAACTTTATCAGCAGCAGATCCTAATAAGAACATTTTTGTTCCATCATCATTAAAGAACATATCTCTTGGAAATGTTTCAAATGGTGCTTCAGTTAAAGTAGGTTTACTTAAAGTTTGGTTTTCAGTTCCCGCAAATGACCACCCAATGCTTAATGAATATTGATATATTGTTTCTGTATCTTCGCCTACCACAAACATTTTTGTTCCATCGGAATTAAATTCTAAGCCCTGAGGCTGAGTATCTTGAGAAGTGGTGATATAGCCATGCTGATAATTCAATGTTCCTATATCCCAAGGCGTAGGTAAGTTGTATATAGCAATAAAATTGCTATCATTACCAATTATCGCAATTTTAGTGCCATCTGACTTAAATTTAATTCCTTCAGGTCCGCCACTATATGTAGATATATCTGTAGATTTAGTAAGAGTAATAGTATTTAAATCCCAAGGAGTACTTAAATCGTATTGATAAATTCTATCTGTCTGTTGTCCAGTAATATATAAAGTTGTTCCGTCAGGTTTAAAAAATAATCCGTGGCATACTCCATCTTCAGCGCTATGGTCATAGTAAGGAGATTCTTTAAACGCATCCCGTAAAGAATAGCCAACTTCAACTTTATTACTATTTTTAGTTTGCTGAGAATATTGTTTAGCCCGTAAGCCGTTTTTAACTTTAAATGGTTTATTATTGCTCATACTTTCACCTTCCAGTATTAGCTTATATTACTTGCAATTTGTTGTCCTATATATGTAACACCACCATTTTTTGTAGTAAAACTATATATAGCTTTTTCGCCAGGCTCCGGAGCCTGTGGAGCATATCCACCTTTCCATTTTAAGTTACTTGGCCAATCAATACTTTGCTGCCCAAATATATATACACTTCTAAATATCTCATTACCGGCGCCTTCGCACACAAACATTCGAGTGCCATCTTCAGTAAATGCACTTCCTTCCATATTTGGTTGAGAAGCTAAAGAATTATTTGACCATGTATCAAAATAAGCTGTACGAATATCCCAAGGCGTAGCTAATCTATATAATACTAAAGCATTACCGCCGCCGGCGGTATTTATAGCAATAAATTTGGTTCCATCAGGAGTAATATTAGCACTTTCAAAGTTAGGTGTAGTGGTTGTTCCTGGAACATTTAATTCAGTTCCAGCCAAATATTCGCCATTACCAGTAGTATCATTTGACGTCAAATCCCAAGGTGTTGAAAATTTGAATTGCTGAAAAATATCTGCTCCTACATCATTTGTTACGTACATCATCGTTCCATCGGGCTTAAAACTTATGCCTCTCACTGATCCATTACCAACAGCAAATATTTGTTCTGATGCTGTATTAGCAGTATTTACTTCCCAAGGTGTTGATAACTCATATCTATATATTTCTGCACGGTTATTTGATGTGCTATATTGAGCAGTATACATATATTGCCCATCTGTACTAAACTCTAAAGCGTCTGGGTTTGCACTAGAGTCACCATCTAAAACCAAAGCATACGTTCCAGCATAACTGATAGTAGTTAAATCATAAGGCACAAGCATATTAAATTGTGCTACATTAGATCCAATATCAGCAGTCCCAGCTACATATATTCTTGTTCCATTTTTTCCTAAAGCCATCATTGAAGCAGATCCAGTTCCTGGAGTACCTCCAAAAACTCCTTCATTATTAGATTCAATTGAAATATTTGAAACTTCATAAGGTACTTTCGTACCTTCTAATTCTATTTGAAATGATTGAGATTGGCCTGGATTGTTAAATACTATTTCTGTACCTATGTCATTTAAAGTAGGAGACACTCTAAAATAGTTTCCAGTTGACAAATCTATATTTTCTTTATAAATTGGTTCTCTTGCTTGATATTGATACACCTTATCATTAAAACTTCCTGCAGTGTATACGTATCCATCATTTTCATTAATGTAGATATCCATAGCGTTTTCTTGGCCAGTGCCAATACCGGGTATTTTTACTCTACTATGGAAAGTTGCGCTGCTAGGATTATCCCTTATTGAAAGTGTCCATCTATAAATGTATCTTCCACCAGCTGATCCAGCAATGTACATATTTAAACCATCTGAAGAAAAAGCTATAGCTTCTGGAGTAACATTAAGCGAAGTACCATCGTTAGTTTGATAGTCTGGTGTATATGAATATGAAGAGCCTTTGTAACCACCTCCTATTGGGTCATATGGATTTACTGTGTTATACGCATAGACTTCATTATTTTCAGTACCAATCATAAACATAGTATTACCGTCAGAGCCAAAACAATAGCTTTGGGGAGTTAAATCTTGGCTACCTACATTTTGACTAGCCGCGGCTGTTGCGTTAGCTGTACTTAAATCCCAGTTTGTAGTCATTTCGTGTTTATCTATTTTCGCACCACCAGATCTATTAATAACGCATATAGCGCCTCCTCCGGGAACTATGTGTAAACATTGTGGATTGTTATTTAGAGCTCCAACCCATAGTTCATCTCCAGTTCCAGTACGAGGAACAGCAGTATCGATATCCCAAGGGGTGCTTAAATCGTATTGATAAATTCTATCATTGCCATTCAATAAAACGTACATCATCGTTCCATCAGGTTTAAATGTAATTCCAAATGGATTAGTTGATATAGGTGTAGTAGAAAGTGTTTTTCTTTCGTTATCTCCAAGAACTCCAAGACTCCATTTTTGAGAGTTTGGCGTGAACGTAAAATCAGATGAAGCGCTATTTACACTTGCTGTTTCTTTTATTGCACCATTAAGTATAATAGGATTTTTTAATACTAAATCTTTTGTTGGCATTATTTAGCACCTTCTATTGCTATGGCTGCTTGATAAGTTGCGCCACCATCTACTGTATTAAATATGATAATATCAGTACTGCCATCATCTGGAATAGGTGGAACAGTTCCATCTGGCCATTGTACATTATCCGGATAGGTGATTGTGTCATAAGGATATGAACCTAAGCTAAGTTGCCTTATTCTTCTTTGAGACCCAGTAGCAATATAAAGATAATGCCCTGGCAGCGCTAAATTTATATCTAACGTATCTTCTGTAATAAGTTCCATTGTTACAGTTGTTTGGACTTGAGACGCAACGGTATCAATTTCAAATGGAGTAGTAAGATCAAAGTGATGTATTCTATCATTATTATCACAAATAAATAAATTCAATCCATCAGAAGATAACGATATTCCTCGAGGAGCTGAAAAATTTGGTAGCCCAGCCAAGCTTCTTTCCTGCAAAGTATCATAAGTTGCAAGTGATATATCAAATTCATCGCCTAAAGTATATCGTCCAATTTTATCTCCATCATAATCAGCAACATAAAGATATTTACCATCCCCAGTAATATGAAAACCTAATACATTAATATTATCGTTATATATTTGTAATGACTTAGAGTCAAAGGTTATTGTACTTATGTCGTAAGGAGTCGTTAGCTTATATTGATATAGTCTTTGACTACCAGACCCACTTGATAAACTATAAAATATAGTTCCATCGTTACTAATTGCAATTGCAGTAGTATTTAAATTTGAAACTGGTAATTGCAATTCATCACCATTATGATATCCTACAAGTTCTGCAGTAGTTATATCATAGGGTGTAGATAACTCGTATTGATAAATATATTCTGGGCCAGTAGAATTATATGCTAATACATAAGCGTACCTACCATTATAGCTCACTGTTATGCCTAATGTACTTCTACCGGAAAGTATTCCAGTAGTGATATCACTACTTGTTAAATCTTTAAAATCAGACTCAGCTCGCCCATTTGAATTGAATTCAACGGTATCTAAATTAAATGATCCTTTGTTGCCATGCAAAAAAACTGTAATATCTTCAGACTCTCCAGTCCTTGGAGCTGTAACATTAATAATTCCATGCATATTAAGATGAGCTTGACATTGATAATAATAAGTTCCTGATTCTGTAGGTGTAAAAGTAATTTCTGCAGGAGTAACTCCATCTATTGATGCAGTTGGATATCCTTGTACTAAAGGAGGTAAAACCTTATTAGTATCTCCAGTTGCTGGTTTAGTTTTAATTGCTAATGGATGCCCTATAGCATAGTTTTGAAATGAAAGCGTATCTCCAACATGTATATTAATATCAACGTCATTTCCACTGATCGATCCGGTTCGATCTTGTCCACTTGTAATTGTCCAATCACTAGTACCATTGTTTGTGATGTCAATAGTGTAGGTATATTTTGGAACAGTATATGGTAAAGAAAATGTAGTTGCTCCACCTACATTAACACTATTTGTACTTGGGCCTGGCAAAATTTCTAGCGCTGAACCATTAGTATTTAGAGTTTCTTTTATACCTACTGTAGAAAATTGATATACACTTCTTGGACTACCATTGGCAAAAAGGTATAAGTGAGCGCCTTCTCCTAATATAGGATCATCTACAAATGACATACTATATAGCGTAACAGGGCCAACCGATCCGACTAAATCTTGTAAAGCTTGAGATTCTGTATCATACATAATATTATCGTATGAGGCACTTGATACTTGCCATGGCGTACTCAAACTATATTGATAAATTCCAGCACCAGTTCCATAATTTAAAATCCACATTTTAGTGCCATATTTATTAAAAGATATATCTTGAGGTGTACCAGGAATTATAGAACTAGATAAAACGAAATCCTGATCAACCGCCGATCCGCTCTTTGTAGATATATCCCAAGGAGTTGACATAAGATAAGAGTATACACGACCTCCAGTTCCTACAATATAAAACCAGTATCCATCATCAGAAAACGTTAGTCCTCGAGGCGCAGCCTCAGCTAATCCAATTTTTTCTGATTCAAAAGTAAGAGTAGTGACATCCCACGGAGAACCCAGTAAATATTCCTGAACTCCATTATCGCCATCATCTAGAATAAAAACTTTTGTTCCATCGGGAGAAAATACAAAATCATTAGCTAAAGAAGTATTTGTTGCAAAGGATCCAGTTGATGAAGTTGAATATGTACTATTAATTAATGCAGACGCATCATATTCTTTTCCAGTAGGAAAGTCAAACGCGTGTATTCTAGCGGTAAATTGGTCAAGCACATAGCCTTTCGTGCCATCGGGCTTGATAGCAAACGCTCGAGCGTCGCTTATTGTAGCTCCAGTGTTACTATGAAAGTCAAAAGATCTTTGATGAGTAAAGGTTAAGTTTTGAATACTGTATCCATTGCTATAACCCTGATCACGAGTAATTATAGACTCATGATACGAAGATGGTCTAATGCCATTTTTTACGATAAAATCTTTGTTATTGCCCATCTAGTTTCACCTTCCACTAGTTAGCTTTATATTTTTTTATTCTGTAAATTCTATTGATTGTACAATATAGTCGGTAGCATTTGTTGAAGCAGCCGTTGCAAGAATTCGTATTTCACTATTTGCAATGTCTACATCATAAGTTGCAAGTGATATGTTTGTTGCGACTTGACCATACTCTGTTGCTACCGCAGTATTACCATCATGCGTAATAAGAAGTTCTGAAATATATCTATCATTACCATCTTTTGCTTGTACAAATGCTTTAATACTTCCAATTGTAGTAGCATCGTATGTAGCAATAGAAGTTTGAGTAGTAGATGATGTATTGGCAGTTTGAGAAGCTAAACCAGTTCCGGTTCCTCCTCCACCTCCACCAATGTCACCCCACGAAGTACCATCATAGCCTTCGAAAGAAACTGTTTCACTATTAAAACGAAGATAGCCAGCGTTAGGAGAACCATCTCTTAACGCAGTGTTACCTGATGGAATTACGGCTGAGCCAGTCGCAGAAGTCTCATCAACTTTAGCGTCCAATTGTGTTTGAAGATTTGATGTAACACCGTCGGTGTAGTTTAACTCTGCAGTATTTGCAGTAAGTCCACCTAGCGTGTTAAGTTCGTTAAGAGTAATATTAACACCATCAAGTAAGTTGAGTTCTTGCGGTGATGCTGTTATGCCTAAGTTGTTGAGTGAGTCGACTGCGCTTCCAACATCTGACAAGTTGTTATTTGCCTGAAGAAAATTAAGCGTAGTAAAATCGGTATCTCTATCTCTTACAAGCGTAGAAAGTTTTATGGTCATGGTTGTTTCTCTCTTTTACTTATTTATTCTCAAGGCTTTCGATTTTCTTCGCCAAATCTTTATAACCTTCAAGGAGAAGAGCAATCAAAGGAATATAGTTTACGTACTTTTTATCTTTGTTTTCTGTAACTAGCTCAGGCAATACTTTTTCAAGTTCTTGAGCAACAACACCATAACTCTTACTTCCAGTATTTTTCCAAGTAAACTCTACAGGATTTAATCCCATTAGTGTTTGCATTACGCTATCGATTGGAGAAATATTTTCTTTTACTGTCATGTCTGATAGTGAGTTATAATCAGTAGCAGTAAGTGTACCGGTTGATGGATTAAATGTTAAGTTAGTGTCTGTTGAAATTGTGCTAATATTTCCATTTGACGTTTGTGTCGTCATTGTAATATTATATTCGACATTACCTGTAGCTGCGTCTACACTCATAGCGCCGGTACCAATATTAGTAAATACCTGCCATGTTGCTCCATCATAAATTAAGTCGATGGTCACATCATTAACGTCAACAATAAGATCTTCAGCGTCGCCTTCAATAGTAGAACCATTACGAGCTAATGTTAAGTTATTTGTTTCCCAATTATCACCAATAAACTTAATGTAATCACCTTGTGTGGGTGTAGCTGGTAAAGTTAATGTGATAGCGCTTGATGAACAATCAGCATAATAGAAATTCCCTGCAGTAATACCTTGGCTTGTAGCTACGATAATTGGATCACCAATACCGCCGCCACTACCTGTTGAAGCGGTAGAAATAACGTTAGTAAATACTTGCCATGTTGATCCGTCGTAAATAAATTCTACAGTACTATCTTCAATATCAAGTTCTAAGTCTTGAGCTAATCCTTCGATTGTATTACCATTACGTAATACTGTAACTGAATTTAGTGACCAACTTTTACCTGCAAGTTTAATTACGTCACCTGCATCTGGTAAAGTTGGTAGCGTTATGTTAAATGGACCACTGCTTGAGTCAGTGAAGTAAAATCCTTCAGCTGCAGCATTAGTATTTGAATTCACAACCGTAGCAGCTAGGCCTCCGCCTCCACCAATCAATCCCCAGATAGATCCATCATAACCTTCGAACTCTCCAAGGTCAGTGTTAAATCTAAACATACCTTCGGCAGGTGTAGGTCTTACAGCAGTGTTACCTACTGGAACTACAAGAGTACCTGACGGGAATGAAAGGTGATCGTTAAATTCTGTATTGCCAGAAAATGTTGCAGTAGCACCTGAGATGTTGGCTGGACTTAATGTGCCAGTCATAGATACGTTACCGGTAATTGTATCTGTAAATTCTACATTGCCAGTAAAGGATGAAAGTCCAGTTGTAGTAAGTTGTCCACTAATGTTAGTATTACCAGAATCTAAATTCGTACGCAATGTTGTAATGGATAGGTTACTTGTAGCACCATTGAATACTGATTCGCTAGATACGGTAAGAGTGGTTGAGCCTGATACGTTAACTGCTGCTGCTGTAAATGATACGTCTGAACTGATGTTAAAGGATGATGCGCCATTTGCATCTCCACCTCGAAGTTCTGTACCTGTGAAAATAGTATCAGCACTAAATACGC
>Ga0255768_10000290_pt1 | contig 51636 bp, 90 predicted proteins | sample 071ome_33_FD_179983 | JGI IMG/M metagenome (GOLD analysis project Ga0255768, IMG submission 179983) | Coastal salt marsh microbial communities from the Groves Creek Marsh, Skidaway Island, Georgia - 071412AT metaG (version 2) | ecosystem: Environmental > Aquatic > Marine > Intertidal zone >... | reverse complement strand
GAACAAGAATCAAATAACATTTTGCCAAAAGCTAAACCAAAAGAAATCGTGTTTAAAGGTAGATTAGAAAGATTAATGGAAGCAAAAGATATGTTAGCTCCTGAATCATTTGAATATTTATTAAACGAGTTAAAAGAAGAGATGGCTGGTTCGGGTATTCCAAGTATTAAATTAAAAGAAAAAGATGATGCAACATTTATGCAAGAAGGTTATAATCTCGAAAAGAAAGCCACTGGTGGTAGAGTAGGTTTAAAAAATGGTTCAAATAAATCTGATATATTTTCAATAGGTTCACCAGAAACAGTTGAAAAAGTTGGTAAAAAATTAAATAAAGGTATTACCTCCTTGGGTGAAATTATACTTGATGATGAAGGTAGTGTTTATTTACCAATACAATACTTAAGAAAATTTGGTGAAGATATATTTTTTGGTGGACAAAAAAATCCAAATTTACCGGAAGCAATGTATGATAAATTAAGTGATGAGTATATAGAAGAAATGAAAAAAGTAAAAGAACGTGGCTATAAAAAAGGTGGTAGAATCCAATATGCAATGGGTTCTGAAGTACCACTTAGACAGAACCAAGCAGGTGTGACTGAAATGGATTTTAGAAATACAGGTGGATTTGTTCCTCCAATTGGTGTAAAAGAAAAGGCAGATGATATTCCAGCAATGTTATCAAATAACGAATTTGTATTTACCGCTGATGCAGTGAGAGCTGCAGGTGGTGGAAGTGTCAATAAAGGTGCGCAAAAGATGTACGCTTTAATGAAACAATTAGAAGGGAAAATGGTGTAATGGCTGAAACTACAACGATATCGAGACCAGCACCCTATTTAGAAGCCGCTGGTCAAACATTATTAGATTTAACGACAAAATTAACAGGTCAACCAATTGATACAAGTGCTTTTGCTCCAACTGTCGCTGGTCAAGGTCCTTTAACTCAAGCAGCTCAACAACAAGCTGCAACACAAGCAGGACTTGGTACATTACAATTTGATCCTACAACAGGAGCTGTAACTGGAGTTGGAACTGGGACAGGTGTTGCTGGGTATCAACCATACTTACAACAAGCAGCAGCTTACTCTGGACCACAAGCTTACCAACAATTTATGTCACCATATCAAGAAGAAGTTATTTCTACTTCTTTATCTGAGTTTGATAAACAAAGACAAATTGCTCAACAACAAATTTCACAACAAGCAATTCAAGCGGGTGCATTCGGTGGTTCAAGAGAAGGTGTACAACAAGCAGAATTTGGTGCACAAAGTTTACAAGATAGAGCTTTACTTGAAGCACAATTAAGACAACAAGGATTTACTCAAGCTCAACAAGCAGCGGCAGCAGCTCAAGCGCAGCAAGCAGGTTTAGCTTCATTACAACCAAGTCTAGCACAATCACAAATACAACAATTAGGTGCTGCAGGAACAGCAGACCTTGCTTACCAACAAGCAGTCATTGATGCTGCGGCTCAATCTGCACAAATGGGTGCGTATGAACCATACAATAGATTACAGTTCTTAGGTTCTACAATTGGTGGTTTGTTATCAGGATATCCTCAACCATACTTTGCTCAACAACAAGGAGCATCTGATTCAGTAGGGCCTTTATCACAAGCTATCTCTGGAGCAGCTACAGTTTATGGGTTAGGTAGTTTATTTGGAGGTAGGTAGTGGCGTACAACGTATTTAAAAGACCGATGTTTAAACGAGGTGGGTCAACTACTGGTACAGGAATTATGTCTCATGTTGAACCAAGAGTCAAAGCTGCTTTTGGTTTTCCTAATTTTGGTGTGTCACAACAACCAAGTCAACAACAAATAGATGCTTTTAGACAAGCTGAAGCAGATAGAATCAATAGAATAAGAAATCAATCCAGTGGTATTCTTGGACCAAGGTTCACGGATCCAAATTATCAATCACCGTTTCAAAACTTCTTTTCTACCAACACAGGTTTTGGTTTTATGAATCTTGGCATACCTGATGGTGGATCAGGGATCACGGCTAATATAGCACCTAAAACACCAGTAGGAGCTCAAGGTAAAACTGGAGTTGAAATTGGTTTAGAAGGAACAGATGGAATTACAGAATATGAATACAATACTGAAGAAAAAAAACAACAAAAACAAGAATCAGATCGACTAGAAAATTTAATTAAAAAAGAAAAACAGTTAACTGAAAAATCTGAACCAAGTTATGAAAAAAGTCTTGAAGAAACTGTTGAAGATGAAAGAGACATGTTAAGAAAATTACTTAAAAATGAAAATTATTCAAAAGGTGAATTAGCACTAATCATTGCTGGAGCAATGAAAAAACCTGGAAATATTAGTGATAAGTTAGATGAAGCTAGAAGATTAGCAATACCAGTTGCTAGAGAGAGAAGAAAAGAAGATAAAGCACTTACTCTTGCAGCTTACAAGTTCGCAAAAGAAAAAGAAAAATATCAAGAACGATATGGTAAAGAAACTGATTATATTAGAAACTTAAGAACACAAGCTAAAAGCTTATATGGAACTCCTGGTTATGAAGGTAAGACAGAAAAACAAATTTTTGATAGTTTACTTGCATCAAAAACAGAATCATCTGAAGGAAGATATTATTATTTAAAATCAGCTGGAAAAGAAATTGATAATAGAACTGAAGATATTTTGGAAACAAGAAAAGAATTAGCTAAATTAAAACCAGGTACACCAAAATATGAAAAGAAAAAAGCTGAATTAGATGAAATGATTAGTATCTTTAATACTAAATATGCAAGCTTACCTGAATTTGATATGATTTATAGAGGTAGAAGAAAAGCTTTAGGTCTTAAAGAAGGTGGTCGAGTTATGAAAGCAGTGGGTGGTGATGTAGATGAAGAAGACGATGAAGAGATAGTAACTTCACAAGTTTCATTTGGAGAAGATAATAAACAAGATGCAACTGTAGTAGAAAAACCTGTTGAAAAATTATCGTATGCTCAATTAAGAGATAGACTACCGGCTGAGATTACAAATGACGTTGTTCAATTATTATCCAATAGTGAAGAAGCATTACAAGATTTCGCATACATTAGAACTCAAGAAGACGTGAATACTTTTAATGTTAAATATGGAGTTAACTTAGTCATACCTCCACAACAAGGATAGGAGATTTATGGCTTTTGAAGGCTTTGAAAAATTCGAAGGATACTTAAACGAAGATCCATTAGTAGAAGCTCGTGGTAGTGATGTTGGTTTAGGTGACTACATTCTTGAAGTTCCTAAAGGTATTTTAAAAGGTGGTAGTCAAGCTATTCAAGGACTATTACAATTAGGAGCTCTTCCTATTGATTACTTAGCAGACACAAATCTTCTTAAAGGCATTGAAGATTTATTTCAAAAAATAACACCAGAAACAAAAACAGCTGTTGGAGATATTACAGCAGTTTTAACTCAGTTTGGATTACCAGCAGGTGTTGCATTAAAGGTTGCTGGAGGTATTTCTAAATTAAAAAATGTTAGTCAAATGACTAAACTATCTTCCTTACCAACAACAGGTGCAAAAGGTATGGAGCTAATGAAGCGATCAGGTTACTTTGGCACAATTGGAGGTGTAACTGATTTTGCAGTATCCACACCGGGTACAATCTCTACTTTATCAGAAGACCTAGGTCTTATGCCTGAAACAGATTTAGAAGGTTTATCTGGAAGAGAAAGAGCAGCTGAAGTTGCAAAATCAAAAGTTAAATTTGGTGCAGAAGGAACAGTACTAGGAGCTGGAGTAACATTACTTCCTGTAGCTGGAACATTAGGTTTTAAATATGGAATTGTTCCTGGCGCAAAAGCAATTGGATATGTTGGAGGAAAAGCACTAAGACCCATTAATTATGGAGTGCAAAAAGGAATAGAAGCTTTAGTAGGGAGTAAAGAAACAGGTTTAGTTCAAAAAGGATTTAATAAATTAGTAGGCGAAGGTGGTTTAACAGAAAAAATCGGTAAAAAAACTGGTCTTATTTCTGATGAGATGGATAGATATATTCCAGTAGAAAATGGTTTTCAATCTGAAATGAAACGTTGGTTTGTAAGATTTAAAGATCAATTTACATCACCAGGACCTTTAAGAGGGGAGATTAAACAAATACAAACTGATTTTAATACTAAACTTGCTGCAGAAGAAAGAAAGTTTAAAGACTTAACTGAACGATTACAAAACGATTACAAAGATATTGTTAATAATTTTAAAATTAAATTTTTTGATAAAGGTGACTCTAAAGTTATTATTCAACATGAATCTAATAAAATTAGTGATTATATTAGAGCTTCAGGAAATGCACAAAAGAAAGCAGTTTTAGATACCATTGATCCTAAACTTCATAAAGACGTTATTCGATTGGGTCGAAGAGTTAATGAAACTGAAAGATATTATAAAAAATTTATAAAAGATATTGAGTTTGAAGGCGCAATTGCTCAAGATTATAATTCCTATATCTATAAAAATTTAGCTGCATTTAATAATAAAAATTTTAAATTTAATCCATTAGCAGAAAATGATGCTTTTGATTTTCTTAAATCAAGAATCAAGGACAATGAATTTATGTTTGGAGAAGTTGTAAAAAAAACAAGACAACAATTAGGTCCTGATGTATCTGCTAAAAGTGATGAGTTTAAAAAAGCAGTAGATATTAATCTTAATAAAGAAGTTAAAGGTCAACTTCTTACGCTTAAAGATAATGCAATCCAATCTAATGTTAGACCTTCTGCTATTTTTAACGGCTTACAAAAAGATCTTGTTAAAAAATCTTTAATTAAAGAAGAAGAACAATTTCCAGATGTAATAAGAAGATTGTTTAGTATTGAAGAAGGTAATATTGGTCGAACCATTAAAGATCCTGTTACTGGAAAAACTGTGGTTAAAGATGTAGAAACAACAGATTTTGCAAATGCTGCTTTAGATGTTGTTATAGAACAAAATAAACAAATTTATGGTAAAAGAGCATTTGATCGTTTCTTAGAATTAGGTTTAGATTCTGCAGAAAAACCAGGTTTTATATTTACACAAGCTCAAATAGCTTCAAGAGGTTTGTCACAAAGGAAAGGTAGGTTTACTAATTTAAAAAATCTTGGTGATAAATATTTAAATAATACTGAACTTTCAGAATTAGCCACAACAAGTAAGTTATTTAATGGTGATTATTTTGCTGCTCCTGAAATTGCAAATGCACTTCTTGGTCAAAAAGAAGTTACAAGTCGATTATATGATTTACCTTTTTATAAAGGTTTAATGACTTTAAAGGCAGGAGCTCAAATTGCAAAAACAATTTTATCACCTGTTACTCAAGTTAGAAACTTTACAACTGCAAGTGTTTTTCCATTGGCAAGTGGATTAATTGGTCAAGGAGTTGGTTTTAAAGATGCATGGAGATTAACTGCAGGTGATATTTTTGCAGGTGCAAAAACAGATATAGAAAAAATTTCTAAGATAGAAAGACTTATTGAACGAAATATTATTGATCAAAACATAAATGTTCAAGAGATACGACGTGTATTAGAGAGAGCTAAAGAGGGAAAAATTTCATTTAATCGATTAATGAAAACAGCTCCAATGAAAACATTAACGGATATCTATCAAGGAGCGGATAACTATTGGAAAATATATTCAGATAATGCGTATCAAGGTTTATTAAGAACAGCATTTGGTAATCCGGATGATATTGTTAAAATGGCTAATGGACCTAAAAAAGCCAAACTTGAAAAAGAATTTTTAGATAATGTTACAGATTGGTATCGAACTGTTGCAAAAGAAGAATATGTTCCATACAACACATTAACAGGTAGAAATAAAACTGTAGTTGAAGCATTAGAAGATGTTTCTGCTTACTTAACCGTTAATACAATTCCAACTTATAGTAAGGTTCCCAATATTATTCAAAATATTAGAAACTTACCTCTTGGTAATTTCATTGCATTCCCTGCAGAAATATTAAGAACAACTTCTAATATCATATCTATTGGTGCAAGAGAGTTAACAAGTGCAAATCCATATATTAGACAAATGGGTGCTAGAAGATTAGTGGGTGTATCTACTGTATTAGGAGGAATTGGAGCAGTAACACAAAAAACAGCTCAATATGTAACAGGTGTAAGTGAAGAAGAAATGAGATCTTTTCAAAGGTCATTTGCTCCATCGTATCAAAGAAACTCTACACTAATCCCACTGACTGCTCCGGATGCAAACGGTAATTTTAAATATTATAATTTTTCTTACTCCAACCCATATGATTCATTAGTGACGCCGGTCAACGCAGTTTTAAATGCATTTGCTGATGGTAGACTTCGTAAAGATTCTGTTGATGATATTGTTATGACTGCTTTATTTGGAGGTATTACAGGAACAGATGGTCAAAGAGGAGCTATTACAGAATTTGTTTCTCCTTTTATAACTGAATCAATTGGTACAGAAAGAGCTGCAGACGTTACCATAAGAAGAGGTAGAGCGCCTAATGGTAAAATTATTTATTACCCGCAAGATAGTGGAAGTGTAAGAATTGCAAAAAGTATTGATCATATTATTGGTGGATTGACACCAGGAGCATTTACTTCAGCGCAAAGAGTATGGGATGGTGTGACCGGTAGATTTACTGATTATGGAACTGCAAGAGATACTAAATCAGAAATTGCTGCTTTAATGTCTGGGGTTAGAATTGAAGAAGCAAAACCACTTTCAAGTATGCCATTTATCTTAACATCATTTAACCGAGATAAACAAAACATTAGATCTAAATTTTCTAAAGAAGCTTATAGTGCAAGAACTTCTCCTGAAAATAAATTAGCGGCTTTTAAAACATATGCATTAGAAAACTTTCAATCACAAAATGAAATGTATAGAACATTAAGAGATGCTGAAAATTTAGGTATTAGAAAAAGTAAATTAAGAAATCTTTTAGAAGATCGATTAACACAAACAGAAACAGCTAACCTTCTTAGAGGTAGATTTAAAGTACCTACATATTCTACAGAAGCATTTGATGGATTATATAATCGTTTAAGAAGAGAAGACCCAGAAGCAGCCTCTAGATTACGAAGAGAAAACAGAACTGTACAAGGTATATTTGATGATGTTCAAAGAAAATTAAGAAGAGTTAAATTAGACACTCCTTTAGATGAAGTAGATAATTTAATTGAAGAGATATTAAGTCCAGATATTCTTGAGCTTAGAAGAGAAGGTTTAGTTTCACCAGAAACCACAACCACGGTTCCTGAACCACGAGTATCTTTACCTACAAATATTACTGGAACACCTGTAAATCAACAAGTTGTAGCTTCTAGACCTACAACATTTCAACAATTTGCTTCACTTCCGACGCAAGATAAACTAAACATATTATTTGGTAGAGTATAATTATGGCATATCCAATTTATGATTTATACAGTTATTATTTAAACAACCCCCAATATTCAACGGGTCAGGGGATTGAAAGCTTAGCTCCTATTGCAACACAATCGATTATTAATCAAAATGCAGGTGGTGATAGAGACGATGATAATACAAATGTAACAACGCCTACCGGAACAGCAACTTTTTCTGATTTAGCAAAAGGTCTAGGTCTTACATATGGTGTTCTAGGAATTCCTGGTCTTATAGGAAGAGGAGTAGCAGAAGGTTTAACAAATCGAGGTGTGTTTGGTAACACTGGATTTATGGCTCAAAATTTTTTAAGTCCTTCATCAATGTATGGAGGTTATACAAATCCTTTCGGTGGTCTTTTGGGAGATGATGGTTTTAGTTCAGGAGTAACTGGTTTAGCAGGAATGAATTTTGGATCAGGAATGGATGATCCTAGTTTTGATGACGGAGATGCAGACAGTGGAAATGGTGTTGGTTCGGGAGCAAACGAAGGAGGCAGTGGAGCAGATTCGGGTTCAGGAACTCACTCTGACCCAGGAGATTAATATGGCAAACGGTAAACAACCAAAGACAACTGGTGAACATTTAATTGCTTTGTACGGACACATTACAGGACTTAAACGTGGTCAAGAACATATGCATGATGATCTATCAGCGCTTGCAAGTAAAGTTGATAAACTTTTATATATTCTACTAGCAGGGCTTTTAGGCGCAATTTTAGCTATTGTTTTAAAATAAAAACGCTCTGAGAGCCTCAATTTTTAACGAAACGACCTTGACGTAAGGTCTAATACCTCCTATATATTAAGCAGGTGCACAATAATGTGGCCGATTAAACTTGCTTAACAAAGGAGTATAATATGACAGCATTAGATTTAATCAATAAACTAAACAAAGACGCTTGGAGTCATTCTGACAGATTATTCGGAGATGTGTTCGATAATCTTTTTAATAATATGACTACTGGGGGAAAATCATTTCCTTTTTACAATTTAGTTAAATATGGAAAAGGTGAATATGGCATTGAGTTAGGACTAGCAGGATTCAATAAGAAGAATGTTAAAGTTCAATACAAAGATGGTGTATTAACTATTTCTGGTCAGGTAGATAAATCTGATAAAGAATATTTCTATATTGAAAAAGGATTAGCAGCTAGAAAATTCTTTAAGCAATTTGCATTGCATAATGATGTAGTTGTTAACGAAGCTGAAATGCAAGATGGTGTATTAACAGTTAAATTAGGTGTTAATGAACCAAAAGACATTGAAGGCGTAGACATCAACATTAAATAATGACATTCGGTGATGATCCCTTTGGGCATAATAAAAATCTCAGAGGGATTTCACCTATAGAGTTTGTTATTGCTTTTTTATTTGTTTGGTATTTGTTTGCACATTAACGACATATACAACCTATAAATTTTTGTTTAAAGGTTAAATTTTTTCTTATAATCTCACACAATTCAAAACAATCTACATCTTTAGGTATGTTTAAACCTTGTAACATTTCTTTTGTTACAGGAATTAGCTGATATAGATTATCATAAAATATAATTAGATCCATTCTTTTAGTTCATCGCCAGTAATTTTACTGGCGATGTTCATTTTCTTTCTTAAAGCTTTCACGATTTTTTCGTCAACCGTATCTTCACAGATAAGATCAATATAGGTCATCTTTCTTTTTTGACCTGCACGATTTATTCGTGCTTCAGATTGAGTTCTTTTTTCTAAATCATAACCATTAGAATAATAAATCATTGTATTTGCTTCAGTAAGTGTAATACCATATCCACCTGTTTGAGGTGTACCAATTAAAAATCTAACAGGACTATTTGGATCTTGAATTTTTTTAATATTGGATTGTCTTTCTTCATTAGGTGTATCACCATAATAAGTTACATAGGAATCTTTACCAAATCTTTTTTCAACTGCTTCAATAATAGATTTTATATCATGTCGATAGTGGGCCCAAATCACAGCTTTGTTTTCAACTTCATCTAATACATCTAAAAGAGTTGATAGTCTTTCATTCTTAATAGATTTAACTGTACCATCATCAGCGGTAAAATGTCCGCAAGTAATTTGATGAAGTCTCATTAACTGTACCAAAGCAGTTGCAGTTGTCATCATCTTACCATTCAGTTCAGCTAATGCTAGTTGTTTCATTTGAGTATATATTTTTTTCTGTTCAGGAGTCATCTGAATAATTCTTTTTGTATAAGTATAGTCAGGTAAATCTAAACAATCTTCTTTTAAACAACGATATGAAAATGGTTGTAAGTTATTTGATAACTCAGATAAATTTTTATAACCCACAACAATTTGTACAGATCTTCCACCAAAGTTAGCTGATCTCATCACAGCATATCGTGTTCTAAATGCATAGTAAGATGTATAATCTAATAAACCTTCTTCTAAAAACTCACATTGTTTATATAAATCTAATGGTGATTTAGTTACGGGTGAACCTGTAAGTATTCTTCTATATCTAGCTTCACGTCCAAGGTTTACAATATTTTTGGTTCGTTTAGCTTCTGGATTTTTAATTGTAGTTGACTCATCAATAGCCATTAATGTATTATGCGTATCCAAAAATTTTCTAGCAAATTCCACACCTTTACTTGTAGATAAAGCTTCAACATTCATACACAAAATATGTAAATCTTCACCGGGTTCAAACAAAGTATTTAATTGTTTTCTTTGTTTATCATTAATTAAAGCTTTCCATAACACAACTTTTTTCTCAACATGGTCAGCCATATGAGTGGGTATTTCTATATCATACCAATTTTGATAAACCCCTTTAGGTGCAATAATTAAAGCACCGTTAATCTTACCTTTGTCATAAAGCATGGATATATTATCAATCAATACTTTTGATTTACCCGTACCCATTTCCATGAAGTAGGCAAATACTTCTTTGTTCCAAGATTTTTCTAACGCAATAATTTGATGTGCGTATGGCTTAGTTTTGAATTTATAATTCATAATTTTTTTGTCTTTCTATTGACTTTCTATATAATAATGTGTATGTACTTGTCAAGTCAGAAAGCAAATATGAACAAAGTTTATTTATTACAAGAACTTCCAGGAACAAGAAAAGGTGAACCTAAATTTAATGTTATGGGTGTTCAAAAATATGGACAAATTGTCACACTGTTACCAGAGTATAGTCAAATTATTTTATCACCAGGACCTTTAGTTTTTAAATTAAGAAAATTATTAAAAGATTATAAATCAGAAGACTATTTACTACTTACAGGCGATCCTGCAATCATAGGAGTAGCGTGTTCAATTGTCGCAGATATTACAAATGGTAGATATAACCTCTTGAAATGGGACCGACAAGAGCGTACATACTACCCTATAGAAATTAATCTATACGAAAAAGGAAACATTGACGATGGATAAAAAATGGAGGATACAAAATAAACTGTATCATATGAAAGCAAAAAAGACAGAACTAGAAAGATTTATACAGGTAACAGAAAAACATTATAAATTATTAAAAAGTTTTAGTTTATTAAAAAAACATAAAGAAGAAAATATTTTTTCTTATGTTTTTGATATATTAATTTTATTTATTACAGGACTTGACATTGTTCTGGGATATTATTATAATAGGTACAAAGCTTTTTTTATTTTAAAAAAGGCAAGGAAAGAAATAATAACACTAACAAAGGAGATAAAACTGTATGAACAGTATTAACTTTGAAGAAGATAAACAAAATCAATTAAAATTATCTTCAGACCAAGACAAAGCCTCTTTAGCTGAGCAGGTTGATAAACTGCAAACACTAGAGGATCAAATAAAAGATAAAGAGAATGAACTGAAAAAGTTAAAAGATACTGCTGACGAACTTTCAAACAACATCATTCCTACCATGATGACTGAAATGAATGTCAGTACTTTAAAATTAGCAGACGGCTCAGCTGTAGAAGTAAAGCCCGTCTACGGTGCTTCCATTCCTGTAGCAAAGAAGGAAGAAGCATTTAACTGGCTTCGTGAAAATGGCCTGGGTGATCTTATTAAAAATGAGGTTACCGTTTCCTTTGGTCGTAACGAAGATAACAAGGCGGTGCAGTATGCATCCCTTGCACAAGGTCAAGGATATCAACCCGTTCAGAAATTAAAGGTTGAACCCATGACACTTAAAGCGTTGGTCAGGGAGCGTATTGAATCTGGACTCGATATGCCCTCTGATCTATTTAATGTGTTCGCAGGAAACAGAACCAAGATAACTCGAAAATAGGAGCAAGAAAAATGGCGCAAGCACAAAGCAAGATGGATCAAGAACCATCTAAAAAAAATGCTGTAGCAGAAAAAGCTACAGCTGGCGCTTTATCAGTTGGTTTCTTTGAAGCCGATGCTGATAAAGGTCTTGGTAATATAGGTCATGAAGACTTAGCATTACCATTCCTAAAGATACTAGGACAACTATCTCCAGAAGTTAATAAGAGAGATGGTAAATATGTTCAAGGTGCAGAACCTGGAATGATTTACAACTCTGTAACTGGAGAACTGTTTGATGGTGAGAAAGGTATAGAAGTTGTACCTTGTCATTACAAACTGGAATACATTGAGTGGCAAGATAGAGGAGAAGGCTCAGGCGCTCCAGTTGCTATTCATCCATCATCTAGTGATATTATGTCACAAACAAAGAGAGACGCATCTTTTAAAGATAGATTATCTAACGGTAATTATATTGATAAAACTGCAAGTCACTTTGTAGTGGTTAATAGTAAATCACCTTCTACAGCTTTAATTGCTATGAAATCTACGCAATTAAAAATTAGTAGAAAGTGGAATAGTATGATGGCTAGTATCAAGATGAAAGGTGCAAATGGTAATCTGTTTACACCAGCATCTTTTAGCCACATTTATAGGTTAAAAACTGTCCAACAATCTAATGACAAAGGTACATGGTTTGGTTGGGAAGTTAGTAAAGTCGGTCCAATACAAGACGAAAGCATATATAAACAAGCTAAGTCTTTTGCGGACAGTGTTTCAAAAGGTGACGTTCAAGTTAAACATGGCGAAACTGAATCAACTAAAAAGGATTCTGAAGCACACTTCTAATTCCAAATGGAATAGTTGCAACAAAGGCGGTGAAGGGAGACTGGATCCGCCTTTTGAAAGAAAAATATGGTCAAACAGTTTAAAGATATATTTAGCGGGTTAAAAAGAAATTATGGTTGTGCAAAACTCAATCAGAGTCAAGTTGATCCAGCTACAGGAAAAATAAAACCCGTCTATGAATGGACTGGAAAAGAAATTACAGATCAAGATTACGAAGATCATTTAAATGGTATCAAGTCAATTGGTATTCAACCATGCGATGATAATGGTATGGCACAGTTTGGTGCAATTGATATTGATGATAAACAACATAGTTATTCAAATTTTCCATACAAACAATATTTAGAAATTATTGCAGAATATAAATTACCTTTAGTTCCTGTAAAATCTAAATCAGGTGGATTACATTTATATTTATTTTTAAAACAACCAGCAAAATCAGTTTTCATTAGAAACTTTTTAGACAAGTTATTATTGTGTTTAAAGTTACCACCTAATGTAGAAATATATCCTAAACAAACAGAGTTAGGTAAGGATGGTGAAGGTAATGATATCAATGGTAATTTTATTAATTTACCTTATTACAATAAATCAGAAAGAACTGCATTTAATTTAGATGGAACTAAATTTACATTTGAACAATTCTTAGAAGTTGCAGAACTTAATTCATATACAGCAGATGAGTTAGAAGAATTTGCAATTGATCATGTCAAACAAATGTTATCCGGTGGAGGAGAAGAGTTTGTAGATGGCCCTCCATGTTTACAGCGAATGACTAGAGAAAAATTATCAGATGGTCGAGATCGTTTCTTATATAATTATATGGTGTTTGCTAAAAAGAAATATCCAGATAATTGGGAAGAGATGGTAAAAGGCGCTCCGAACAAATACTTTGCAACAGATTTAAATGGTAATGTCGATTGGTCTGAAGAAAAAACAAAAAAGAAATTAAGTTCCTGGGGTAAAGAAACCAAAGGACACACTTGTAATGAGGATCCAATATTTAATTTCTGTATGAAAGCAGAATGTCGAAATAGAAAGTTTGGTTATCTATCAGATAAAAAGAAAGTTTTTCCTTCATTATCTGGATTACAAAAAATTACATATCCAGAACCAGAGTATACATTCAATGTAACTTTACAAGATGGACAGACAACAAAAGAAGTTAGAGCAAAGAATATAAAACAAGTTATTGTTCAAGATGAGATTAGAGCAATCATTGCTAATGCGGCAGGAGTGGTTCCACCAAAAGTAAAACAAAATGATTTTCAAGATATATTAGATTCATTATTTCCACCTAAACTAACAACATCACCACCCAAAGGAACTACACCGGATGAAATGTTAGAAGAGTATTTAAAAGAATATTTAAGAGGACCTAAAGCAACGACATATGCAGCATTTAAAAAAGGTGCAACATTAATTGAAGAAGATTCTGCATTCTTTACATTTCCTAGTTTTTACGACAGTTTAAAAAACAAAGAATGGAAAGATAATAAAGCAAAGACCGCTGAGTCTATGGTGAGATTGTTTAGTGCAGAGTTTGGTTTAAGTAAAAGGTTTCCAAAACAAGGTAAGGATAAACAACCTAATCCACCAATTACAGTTACACGAGTTCCAATTGATAAGTTTAAATCAGAAAAAGCAACACCAGAAATTGTACCCATAAAATCAAGAGAGGAAATATTTTAATGATTAAAAAAATTTATGGACCTCCAGGTACAGGTAAGACTACAACTCTATTAAATTATGTAGATGAATACATACAAAAAGGAACACCTTTAAACAGAATTGGATACTTTGCATTTACAAGAAAAGCTGCAAATGAAGCAAAAGATAGAATGAAACAAAGACATCCAAACATCTCTAAAAAAGAATTAATACATTTTCAAACTCTACACTCATTAGCTTTTCATACTTTAGGTATGAGAGAAGAGAATGTTATTCAAGATGTTCATTATGAACAGATTGGTAAGGATTTAAATATTAGAGTTATTGATGATGGAGATGAGTCTGGTTATTTAAATTTTAACAGTGAGTACTTTAAAATTATTAATAAAGCACGAGTAAAAAATATTTCTATAGAAGATGAGTTTAATAGTGGTGAATGGTCTAGAGATGTAGATTATGAAACATTAGATCATATCTATTTAAATTATAACCATTTTAAAAAGGTTTATAACCTAGATGATTTTACAGATATGATTGATAAATTTGTAAGATTCAAAGACAAATGTAAAACATTTGATGTAATCTTTATTGATGAAGCTCAAGATTTATCAGCAATTCAATGGAGAATGTTTGATGTATTAAAAACAAAAACAAAAGATATTTATCTAGCAGGAGATGATGACCAGGCTATTTTTGCCTGGGCTGGAGCTGATGTAGAAAGATTTATTAATGAACCAGCAGAAGAAATTGTATTGGATTATTCAAATCGTATACCTCCCAATGTTCAAGAGACAGCGAATATTATATTAGGAAGAATAAATACTAGAAAAGAAAAACAGTATAGTCCTAAAAAAGGAGAAGAAGGTTTAGTTGAACATATTTATAATATGGATCATATTGACTTAACTAAAGATAAATGGTTGATTTTAACAAGAACAACTTATCGTAGAGATGAGATTTGTAAAAAATTAAAAGACAGTAATATATATCATAAAAGTAAATATGGAAAGAGTATTGATACAAAATTATATAAAACCATATTAAAATGGACAGAATTGTCTAAAGGTAAACCTATTAGTTTATCAGACTGTAAGGATGTATTTGATTATCTTGCTGAAGACTTTGATGAAAAGAAATTTAAAAACAAAAATGAATTTAGTATTGAAGATCTTGGATATAACAAAGATGATATTTGGTATGATGTATTTGTCAATGCAGATCAGAATGAATGTTTTTATATTAGAAATTTATTAGCGAGTGGTGAAAAGTTATCAGAGGAGCCTAGAGTAGAAGTATCAACTATTCATGCAGCAAAAGGTGGTGAGTGTGAAAATGTTATTTTAGTTCTAGATAATTCTAGAAAAATTAGACAAGCTGTTGAACTCAGTATTGAGAAAGCAGATGAAGAACATCGAGTTTGGTATGTTGGCACAACTCGTGCCAAACAAAACCTATACTTATTGAAACCCAAAAAGGAGCGTTATGGCTACTCTTTGTAGGTTCAAAGTTGGGATAGAAGGTTTTTTACAAGGGAAAATTCGTGGCGGTCTCTTGAAAAAAGTTATGATAAGTCCTTCGATTCCCAGACCTCTAACTATGCTTATCATAACATCCGCCACACAACAATGGAGAAAACATGACAAATAAAGGTATATTTGATAATTTATTCCCACTTGATCGTCAAGAAGGTGGTAATCATTATAAAAAATTTAAAATTCAACCCTATACATTTACAAGGACCAATGACTTGAATTTCTTTCAAGGAAATGTTATTAAATATGTTTGTAGATATAAAGATAAAAATGGAATTGAAGATCTTAAAAAAATAATTCACTATTGTGAATTAGAAATAGATCAAATGTTAAAGGAGAAAGATGATAAAAGAAAAAGGTAGAAAATGGGATGGTAGATCTAGAATTACAACTGATCACTATAAAAAAAGATATGATGAAATATTTAAAAAGAAAAAAGAAAAACTAAACGAGAAACAAGAAACAAGAAAAGGAAAATAAAGATGAAAGTACCACTATTCACAGCGCAGACTGAATGGATTGAGCCAGAAGAATATCCAGATCTAAGACAATACGAAGAGATTGCCATTGACTTAGAAACAAGAGATCCAGATTTAAAAACATTAGGATCAGGTTCTGTAATAGGTAATGGAGAAGTTGTAGGTATTGCCGTAGCTGTACCAGGAAGAAAATTTTACTTTCCCATTGCTCACGGATCAGGGCCTAACATGGATAGAAAGAAGACTTTAGAATGGTTTAAGGATATTTGTGAGTCTGATGCTATTAAAATCTTTCATAATGCCATGTATGACGTATGTTGGATACGTAATTTAGGTATAAAAATCAATGGTTTAATTGTAGATACCATGATTGCAGCCAGTCTAATTGATGAGAATAGATTTGCATATAGTTTAAATGCATTGTCCTGGGATTATTTAGGTCATGGTAAAAATGAAGCTGCATTGAATGAAGCTGCAAAAGAAAGAGGATTAGATCCAAAATCTGAAATGTGGAAGTTACCTGCAATGCACGTTGGATCTTATGCAGAAAAAGATGCGGAGCTTACTTTAGAGCTCTGGCAGATATTTAAAAAAGAAATTATACATCAGGATATTGAATCGATATTTAATTTAGAAACCGATCTGTTTCCATGTTTAGTTGATATGAGATTTAAAGGCGTAAGAGTAAATGCAGAAAGGGCTCAACACTTAAAATCAGAATTAACAGCAAAAGAGAACAAGCTCCTATTAGAAGTAAAAAACGAAACAGGAATTGAACCACAAATTTGGGCAGCAAGGTCGATTGCAAAAGTTTTTGATAAGTTAGGTTTAACATATGATAGAACTGAGAAATCACAAGCTCCATCCTTTACAAAAAATTTTCTTTCTGAACACCAACATCCTATCGTTCAAAAGATAGCACAAGCAAGAGAAATAAACAAGGCTCACACAACTTTTATTGATACTATTTTAAGATTTGAACACAAAGGTCGTATTCATGCTGAGATAAATCAAATACGTTCTGATGCTGGTGGTACCGTTACAGGAAGATTTAGTTATAACAATCCAAATTTACAGCAACTGCCCGCTAGAAATAAAGATCTAGGTCCTTTAATTAGAAGTTTATTCTTACCAGAAGAAGGTCATACCTGGGGTTGTTTTGACTACTCACAACAAGAACCAAGATTAGTTGTGCACTATGCAGCACTACATAAATTTCCATCTGTATATGAGGTTGTTGATGCTTATAACGACAATATTGATACAGACTTTCACCAAACTGTAGCAGACATGGCTCAAATACCAAGAAGCCAAGCTAAAACCATTAACTTAGGATTATTCTATGGTATGGGTAAAGCTAAATTGCAAGCAGAACTTGGTGTATCTAAAGAAAAAGCAGCGGAATTGTTCGAGCAGTATCATGCTAAAGTTCCCTTTGTAAAACAGTTGATGAATTCAGCTGGCAATCGCGCCCAGGAGCGTGGTCAAATTCGAACATTACTGGGTCGATTGTGTAGGTTTCATCTCTGGGAACCAAATAGTTTTGGAATGCATAAGGCATTGCCTCATGAAGATGCACTCAGAGAGCACGGACCAGGGATCAAACGTGCTTATACTTATAAGTCATTAAACAAACTAATACAAGGATCTGCAGCTGATATGACTAAAAAAGCTATGGTTGATCTATATAAAGAAGGTATTATTGCTCATATTCAAATTCATGATGAATTAGATTTATCTGTTGAATCTCAAGAACATGCAAATAAAATTATTGAGATTATGGAGAATGCTGTTAAATTAGAAGTTCCCAATAAAGTTGACTATGAGTCAGGTGAAAATTGGGGAGATATTTATGGATAGGATTAAACAATTATGGCTTACCTCAATGCAAACATTCCACCAATTTATTGTAAGGTTAGGACGGAATATTTGTATGATATGGATGAAAAGAGACGAGGTGAAAAAGAATGTGTCATCTTTGGTGTCGCAAGTATATCCGGTCGTGCACTCTTATTTCATATCATGCTACCGAATGGGGCGGTCTACTATCGCCTGCCTATCTCAGCTTTTTTCCAAAAACATTTTCAAAGAGCCGAAGTGCCCGATATGTCGGTCGACATGTTACAGTTGTGGAACTGTTTTAGTTATTATCCTTCTGTTCATTGCTTTGATTTTTTAGCAGGTGTTCATGGAAAATTTCGTGGGAAAGATAAAAAATTTTATCCTGGACAATATCTTTTTACCATTGATTGGGCCCATCCTGATACTAATACACTTAATGTCGAGCATTCTGAAATTCCTCAAGAACATAAGTGTGCGCATATATTGGAGCTTAATAACGGTAATTACGCAGCTCAGCCTAATAATCGTATTTTGTGGCACATTAATAGTTATACTACTGATAACGATTGGCCTGACTATAAGGTCCAAAATACCTATTGGGAAGTGGAAGGATCAGATTGGGTAACCGAAGATACAGATAAAATGTTCTATGAGATAGAACCAAACAACACTTCTCAAGAAGATTAAAATGATATATAATAGTCCAACTATGGACTCAAAAGATTTTATTAAACTGATTAAATTTAGAGATGCGGCTGCTAAAAAACAGGCGCAAATGACCTATACTGCCCGAAATAGGTCTAGTCGTCCTAGAGCAAAACAAAATGTTATTGCACCTCATTTAAAAAATATATAATATACTCATTAACAAAAGGGAATTTAATGAGAATATTGCTTGCGGCACTGGTGTGCTTATTCTATACAACTTACGCTAATACTGATACCACTCAGAATAACGTTTCTGGTGGAAATACATCTATTACGGGAGGATACAGTGCATCAACCACATATGAATCTGGTTCTTCATCTAGTAGTACTACTACTAATACTTCTAATTCTAATATAAGATCAGCACCTCCAGCAGCATACGCACCAGGATTTAATGGGTCAGGAATTGATGTTTGTAGCACTGGAGTATCAGGAGGAGTTCAAACTTTTACATTTGGTATATCAGGTGGAAAATCAGTTAGAGATTTAAATTGTGAAAGAATAAAACTTGCAAGAGAACTTAAAGCAAATGGTATGGCCGTTGCTGCTGTATCTTTATTATGCCAAGATGCAAGAGTATTTGCAGCTATGGAAAATGCAGGAACTCCATGTCCTTACAAAGGCAAAATAGGTAAAGAAGCAACAAAAGAATGGAAAAAACATGGTAGCAAACTTAGACCAGACTTTGATCAATATACAAAAGCATTAAAAATTATTGAAGAAGAAGAAAAGAAAAAGGAGATTAAGTTTGCTAAAGAATTTAACAAAGCTTCTAAGTCTAATTCTAATAAGTAATTTAGCTTATGCTGACACTACTAACAATCTTGTTTCGCAAGACTTTACAACGGGTTGGACGAATACGGGCAATACTTATCATGGTAGCAATACAATTGCTGGTGTCCATGGGGGTACTGTTGAGTCTGATTCTGTTTCTTTAAACTCATTAGATATTAACAAAGAATCATTAAACGAAGGATTTACTGTAACTGGTGGTGCAGACATTTGGTTTTGGAATAGTTATTCTCAATCGGTAACTCAAACAATTAAAACTGTAGATGATAATGGAAATACTCTTACACAAACCAGAGTCATTAATGGTATTCAAAATGGTTATCAAACTTATACAGATCAACTTATTATCAATTCAAATTCACAACAAGACTATGATGTAAATCTAAAATATAGTTTTGATGTACCAGGAACATCTGGTCATTATGGTGCAGACCTAAAAAATCCTTATTTATCAGTGACTTACACCTATGTGCCACCTTTAGATAGCGCAACACAAACTGCATTATTTGATTTAAATAATGATATTAAAGATGATTTAAAAGATATTGATAACTTTAGTTTTAAAGAAGAAATTATTATGGATACAAAGTCATTTGGTAACATAGAAGACCAAACATTAGAAGAGCCCCCACTAGAAATACTATCTTATTCGGACGGTGCACTTACAGAGTCTCCAAAATTTGAAACAAATGAATCATTACCAGAATTAAAAGAAGAAGATAAGCAAGAAGTTCTTGATACCACCACATTTACAGAGAGTTCGGAGCCTTCCGATGAAAAAACTGACGCTCCTCTTTCTTCGGCTGAAGATTCTCAGGATCCTCAGGAACCACAAAGTGTGGAACAGGAGCCATCATCATTACAGGCTGAACAGAAATCGAACGAGGAATCAAGTACAGAGACAGAAACATCGACAGAAGAAGAACAAACAACAGAAGCTGTAGCTGACAGCAAAGGCAACGTTTCAGGTGAGAAAAAATCAATTTCATTGGCGAAGAGTATGGAGAAGATAGACGCACAAGTCAAGGACATTGGTAAAAACTTACAGCTTAAAAACCTTGTAAAATTAAAAACAATGATAGATAATTCTGCGCTTCAAAGTTATGCAAATGTTCAATTTTATAAACCTAAAGCTATTTACCTGGATCAAGCAAACATTCGAGACGATAGAATACTATATGATAATGCTTCCCTGGTATCTTATCAGCAAAAAGACCCCATTTTTCAACAAGAAAAAGAGCTTTTTGAGATTAGACAAGAAAAGCAAAAACTGATAAGAGAACTACAGGTTTTAAAAAATGGATAAAATAAAACAAAACTTAGAAAAAATAGTAGTCTGGGTGGGTTTAATCACAGCCATTGGTGGAGGTTTTACTGTCTATGGTGAAATGAATGAAAAGATTAATGCCTTATCGGGACTAGATTTAAATCCATTATTGAAAGAAGTAGCAAATCAAAATGTTAAAATTGAAAAACAAAATAACAAGATAGCCGTCTTAGATAAGACTATTCAAGTATTAGAATTGGAAGTCAAGGAGCTAAAAGCGAGTAGTAAAAATCCTTTAGCAAATTAATGAACTACAGGAGTTGTATTTATTGGACATGTTTTGGATGTGTACTTTTAAAACAATGTAAATGTTATGAACCTAAGTAAAAACTTTACGCTTCAAGAGCTTTGTAAATCACAGACTGCTATCCGAAAAGGATTAAGAAACGTACCAAATGAAGATCAAGTAGAAAATTTAAGAATACTTTGTGAAAGAGTACTACAACCGGTCAGAGATCATTTTGGTAAAGTGGTTACTATAACAAGCGGATATCGAGATATTGTTTTAAATCGAATGATTGGTGGATCCGATAATTCACAACATACCCTAGGTATGGCCGCAGACATAGAAATTTTTGGTATACCTACTCATGAAGTTAGCGATTGGATAAGACAGAATCTTATGTTTGATCAATTAATTTTAGAATTTTATACACCAGGTGAAAAAAATTCTGGATGGACTCATGTTAGTTATAATCCAAGTGTTAATCAAAATAGAAAAGAATACTTGGCAGCACTTCGTATTGATGGTAAGACCCAATATAAACCTATTTCAGGTTTAAGTACAGATCGATATGTCAAATAAAAAATTAACATTCAATACATTAAGAGGGATCGATGTGGTTCAAGGAAAATGTGATGAATGTGAGGAACATACAATTCTAGTATCAATTGTATCAGATTATTATCGTTGTACAAATTGTGGTTATGATATGAGACAATACATTAATGGAAGTATAAAATACCTACCTTTAAGTGAAGAAGAGAAGACATGGCTAAAAAGTCAAAATTCGGAGTAAGTAATTACATACAAAAGACCAGGAAAAAACGTCCTGGACGACATGCTAAATCTCCAAATAAGGCAAAAAAAAGGAACACAAAGCCAAATACCGTGGTCAAGGTCGTTAAATAACGCTTGACTAGTTGAATAATTTACTATAACATCCCAGATATTAATTAACGAAAGGATTAAACATGGACGAAGAAAAGTCTTTTTTAATGTATCTATCAAGCGCAGCAATTATTGTTGTTGCATTTGTTTTATTAGTCGGATGCACAACAAATACGAAAGAAAAAGAACATTATAAAATCTATTGGGGCAAACGCTGTACCGAAGATGGTCAGAAGTTTTCTTATGTTTGGTTACATACCACACAAGGACCCGATCAAGTGAAAAAGGAATGGTGTAAATCATGACAGATATTACAAAATATAAAAATGTTTCTTTATCGAAAGAAACTTACGATAACATTGATAAAATTAGACGTGTCATAGTGCCGCAGATGATGATTAGTCGTTCACAAACTATAACACTTCTGGTAAATGAAAAGGTAAAGGTAATGAATGGCAAATTATCTAAACCAACAAAAAAGAAAGCAAAACGAAAGTGAGGAAACAATGCCACGATACAGATATACAGTGCAAGATGCAGATCAAGTTGCAGAAACAAGACTGTGGAGAGCGGTATTAGGTCAAGCATTAGAAGATGCATTTAGTCCTGATACGTATTTAAAAACATCTGAAGATCGTAAAGAAGCTTTAGCTTACTTACAATCAAAAGATAATAAATACCTCAAATGGATATGCGAGAATGCAGGGTTTGATGTTAGTTTTGTTCAACGTAAAGTTAGAAAAAAATTAGCAGCAGATTTTATGGATCGTATTAAACGATTAAGTGTGAGGGTGCGATGATCGGTAAAGCAATATGTCCCGTATGTAAGGGAAATGGTTTTACTCGAAAAGAAGATCATCCTGACATTCGTAAACAAACTGTTGAACAATGTAAAAATTGTAATAGCGAAGGTGAACTTCCTATTACACATGAAAACTTACAGGAGACACTATGGGGAAGCAATCGAAAACAATAACCTGGAATATCGTGGGTTATTATTTTGATGGAAAACATTCCTGGACTCTTTATGAAAATGAGTCAGGACAAACAAAAAGAGTAAAGGAGAAATCTGATGCCAGATAAAGGTAATACAGAAATCACTATTCCGACTTATAGAGGAATGACAACAAACCATACGAAAGATACAACTGAAATTATTATTTATTCGACGACCGGAAAGATCACGATTAAATGTTATCAGTTTCATCACGAGGATCCGGATGATTTTAAATCTTAAAAAGTTTACCTCCATCAAGGACATACGGTGGGATTTAACTGCCGTAAGTCCTTGTATTTACGTACTTATTTCAGTTGACGACAAGACACCTCGTTATCGAAGAGAGAACGGTGAACTCATTGCCGATCCTCAAGGCACATGGATCAAGGACCCTGGATATGATCCTCTTAAAAGAAGTCAAAGAGTTTTAAAATATATGGGTGAAACCATTAATGAATTCTCAAGAATCTATGATCATTATTATTGTGGTGAAAAAGGAAAAGGTGGAAGAACTAAAGACAAAGCAAAAGGTATTGGACCCATTTTTACTCATGTAAGAATAATAAAAGATTTTAAACGTTTAAGTTTTGACAGTGTTCGAGTTCATGAAGAAACAAAACTCGTTAGAAAATATTTACCAGAAAAAAATCAATCTTCTCAATTTAGTGATAAGTATGTTGCAATCATGTTGAATAGCCAAGGTAAAGTTTCACCTTGGGATTTAATGTATCCTTATTTAATTCATGGAAGAGATTATTATAAAGCATTTATTGCCTGGAGAGATGAGGACATGAGTTTAATTGAAAATGATTTAGTTGTTCCAAATAACACAACACTAAATGGTGAGCCTTACATGAATCAAACCACTAATGACTTTTATCGAAAAGGTGTGAAGATGAGATTTCATCGATTCTTTAAAGACATTATTATTCAACGGCATATTAAACAAATTGAAGCTATGAAACAATGGCGTAGAAATATGCGACAATGGGAAAAAGAATATGCTTTAGATTTTTATAAGCAAAGATTAATTAGAGATAGAAATTATGATCGATCTAGTTATAAAAAAACAAGGAAACAATTTTTAATTAATATAGGTTATGAAAAAAAGGAACAAAATAGCTAAACAATTATGGGAAGATAAACGTTACATGCATAAAGTATGTAAAAATAAAAAGGAGAGAAAACATTATGAAAAAGTTCTTAAACGAATGGACCGAGAACATGAAGAAACTTTTAGGGGGTATTTAAAACAATATGATAACGAATAGAGAAAATTATTTAAAGTATAAAGATTATTATACTCAATATAATATATTAAATAGAGATAGAATAAGAGAGAGAAATAAAAAGAAAAAAGATCATATAAAAAAAGTAAAACAAAAGTGGTATTTAAAAAATAAAACAAGAATTAAAAAACAACAAAAAGAATACAGGAAGAGAGTAAAAAATGAAACTGAATAAACTATATCAATATCCGACATCAACCAGAGCTCTAATTGAAGGTCAACGACATTATGATGTGGCCCAGGAAAAATTACCGAGTGTCACGACGATTTTAGCTGCAACCCAGCCTCCTGAGAAAAAGAAAGCGTTAGAGGATTGGAAGAATCGTGTTGGAATGTTTGAAGCAGAACGGATCAAGGACCAAGCAGCAACACGTGGAACGATTATGCACCATGTCTTAGAAGGATGGTTACTGGATAAACCTCACATTGATTTAACTGAGACCGGACAACTTGCAGAGAAAATGGCCTATCAAATCTGGAATCAAGGTTTACAAAAAAGACTCAATGAATTTTGGGGATTGGAAGTTACACTATACTACCCAGGATTGTATGCCGGTGCAACGGATGTGGTTGGTGTTTATGACAATGAAGAAAGTATTGTTGACTTTAAACAATCTAATAAACCTAAAAGACGTGAATGGATTGGTGATTACCTGCTTCAACTTGCCGCATATGCACTCGCACATAATGAGGTGTATGGTACCAAGATCAACAAAGGAGTAAATTTGATTTGTACTAAAGATCATTACTTTCAAGAATTTGTATTTGAAGGTGAAGAGTTTAGAAAAGCAAAATTTAATTGGCTTCGAAGAGTTGATCAATTTTATAACGAAAGAGAGAAAGAAAATGAAAATAAACTTAAACAACATACAGATTGATAAACGATCTGAACTATCCGCTTATATTACCATAGGCGATTGGATTATCTATTTAGATAATTCTACAGGAGAACATATTATCGACACTTGGAAAGAAGGTGACCATGAATCTGTTTCATCTTCATAAAGACCCAGTGACGATAGCTAAATATCATTGCGACAAGCACGTTGTTAAAATGGTACTCGAGACTGCGCAGATGTTATGCTCAGCTTATAAGAAACATTACCATGATGATGGTGATTTATATAAAATTGCACATCCTAAACATCCAATGACATTATGGGTAGGATTTGCGAACATGAATTTTAAATTTACTTTAAAAGTTTTAAAAGCTTTGGGTGATGAGTATACCTACCGATATAACAAAGTTCATGCTTCTATGCGCATCTATGACCTATTAACGACGAAGTATACCAGGTGGCATGAGTGGGATGGTTGTTTTACGACACCACCTCAGTGTATGCCAGATCAATATAAAAATGCTAATTATATTACTGCATATCGAAATTATTATAAAGGTGAAAAGAAGCCTTTTGCGGTATATACGAAGCGTGATGTACCTGAATTTATGAAAGGAGAGTAAATCATGGCACAAGGAACAGGGCTCAGGGACGCATTTATTAATCAAAAAATGCATGAGTTATCAAATATCTACAAAATGTACCAGACCACAGAAGGTGAAGTAAAGGATATGTGGGAAAAGAAATGGTATGATTTGGTGAAGGTAATTGCGGCAAGAATAAGGCAATTAAGGCAAGATTAAGGCAAAAATGTAGTAGCCGTGTAATTCCAAAAAGCTAGGTTTTATGCGGAATGTAAGATTGTAAGGATATTTTCAGAAGTAAATGCAAAAAAGTTTTTTTAAAATTTTGGAAAAAAATGCTCCATTTTATTACATTGCGCATAAAATAAGGGTTTTTTGCATTTTCAAATTACTACATCGTATTACATTCGTTGGTATTGGCCACTTTTTTTTACTACATTTGTAGTAATTTTCAAAAAAAGTTACTACATTTTGGCTTCAACTGTGGCAAGAATGTGGCAAAGTTCTAAGTCGTACAGATTCTTGGTTTTTAAAAACCGAAGGTGTGGTATAACCAAAAAATCATGCCTAAGACGAGACGTAAAAAATCAAAATATAAATCATTGGTTATCAATAAGAAGCGTTATTACTTCTATAAAATAACCTGGGAAGATATCTTAGGTGATTCCGGTCATGCAGATGCAATTGAAATGAATCAAATGAAACCTGCAATTATGGTTACACATGCATATGTTTTTTTAAAGGATAATAATAGATTGATAACGTTTGCAAGTTATGACACAAGCCAAGAATCCTTTTCTGACCGTAACGTATTACCTATTGGGTGTATTAAAAAATTAGAAAAGATTAATATTTAGGAGGAAACATGCCACAGACAATTAAATGTGAAAAATGTAAAGAAGAGTTTATTGCTTACAATGAAGCAACAACTTATTGTGAGGAATGTAAAAGAGAAGCTCTAGCAGAATTAGATTCTGGTTCTGATGAGTGTCTTTCTTGTCAATAATTATTCTTCGGATTCAATTGCAGTGTAATCTAAAACTTCAGTAGTTTTTTCGTTGCGCTCTTTTGGGTCTAATCTAATTTCTTTTTGTTTATTCTTAACTGTATCTTTCAATTGATCCGCAGTGATACCTTCAAGTATAGGTGAGTATTGATCTAAAGTTTCTGCAATTCTTTTATCTAATTCCTCTTCTGATAAATCATCTAATTTACCAGTTCTAATAATTTTTTGTTCTATGTATAATCCAGCAGCTTTACCACGAGCTACTTCAGCATTAATTGCTGCAGTCCATGATTTAGCTGTTCTTGATTCATCTCTAAGTTTTGAAAGTTCTGTTATATGTGATTCAAATGTAATATCATATTTCTTTTGGTATTCCTGTCTAAGCTCACCAATGTATTGAACCACCAAAGGATATAACTTTGGATTCTGTAGTTTACTAGCTGTTACATGAGCTACATCTTTGGAATAACCAGCGTTAATAGCACATTTTGTTGCGGTTTCTCTACCTTCATTCACTACAATTTCTTGAGCGAATTTCATCTGCATTTCTGTAAGTCTTTTTGGCACACCCATAGACTTGACTTTTAAGGTAAGATTTGCTAATAGTCAATCTTCTTGATTAAAGATTTCTGGGGTCGGCTTACGAAGTGTGCTAATTTTTAGATGCCACGGATACTGGGCCCCAGGTTTTAAGTTATGATTAGTGGAAAGTTATTAAGACAAACATTAGAAAAGTTCATGAAGTCACCTGTAGCGCAGGAGGCGAGAGTTCAAGTTGTGTTACCCAACGGTGAATTTTACGACATCAAAGGTATTCAATTATTAGAAAATAAATTATTAGGAGTTAGAGAAACACATCGATTAGTCCTTACCATAGAGGAAGAGAAGTGGCGTATGGGTAAGGTTTTAAAGAACATCACTTAGCTTGAAACCAGAGTCAAAATTTTGGCAAGAAGTTAAGAAAAATATCAAAGATATTTCCTTCACAAGATTAGAAAGTTGGGCATCTTTTGGCGTGCCAGATCTGTTATGCTACAACAAAAAACATACATTTTTTACGATTGAGTTAAAGGTAACTACAGGTAAGAAATTGCGCTTTTCACCACACCAAATTTCGTTCCATATTACACACCCACACAAAACTTTTATCTTGGCCAGGGTCCTCGGTCAAAGAGACCCAAAACTTTATGAAGGCGCCATGATCCAGGATCTATGCACCAAGCAACTTGGCGCTTGCGCCCCCATTGCCGAGGGATGGTCCAAGGTTCAGGAAACACTTGTCAATGTGACATAACGCCGCACCGCTGGTGCGTGCTTGCGGGCGGGACCCACCCATTTTTTATTTTTCCAATTGCCTGCGACAAAATGTCGCAGGCTGTTTTGGAGGGTTATTCTGTAATTTCTTTTATCTTCTGTAGAAGATTGGCTGAGTCTTCCTGAATACCTTCAGGTGGCGGCTCATCCATATTTGAGTTCAACCAAGCCTCAACCATATCCAGCGCTTCCTGCTGCTTGGCTTGTTGCTTGACCATTCGTTTTAACATTTTCCATGTAGCTTCGAACTCGACCAATTGCTTCTTGGTCCATGAACTACGGTTTTGCTCCCAGATATCAAACCCCCACTCGAACATTCGAGTGGAGATTTTGTAGATGGATTTTTCAGATAAGTTCATTACATCTCACTCCCGTAAGCTTTCTCATAAGAAGCCCACCATTCATCCATAAATTTGGTGCAAGTGTAGTCTGCAACTAATTCATGGTCATCGTTTCCATAGACAACCCAAGCGCATCCAATTTGTCGATTATCACTGTTAATGATACGCATATGATATTCATCACAGATAGCGTCAGCTGCTTCTTTGATCTCATTAAAGTCTTTCGACTTTGTGCAGCCATCTTCATCCATTCCATAATCAACCGTGACTGAATGGCCTTTGTCCAAGGCATATTGAGCAAGATTAAAATCCGCTCTTTTTAGTTCTAGTACTTTTTTTATTGTTTCAGTTTTCATTTTTTCCTCCTGATCCTACAATGTCCTAGATCCATGAATAATGCAACATGAACCTTGGGCCTGCGACCTTTTGGCCATGTCAACATGACAAAGTGTCATGCGACAATTTGCCGCACCTGTGGTTTGTGCTTGTGGGCGGGACCCACCCAAAATATATATTCTCATTAATCTTTTTGCTTGTCGCTTGAGCCTTGTGGCTTGTCGCTTGATGCTTGTTCCTTGAAGTCTTTACTATCTAATTCCCAAAATATAAAATCACCTTCGGCTTGTGGTTTGGCTCCAAGTGATTCCATGAGCTCGATTAATTGTAATTTAGTGTTTACCGTATTTGACATTTTTAACCTTCCTATCCCAGCATCTACGGCAATCAAGACACTTGCCGCCCTGCTTTGGTGCTGGGCATGTTGCTTTTTTAGTTGTTACAGTTGACGTCCAGGGCCAGCAGGTGGGCGCCTTGCCATCTACTTTTGATCCTGACAATCTTATAATAAGATTTTTAGGAATTCTTTTTTTAGGTATTTTTAAAAGATACTTTCGTTCCTGGGTTGGCATCCAATGTTTAACGCCTGGCGTTAACTTACAGACTCTAATTATTTTTAATAAATGTTTAACGCTTTGAATATCCCCTGCATCGTGCCATCTAAAATAATTTGATTTTTTAGAATTAATTTGAGTGGCCATCGCTAGCGCCCATAGTGGATGTTTTATAGAATCTAATCTTTTATATTGAACCCGTTTAATAGCTGGGTATCTCGCGTAATTACCCTTCATTGCATAACAATTAAAACAAGGCGTTCCAGGTATTTTAGCAAGCTTTGCGCCAGTCTGGCAGGCCCACGCGGGCAGGCTGTAACTGTGGCCAGGCATTTTAGACGTTCGAGTCAATGACTCTGTAATGCTTTGCGCTTCTTTTATTTTCATGAGCTCAAATTATCATGATCCAGGGGCCAGGAATATTGGCCAAATTGTCGCACACTATATGTTGTGTCAATGTGACAAATTGTCGCAGGGTAGAGCTTGTGGGCGGGGCCCACCCGGGAAAAAAAGAAAATAAAAAACCCTGTTTTAACCTCAGACAGGAAACTGAGAACTATAGAGTATATTTACAAGGTCATAGTTAAACCTTGAGTCCAGGGACGTGTGTCTGTTTCCTCGAGACCTGGATCCAGCGGTCAAAATGGATAAGACGCTTTCGCGGGCTAGCCATAACAGTCTCATTTTGACCACTGTATCCAAGTGGTAGTTTACAAGTTTACCGAGCGGAAACTACCAACGAGCTCATTTAAAAGGGTAAGCTAATAGCATTGCCTTTTATGAAATCAATATAGCATGCGCCTGGGCCTTGCATAGTTGACATAGTGTCGCACCTGTTGAGTGCCTGTGGGCGGGGCCCACCCATTTAATTTTTTAAAAACTGCGACAATCTGTCATCTTCAAATATAAAAAATAATTTTATAAAGTGAGAAAAAAACAACGGAGGAAACTATGGCAAAAACCATGATGAAATGGCAGATTGATCACTTCAGACAAAAAGTAAGAGAGAAGATTGATCCGCAAATAGAAGAGCAGGAATTGTTGGTAAGACAATTCGAAACAACCGAAACTAACAAAGCTGTGAAAAACTTGTCTAAAAAAATGGGAGCTGACAAGATACTTAATCGCTTTAGAAAATTGGAAGCGGAATATAAAGAATTGCAATCCGTTGCAAAAACTTTTTTCCAAACCAAAGCGACTAAAGATCAAAAAGAAGATTTGAGTTCAAAATTTTCTGATGAAAGTAAAAGCTCTTATTACAGATCAAGCGACGATAAAATTACCTTGTCTGATTGTGAAGAGCAATTAAGAAGGTGGGCTACTAATCTTACTAAAAGATATATTGAAAGTAGACCTGAAGGTAAGAGACTTGCTCAATTAAGGCAGATCAAACAGACTGCGTTAGATCAAGTTATGGAGGCGCAAGTACCGAGAGAGCTTATTGAAGCATTAGATAATACTTTTAAGAATTCAATAGGAATATCTTGGAACGAAAAAATACCTCAATTAGAAAACAAAAAATAACACTTGACTGGGTATCCTATTTAATATAGGATACCCTTAACGAAAGGAAAAACTATGACAAAATATATAGTAATAGAAAAAACAGACTATAAAAACATCTCTCCAAGTGTGAGAGTAGTAGACGACGAAGCATACGACTTGGAAACAGCACAAGCTGTTAAAAAAGTCAAAGACTTAAAAAACGATAAAGACAATCGAACTTATCATTTAGTTAATGTAAGTTTTGATAGTGTAAGAGTAGTTAAAGAAGATGAGAACTTTAATTACAATCAATTAGAACTACCATTCCCAGAGGTTGCTTAATGAGTGGTTATCTAATTGCCTTTGGTCTTGGTTTATTTGGCATTGTAATGCTTGGAATACTAGGTTGCATTGCTACTATTGAAGCTATTAACGAACAAAACGAAAGAGCAAAATGGGAAAATTGGTCGAAGCAAAGACGAGAGAATTCATAGAGCAAGGCAACGAGAAGAAGGAAGCAAGGCGCATGGCACACGACTACTGTCAACGCCATAACATCTGTCGAGGTTGTAGTAATCCTGTGAGACCTGACAATTGGGCTTCATTCCCTAAAGGTTATTGCCTTAACTGTGGATAGTTAAAGTCAACAGTCATAGTGTCCCTGCGACAATTTGTCGCAGGGCGTGTTGAGTGCATGTGGGCGGGGCCCACCCTAATTTAAAAAAAATAAAAGGTGCGACGTTTTGTCAACTGTGATCCAAATTTCAATTTGTTAAGATAAAGACATAACAATTAACAAAGGAGAAAACATGCCGTTATACGTTTACAGAGATAAATGTAAAAACTTTAAAAAGAAAGATTTTAATCATAAAGAATGCGATCAAATAGGTTTTCTAATGGTTGGTCTTGGTTTTAGAGAAATAAGAAAGAACAATATCGAAGAGATGGTATTCAGATATACTTTCTTGCAAAAGGTTGCATACGCTCGTGCTGATGAAGAGCACACATCAACCGATGCAAGAAAGATCTTCTCAAGATACATTGGTCTTCAAATTAATAACCAAGAACTAACAAGACACAAGTTCATGATTAATTGTGCAAGAGCATTGGAGCGTGATGTGGAGTACAATATCAGGAAGGCAGCATAACTCTGTCAATTGTTATATGCTGGGTGCGACACTATGTCGCACCTAGTGAAGAGCATGTGGGCGGGTCCCACCCAGAGCGCCTTCGGCGCTCTAATAGAGGTACCAGACCAAAGTCAAAAGTCGAACTTTTTAAAAGGGGGGAGGGGTACAAATTAAAAAAAGGGATCCTAGTATATGCACTATAGTGTTTGATTTAGACATAGATTCCTGCTAAATACTTTTTGGTACCATAATTAAATATTATGCTTGATATACAGAAAATAAATCAAATAACGGATCCTAAAGTTAGAAGACAACTTAAAATGGATATCCTAGCAAAAGCTAAGATACAAAAACAAACTGTCTTGAAAAATGATTTTTTATCATTTGTAAAACATGTATGGCCAGAATTTGTGGAAGGGTACCATCATAAAAAAATTTCTGATGCATTCAATAGAATTCAAAATGGGGATTTAAAGAGACTCATTATCAATATGCCACCACGGCATACTAAATCAGAATTTGCATCTTATTTTTTACCCGCTTGGATGATTGGTAACAAACCAAATTTAAAAATTATTCAGGCAACTCACACAGCAGAACTTGCAATAAGATTTGGTCGTAAGGCTAAAACTTTAATGGATTCAGATGAGTACAAAGAATTATTTAGCACAAGATTAAGAGAAGATTCAAAAGCTGCAGGACGTTGGGAAACCAATGGAGGCGGTGAATATTTTGCGGTTGGTGTATCCGGTGCGGTTACAGGACGAGGTGCAGATTTATTAATTATTGATGATCCACATTCCGAGCAAGATGTTAATTCACAAACTGCATTTGATAATGCATGGGAATGGTATACTTCAGGACCACGACAAAGGATGCAGCCAGGTGGAGCTATTGTTCTTGTTATGACAAGATGGTCAACAAAAGATTTAACTGCACAACTTGTAAATGCAGCAGCAAAAGAATCAAAAGCAGATCAATGGGAAGTGATTGAGTTTCCTGCAATCTTACCTAACGATAAACCGGTATGGCCTGAGTATTGGAAGATAGAAGATTTACTTGCGGTGAAAGCTTCTGCTGGAATTGCAAAATGGAATGCACAGTATATGCAAAACCCAACTGCAGAAGAAGGTGCAATTTTAAAAAGAGAATGGTGGCAAGATTGGGACAAAGATTATTTACCACCCCTACAACATGTCATTCAAAGTTATGATACTGCATTTTTAAAAAAAGAAACTGCAGACTATTCTGCCATTACAACGTGGGGAGTCTTTCAAGAAAATGAAGGAGATCCTCAGCATTTAATTTTATTAGATGCTATGAAAGAACGTTTAGAATTTCCAGAACTAAGAAGAGTTGCAAAAGAACAATATGACTATTGGCAACCGGAAACCGTTTTAGTTGAAGCCAAAGCATCTGGTCTTCCACTAACATACGAGCTCAGACAGATGGGGATACCCGTCGTTAATTTCTCTCCCTCAAAAGGTAACGACAAACACAGCCGTGTAAATTCTGTAGCCCCACTGTTTGAGTCTGGTATGATTTGGGCACCTAAAGCAAAAGAGTTTGCTCAAGAAGTGATTGAAGAATGTGCATCATTTCCATATGGAGATCATGATGATTTAGTGGATTCAACCACACAAGCGATCATGAGATTTAGACAAGGTGGCTTGATTAATCACCCAGAAGATTATATAGATGAACCTTTATCTCATAGAAAAAGAACTTATTACTGGTAATGGTAAAAACAAAATTAACTACAACAGTGCCTCCTAAACGAGGACCTAATCCACAGGGCTTGAATGTTGATCATAATACTGTTAAGACTGTAAAATTGGAGAAAATTAATGGCAGAAATAGACAAAGCACTTCCAAACGAAGTTAGAAAAGAAATTGAAATCGAAGGCCCTGAGACTGCCGTCGAGGAGAATGTTGAATTACAAGAGAGTCAACCTAATTTAGGTGACACTGAAATTACACAACTAGAAGATGGTGGTGTAGAAATTAATTTTGAACCAGGAGCCATGAACCAGGCTCAGTCTGAAAATCACTACGACAATTTAGCAGAGTTACTACCAGAGGAAATCCTTATGCCTCTTGGTTCAGAATTATTTGCAAACTACATGGATTATAAATCTTCAAGAAGAGATTGGGAAAGATCTTACACACAAGGTTTAGATTTATTAGGATTTAAATACGAACAAAAATCAGAACCCTTCCAAGGTGCTTCAGGTGCCACGCACCCTGTACTGGCAGAAGCGGTTACTCAATTCCAAGCCTTGGCTTACAAAGAATTACTCCCGGCCAACGGACCAGTAAGAACACAAATTATTGGAGCGATCACTCCACAAAAAAATCAACAGTCTGAACGTGTTAAAGAATTTATGAATTACCAAATCATGGATCAAATGCCAGAATATGAACCTGAATTTGATTCCATGTTATTTCATTTACCTCTTGCAGGATCGGCCTTTAAGAAGGTATACTACGATGATTTATTAGGACGAGCGGTTTCTAAGTTCGTACCTGCTGATGATTTAATCGTTCCGTATTCTGCTACCTCATTAGAAGATGCGGAAGCGATTATGCATCGTATTAAAATTTCTGAAAATGATTTAAGAAAATCACAAGTTACAGGTTTCTATCGAGATATTGATTTAACACCAGGTTATGAAAATGAATCTGATGTTGAAAAGAAAGAACATGAACTTGAAGGAATGAAAAAGTCTGGTCGTAACGAAGACGTCTATACATTGCTTGAGTGTCATGTTAACTTAGACCTAGAGGGTTTTGAAGATCGAGGGCCCGATGGGGAAATTACAGGTATTAAATTACCTTACATTGTAACGATCGAAGAAAACTCTCGACAAATATTATCCATTAGAAGAAACTACGAAGTGGGTGATACCAAACGTAGTAAAATTTCTTACTTTGTACATTTCAAATTTTTACCTGGACTAGGATTTTATGGTTTTGGTTTAATTCATATGATCGGTGGTTTATCAAGAACAGCTACCGCTGCTTTACGATCATTACTTGATGCTGGAACCTTATCTAATTTACCTGCTGGATTTAAAATGCGTGGAATTCGAATTAGGGATGATGCACAATCCATACAACCTGGAGAGTTTAGAGATGTAGATGCTCCAGGAGGCAATTTAAGAGATGCGTTTATGCCGCTACCTTTTAAAGAACCTAGTGCAACATTGCTTCAACTTATGGGCGTCGTAGTACAAGCGGGTCAGCGTTTTGCTTCCATTGCTGACATGCAAGTAGGTGAGGGTAATCAACAGGCTGCAGTGGGTACGACCGTTGCACTTTTAGAACGTGGTTCAAGAACCATGAGTGCTATTCACAAAAGATTATATGCATCACTGAAAAATGAATTTAGATTACTTGCAAGAGTATTCAAACTCTACTTACCACAAGAATATCCATATGATGTTGTAGGTGGACAAAGAATGATTAAGCAAGCAGACTTTGATGATAAGATTGATATCTTACCTGTTGCAGATCCAAACATATTCTCTCAAACACAAAGAATATCTATGGCACAAACAGAACTTCAATTGGCTCAATCCAATCCACAAATCCATAATTTATATCAAGCTTATAGAAATATGTATGAAGCATTAGGTGTAAAGAATGTGGATTTAATTTTAAAGAAGCCACCACAACCAATGCCAAAAGATCCATCCTTAGAACATATTGATGCGTTGTCCGGGATTCCTTTTCAAGCATTCAAAGGTCAAGATCATAGAGCTCACATTACCGCTCACTTAAACTTTATGGGTACCAACATGGCAAAAAATAATCCTGTCATTGGTGCATCATTACAAAAGAATATCTTTGAACATATTTCTCTAATGGCTTTAGAGCAAGTAGAAATGGAATTTGTACAAGAGATACAACAAATTCAAATCATGCAACAAAATCCACAAGCGATGCAAGACCCTATGATGCAACAACAAGTGATGCAACTTAACATGAAGATTGAATCACGAAAAGCTGTACTCGTTGCAGAGATGATGAATGAGTATTTACAAGAAGAAAAGAAAATTAATGGTGATTTTGGTAATGATCCAATTGCAAAACTTAAAGCAAGAGAACTTGACATCAGAGCACAGGAAAATTCTCGAAGAAAAGAAGTTGATGAAGAGAGAATTAACGTCGATAAGATGAAAGCAATGATGAATCAAATGACAGATCAACAAAAATTAGACCAAAATGAAGAATTAGCTGAGTTAAGAGCCGATACTTCACTTACAAAAACTGTTTTACAACATGAACTTAAGAATCAAGGACAAAATTAATGAAGAAATTCGAAAAAAAGATTGCAAAAGTCATGAGAGAGTACAAAAAAGGTAAACTTCCTATTGGAAAATCGAAAAAAAAGGTTACAAATAGGAAACAAGCAATAGCAATTGCTCTTTCTGAAGCAGGAAAGAGTAAAAATAGGAGAAAAAAATGAAAAAAAACAAAAAAGAGATGAAATCTCAAACTGAAGTGGGTTATCCTAACGGCGGAAAAGAGATTCCAACTCCAAAAGCTGGTGAAGTGATGTCTGAAAAAGTAAAAGGACAAAAAGTTATGCCAGAAAAAGTTAGAACAGCTAAGTGGTACTAATATGTGGTTGCAGGGCTTACAGTTAGCCTTTAAAGCAGGCTCACATATCTTCAAACAACGCCAACAAGAGAAGATGTTAATGGCGGATGCAAGACGATTGCATGCTGAGAAGATGGCTAAAGGTGAAATTGCGATGGAACAGATTGTAAGATCTGATCAACAGCAATCGTGGAAGGACGAATTCGTTTTACTTTTGGTTTCAGCGCCCGTGTTGTTATTAATTTGGTCAGTTTTTTCGGAAGACCCGGATATTAAATCAAAAATAGATTTATTTTTTGATTATTTTGGCAATATGCCTATGTGGTTCCAAATTTTATTTATTTCTGTTGTTGGAGCTGTGTATGGAATAAAAGGTACAGAAATAATGAGGAGAAAATAATGTTAAAAAAAATAAAACAAAAATTATGTGAAATCGTTTGTAAGATTTTTGGTATTACACAATGTTTGTGTGACCATGATTGTAACTGTAAAAAGGAGAAATAACAATGCCAGGTAATTTAAAACCAGTACCAGCAAAAAACAAAGGTTTAAAAAAACTTCCAAAACCTGTAAGAAACAAAATGGGTTTCATGAAAAAAGGTGGAAGAGTTACTAAATCTAAAATGAAAAAAGTAAAGTGTAAGTAATGAGTAGTATTCGAGATAAATTTATTAAACTAGCTAAACAAAAAGGATCAAGAAGAGATTTTGTTAAACTTGCAAATGAAGAAGGTTTAACAGATAAAACTGAACCTGCTAAAAAGCAAAAGAATAATAGATTTACCAAAGCTTTCAGAGCTGCAGATAAGTTAAATTTAGAAGGTAAAGAAAAAACTAAAGTTTTTAAAAACCTATATAAACTTAAAAAATTAAAAAACTTAACACCTGCAGGTGTGATTGCTTCAGTCATGTCATCTAAAAAAGCAAATGCTGATGAGATTGATATGAAAGCAGAAGACTATAAGGCATTAAGAAATGAAATGAAAAAAGGTGGCTTGGTAAAAAAAGGAAAACCAAGAGTTGCTAGAAAAGGTTGGAAGTAATGGCAAAACTTTGTCCAAGAGGAAAAGCTGCAGCAAAAAGAAAATTTAAAGTTTATCCTTCAGCATACGCTAACATGTATGCATCAGCAGTTTGCTCAGGCAAAGTCACGCCAGGTGGTAAGAAAAGAAAAAAGATGGCTAAAGGTGGAATTGCAAAAGGTTGTGGTAAAGTCATGAGTAACCGAAGAAAAGTTACAAAGAAATATTAATATGGCACAAGGCGGTCTGAGAAAATGGGTCAACGAGAAATGGGTAGACATCGGAGCTCCAAAGAAGAATGGCAAGTATCAACCATGCGGTCGTTCGAAGGGAAGCAAGAGAAAATATCCAAAGTGTGTCCCACTTGCAAAAGCGCGTTCAATGAGTGCTGGACAGAAGGCTTCGGCTGTAAAACGAAAACGTGCAGCGTCGAACACTGGCCCTAAACCAACAAATGTAAGGACTTTTACAAATGGCAAGAACAAGAGATAAACAACCACCTAAAACAAAGAAATACTTTCGCTCAACGAAATCAGGCGCAGGTATGACTAAAGCAGGTGTTGCAAGATACAGACGTGAGAACCCTGGATCTAAACTTAAAACAGCGGTCACTGGCAAAGTCAAACCAGGATCAAAAGCTGCTAATCGACGTAAATCATATTGTGCTAGAAGTGCTGGCCAAATGAAAAAATTTCCTTCGGCTGCGAAAGATCCAAACTCAAGACTTAGACAGGCTCGCAGAAGATGGAAATGCTAAATGGAACCAATCACATTTGAAGGCTTTGTTACGAAGCTAAGAAAAACCCTAAAAGATTCACACCGAAACATTGCAGATAATTTAGTTGCAGGTGGTGTTGACAACATGGAGAAATACAAGTATTTGTTGGGACAGGCACATGCCTACCAATATTTGGATCAGGAAATCTCTAACCTGCTAAACCCTAAGGAGCAAAAAAAAGATGAGCAAACAAACGACAACGTCGTCCGATTCGACGGACAACCCAAAGATTAAACTTGCTTTGGAAGAAAAATACGAAAAAGAAAATCAAAACGAATACGAAAAACATCAATCCATAAAGGATAAGGAAAGTTCTAAACTTCCAGATCCAACCGGATGGAGAATGTTAGTTTTACCTTTTAAAGCAAAACCAAAAACAAAAGGTGGAATTTATTTATCAGATGAATCTATCGAACGATCACAAGTCGCATCAACTTGTGGTTTAGTTCTTGCCATGGGACCACATTGTTATGACAAGGAAAAATTTCCTGAAGGCCCTTGGTGCAAGAAAGGTGATTGGGTAATCTTTGCAAGATATGCAGGAAGCCGAATCATGATTGATGGAGGGGAAGTTAGACTTTTAAATGATGATGAAGTTTTAGCTACTGTGAAAGACCCCGAAGATATCTTTCACCAATTTTAACATAGGAGTAAACTATGCCAGAAGAGCAAAAAACGGTTGATATAGATACATCAGGTCCTGGAGCTGAAGTTGAATTAGAAGATAATACAACAGAAACTCAAACAGAACTCGAGGTATCTAATGACACGACTGAAAACAATACTGAGTCCAATGACTCAGCTACGCAATCTGATGAGCAGTCTAATGTTCAAGATAGCGACACTAACGAAGAACAAAGTACAAAGAACGAAGAAGAAAAGAAAGACGAAGCTGTAGATCAGCAGAAGAAAGAATTAGATGATTACTCTGAAGGAGTTAAAAGAAGAATTGCAAAGTTAACTAAAAAAATGCGTGAAGCAGAACGAAGAGAAGCGGCTGCCTTAGAATACGCAAAAAAAGTTCAAACCGAGCAAGAAGTTCTTAAGACTCGTTATTCCAAATTAGACACAGGTTATGTGAATGAAATGGAAAACAGAATTAAATCATCTATGGAAGCTGCTGTTTCTAAACTAGCAAAAGCTAGAGAAGATGGAGACTTAAAATCTGAAGTTGCTGCTCAAACTGAGATATCAAGACTTGGTTATGAAGAAGCAAGATTGAAGGAAATTAAGTCTAAACAAGTTTCTGAAGAGTCAAAAGAGACTGAAGTTAAACAGCCTCAGGCTCAACCACAAACTCAGGAACAACCGATTAACCCAGATCCAAAAGCTCAAGCATGGGCAAGTAAGAATACCTGGTTTGGTCAAGACGAGGCCATGACATATACCGCATTCGGCTTACATAAGAAGCTGGTCGAAGAGGAAGGTTATGACCCTCAATCGGACGAGTATTATTCAGAAGTAGATAAGAGAATAAGACTTGAATTCCCGCATAAATTTGGTAAAGTAGAAACACAAACGACAAGCAAACCTACCCAAGTTGTAGCTTCGGCCAACAGAAGTAGTAAACCTGGTCGCAAAACTGTGAAACTCACGCCTTCACAAGTAGCAATTGCTAAAAAATTAGGTGTGCCACTTGAAGATTATGCAAAACAATTACAATTAAACACGAAGGAGTAAATGCATATGGAAAATAATGAAAAAAGAGCTTCTCGTGCGAGTCAGACTAGAGAAAAAGAAACTCGAAAAAAAGTCTGGACTCCACCGTCATCTTTAGATGCACCACCTGCGCCAACAGGTTTTCGTCATAGATGGATAAGAGTAGAATCTATGGGCTTTCAGGACACAAAGAACGTCGCTGGAAGATTAAGATCAGGTTATGAACTTGTTCGTTCTGATCAATATCCAGATTCCGATTATCCGACTATTGAAGATGGAAAGTACGCAGGCGTCATCGGAGTTGGTGGCCTAGTGCTCGCTAGGGTACCTGAAGAGATCGCACAATCTAGAGCCGAATACTATGCTAAGCAAGGTATGGAGCAAGACGAAGCAGTAAACAACGATCTAATGAAGGAAGAGCACCCAAGTATGCCAATCAATGTTGATAGGCAGACTCGTGTAACTTTCGGTGGGACAAAGAAAAGTTAATTTTTTAACAATTCTACCACTGGATAAACTTAACTTTTACTTAAGGAGTAAAAACTATGGCAAACAAAGACGCTGCTTTCGGACTGAAAGCAATCGGAAAAGTTGGTCAGAATAGAGATGCTCAAGGTTTATCCGAATACTCAATCGCAGCTTCGGCTACAGCGATTTACCAAAACGACCCAGTAGGAATGCTGGCGACTGGTACAATTGGTGTTGCAGCAGCAGGCGATGTATTATTAGGATCACTTAACGGTATCTTCTATACTGATGCTTCTACAAGCAAACCAACTTGGGCGAACCACTTGGCGGCTTCAAATACTGCGACTGACATTGTCGGCTTCGTAGCAGATGATCCGTATCAAAGGTTCGAAGTACAATCAGACAACGCAGGTGCATCTGCACAAACTGACGTTGGAAACTTAGCAGACATTGTGTACGCTGCTGGATCATCTCCAAACTACGTTTCAAAAGTAGAATTGGATGATGGTACTTTAGGTACATCTACTGGTCAGCTAAAAATATTGGGTGTTTCAAAAGATCCAGACAATTCAGACTTAGCATCTGCTAACGTTAACTGGGTTGTTACAATCAATGAACACTTCATTAAACAAGTAGCAGGCATATAAGGAGAATATAAATTATGGCTATAAGTAGATCACAACTAGTTAAAGAACTAGAGCCAGGTTTAAATGCTTTATTTGGCCTGGAATATAAACAATACGAGAACCAACACGAGCAAATTTACGTGAAGGAAACTTCTGACAGAGCTTTCGAAGAGGAAGTAATGTTATCAGGTTTCGCTCAAGCGCAAGTTAAAGCTGAAGGTTCTGGCGTGACTTTTGACAATGCTCAAGAGACTTTCACAGCTAGATACACTCACGAGACTGTAGCTTTAGCGTTCTCTATTACAGAAGAAGCTATTGAAGATAATCTGTATGACAGATTAGCATCTAGATACACAAAAGCGTTAGCTAGATCAATGGCACAAACTAAACAAGTTAAAGCTGTTAATCCTTTAATTCAAGGATTACCAACTACTGACAACTTTGATTCAGGTGACGGTGTTTCTTTATTTAACACAGCTCACCCAACAGTTGCTGGTACGTTCCAAAACACTTTAACTACTCAAGCAGACTTAAACGAAACTTCTCTTGAACAGTCTTTAATCGACATTGCTGCGATGACTGATGAGAGAGGTCTTAAGATCGCTGCAAAAGCTGTAAAGATGATTATTCCATCTGAACTACAGTTTACTGCAGAGAGATTAATGAAATCTGCTAACAGAGTTGGTACAGCTGATAATGATATCAACGCAATCAGAAACATGGGAATGATTCCTCAAGGTTATGTAGTGAACAACTTCTTAACTGACACTGATGCGTTCTACATTACAACTGATGTGCCTAATGGTATGAAGTACTTCGAAAGAGCTCCTATCACTACTAAGATGGAAGGTGATTTCGATACTGGTAACGTTAGATACAAAGCTAGAGAAAGATACTCATTTGGTGTATCTGACCCTAGAGGTATCTTCGGTGTTGAAGGTGCGTAATAAGTAATTCTTATTACTAACTTTTATTTTGAAAGGCCCCTTGATTGGGGCCTTTCTTTTTGATAGAAAGGACGAACCCATGAAAAAGAAATATCTAACAAAAATCTTTACACGTGAATTACAAACTCAATTTAATGTTGAGTCTGAAAAAGAGATAAATGACGTTGAAGATTTACATCCGCTAATCATTGACTTTCTAGGAAAAAATGCTATACATTGGGAGCCGAATCCATTAAAGTTTGCTGGAACATCCACAGGCGCTGGATTCTATATAACCTATGAGGAGGTTAATGATGGCATACAAGGACAGCATGGTGTTGTTCGCAAGGAAGATATCGTTCGAATCTAAGTGGAACGAACTCTACCTGAAAAATGGCGGAATGGTAACACCTGAAATGTCGGTACTAGGAGACGAAATTAAAAAAGTCGTTAGACAAATCCTAGCTAACCAAGAGAGTCCAAAGAATGCTAGAGATGGTGAAAATCATCTTTATGCTAGTTAATTAGAGACTCTACATTACTGGAAAAACACTTTTTTCCTGTAGGGACTTCTTGCACTCTTCAATAATTTCATATATAAAAAACTTACTATACAATAATAAATTGACATAGACGCGTATAGTCGACGGCCTAGAGACTATGTCAAATAACTAGGAGGACAAACATATGGCACAAACAACGTTTTCAGGTCCAGTAAAATCAGACAATGGTTTTATTGCACCTACTTACACTTTAGCAACTTTACCTACAGCAACTGCTGGTTTGGTAATCTATGTTTCTGATGCAACTGGTGCATCTTTAACTGGATCACTTTGCTTTGGTAACGGAACAAATTTTGTTGATGTTACTACAGGCGCTGCAGTAGCATAGTAAATAATTATAGAGCTCCTTCGGGAGCTCTTAACTAAGGAGAAAATTAATGGGAATGAAATCAGATGTTAAAGCGGTTAGAAAAACAGATGCTACATCAGTCTTCGGCGGAAGAACAAGATTAAGAGGAATTATTCTTGCTTCAACTGGATCAGCTGGATCTGTAACTTTACAAGATGGAGATTCTGTAACTCAGTTTCAAGCAGATGTTCCTGCGGGTGATGTTTTTTCATTTAATATTCCAGAAGACGGAATATTATTTAAAGATGGAATGACAGTATCAGCAATTTCTAATGCAACAGTTACAGTATTGATAGACAAGTAGGAGGCTAAATGGCTAACACTACTTCGGGTACATCAACCTTTGAAAAAGGTTTTACGATCGCAGATATAACTGAAGAGGCCTATGAAAGAATAGGTATGCAAGGTGTATCGGGTTACCAATTAAAAGGTGCAAGACGATCTTTAAATATTCTTTTTCAAGAATGGGCAAATAGAGGATTACATTATTGGGAAGTTAGAAATAACTCAATTACTTTAGTCGATGGTCAAGCAACTTATACAATGTATCGTTCAACTGATGATGGAGCTTCGGATGCCACTGCTATATATGGTGTTGATGATATATTGGAGTGCTCTTATAGGAATGCATCTTCTATAGATACGCCATTAACTAAAATTAATAGATCCGCTTATCAAGCTTTTTCAAATAAAACATCTGAAGGACAACCTACACAATATTTTGTTCAAAGATTTATAGATAAAATCACAATCACTTTATATTTAACTCCTGGTTCAACTGAAGCAGGTAATTTTATTAATTTTTATTATACAAAAAGAATTGAAGATGCCGGTGCATATACTAATGATGCAGATGTACCTTATCGATTTGTTCCTTGTATGATTGCAGGTTTAGCATATTATTTAGCTATTAAGTTTGCACCAGAGAGAATACAAAATTTAAAATTATTATATGAAGATGAATTATCAAGAGCTCTTGAAGAAGATGGTTCTTCATCTAGTACATATATAACACCTAAAACTTATTACCCGAGTGTCTAATGGCTTTATCAAAAGGAAAATACGCACAAGCAATTTCAGATAGATCAGGACAAGCATTTCCTTATTCTGAAATGGTGACTGAATGGAATGGTTCCTTTGTCCATGTTTCAGAGTACGAGCCTAAGCATCCACAGTTAGAACCAAAACCAGTTCAAGCAGATGGTCAAGGTTTACCACAAGCAAGACCCGCGAGAACAGAACCTGCAGTCGCTGCATTACTTCCTGGTAATCCATTTAATATGACATCTGGATCTACAACCATTACTGTGACTGAACCTTCTCATGGTCGTTCAACAGATGATGTTGTTGTATTTAGAAATGTAGATGGATCTCCTGGTGGAGTCGCATATACAGTATTTGAAAATTCATCAGGATATAGTATAACTAAAATTAATGCAGACAGTTATAGTTTCACTTTAGGTGCAACACCAACTGTAACAGAAAAATCAGGAGGCATGACCGTAGCAGCAGGACCGGTTACATTGACACCATAATGGCATACACTTTAGCAAACTTACAATCAGATATTAGAAACTATACAGAAGTTGATAGCAATGTTTTATCGGATTCTATTTTAGATACGATTATTCAAAATGCAGAGAATAGAATTTACAGAGAAGTAGACTCTGATGATAATAGATTTTATGCCACATCAAATTTACAAGCCGGAAACAGATATGTAACGATTCCATCTGATTTAAGATTTATCAGGTATGCTCAGCTTACAGACTCATCAGGTAATCAAGTATTTCTAGAAAAAAGAGATACATCATTTATGGCAGAATATTATGATACTCCAGGGACAAGTTCTGGATTACCTAAATATTATGGTAATTGGGACGCTAATTATTGGGTTGTGGCTCCTACGCCAGATTCAACTTATTTGATTACTTTGGCTTATACTAAACAACCGGCAAGTATTACAGCGAGTCCTGGTTCAACTCAGGGAACTTATACGTCAAATAAATATCAAGATTTACTTTTGTATGCATCTTTGGTAAATACATATGCATACTTGAAAGGGCCTGCAGATATGCTACAATACTATGAACAGGCTTATTCAAAAGCAGCTCAATCGTACTCTATCGAACAACAAGGTAGAAGACGCAGGGACGAATATGAAGATGGTGTTATTCGATCTACTATGACTTCAAAATCACCATCAGAATACTAATAAGGAGAAAAATAAATGGCTAATATAGTACCTGACTCTTTTAAAACAGACCTATTAGGTGGTGTGTTTGATTTTGATTCTGGTGGATCAACTTTCAAACTTGCACTCTACACTGACATATCTGGTTTCAGTACTTCAACTACAGCTTATACAACTACTAATGAAGTTTCTTCATCTGGTACAAACTATACAGCGGGTGGAAATACTTTAACGAACAACGGTGTAGCAGTGGGATCAAACATCGCTTATGTTGACTTTGCAGATTTAACTTTTTCATCTGTAACTTTGTCAGCAGTAGGGGCTTTGATTTATAAAGGCACTTCTAATGAAGCAGTATTAGTTTTAGATTTCGGCGGCACAAAAACTGCAACTAACGGAGATTTCGTTATTCAGTTTCCAACTGCTGATTCATCTAATGCTATTATTAGACTTGGCGACGCATAATAGTTAATAGGAGTTTACAATGGCATTAGTATTAAATGACAGAGTAAAGGAGACGAGTACCACAACGGGTACAGGATCTTTTACATTGGATGGAGCTGTAACAGGCTTTGAAACATTTTCATCTGCAATCGGTAATACCAATACAACGTATTATGCAATTGCGCTACAAGGTGGATCTGAATTTGAAGTCGGTCTTGGCACAGTAAGTGCTGGAGCTTTATCAAGAGATACTATTATCTCTTCATCTAATTCTGATAGCGCAGTTAACTTTTCAGCAGGTACAAAAGACGTGTTTTGTACATTGCCTGCAAGTAAGGCAGTATTTAAAGATGCGTCAGACGTCGTATCAGGGGTACCCAGCAATGGCTTTGTCATTGCAATGAGTATTGCATTATAGTATAAGGATTAAATTATGGCACAAAATTTCAGAAATTATTTAACCAAAGACACAGGGACTTCTCCAGTTGATGCTTTAGGCGGAGCTGCAGATAGTTTTGATACTTTGATTAGTATTAGACTGGCCAACACAACAACTTCAACTATTCAAGTTGATGCTTATATTAAAAGAAGTGCTACAGATTATTATTTAATTAAAAATGCACCGATCGTATCAGGTGGTTCATTAGAATTAATTGATGGAGGATCAAAGGTTGTTCTTGCTTCAGGTGATCAACTTTATGTTGTTTCTGACACTGCAAGTTCATTAGATACTATTGTCGGCGCTGTAGATGATATAAGTACATAGGAGGTTAAATGGCGTATTTAGGAAATTCACCCAAAGGTAACCTTCTAACCATGAACTCTTCGCAGTTCTCTGGTGATAATTCAGAAACAAATTTTACACTTTCACAAACTGTTGGAAACACAAATGAGATTGAAGTGTTTGTCGGAAATGTCCGTCAGGATCCTCACTCTGCTTACACAGTATCAGGTGGCACAACTTTAAGTTTTACAGCTGCGCCTCCAACAGGAACAAATAATATTTATGTCGTATACATTGGAAAGTCTTTAGGTGAACAAGTTCCTGGAGAAAACTCAATTGAATTTGGAATGATTAAATCCATCAATGGTGGATATGAAAACAAAGCAACCATATCATCTGATATTACCGTGGGTGCAACAGACAATATGATGGTCTGTGGTCCAGCGGCCTTTACAGGGACAGTGGTTGTCAACGGAACATTAACGGTAGTATAATGAGTAAATTATTTGTAGATGAAATAGTCCATCAAAGTTCACAAGGATCGGGTACGATTACTTTGGGTGCTAGTGGTGAGACGGTTGCATTAGCGAGTGGTGCAAGTCAAACTATGGCTGTTAACACTCCAGCGTTTTATGCTCATCTAAGTTCAAATCAAACCATAGGTACTGCTTCATATACTAAAGTTCAATTTGACACTGAATTATTTGATACTGATAATGCTTATGATAATTCAACAAATTATAGGTTTACAGTACCAAGTGGTGAAGCTGGAAAATATTTTATACATGGTCAAATAATGATGACTTCTAGTACAGATTTTGACAAAATAAATGTTGCTATCTATGTTAATGGTTCTTTAGTTTCTTTTGCAAGAACATCAAATTTTAATCAAAACAGTCAAAGCGTAAGCAATATAAGAAGTTTATCTGTAGGTGATTATGTAGAAATATATATTTATCATCAACAAGGTAGTAACCAAAATATTGAAGGTTCAAATGAAGCATGTCATTTTTATATGAGTAAATTAATAGATTAAGGAAATTAAATTATGGGAACCATTAAAACAACAAACATAGAAACGATCACTGGTTCAGGAACCTTGACTCTTGGTCAATCAGGCGAGACCATTACAATTCCTTCAGGTGTTACGATTACCAACAATGCAGCAAGATATTTTCATGGATATTCAGGAACAACAAATCAATCCTTCACTTCAAACGCAAATACTAAATTAACTTTAATTAGTAACGCAGTACAATCACATACAAGTTATGACACTTCTACACAAAAATTTACAGCAACTGCTGATGATGCAGGAGATTGGTTGTTTCAAGGTCAAATTTCTGTTTTTGTAAGCGCAAATGATATGTATAAATTCAGACTTATGGTTTATAAAAATGGTTCACTTGATTTTGGAACTTATTTTTATGAAGATGGTGGAACTGCTTCTGGTGGCAGACATAGAACAGGTACAATAAGGTCTGTAATTACTGTTGCTGAAAACGATTATTTTGAATTATATGGTTTTGCCGTTGGTACTTCACCTGAATTTGTTGGTGGGGACAGTAGTGGTGGATACAGACAATGTAACTTTACAGGAGTGAAATTAGATTAATGGCAGGAATATTAAAAGTAGATAAATACCAGGACTTTAACGGCAATGACATCATGACGAGTGATGGCAGTGGTAATTTGACTTTGAATAATTCTGCGTTGAAGAATACTCCAGCTTTTGAAGCTGTAAGAACAACGACATTAAGTTTAAGTACAAGCACAAATACAGCAGTAGTTGCTGATACAGAAAATTTAGATACAGATAGTGCTTATGATACTTCAACAGGATACTTTACTCCTCAAGTAGCTGGTAAATATTATATATATTCTGCAACTTGTTTTAATACTTATAATGGAAGTTTTGATAGACTAGATGGACTTGTTTATTTGCGAATTAGAAAAAATGGTTCAAATGTAAAAGAAAATGTTTATGACGGAAGAAACTCTGCAAACGGAACTCAAATAACTTTAACCATTTCAGCAATCGTAGAATTAAACGGCTCAACTGATTATGTAGATTTTAGTATAGAGTCATCAATCAGTAGTACAGGCACAACTACTAATGATACAAAACCAATTATTGGTGGTTACAAATTAATAGGAGCATAACATGGCATTAAGTAAAATAGATGTAGCAAACTTTTTAGACGGTACAATACCTCAAGGTAACGTGGCCAATGCATCTTTGGGTGCGGTTACAGCATTACCTGCTGGTGTAGGTGGAAGTTTAATAAAACTTTCTTCAGCATCAGCTAGTAGTGATGCTAGTGTTTCTTTTGATTTATCATCAACTTATGATAATTATTTATTAATTGGCCATAAAGTTAGACCAGTAACAGACGGGGCAGAACCTTATATGTATTTTTCTGAAGATGGTGGTTCTAGTTATATAACAACCGATGCTTTTTCTGGAAGAACTTATGCTAGAATTACAAATGCTGCAACTTCAGGTGCAGAACAAAATACTATTGCTGGTGCTGTTCAAATGGGAACAGATGTAGGTAATGATGGTAATGGTTCATTTGAATTTTGGTTTTTTGGAGCAAATGATACTGGAGGCAGTGGTACTGCAAATAAATTTGGTAATTGTACATATACATCAAAACACCAAGTAGATGATTATACTTGGGACACAGGATATGCTATACAAACAGATGTTGCAATCAATCAATTAAAATTTCAAATGTCATCAGGAAATATTTCAACTGGTGAATTTACACTTTACGGAATGGCAAAATAATGAGTACAAAATTAATTAATGGAATTAGAGTAAATTTAACTGCTGAAGAAATTACAGCAAGACAAGCAGAAGAAACAGCTTGGAACGCTAAAGCATTTGACAGAGCAATGAATAGATTAAGAACAAAGAGAAATGCTTTATTAGCTGAAACAGATTACATTGTAACTAAAAACCTTGAAGCTGGAACCAGCATCCCCGCTGCTTGGACCACATATAGAACGAATTTAAGAGATTTAACCAATGGATTGACAACTGTAGACCAAGTCAAAGCAGTTGAATTTCCAACAAAACCAGAGTAAAAGATATAAGGAGGAAATAAATATGGCACAACTATCAACTAAAATCAAAAAATATGCAGCAGCAAATTCTGTTGATTCTGTAGATTTTTTAAGTGATGTTTTGCTTCAAGACGACGGATCAGGTCCTTACATTAAAGAATGGAACTTGAGCATTGCAAAGCCGACCGATGCACAGCTAGCAAGCTATGACACGGCAGCGGATCTTGAAGAGAGACAAAGCGCAGTCAGAGCTACAAGAAAAGCAGCTTATGGCGATATCGGTGCTCAGTTAGACATGCAGTATCACGACAATGTCGATGGTACAACAACATGGAAAGATCATGTTGCGGCTGTTAAAACTGCAAACCCGATACCAACGGAATAAGGAGATAAACATTGGCTTATGTAGGCAAAGCTCCGCAGTCGGGGCGATATAGTATACTTGATGATATCAGTGGTTCATTCACTGGATCAACACCAGGTCCGTTTAACTTAACGGTGAACGGCAGTGCTATATCTCCAGGTAACGAAGCCAATTTAATTGTGTCTATTTCGGGAGTGATCCAGGAACCTCAAACGGCCTATGTCGTAACGGGTTCCACGATTACTTTCACCTCAAACCCAAGTGCATCCGATACGTTTTTCGGAACCGTGCTTGGAGATGTCTTTGACATTGGAACGCCGACCGATGCAACCGTGAACGCATCAAGTTTAGGTTCAACTTTTTTTGTAAAGAACAATCAAACGTGGTCAGATATTTCTATGACAGGTTCTAACAATGGAGCGTTAGTGGGTCCTGTAACGATATCAGGAACGATCACGATACCATCAGGGAGTACATTTGTAATTTTATAATGAGTAAATTAGAGACAAACACAATTGATACAATTTCAGGAAGCACGAACCTGACTTTAGGAGGTACCAATGCAACGGATATTACCATTCCATCAGGAGTAACAATTACAAATAACGGTACTCAATCTGGATTTGGTGGAACTAACACTCCAGCTTTTTTTGCTAAATTAGGTTCAAGTCAATCTATATCAAGTAATACAGATACAGTTGTTCAATTTAATACAGAATATATTGATAGCGATAGCAAATATGACACATCAACTTATAAATTCACACCAAGTGCTGGTACATATTTAATTGGTTTTAATGTTGCTATTATACCTTCAAGTGCATCTTTAAGACAATTTGTTGGAAGAATTAGAAAAAATGATACAGGCAACACAGTAGCAGGAAGTGGTATTTATTCTAGCTCAAGTATTTATGAAAATGGTGCACCAAGTTGGTTTAACGGAACTGGAATTGCAGAAGCAAATGGAACAGATTATTTTACAGTAAAAGTTTATGGATATGACAGTGGGTTTACTGTTCAAGCAGAAAATTATCCTTGTTATTTTTACGCATTTAAAATTATAGAATAAGGAATTATTATGGCAAACGGAACTTTAAAAGTATCAAACATACAAACTTCCTCTGGAACAGGAACCATTACGCTAGGTCAAAGTGGGGAGACGGTTAGTATACCTTCTGGTGTTACGATGACGGGTATGGGTAAAGTTTTACAAGTTGTTCAAACTCTTAAAACAGATACATTTTCTACATCTGGAACAAACTCTTTTGAAGATGTAACTGGTATGAGTGTTAATATAACACCTACTTCAGCATCAAATAAAATATTTGTTATGGTGAATTTAGGTTGTGTTAGTACATCTACTGCTAATACAGCACACTTTAGACTATTAAGAGATGCAACAGTTGTTGGAGTTGGCGATACTGCTGGTAGTAGAATATCATCTAATGCGGCAGATTTTAATGATGCAAATGATGCAAATGTTGTAAGTTTTAATCTTTTAGATTCTCCATCAACAACTTCACAAATTACTTATAAAATTCAAATTTATCCAAATGCCGCTTCTTATGTAAATAGAATGGCTACAGATAGTGATAATGATGTTTATACTAGGTCATCATCAACAATAACAGTAATGGAAATAGGAGCTTAATATGGATTATCATAAAGCAATCAGAGCAATACATACAAATGTAATTACAATTAATGGAAACACACAAAACGATATTGTTGCAAAAGATGAAAACGGAAATAATGTTACTATTAACTGGACACAAGTTAATGCTTGGACAGACCCAGATCAATACAAGATTAACAGAGCATCTGAATATCCAGCTCTTGCGGAACAACTTGATAAATTATATCATGATATTAATAATGGTACTTTGACAACAAGTGGTGATTTTTACACCACAATCAATGCAGTTAAAACAAAGTATCCAAAGGAATAAACAATGAGCAGCATATTAAAAGTAGACCAGTTACAAGATTCAGGAGGCAATAATCTCGTTACATCAAACGGTAGCGGTGTGATTACGGCTGCGGGTTTTGGAAAGATTGGTCAA
>Ga0255768_10000287_pt1 | contig 51954 bp, 31 predicted proteins | sample 071ome_33_FD_179983 | JGI IMG/M metagenome (GOLD analysis project Ga0255768, IMG submission 179983) | Coastal salt marsh microbial communities from the Groves Creek Marsh, Skidaway Island, Georgia - 071412AT metaG (version 2) | ecosystem: Environmental > Aquatic > Marine > Intertidal zone >... | reverse complement strand
TCATATTAGCACTGGAATTTCTTCCAGTGTCTGTTATTACCCATTTTGCACCTTTCCATTCCCAAACAACACCACTTCTTAAGGTCACGGTATCGCCTACATCTATACCTAGTGTTGTACTAAGTGACTCAGATAAAATTTGACTTACTAACATCTATTTCTCCAAACATTATAGTATATTTATGTGTTTCGTTTCACGAAACAAGTTTTCGCTAACGCTCAAACTATACACTTCGTTTGTATGATATAATTTATATTTGAGAAAACACATTAACACGAAGTGTTAATGTTTAAGTTTCATGTAGATTGTTTCAGTCAGACGGAACCTGTTTACGGTTCCATCCAATCAAGAGCTTCATGTGAGTTCGTCACAGCCGAGACATTGGAAGTAGGTGTTTTCTGCTGTACAATGGGCTCTGACCTTTCCCAACCTACGTCGACATCAAAATATAGTGCATAAACTATAAAATGGATTTATAGCTTGTACACTATACTTTTACCCGTTGCTTCGTTCCTGTGCATACGGTTTTTATGTACAATGTGCAGTTTTTCGACAGCCAACAATCTATCTATACCAACCAGTAGCCCAATTCTTTTGATGGCTCCGCACTCTGGTGCGTCGATCAATATGTTACGTGTGCAGGTATCACCCTAGCTTTTTCCACAGCGGTATTTCTAAACTGGCCCGCCAACCTTATGTGTTGGATTGTTTTGCCTTAATGCTATGTTCTAGCAATGCCTGTCGTAGTTTGTCTGAACCGCCAACTCTAACATTAATAATACCGTTGTAATAATCATCTCTCTCTAATACACGGCGGTCAAACTGTTCTCTTGCCTCTATGTAGGACATTTCTCCACGGCCTTTGCATAGGTATAGTATTTCTCTTGTGAAGTTTTCTGGGCCTAGTTTGTCTACGTCTGCTTGTAATCTGTCTGACGATCCCCAATAGTCGCGCCAGTCTGATTCTTTGTAGCCTCTGCGTTTGTTTTTCTTGCCTTTTAGTGGTGGCTTGGTTGTTTTAAACTTTGCTAGTTTCTTGCCTACGTATTTTTGCCCAGTGGTAAGATTGGTTATGAGATAAACAAAGCCTTCATACTCGTCTGGTATTGTGTCAATTGTTTTGCCTTCATAAGTCCATTGCATGAACTTACTTATAGATGCCTAGTTATTTTCTGTATCTTTTTTGGTTTGATGCTTTTCGTGTATTTCTTCCATGCGAATTTTAGCAAGACTACGTATTTCTCTTAACCATCGCCTTGCTTCTCTATGCGTTCTTACACTATTTCTTGCTTCAAACTTTTCGTTTGCCTTAAAATACTGCATGTATGCTTTTGTTAATTTGTCATGTATATCGTCGTCAATCATTGTTCTAAAATGTCTATGTCATTAGCGTATGACGTAAACCCATTCTCCTTTACAACTTTAAGAACATGGTTTACTCTACCTACTAATTCGTCTTTGTGGCTAATAAGGTAAACGTTTTTATCACGCTCTCTGCCCATCTTTTTCAAAACTCCTAAGGCATTTTCTACTCCTGCGGTATCCATGCCACTGTCAATAAGCTCGTCGATAAACAATAGATTAATGTTTTGATACAAACTTTCCCAAACATCACGGAATGCAAAGCTCATGCCTAGTATTAGCCTATTTCGTTCGCCTCTTGACAGATTATCAAAATCTAAGTCTTGTCCTAGTTGTGTAATTTCAACATTTAGATCATTCTGAAACACAACTTGATGTGGTAAACCTAGTTTATCAAGATAATAAGTTAGTCTATTGTTTAGATATGCTAAATTTTGGTCAATAATCTTTTTGCGAATAAAACTATCTTTATTTGTAAGCAGTTTTAACAAGAATTCTTGATGCTCTTTGAAACTTGTAAGATTGTTAACAGGTCCCCAGTCAATATCTTGTATTGCGGTACTAGTTAAGTCGTCTATTTGCTCTTGATATGGGTCTTTTTCAACTTGTTTAGTTTGAAGCGTTTGTTTTAAACTGTCAACATTTTGTCTATGTTCGTATGCTTCTTTTGCAGTTTCATAAAAAGTTGTAGGTTTTCCATTAATTTCGCCTATATCTTCTAAACCTTTAAGTACATCTTTTAATTTTTCAGCAACTTCTGTTTGATAAGCCATTGCATCGTTAAGTTCTTTTGTTTTTCTTAACTCAATTTCTGCTTTTTTGTCGTCATGCAGTGCTTGTCCACAAGTATAACAAGTTGCATCTTCAAGATTTACGATGTCTTTTTTGGCTTTTTCAACGCTCTTATCAGCACGTAACAGTGCAGAGTCTAATGTGCTTTTTTCTTTATTAAGAGCCAAAATTGCTGCATTTAATTCGTTCCAATTTTGTAATTTTTCGTGTGTTTCTAGCTCTATTTCGATGTCTAGTTTTTCTAACTGAGAAATACCTTGAGATAATTTTTCGCAATCTTGTTTTTGTTTGGATTGCCATGCACGTTGTCTACCTTCAAGAGTATTAATACTTTCTTTAATTTTTTCATTAGCACTTTGAATAGCATTTATTTTATGTGTTTCTTCTGTGATTGCTTCTTTTGTAACACGTATTTGCTCTTTTAGTGTTTCTGCTTTTTCTGTTAATATAGTAATACCAAGAAGCTGTTCGATAATACCTCTTTGATCATTAGCTCTAAGATTTAAAAAAGGTTCTGTATATGTGTTTAGTGCAACAATGTGCTTAAACATATCGTGACTCATATCAAGCAAGTTGTTAATATATTCCTGAGTTTTACGACTATCGCCTTGACTTTCGTCTGTCATTTCTTGTTCTTGATCATTGATATAAAACTTTAAGATGTTAGGAGAACGACCTCGCTCAATCCTATAATCCTGTCCGTCTTTTTCAAAGTGTAGGGTGACCAACATACCTTTAGAATTTGTCTTATTGATAAGATTATTCCGTTTGATGTTGGTCAGTGCTTGGCCGTACAGTGCGTAAGATAATGCATTGATTATGGTTGTTTTGCCTGTACCGTTTCGTGAGCCAGAATCGTCACCTCCTTGATCGAGATTTTCACCAAGCACGAGTGTGAGTTGCTCTCGGTTAAAATCAACCGCTTGAGTTTGATTACCCACACTCATAAAGTTTTTTACTGTTAAATCTTTTATTTTTATCATAGCTCGTTATAAATGTCCAATAGCATCTTTTTATCAAAGTTGTCTGTATCTAATGCAGAAATTTCTCCTGCAACAATTTGATCTACACTTTCAAATTGTTGTATGTCTAATTCTGTTGTAATCTCTTCAATTTGTTTTTGTGGTATGAGACTTATTTCTCTACAGTTGTGTTGCCCTATATAATTTTCTTTGATAAACTGTGCTTCTTCGTAGCTTATAGGAACATCAATAGTAACACGCAAATACATCTTAGGTTTAATTATGTCAGCGTCTGGATCTAGCAACTTGCTTAATGAAGTTGTGCGATACTTTGGACAGTTCCACCAGTTGATATATTCTGGCTCTGCATTATTTTCTCTATCAAGAATCATCATACCACGTTCGTCGTCCCATGCATCTGCATAGTTGTGAGGAAATGCGTTACCTATGTAGTGTATCTTACCTTGTACTTGACGTTTGTGAAAATGTCCTGAAAATACATATTCTTGATGTTTAAAATGTTCTACACGCAAATCTCCGTGTTCGGGCATTTGCACCATAGCATTCATATAAAAATGGGGAAGTTCGAAATGACCAAACATGTATTTGGCCTTACATTTTTGTATCTTTTTCCATTCGTCGCCTACTAACCAAGGAACAAGTGCTACATCGTCAATTTCGGTAAACTTGTCTACAACGGTAATGCCAGGAATATGTCTTGCAAATTCTGTAGACGTTACATCACGTTTGTCTTTGTAGTACAAATCGTGATTTCCGACAAACATATAAAACTTGTCAAATGCTTTACCTAGTTTTTCAAGGCTACGAATAGTTGCATCCATAGTAGTAAGGTTAAGACTGTTACGATTGTGATGCCAGTCACCACAAAAGATACCAGTTTCGCAACCATTTGCTTGTGCTTGCTCGATAAACCAATCTACAAATTCTTCACAATCTTCGTTGTGTATACGACTGTTGCCTTTTAAACCAAAATGTATGTCAGTGAATACTGCTGCTTTCCTAAACAAGATATTTTACCTCTATTCTTACTGTACAATAATAACAGGTTTTTTGATGCTAGTCAACTGATTTTTTTGACATTTCTGCCTCTCTTTTTTGAGAAGCTTCCCATTCTCCGGCATGTTGTCTTGTATAGCTAGGATTTAATCCGTTTTGTTCGAGTATATCATCTCTGATGTTTTGATTGCGTTTTTCAATATTGATAACACGTACAAATGAGTTAGTGACAGCGGCTGTGTAGTATGCAAACGGGTTATTAGATTTGCTTTCATCAAATTGCAAACCAATCTGTGAAAGTTGCAGTATTGCTTGTCCTTTCATTTCGTCATTATATGTATATCCTCTTACATTGCCTCTTGTAGCATATCTGTCTACAAGTTTCATCCACATCATTGCAAGTTTATTAGTTGCCCTTCCGTGATCTAAACTAAAAAATCCGTTTTCCATACCGCCTTGCCAGTGACTTTTACCTACACATTGTAAGTTACCATCGTCGTCAAATTTAAAATGTTGAAACGGTGGAAAATTTAACTTAACTTTTGTATCTGCAATTGTTTTTGGATTCTTTTTACGTCCAGGTTCTTCTGGTATATGATCAAACATCATAATACGAAAAATTAGTTCTTCTTTAGTAATCTTTCTATAATCTATTTCACACTCTATAAGTTTAACTTTTTCACCTGCAGATTTTCGTTGTTCAAAATCTTCTTGTTGTAAACGCTTTGCTTTGTTACGCTTTGCCTCTGCAATTGTCCTAATATTAATTTTTTCTATACTAGGTAAAATTATATCAAATTGAGCATAGTCGGGGTCTACATAGCTACAAAATGTACTTTTAGATTTATGTATTTCTTTTAAAATATCTTTGTTGTTTAGGTAATTTAATTTTCTCATTTTTACTCCAAATTTTAACTATTATAATATACGTAGATAATTTTGTCAACTAAATAATGTATAAGGAGACAAAAAAATGGCAGTTGTAGACAGTAGAGGTAATCCTGTAACAGATAGCAGTGGCAATCCTGTTTTATCAGGAACACGTAGATCATCATCTAGCACCCAGTCACAAGCTCGCAATTCTATTAGTCCAAGAGAATCGATTAGCAACCTTGTCGGATCAGCAGTCAATTTTGGAGAAAGAGTTGCTGGTGATTTTGGTAGAGCTGTGGTAGAAGAAGTTGTAGATGCAACTGGCTTTGGTAGGTTGCTAAGAGGTGTTAACTTACCGTTATTTGGCATGCCAAATGGCGGCGGGTTCTTAGAAGGGTCGTGGGGATCTGAAGGAGTCGATGATTGGAGAGTGAGATTATCAATTCCACCTAATTTCAATTTACCTGGACCTCTTGGTTCAAAATTAGCCGAAACAAACGGCTTAATTTGGCCTTACACGCCCTCAATACAGATTAACCATTCTGCAAATTATGGTTCTATGCAGCCTACACATAGTAATTATCCTTTTCCGGTATACCAACATAGTCAAGTACAGGCTATTACTATAACAGGAGACTTTACAGTAGAAAATGCAGATGAAGGAATATATTGGATTGCAGCCGTACACTATCTAAGAGCTGTTACTAAAATGGCATATGGTAATACAAGTCATCAAGGGTCTCCTCCTCCTGTAGTGAGACTAAATGGTTATGGAGACTTTGTGTTTAAAAATGTACCTGTAGTAGTAGCTCAGTTTTCAGTTGAATTGCCTAATGATGTTGACTACATACATGTACCTAATGTAGGCCCACAAGGAACATACGTGCCTACAAGATCACAAATATTTGTAAATGTACAGCCAACATACAGCAGACGAGCAGTACATACATTTAGTTTAGATAAGTTTATAGCTGGTGGGTATGCAAATAGTAATGGAGTAGGATTTATTTAATGGCAAATTATAATTCTAGTAGTCCATATTACAAAACTCAATATGTACAAAATCAATATTTAGGAATTCTAAATATTAGACCAGTTCCAGCAGAATCAGACGATGTGCTGTATACAGTTGAAGTACAATATACCCACCGTCCTGACCTACTAGCATATGACCTTTATGGAGACAAAAACCTTTGGTGGGTTTTTGCACAACGTAATATGGATATTATTAAAGATCCTGTTTATGATTTAGAAGCAGGAATACAAATTTATTTGCCTAAAGGCGAACAATTAACAAGAGTACTCGGATTATAAAATGGCATTTAAAGCTCAGAATTTTGCGGAAAGGTTAAGAGCAGCTGGCAGAAGCATAGAAGATAGAGCTTCAGAAGCAGCATCAACAATAGCAAATAACACTGCTAATAGTGCAAATATCAGTGTAGATAGTGTTGCTAGTGCAGTAACAGGTGCTACCTCACAGATTACAGGTGCAACAGTAGATCTAGCAAATAGTTTAAATGGGTTAACAGGACAAAGTATATCTGATACAATAGGTAACCTTGCAAGAGGAGCAGGACAAAATTTTATATCTGGTTTAGTGGGAGGAATTCCCGGCATAGGGGGTACTTTGCTGTCAGCACTAGGTCTCTCATTAAACGGTCAAGGTACAGTAGCTAACGAATTAGATCAATTTGCAAGTTATAATTATATTATTACATTAAGTTGTTTAACACCGTTTGAAGTTAATTTTCCTGCATTTACTTACAGGCAGCGAGAACCTATGATAACGATATGTAGGTCTGGCGGCGGCCCACTAAGAGGATCTAGAATAAGCGTAGAAACAGGCGGCAAAACAGAATATTTTATAGATAATTTACAGATAGACTCTATTATTACTCCAACAACACCAACAAGACTTACAAATGCTACTGGTATGACATTTGATATATTAGAGCCTTATAGTATGGGTAACTTTTTGCAAGCCCTTAATGTTGCTGCGGTAACCGCAGGGTACGTAAATTATTTAGAAGCACCTTATTGTTTGACGATACAATTTAAAGGTTGGGATGATTTTGGACGTCCTGTAAATGCAAGAAGAGCTAGAAGGGTATATCCTATAAAGTTTGTTGACGTAAGATTTACAGTTGACGAAGAAGGAAGCAAATATTCTTGCCAAGCCATTCCTTACAATGAAACTGCACTAAGTGATCAAAATCAATCAACACATACTGATGTACAAATTAAAGGCAGAACTGTTGCTGAAATTTTGCAAACAGGCGCGGAAAGTTTAACAGTAATGCTTAACAATAGAGAATTAGCACTTGTAGATGCAAAGCAGAATGATGCAGCTAATAACTATATCATTATTTTCCCTGAAAGTTCTGAAAGTGACGGTGCATCAGATTTTGGGCCTGTTAGTAATAACGAAGGTGCTACTACACAAACTAGTAGAAGTAGTTCTTCAGATGGTATGCGCGAATTAAATCAAGAAGATCTACAAGAACTCTTTGCAAGTATTACAGGAATAGAGAATGGAAAACTACCTGCAAACTTTGAGCCAGGTATTAAAAATGTACAAGGTGTTTCTGTAGAAAGATCGCAGTTAGGAGAGCAAATCCGAGAGTTTGTAGAAGACGAAGAGAACCTGAACGACATAGGAAAGGCATCGCTTGTAAGCTCTAATTTAGACGGTGGCCGGCAGCCTATGGCAAGAGCGGGCAATGCAGAATCTGAAACAGTTCCTGGGGAAGTAGACAGATGTAGGGTGCAGAGATCAAACGATGTAAGAACAATGTCAGTATCCACCGGAAAGCGTGTGCAAGACATAATAGAAGGTGTCATAATTGCAAGTGAATTCGGAAGAAATGTTGTAAGAGCAGAACCAGATGAAAACGGCATGGTTCCTTGGTTTAGAATAGATTCTCAAGTTTACTTGGCTCCAGAACAAAGACAAGAACAACGAACAGGTGAAGTTCCTAAAATATTTGTCTATAGAGTGCTTCCGTACAAGGTACATAGAAGTAATTTCCAAACACCTACAGAAGTAAGTCCGGGAATAGAACAATTAAAAAGACAATGTGTTAAAGAGTATAATTATATCTACACAGGAAAAAACAAAGACATTGTTGATTTTGATATTAAATTTGACTTTGCATTCTTTACAGGTATAAACGGAGATTCAGGACAAGCATCATCAGATAGTAAAACAGCAGGTGCTGACGAACTTGCATCAGGAAATACAAGATCTACCACAGGAAGACCTGAAGGAAATTCGGAAGCATTGCCACAAGCTGGTAGATTGAAGTCAAATGTTCCTAGTAGAAATATTACAGACATTGGCGGACTTCCGTTATTTCCTGAAAATATAATTGCCATGAACTTTAATGAGGCATTGATAAACAGTCCAACAGATTTATTTCAAGTCGACCTTACAATACATGGAGATCCTTATTTCTTAGCAGACAGCGGAATGGGCAATTATAGCAGTCCTTCTTTGGGAGGTCTTTTAAATATGTTGAGTGATGGAAGTATGTCGTATGAAGATAGCGAAGTTGACATAAGATTAAATTTTAGAACTCCATTGGATTACGGACCAGACGGGTTTATGGAATTTCCTGGTTTTGGTGCTATTCCTGTAAGACAGTTTAGCGGTGTATATAAGGTTTTAATGTGTAAACACTCATTTAATCAAGGTGAGTTTACACAAACCTTAGATATGATTAGACGTAAAAACCAAGATCTAGAAACAAATACACCACCAGTTGACGGACCTGGCGGTGCAGTACAACAAGCAGAACCAGAAAATCAAATTACACCTACCCCTGAAGCATCTCAAGGAGGTACACAAGGGTCAAGCCAAAATGGCACAGGTGGACAATCAACTGCATCTCCGTCTAGATCTTCTGCACCTAGGACATCTCCAAGACCGCAGCAACGACCTAATACAAATAATGGATTTGGAAATGCTCAAGGCGGCGAGTTTGACACTACAAATGATAATAACGGTTTTGGTTTTAGACGCAGCGGCGAGTTTGGATAAGGAATAATCTATGGCAACTGAAACAAGAAAATCAGATGAATCAGTAGAAAAGATTGAAGGTTCTGGACCGTTTTTAGCCAAAGTAAAAAATCATCTTGACGGCGAATATATGGGACAGTTAGAAGTAGAATTACTTAGGCACAATCAAGAAGGTAACTCTACAGAAGCAACTGGACAAACTGTAACAGTTAGTTACCTTAGTCCGTTTTACGGAATAACTCCTTTTAAAGGCGTAAGCGAAAACGAAGGCAGTCAGCACAGTCAAAACAGTTATGGTTTTTGGGCAGTCCCACCAGATGTTGACACAACGGTATTAGTAATCTTTGCAGAAGGTAATAGGGGTAAAGGTTTTTGGATAGGATGTGTACAAGACCAATATATGAACTTTATGACTCCTGGTAGAGCTAGTACAGGTTTTAATGATGAAAACCCTGGAGAGCCTAGGCCTGTTGTTGAGTATAACAAAAGAACAGAGACCGGAGAAAAAAACAACCCTACTCAATTTATTAAACCCTGTGATGCAGAGGCATGTGCAGCCTTAGAAAGATCCGGGCTAATGGGAGATACGGTTAGAGGTCACACAAGTTCTAGTGCTAGACGTGAAACTCCGAGTATGGTTTTTGGATTGAGTACTCCTGGCCCTGCAGACAGAAGGGATGGCGCACCAAGAACTTCGTATGGAGACGAATCAGGACAAATACAAGTACCTTTTAATAGGTTAGGAGGAAGCACTTTTGTAATGGATGATGGCGATCCTAATCTATTCCGTACTAGTAAACCAAATGAAGGACCTAGTGCATATGCAAGTTTAGATCAAGGAGGATTGTCAGAATATCCTGCAAACGAACTTATACGTTTAAGAACAAGAACAGGACATCAGGTACTGCTCCATAATTCGGAAGACCTAATTTATATACAACATGCAAATGGTACTTACATAGAATTTACTTCTAACGGTAAAATAGATATTTTTTCAAAAGATAGCGTAAGTATACATTCTATGACAGATATTAATTTAAAAGCAGATAGAAATATTACTATGGAAGCCGGCAGTGCTATAAACATGAAGTCGGGTACTAACATAATGCAAGAAAGCGGAGCAGACTTTAACTTAAAAGTAGCCGCCAACGGAAAAATAACCACTGGAGGATCTACAAATATAACTGCAAGCGGAGTATTTGTCACTTCAGATCCAGTACACTTTAATGGTCCTACAGCACAAGGGGCTGGTGCTGCACCAAGTCCTACTCGTGTTCCTGAAGGAGGAGGATGGCAAGGTTCTGAAAACTTAAACCCAGCAGCTCATACTCCGGAACTAACAGAAACGGATAATATACCAGAAACAACAGCGCCTCCTGTCAATAAAGAAGGCGAGTTAATTGGAACTACAGCAAAAGAAACTCCAACAGACGCTGGGCAGCAAAATGTTCCAGATACATTTGAGCAATGTCCGCCTATGGAAACAGAACAACAAAACGGCGAAAGTGGCAGTTCCACTCCAAGTACTAGTTCTTCTACAACAAAAAATCCTGACAAAGCCACTGTAACAAGTGGACCAGATGACGGATTAAGAGGTTAAATATAGTATGAGTTCGCAAGAAAAGAAAATATACAAAGAGATAACAGTTAGTCCAAACGTCAAACCTGATTATGGTATTGGCGCTAAAACCTATAGAGGATTCAGTACAGTTGATCCTGAAGCGACAAGTTACGTTTTGTATGATTTAGCACTCATAAAACAGGACATAATTAATAACTTCCATGTACGTCAAGGAGAGTTATTATCAAACCCCGAGTTTGGTACTATTATTTGGGACGTACTTTTTGACCCACTTACAGATAATTTAAAAGATGCTATTGTACAAAATGTTACACAAATTGTAAACAGTGATCCTAGAGTAAAGGTAGACAAAATTATTGTTGATCAGTTTGAAAGTGGTATTTTAATAGACACTACACTTACTTTTTTACCGTATAATATTTCTGAAAGTATGCGTCTAACATTTGATGAAAATAATGGGTTTGCCTCTATATAATTAAATACGCAGTTTATCAATTTCAATAAATACTGTGTACGGAAAAGGAAGTTGCACATGTCATCAACAGACAGACAAAATAGATTACTTGTAGCTGAAGATTGGAAAAGAATTTATCAGTCATACAGAAACGCAGATTTCAAATCTTACGATTTTGACAATCTACGCAGAACTATGATAAATTATCTGCGTCAAAATTATCCAGAAGATTTTAATGATTATATTGAAAGTTCAGAATATCTTGCATTAATAGATTTGATAGCGTTTTTAGGTCAGAATTTAGCCTTCCGTACAGAACTTAATTCTAGAGAAAACTATTTAGAACTTGCAGAGCGTAGAGAAAGTGTTCTCCGCCTAGCAAGGATGCTATCTTATAATCCAAAGCGTAATCAAGCAGCTAATGGATTATTAAAGATGGAAAGTGTTAGTACCTCTGAAGAAGTTAGGGACAGTAATAATCTTAATCTTGCAAATCAAACTATACTATGGAACGACCCGGCAAATTCTAATTGGTTTGAACAATTTATTAAAGTAATGAATGCTTCATTGCCAGTTAATAACACGATTGGACGTCCTATAAAAACAGATAATGTAAACGGAGTACCTACATATCAATATAGATTTAACAGTACAAATAGCGATGTTCCTGTATACGGATTTAACAAAACTATTGACGGTGTAACAACAAGATTTGAAGTTGTAAGTACAGACGTTGTTGACGGCGCAATAGAAGAAGAAGCACCATTTCCTGGCAATAACTTTGCCTTCCTACAGAGAGATGATGGCAGAGGCGCCGCTAGTTCCAATACTGGATTTTTCTGTCATTTCCGCCAAGGAACTATAGACCAAGGTACATTTAATATTTCTAGTCCTAGTACTAATCAAGTAGTTGCTATAGATGCAGTTAACATTAATAACTCAGATATTTGGCTTTACAAGTTAGATAATTTTGGAAATGAAGAAGAGCTTTGGAACAAAGTTGATGCTGTAGAAGGAAACAATGTTATCTACAATAGTTTAAGTAAAAACATAAGAAATATCTATAGTGTGTTAACTAGAGCAAATGACAGGGTTAGTTTAATCTTTAGTGACGGTACATTTGGTACACTGCCTCAAGGTAATTTTAAAGTGTACTATAGAACTAGTAAAAATAGAAGAATTGTAATAGATCCAAGTGATATGAAAGGTGTTAGTGTAAGAATTCCTTACGTTAGCCGCACTGGTAAATCCGAAAGCCTTACAATTACTTTTAGTTTAAAATATACAGTCGATAATAGCACTGTAAGTGAAAGCAATGCAAGCATTAAAGCAAATGCTCCTGCTACATACTATACTCAAAATAGAATGGTAACAGCTGAAGATTACCAAATTGGCCCATTAGGCATAAGCCAAGAAATAGTTAAAGTAAAAAGTGTTAATCGGACAGCAAGCGGAATAAGTAGATATTTTGATCTTACAGATGCTACAGGAAAATATTCTAAAACAAACTTATTTGCAGACGATGGAATAATTTACAAAGAATTTTTAAATCCTAAACAAACGTTTAGTTTTGCAACTAGAACAGATGTCGAAGCAGCTATTGTTAATGTGATTAATCCAATTTTATCTGATAAAAAAGTAAAGAATTTTTATTATAATAGTTTTCCTAAAATTTTACTAGGAGACCTAAATAATACCTGGACAAATGTAGTAACAGATACTAATTTATCTACAGGATATTTTACTAATGCATCTGGTGTAATTAGTAAACTTGGAACATTTACAGCAAGTACACTTAAACTTGTGAGAACAAGTTCCATGCTTAAATTTTTACCATCTGAAGGAAAATACTACGATACAACAAATAATAACATGATGGAAGATATACCAGCAGATGGAAAAATACCACCTGGCGGAAAATCTTATCTATGGACAAAGGTTATTACGGTAGGCGGAGACGGAACAGTACTAAGAGATGACGGCAACGGACCAGTGGTGTTTAATGATATTATCCCTACAGGGAGTAAACTTGTACAGGTTATTCCTAGACTTGCAACCACACTAGAAACAACTGTGCAAACACAAATTATTGACCAAGCATTTGTTTACAAAACATTTGGGTTACGTTTTGATACAAATGTAGGCGAATGGAGAATTATCACAAATAACAACTTAGATATAAACGGTGATTTTAGTATTGGTAAGACAGGGGATAATACTAACCAACAATTAGACTCTAGTTGGTTATTGTTGTTTGAAACAGATGGCGAAAAGTATACTATCACATATAGAGCAAGTAGATATGTTTTTGAAAGCGATAAAGAAATAAGATTCTACTACGACGGCAGCGACAAAATATATGATAATAGATCAGGAGAAATTATTAAGGATAAAATTAATATACTTAATATCAACAAACAACCTGACTCAGCTGAAGCATTTTCTATAGATTATCCTTGGGAAATTGTAGAGGAATACAGAGACGCAGAAGGATATGTTAACAGTAAAAAAATTCAGGTTAGTTTCTTTGATTCTGACGATGACGGAGTAGTAGATGATCCTGATATTTTTGATGTTATTATAGATGAAACAACAAACCCATTAACCAAGTATGTTTTCTTAGAGAAAAAAACAACTTCTGATGCAGTAGAAGATTACAATTATATCTCACAAAGTGATTTAGGTATAATTGTATTGGAAAGCAAAGACAGTATCGGGTCGTTAACAGCATACGAAGATGCACAGCTATTTTATTATATAGAAACAAATGTAATAGAAAGATTAAACAAAGCCGCAGGAACACTTACTATTGTACAGGATTACAAAGCAAGATTAGGTAGAGACGGATTAAAATTCCAGTACGTGCATGCTGCTGATGCAAACACTAGAATAGATCCTAGTGTTAGTAACATAATTGACACTTATTTGTTAACAAGAAATTATGATACAAATTTTAGACAATATTTAGAAGGTACTACTTCTAGTACTCCGTTGCCACCTAGTTCAGATGAGCTTTACTTAAATTATGGTATTAATATCAATAAAATAAAATCACTTAGTGACGAAGTGATTTATCATCCAGTTAAGTATAAAATATTATTTGGCGATAAGGCACCTACAGACTTGCAAGCAAAATTTAAAATTGTAAAAAATCCTGATCAGGTTATTAATGATAATGATCTTAAATCTAGAGTAATTACAGCAGTAAATCAATTTTTTGCTTTAGAAAATTGGGAATTTGGAGAAACTTTTTACTTTTCAGAACTTAGTGCATATGTTATGCAAGAATTGACCCCTGACTTGGTTACCTTTGTTGTTGTACCTAATCAGAGCACTCAAAGTTTTGGTAGTTTATTTGAAGTAAAATCAGAAGCAGATGAAATTTTTATAAGTGGTGCAACTGTAGATGATATAGATATAATTGATGGAGTAACTGCATCTAGACTTAAAGCAGATGGAAGTATAGTTACAACTTCGGCCACACCGTATGTTGGCATCCAATCAGGAGGTAATAGCTAAAAATGGCTTTCGAAAACGATCAAAACGAATCAGCTCTACCTGTTAACGGGAATAGTAAAAGAAAAAGTCAAAATCATTTACCTCGCTTTTATAGAACGCAGGCAAATACTAAATTTTTAAGTTCGACCTTAGATCAATTAATACAACCTGGCGTAGTTGAAAAAATCAATGGATACGTTGGTCGCAAAACATCTAAAGCATTTAATCCTAAAGATAATTATGTAGGTGATGTTTCTTCTGATAGAGAAAACTATCAACTAGAGCCTGCAAGTATTATTAAGGATGATTTAGGTAATGTTACTTTTTATAAAGATTACAATGATTACGTAAATCAATTAAGAAGTTTTTTCAATCAAAACGTTGATCACAGTGTAATTAACAGCCAAGAATATTATGCATGGGAACCTCATATAGATTGGGATAAATTTATCAATTTTAGAGAATACTACTGGCTACCAAGTGGTCCTCAATCAATTAGTGTTAAGGGAAATACAATAGATGTTGAAAGTTCTATCACAGTAAAAATTGGGGACAACCAGGACAATAACACTTATTTGTTTTCAACATTTCCGGGCACTAACAATCCTACACTTACATTATATAGAGGACAAACTTATAAATTTGAAATAGACACTCCTAATCTTCCGTTTACAATAAAAACAAAAAGGACATTAGAAAGTGGATTTGACCTTGACAGCAGTAGTATACTTGTTGAGAACGGTGTCGATGTACAGAATTTAGAAAAAGGTGTTTCTACCTTTATACTAGGCGACGATGTTCCTGACACAATTTATTATGTTGCAGCAAATGATATTGATGCTGCCGGAACTATTATTGTAAAAGATATTGAAGAAGCAACGTTTATAAATGTCGATGAAGAAATATTAGGTAAAAGATTTTATAAAACATCTAATGGATTTTCTCTTTCTAATGGAATGAAAATTAATTTTATCGGAGATGTAGAACCTGCAAAGTATGCTACTGGTGATTATTATGTAGAAGGAGTAGGCACTGCTATTCGATTAATATCAGAAAAAGATTTAAATGTTCCCTCTGCATTTACGGATGATATAATTTTAGAATTTGATGCTGAGGGTTTTGATAGATTACCATATAGTAGGGCTATTGGTTATCCTACAGACAAGGATTATTTTATTATAAACAGGTCAGCAAACGACGGAAATTTATGGAGTAGATACAATCGCTGGTTCCATAAATCTGTTATAGAAACAGCAGCATCTGAAAATAATCAACCTGTAGAAATTGATCAGTCAGCTAGAGCAAAACGTCCTATTATAGAATTTGCATCTCAGTTAAAATTATTTAATTTTGGCACTAAAGCAAAACAAGATGTAGATCTTATCGACGACTATACTACAGACGTATTTTCTATCATAGAAGGCAGTACAGGATATAATGTTGACGGTATAGACATTGCGGAAGGTATGCGTATTCTGTTTACAGCAGATACTGATATTTTAGTAAATGGCAGAATTTTTGAAGTAGAGTTTATTAATCATAATGTAGGCGGCGAGCTAGTTCAGGAACGACAAATTTACCTTAAAGAAGTTGGTGATACCCAGCCTTTAGAAAATGAAGTAGTTCTTGTATCAAATGGCGTTAACAATAAAGGTAAACTTTTTTACTACAATGGTACATCATGGGTAGCATGTCAAGATAAAACTCAAACTAATCAACCCCCGTTGTTTGACCTGTTTGACGATGAAGGAAATAGTTATAGCGATCTAAATGTATATCCTGCTTCTAATTTTGGTGGTAATAAGATATTTTCATATAAAGAAGGTACAGGATCAGCAGATACAGAATTAGGAATAGCTTTATCATATAGAAGCATAGAAAATGTTGGAGATATTGTATTTGATTTTAATTTATTATCTGACAGTTTTACATATACACTAAACAATCAGATATTTTCTAAAAACTCTGATATAGCATATTTGCGGAAGTATACTGACAGACTAAATTACGATACAGTTAATGGTTGGCAAAAAGCAGAAGCAGATAGCGATCAACCTGTTATCAGACAGTATGTTTTTGACAATACTACTGTTGGATTTGAAATTGATGTTTATGATAATAGTGCATTATTAGAAGACTTATGGATTAGGGTATACAAAAACAATACATTAGTTTTTGAAGGAGTAGATTATACTTTACAAACTAATGTAAAAAACAATTATAATGTTGTTTTTAATAATGATCTAAATTTAGATGATGTAATAATTATCAAAACAAAAAGCTCTGCAAAAAAGAATGACAATGGATTTTATGAATTACCTATTAACGTAGAACGAAATCCAAATAATGACAACTTACTTGATTTTACTTTAGGAGAAGTAAATGACCATGTGGGTACAATAGTAGAAGGCACACATGAGTTCGTTGGAGTCTATCCTGGAATAGGAAATCTAAGAGACATAGGCCCAATTTCAAAATTTGGTAGAAGATTTGTACAACATAGTGCTCCAACAAATTTAAGTTTGTATCATATATTAGACAAAGACAGTAATATTGTTAATGCTATTAGATTTGCAAGACGAGAGTATGCAAAATTTAAGAGATCTTTTATTACTGAAATTACTAATCTAGGCATTGACAAACCAGTAGTAGAACACTTTGACGAAGTTATGAAAGTTATTAATAGAGATAAAACAGATACTATGCCGTTTTATTTCTCTGACATGATAGCATTAGGAGCTGTTAAGAAAAATACCTATACTGTAATAGATAGTGATGAAATATTTTTTGCACTATCAGCGGTATTTAATTTAACAGATCAAACTCGTAAGTCTGTATTAGTTTACAAAAATAATGTGCAACTTGCCTATGGTGTAGACTATACTTTTAATACAGATGGATTTTGCGTAATTACCGCTGATAAAGCAGTAGATGACATAATTAATATTTACGAATATGAAAATACAAACGGAAGTTATGTACCACCAACTCCTACCAAGTTAGGTTTATATCCTAAATATGTCCCACAATTTATTATTGACAATACATATCAACCTTATATAAATTCTTATACACCTACAAACAGTAATAAAACTAGATTTGCTATAACGGATTTACATAAAATAATACCTGACAATTTGATCAAGGTATATATTGAAGGTGCATTGCAGACTAGTAATTATACAATTGATAGATCTGTAGATGAAGATGCTGTAATCTTTGGAACTCCTATAGAAGCTAACGATACAGTAACCATCGAATATCCAAAAGTTTACATACAAGGACATGATGGAAGTAGAATTTTTGCGTATAATGATTATAGAGACGATTTAATTTTCGAATTAGAAAGAAGAATTTTCAACAATATTAAGGTTGAGTACGATACTTCTTTATTTGACATCCATGATTTTATCAGCGGAGAATTTAGACAAGCAAAAATTACAAGACATGATGCAAACAAGCCTATGTTGAAAGATTTTCTTGAATGGGCCAACTTTGTAGAAACTGATTATACTGCACATACTTTCTTTGAAAGAGAAAATAAATTCACATTTAATTATAAAAACTTACCAAGCATAACTGGCAGTGCAGTACCTGGTTATTGGAGACAAATTTATAAAGAAGCATTTGATACAGATCGCCCTCATACGCATCCATGGGAAATGTTAGGATTTAGTATTGAGCCTAGTTGGTGGGTAGACGTTTATGGTCCTGCGCCGTATACATATAATAACGAAATACTTTGGTCTGACATAGAAGCAGGCATAGTTAGAGAGCCCGGAAAGAAACTTGTATTTTTAGAAAAATATAAACGCCCAGGCATAAAATCTGTTATACCTGTAGATGCATCTGGTAATTTACTATCACCTATAGACAAAGGATACATTACTCAATTTGATTCATCAATGATTGATGATACGTTTGTGTTTGGTGACGGCGCCCCTGCAGAATCTGCATGGAGAAACAGTGCAGAATTTCCATTTGCTTTATTAACATCTATGGTTGTTAATTGTCCTAGCAAAGCATTTGCTACAGGCTTTGATAGAATACGCCAAGTTAAAAATTTAGCTGATCAGATTGTTTATAAAGAAACAAACAAAAGAATCAATTTAAAAAATATTGTATTTCCAAATACTAGCAAAGACACTACACAAGTGTACACTGCTGGACTTACTAACTATATTGCGAACTATATGTCTTCGGATGTTCTTACATCGTATGTTGACTATAAGTCCAACATACGAAACCTAACCAATCAAATAGGATTTAAGTTAGGAGGATTTACAGACAAAGATAAGTTCAAATTAATTCTCGATAGTAGAACACCTACTAATCAAGGCAATGTTTTTATCCCTGACGAAAATTATAAAATATTTTTAAACACTAGTTCTCCTATACAAACTGTATCATACAGTGGTGTAATTATCGAAAAACGTGCCGACGGGTTTGTGGTAAAAGGATATGACAAAGAAAGTGCAGAATTTAATTACTTCCAGTCTATTGCTACACAAAATGATCCCTCTATAAACATTGGAGGTATTTCAGAACCTTATTTGACTTGGAATGAGAATAAAACCTACACAGTAGGACAAAATGTTGAAAACCAAGGCTCATATTTTAGAGTTAAAGAAACACATGTCAGTGGTAATACATTTGATAATAGTAAATTTGCCAAACTTGCGAGTTTACCATTAATAGGTGGCAGAAATGCATTCGTAAGAAAACGCTTTTCAAATACAGTATTGACCTTAAGTTATGGAACATTGCTTCCAAAAATACAAGACGTAATTGATTTCTTATTAGGTTATGGCGAATATTTAGAATCTATAGGATTTGTTTTTGATTATTTTGAAGGTAACGAAAAAACCGTATTTAATTGGCGTCACAGTGTTAATGAGTTTTTATTCTGGACTACCCAAAATTGGGCAGAAGGATCCGTTCTCACTCTAAGTCCAGCAGCTAACCAATTAAAGTTCCAAACAGAATATTCTTCTGTAGACAATATTTTTGATAGTTTTTATGGTTATACCCTTTTCAAAGCAGACGGTAAAAAGTTAGTAGAAGAATTTAGTAGTTTGGGTAGAGAACCTAATACGTTTGTAATTAAACCCAAAAACACAGAAGACGGAATATATGCAGTTAGATTGCCTGTTGTACAAACAGAACATGTGTGCTTGATAGATAACAAAACTGTATTTGGTGATGTAATTTATGATTTACAACCAGGATACAGACAAGAACGAATTAAAATTTTAGGCTACAAAACAGACGAATGGGACGGCAGTTTAAATATTCCAGGATTTATATATGACAATGTTATTATAAACGAATGGGAAGCCTGGCAAGATTATTCTATTGGTGATGTTGTAAAATACAAAGAGTTTTACTACAGTGCAAAAAATAAAATTCCTGGCGAAGCAACCTTTACTGCATCAAAGTGGGCTAGATTAGATGACAAACCAGAAGCAGGATTATACGCAAACTTTGATTATAGAACTAATCAGTTTGCAGATTTCTATGATTTAGATAGCGATAACTTTGACGTAGAACAGCAGAAATTAGCCCAGCACTTGATAGGATATCAAAAAAGAGATTATTTAGAAAATATTGTTAACGATAGTGTTAGCCAATATAAATTCTATCAAGGATACATCCAGGATAAAGGCACACAAAACGCACTAACAAAACTTTTTGATGTTCTAAGTAGTGCTGATAAGGATAGTTTAGAGTTTTATGAAGAATGGGCTATTAAGGATGGGCAAGTTGGTGCAGCAAAAGGTTTTGATGAAGTAGAATATATTTTAGACGAATCTAAATTTAGACTTACACCTCAACCAATTGAGTTAGTAAATTCTCTTCCAGCAGAACCAAAAGATTTAGTTTATAGAATTTTGCCATATGAAACTTATGTTAAGAATGACGATTATGATCATTCTCCTTTCCCTGGTAAAAATGTTTTAAACACATACATCAAGAATGCCGGTTATGTAAATCAGCAAGATGTTAGAGGTATTGTAGCAGAGTATGTTAATATTACAGATTTCTTTATTTCCCAAATACGAAAGGGAGATTATGTATGGGTAGCAAACGAAGATAGATCTTGGAGTGTATATAAGCATGTAGATTCAGATTATAATATTACAGACATAGAACAAGGAACCGACGAAATTACTGTTACAGTCAATAAAACTGTAACAGATTTGAATGTTAATGATGTTATAGGTATATCTGATTTATACAAGTTTAATGCTGTAGGCGACATTTCTTCTACTACATCGTTTAATAAAATTAATTTTGAGGAATTTGTAGTAATTACAAAAATTCTTAACAATAAGATTACATTTAGTACAACAACTACAATAGAAGATACAGAAAATATTACCGGACAACTTTCTAAATTTGTAAAGGTTAGAGCTAGTACTCCTATACAAGCTAATGAAATCTTACAAAAAACTTTAGATAAAAATGATTATATATGGATTGATGATGACAACACAGGAGCATGGTCAGTACTAAAAAATAATCAATCATTTGTTACTCAGGAAAGATTGTACAATGGTAACACTGGCTTAGGCCATTCTTTTGGTAATGCAATTAGTGTTGACAACAGGAATGCTACGCTGGCAGTCGGAGCACCTGATTATGAAAATGGTAAGGTTTATATTTACAATAGACCTTCTAACTCTACAACTTGGATACAAACACAAACTATAGAGCCAGAAGAATTTGCAGATCCGTTAGAAAGATTTGGAGCAAGTGTGTCTTTGACTCCTGATGCACAATATTTGTTTGTAGGGTCTCCAAATGCTAGTAATGTTAAAACAAAATTCGAGCAGAATTTTAATAGAACTACAAATTATGTAAAAGGATCTATTGTAAAAGATAACCAAAGCCTTTGGCAAGCTACAGTCGATATACAAGGCGAATTAGATAATATTTTATTTGATCCCTTTGCATCAACAACACAAGCAATTGAAACTTTATCTATAGAAAGCGATTCTACACAGCAAGGGCCTGTGTTATTAGTAGGTAATTATGCTATCGATACAAACACTGGTTTGTATGCATTTCCTAATACGCCCACAACTCATTTTTTAATAAGAGCACCGAAAGAAATGTATGAAGGTTCTGGAGTTGGAGATGAGATTAGATTAGCATGGAATGAAATTACTTACTCAAACCAAGGTCAGTCTGTATTAGTTGCAAAACAGCCCTTTAATGGAGATTTTCCACTAATAACAAATTCTTATTTAGAAGATTTAGATAAAACTATACAAAATAAAATAGATATAATTTTGTATTTTTCTTCTGCAACAAATATTCCTGTTGAAGGAGAAATACTACAAACCACTACAGGTAGCGGAACAGTTGCTTATGTGTATTCTGATGCTGCTGAAACAGTGATTTATCTAAAAGATGTTAATGGATCGTTTAATTTAACAGATAGTTTGTTTAAAACCAACGGTGATTTTATAGGCGAATATGAAACACAAGCACCTATAGACTCGGTCGACACCAGCGATGTATGGGGCGGTTACTGGATGGTAAAAACCGGAGTACCGTATACTCCGACTACACTTACAACAAATACCGATGAAGGCAAAGGTTTAGTTATATATGATGTTATTCCTGACAGCACTGCAACAGGAAGATATTATGTTAATACCTTTGATAATGTTCCTGCTGTAACAAGCAGCCAAAACACCATTCCTGGATATATTAGAGTCTTAAGTTTTACTGGTTCTCCGGGTCCCGGAGGCATATCCGGGTCAACACTTAGTGATAAGTTTGTGGTTAGGGCTTCAAAACAGATTACTGATGGCACATTAGATACTGTTACAGCAGGGGATGAAATATATTTGTATGTAAATCAATTACCTAGATATGGAGTAGGTATTGTAAACGATTTGTCAAGTATTAATCTTACAACAACTGATACAAACAAAAAACACACAGTAGTAGATGTATGGGATGGATATATTAATTTTGATTTTACTAAATTTACGTCAGGAGGCCTACCATTCGAGCCGCGTGTAGGCCTTACTGTAAGAGATAGAACACAAGGCGGAACAGCAGAAGTTGCCTTTTATCAACGAAACGGTTTAAACGTAACTATTTTTGTAAAAAATAAGGTAGGTAACTGGTCAGAAGGCGATGACTTTGGACAAAATGCTGAAATAGAATTTTTAGGTGTTCCTGGAGACCCGGATCCAATCTATCAAGTAGATCGTATCATGGGGCAAATACAGTACACTGGACTGGGCTTTGATTCTGCTAACATAGGTAAATTAATTGTATTACAAGCACAGGATATTATCCCTGTACCGGCCTTAGATTATTTGTCTGATGCAGAATGTTGGTTCTATAAAAAAGAAGATACATTTGGCAGTGAAACTGTTGAAGGAATAGCAAGAGCTGCAAACGTTCCTAGTCCTACAAATAACGAATGGACACAAGTTTACAAGATTCCAACAGATTTAGAAGGCACTGTAAGCGGATTGACTAATCAGGGTATGTTTGCAGTTTACATTAGATCTAAACCCGGTGTATACGATTTTCTATCTGGATATACTGTACCAGAGCAAAAGAATAATTTTTATTTAGGTTCACAGATCGTCACATCTAAGTATAATGATTTGTATAGAGCATTTATTCATGCAACTGGCACCGAAATGGAATCAGATCCAGGTAGAATTTATATGCTTAAAAATGGCATAGAAAATGGAATAAGATTTGCGTGGGATTATGCTAAAAACAAAAAGTTTAAGGGTGCGTTTAACGATTCTATAAATTATTTTACAGGAGACATTGTTTATATTGCTAATCCTGCAGATGCAAACACAGGAACACTTTACACTTCAAAAACAAATATTGCTCCTGGAGCATTTGATTCTACAGATTGGACGTCGACAGATGATTTAATAGATTATGTTGGATACATTCCAAACGATACATCTCAAAGCGTTGTTAATGACAGCACAGATGGTAGTACAGTTTTAGATCAAGGGGCTTTATATAAATTTGGCACATCGTTTGATGTTTCAAAAAACGGAGATGTTTTAATTGCATCAGCTCTTTACGACAATGACAAACCAAACAAAGTAGTTGTTTACAGAGCTAATAACGGCCACTTTGAGAGAAGTCAAGAAATATTAGCTTCTGATAATACAATTGGTTTTGGTCAAAGCATAGCTATTAGTGATGATGGTATGTTTATTGCAGTAGGTGCACCATATAACGATGATGTTAAATTAGACCAAGGGCAAGTTTTTGTTTACAAACAGATCTCAGGACAATTTGAGTTATATCAAACATTAAACAGTTACAATAACGAACGTGCAGAAATGTTTGGATGGAAAGTAGATTTTGATGGAGGCACTCTTGCAGTTTCTGCAAGAAATGCCGATTCTTATTTTAATACTACATTTGACGGACCATCTGTATATGCAAAAAATACAGCTCCTGTAACTTATTTTGATGGCGGGTTTACATCTTTTAGAACAACAAATGATGACAGTGGTGTTGTTTACCTTTATGAAAACTATAATAATACATTAATTTTTGCACAAACAATACAATTAGCTGATCCTGAAATAAATTATTTTGGACGTAATTTACTTTTAAAAGACAACCATGTTTATGTTGGATTACCTAAACTTTCACAAGCAGAAATTACAGACACCCAAGGTCAAGTTGTTGATTTTAGACGTCCTAGTGAGCTACCTGTATGGACAATACATAGACAAGAAAAACAATCTGTTGACATTAGTAAAATTAAAAAAGTATTCTTGTATAACAAAGAAGATAAAGAACTTATAACTTATTTGGATTTTATAGATCCTTTACAAGGAAAAATTGCCGGCGAAGCAGAGCAAAATATAAGATTTAAAACAAGTTATGATCCTGCTACATATACTACAGTATCAGCAGCTGATAGAAGTATTATTATAGACGACACTAATGGATGGGGCAAAGAATACGTAGGTCAAGTTTGGTGGGATTTAAGCACAGCTAAATTTTTATTGCCATACCAAGATACAGTAATTTTCAGTACTCAAAACTGGAATGTGTTATCTACAGGTAATAGTATAGACGTGTACGAATGGGTACAAAGTGATGTTTTACCTTCAGTATGGGATACTAGGGCAGATACTAACGAATATTTCCCTAAAGGATATAGTGGAACAAGTTTATATGGGGATAATATCTACAGTACAAAAAGAGAATATGATAGTGTAAGTCAATCATTTAAAACAAAATACTATTTTTGGGTAAAAAATAAAAAAATTACTCCTAATGTAGAATTTAGAACTTTAAACATTACTGATATAGCAAGTTATATTGAAGATCCTGCAGGTGCAGGGTATAGATTTATGGCATTTATTAGTCCTACACAATTTGTACTTTACAATTGTGACGATTTAATAAAAGGAAAAGATGTTGCACTAAGCGTACAATTCTACACAATAGAAAAACAAGATCAAAACATACATAATCAATATCAAATAATATCTGCAGGTTTAGAGACAAGTTTGCCTAAAGACGATATTGTTAATAAATGGTTTGATAGCTTAATAGGGTATGATGTACAATCAAGACCAGTGCCTGATCCTTATGTTTCAGAAAAATACAGATATGGTATCTTAAATAATCCTAGACAGGGATGGTTTATAAACAAAACGGAGGCACTGAAGCAGTTTATTGAAAGAACTAACCTAGTTCTAAAACAGAATCTTATTATAGATGACAAAATTATAACTCCATTGTTTGCAAATGAAGTTGCTCCTAGTGCTGTTTTAAATCTTTATGATACTACAGTTGATAGCGTAGACGATCTTGCATTTGTTGGTATAGCAAGAGCAGAAAGGGCAGAGCTAACTCCGGTTGTTAATGATGGTAAGATAACTCGTGTTATTATTGCTAATGCTGGTAGAGGCTATAGAACTGCTCCTACTGTTACAGTTAGCGGAAAAGGAGAAGATGCAGTAATAACAACATCAATAGATAGCCAAGGTAAAGTTACAGGAGTAACAATAGAAAATAGTGGTAGTAATTATGATGTTGATACTTTACTAACTGTTAGAAGATTTAGTGTGCTTGTAAGTAGCGATGTAGGAATTTCAGGTAAGTGGGCAATATACGAACGTTTAGCAAGTTCTTGGAATAGAATAAGAAGTCAATCATATGATACAAGTTTATATTGGGATTATATAGATTGGTATTCAACAGGATATAGCGATTTAACTAGTATAGATTTTGTTATTGACAATGCATACGAACTTAATTCTATTGATGTAGCAATAGGTAATAAGGTTAAAATTAATAATATCGGCTCAGGTGGATGGTTATTACTAGAAAAAATACAAAATGAAGACACGACTGACTATACTATAAATTATAAAACAATAGGTAGAGAAAACGGCACAATAGAATTTAGTAGTAAACTTTATGATGTGTTAGCTTCAAATGTAGGGTATGACACTATTAGTTTTGATAGTAAAATTTATGATAATGAACCAACAATAGAACTACGAGTAATACTAGATGCTATACGGAATAATTTATTCATAGATGATTTACAAATAGAATTTAATAATTTATTCTTTGCAAGTTTGAGATACGTATTTGCAGAACAAAAGTACGTAGATTGGGCATTTAAAACAAGTTTTATCAAAGCAGTACATAATGTAGGATCATTAAGAAAAGATATTACATTTAACAATGATAACTTACCTAGTTATGAAGCTTATATAGAAGAAGTAAAACCATTTGGTACTAAGATTAGAGAATATTTAAGTTCTTATGATGGTTTAGAAAATACTCAATCTGTTGTTACAGATTTTGATTTGGCTCCTGTTTATAAAGATGCTTACAAAACAATATTGCCAGAAAGTGTTAAAGTTTTTGATGGAACAATTATCGGCACAGACGCTAATCTAGAAACATATCCGAACAAACATTGGTTAGATAATTTAGCATATAAAATTGTAAGAGTAGAAGTTACGGATCCGGGAGAGGGTTATTTAAGTCCACCTGTTATAGAAGTAGAAGGAAATGCTATATTAAAATCCTACTTAGGTAAGAATGGTACACTTACTAGTGTAGGAGTAATAGATGGAGGAAGTAACTATATAAGTCCACCTAATATAACTATTAATGGTAATCTTAGAGACGGCGGTAAGCCTGCAAAACTATCTGTTGTGTTAGGAGATAGTCCTGTACGAAGCATGCATACGGTAGTTAAATTTGATAGAACTACTGGAATATATTTGCATGCTAATATCGATTCTTCAGAATCATTTGTAGGTTCCGGCAATATATATGATTTCGATCTAAAATGGCCTATGAATTTAAACAAGGATACAGTAACGGTTACTGTAAACGGAATAGAATTATTAGATAGCGAATACAATTATACAAACATAAATGATACTTCAAAAGGATATACTAGACAAGTAGGTAGAATAGAATTTACAGAAGCGCCTGCTGTAGGAGTGCCGATTGCAGTTACTTATAAAAAATCAGTTAATCTATTCCAAGCACAAGATAGAATAAATCATTATTATAATCCTACGGTAGGCATGCCCGGCAAAGACCTTAGTCAATTAATGCAAGGCATTGACTATGGCGGAGTTGAAGTAAAGAGTTTTGGATTCGGTGGTCCAGGTGGCTGGGATGGAGAAAAAGGCTGGGGCGAAGGAACATGGGACACTACCTATGATACAAGCTACGAGGATGAAATTTATACTATAGACGAAGATAGTACCACAGTCTTTACATTTAACACACCATTGGAAGCATCTACAGTTTACAATGTTTACAAAAACGGAATTAGAATAGACGATCCGGATTATGGCGGCAGTCCAACAAATCCAAATGCTGTGATGTTAAGTATTACAGGTAATGGTGAAACTGGATGGACAAGAACTGACGACAATGTTGATTCTACAGGACTTATTGTATTTAATGAAGAAGAAATATCATTTGATGCCGGAGACGAAATAATATTTAGAAAATCCACTAGCGATGGCACATTTGATATTGATCCAACAGGTTACGATACAATACTAACTGGAGGAAATTTAAGTTACACAACAGCAACTGGTTTAAGATCTGAAGACATAACAGTAGATGGCGATGGATTTGTCACTCCTACTACATCAGCAGGCCCTGAGGAATTGATACCCGGTCAGGTGCTGGATACTGTAGATATACAAGTGTACGAAAGACCCAAAGGTGGCGCCAGTCAAATTACTTCGAGAGTTTATGTAGGCGATGGGTCTACAACGACATTTGGAATAGGCACAGGACCTATATTAAAAGATGACTTATTTGTAAAGATAGACTACAGAATAATATCATCTAGCGATTATACAATTGATTATGCAGAAAAAACAATAACTTTTGAAACAGCACCTACAAATGGAGAGCGCATTAACATTGTTACGCTAGGTGTATCTGGATCTGATATTATAGATATAGACGAATTTACTGCTGATGGTAGTACTGTAGAATTTTTAACAAACGTAAGGTTTACGGATACGTTAGATTATTACATAACTTTAAACGGCGAAAAACAAAATAATGTAATATATAGATCAGACGAAACATATGCTGTTCCTAATAATGTTGTCATAAAATTACCTTCGCCACCAGAAGCAGGTAGTAAAATTAGATTTGCATTTTTTGAAAAAGAATCAATAGAAAGTGTCAATGTCCACAGTGAAGTTTTAATTGACAACTTTACAGCAGATGGTAGCACAACAAGTTTTGAACTTAGTCAAACTCCATTCTCGCAAAACCCAACACAGTGGTTTACTGTAGTTAAAGTTAATAATAAAATACTAAATGCAGGTTATAACAAGAGACATGAAGCAACAGCAGGTCAGTTAGAATTTAAGATTGACGAATGGCAGTTTCCTGCAGGAACTGTCAGGGCAGGCCAAATAAAAGTTTTCATAAACAACGAGGAAAAACAAAATATTGTTTCATGGGACTTTGTAGGAAGTGCAAGCAGTAGCTCTAGTCCAGGACAGTTAGTTAGATTTATTCCAGGAACAGTAATAAATGACGGAGATGTTATTGACATTTATGTTCTTTCCGACGGAGAATACAATTTTGGTACTTTTGATGGAGATTTTAACTTTACAGAAACTCCTGGTATTTTACAATTAAATGATCCTTATAATGAAGGAGACACTATAACGGTTTATCAATTTAGCAATCATGACAGTCAAGGATTTGAAAGAATAAAATATGACGTTGTTGATAGACTTAATATAACAACCGGTACAGGAATAGACAGCACTGTAGAAGACTTGAAAACTGACTGGTATACTATCCAACACCTTAGAAATGGACTTGTAGAACTACGATATCCAGCAGTGGATGCACAATATGTCTGGGTAACAATAAATGGTGATTTATTGATGCCTAGTGTAGATTACTATGTCACTGATAATAAAAGATATGTTAAAATAGATGCAGATATTGATGAAAATGATAAGTTAGAAATTATTCATTTTGCTGCACCTACAACTGTAAATAAATTTGGATGGCGCCAATTTAAAGATATTCTAAATAGGACACATTACAAGCGTCTGGATGGAGGTAATAATTTCCTATTAGCACAAGACCTTATGTGGTATGATGATGAAATTGTTTTAGAAGATGTTACTAATTTGCCCATTCCAGTTGCAAACTCTAATATTCCATCTGTAATCTTTATAGAAGGCGAAAGAATAGAGTACTTCTTAGTACAGGATAATAAATTATTACAAATTAGAAGAGGAACATTAGGAACAGGAGTAAAAAATTCTTATGCAACAGGAACAGAAGTTTATCCCCAAGGCATTGAAAACACTGTTCCTTATAAAGATGAAACTTTAACAACGGTGTTTATAGGAGACGAAACATCTACACAATTTGAGTTGGATTTTGTTGCTCAAAGTGTAAATGAGTTTGAGGTATTTGTTGCAGGACGCCGATTACGTAAAACATCGCTTGATAATTATCAGCAACCTATAAGCAATACAGATAACACAGTACCTACACAATTAGATTCTCCAGAAGGTGATATTGTACTTGCTGCTGAATTTGAGGTTACAGGTAATATTTTAACCTTACTTGAGCCTCCAGGCATAGGAGAAAGAATAATTATAATTAGGAAACAAGGAAAGCTATGGAGTGATCCTGGAACAACATTAGGTGATACAAATAATCAGATATCCAGGTTCCTACGGGCAAAAACTGTAGACTTGCCGCGATAAATACACTAGCAGGATGTAAAAAATGACAGACAAAATTAATGAAAAAACAGGGTTACTAATACAAGGTCACATCAAAATCCATGAGCCTGATACTGGTAAAGTAATCATTGACAAACGTAATGCTATTCATTATGAAAACATGAGTATTTCACTTGCAGAAAGTTTGGGCAATGAAGGACAAGGTTGGATTTATGAAATGGCATTTGGTAATGGGGGAACAAGTGTTGATCCTACAGGAATCATAACATATCTAACACCTAATAGCACAGGTACAAATGCAAGTCTTTACAACCAAACCTTTACAAAAGTAGTTGACGATAGATCAATAAACAACTTAGATCCTGCTAGAAATAAAATTGAGACTCGTCATGTAAGTGGTACAAATTATACAGATTCGTTTATAACTTGTTTGTTAGATTATGGAGAACCTAACGGACAGGATGCATTTGATACAGCAACAGATGCAAATAGTTTGTATGTATTTGATGAGTTAGGTTTAAAAGCATATTCTCCAACTGGAGATGGCAGGCTTTTAACACATGTAATTTTCCATCCTGTACAAAAGTCTCTTAATAGATTAATACAGATTGATTATACAGTAAGAGTACAAAGTTTAACTGGATTTAACGAGGGATAATTAAATGGCATATACATTAAATTTTACTGACAGTGCTAATAAAAATCCAATTACAGTAGATGATCAAACAATCAATACTGAAACTAGTATAAGTCTACCAGGAAAAAACAGTACAGGATATGGGCAAATAATTTCACAAGACTTGCTTTATCTTTTAGAAAATTTTGCAGGATCAACAGAACCATCAAGAGCAGTTGAAGGACAGTTATGGTATAACAATGATACTAATCAGTTGTTAATTTATGATGGAACACAATGGGTACCTTCAGGAGGATTAATAAAAAATATTAGTCAACCTGATCCAACAGAAGCACTAGATGGTGATTTATGGGTTGATACTGACAATCAACAACTATACCTCTTTTCAGGATCTACTTGGATACTTGTAGGGCCTACATTTAGTGAAGGACTATCAACAGGTACATTCCCTACAACAATTGTAGGACAAGATAACGCAGAATATACCGTTTTAGAAGTACAAGTTAGAGCACAAGTTGTTGCAATTATCGCTTTTGATGAATTTGTTCCTAAAGCAACAATACCAGGATTTGCTGCAACAACAATAAAGCCAGGCATTAACTTAGCACTTCGAGACACAGACGGTGATGGTATTAATAATGTTAAGTTTTATGGAACAGCTGAAAAAGCCGAAAGTTTAATTATTAACGATCTTGCAATACCTGCAGGTAACTTTTTAAGAAGTGATGCAGAATCTACTACGACATTTCCTCTAAATGTACAAAATAACACAGGTATAGCATATGGCATAAACGCCGAAATGAATATCGGCATAGAAGGCAGTGCTGGTGTGTTACAGCATAACATTGAGGGGTCTAATGTTGACATAAGAGTAAGAAACAGCGGAGCAAACAGAACTGTACTTCGTGTTGATTCTAATCTTAGGGTTGGCATAAACAATGTAGCTCCTGATGAAGCACTTGATGTTACAGGAAATGCATTAGTAAGCGGAATCATTAAAACAAATGATATTACTGAAAGTACAGGAATAAGTGACGGAGCTCTAATTGTAAAAGGCGGAGCAGGAATTGCAAAAAGTCTTAACGTAGGTGAAAACGCTTTAATACAAAAAACCTTAACTTTGGGTAACATTGACTTAGTTGTGGACGAATTAGAAAGTGATGTATTACTACCTGACAGCAATAATACTAGAGATATAGGAAGAAGTGATTTAAGATTCCGTAGAATGTATGCAACTACGTTTATAGGTAATTTAGAAGGTATTGTGTCTGGTAACGTTTCGGGTAAAGCAGGTAGCGCAGATAAACTAACGTCTGCAACAACGTTTCGTTTACAAGGCGATGTAGAAACAGTAGAAAATAGCTTCGACGGACAGACTGGCGGCGGCCTTAAAAACTTTGAAGTTACAATTAAAAACAGTTTAATTTCGGGTAAAACACAAATTACAACCAGTCAATCAGATGATGAATTTATTATTAATAGAACATCTGGAGATACAGGATTAAAAAGGATCAGTAGAGCGTCACTTTTTGATTCTATAAGTGGATTAACTCCTATAGGTTCTATTATGCCATATGCAGGTACAGCAGAACCATCAGGGTGGAAATTTTGTAATGGTCAAGAATTAGCACAAGGTGTATACGGTGCTTTATTTTCTATATTAGGTTTTACCTACGGCGCAGAAATAGAAACAACAGCAGGGTTTTTTAAAGTTCCTGATTTGAGAGGTAGATTCCCAATGGGTAATCTATCTATGGGCGGATCTGCTCCTGCTATTACATCTCCAGATACTAGAAACAGAGATGCAAATGCAAGTGTACTTGGAGCAGCAAGCGGTAACGATCAAGTTACAATAGATGTAGAAAATCTGCCAGAACACGAACATGATATGAAAGATCCGAGCGGTAGACAATTTTTTGCTTATAGAGAAGAAATATCTCCGGGTACCGATCCAGCAGGAGTTTCTAACGCTAAACTTACACCAGGACCTGATGAACTTAGTGAAAGATTATCAAACACTGGCGGTATTAGACTTGATATAGATCCATTAAACCCTATAACTTCGTTAGGAGAAGAGTTGAATATTATGAATCCATATCAAACAATTAACTATATTATCTATACAGGAAGAGTTGGGGCATGAGTTATAGAATAAACAAAACAGACGGATCGCTTTTAGTAGAACTTGTAGATGGTATAATTGACACTGCTACAACTGATTTAAGTCTAGTAGGAAAAAATTACAAAGGTTACGGTGAAGCATTTAATGAAAATTTTGTAGCACTACTTGAAAACTTTGCTGCAACAAGTGCTCCTGCTAATCCTTTAAAAGGCCAACTTTGGTATGATACTAGTGATAATAGATTAAAACTTTACAACGGTACTACATTTAGAATAGCAGGCGGTCCAATTGTAGCACCTGACAGACCTGCCAATCCTGTCGAAGGAGATCTTTGGATCGACAATAATAATCGAAAATTCCATATGTATGATGGGACTGCTTGGACAGAAGTTGGACCTAGTTATACTTCAGGACAAGGTAAAACTGGGTTAGAAGCATATACAATGGTAGATACTTCAGGCCAGGCTAGAATTGTTATAATGAAATACATAGGTGGAGTTTTAGCCGGCATATATAGCAGACAGGAATTTACACCTGCAAGCTCATATGTTATTGCTCCATATGAAGTAGGTCGAGCTGTTAAAATAGGTTTTAATCCTGTGTACACAGATGATTTTAAATATCATGGAACTGCTACGAATGCAGAAAATCTTGTAGATACTCAGGGTAACACATTTTCTTCTGTGGACTTTGTCAGAACTAACGAAAGAGACGATTCATTAAATGCTATTGAACAGTCGATGATAGGCAATTTATTTGTAAAAGGATCGAGTGGAGTAAAGATTGGTGTAGGTAGTACAGACTATGCACATTTCAAAGTTATTTCTGGAACCACAAAAAGTGCAATAGAAACTGTACAAACCAATTATGATCTGGCTTTAAGAGTAAGAAAAGGCAGTGATCAGATTGATGCAATTCTTATTGACACTAGCGAATCTAAAGTAGGTATTTTTAACAGTACTCCTAGTTACACTCTTGATGTCACAGGAACAGGACATTTTACAAGTAATGTTATAATAGACGGTGATTTAACAGTAAAAGGTGACTCATCCTATTTTAATGTTTCTACATTACGTGTAGAAGATCCTAATATAGAACTTGGTTTATTAGACGATAGTACAGAAGGTGATGATACAAATGCGGACGGCGGCGGCATCACTTTGAGATCTACTAACGGGTCTAAAGACTTACATTGGATACAAGCAACTTCTTCATGGACATCTAACCAACACTTTAATTTACGAGCAGGTAAAGAATATAGAATTGATGACACAACTATTTTAACAAAAACTAGAATAGGAACAACTGTTACATCGGCTCTAGGATTGACACAAATAGGAACGTTGACTAGTCTAAGTATTTTAAATGATTTGACGCTAACAGGTAATATTGTTAATAGCGGTGCAATGAACATAGACACTGGCGGTACTATAACATTTAGTGGGGTAAGACTAAACGGAGTAGATACACCAACAGCAGCAGATGATGCAACTACTAAAGCATATGTTGATAATCTTGTTGCAACAATACCAACAAACTTTAGCCTTGACATTACAGGGTTAAGCAATCCAAATCCTCCCGGTACAGGGCAAGGACCATTGGATGATGTAAAAGCAATCTTAACAAGTATTGCACCAGTTGGCACTCCTCAGAACGGCAGTATTGCAAAAGTACATTGTACTTCATATACAGGTGCTACAGTTACAGGAATTCCTGTAACAGTTACAACAGATCCAGATAGTTCTGGAACACTTATGAAGTCTTATACAAATGCTGCAACAGTGCAGCCTGCAGGAAACGCTAATGATGTAGGATCAGAAAGTGTTGTATCAGATATTGCTGCTGCTAACACTACGTCTGGAGCAGTTACACTTGTACCAGATAGATACACTATGACATTTGAAGTGCAAAGTGGTGCGTGGGTACACACGGGAACAGCTAATTATCCGTAATACGCTAAATACAGTACGCAAGGGGTTTAATAAACATGGCATATACGATTAATAGATATAACAACGCAACACTTACTGTTGTAGAAGACGGCACAATTGATCAAACCACTGATTTAAAATTGGTTGGTAAAAATTATGCCGGATACGGTGAAATACAAAACGAAAACTTTGTATTTTTATTAGAAAATTTTGCAGGATCTAATCAACCGCCCAAAGCAATAAGTGGACAGGTTTGGTTTGATAGTGGAAACTCAAAATTAAAATTTTTCGACGGAACAAAATGGCGTACCACAGGGGGTGCAGAAATTGCATCTTCTCAACCAGCAGGATTAGCCGAAGGCGATTTTTGGTGGGATACAGCTAACGAACAATTATATGCTTACAATGGCGCAGATTTTATACTAGTAGGACCCCAAGATGCCGGTGACGGTGTTACACAAATGCAAAGCCGTACTGTAAGAGATAATTTAACCCCTTCCAATGCTAGAAGTATTATTGCTGCTACTATTAATGATGAAGTAGTTTTTATAATTAGCGGCGCAGAATTTACAATAGATAGCTCAGACGCTGAAAATGCCATAGCTGGATTTGACGTTGTTAGAAAAGGTGTTACTTTAAAGAATACAACCAATGCAACTGGCGGCGTAACAAGTGGAACAGAAAGATATTGGGGCACAGCATCCAATGCACTTAAATTAGGCGGTATTGATGCAGCAAACTATGTAGTAACAGGAACTGGTACTACTGAGTTTACTGAAGTTGTGAACTTCCGTAATGATGCAGGTATTGCTATAGGTAATGGATTAGATCTAAAGTTGTTTATTGAAAACGACAACGAAGGTGTAATTGCAAATGATGTAGGTACAAAATTAAAATGGAGATTACGTTCTAGCGGTGTTGCCACAAACGTGATAGAACTTAATCCAGGACAGGTATTGCCTGGTAGAAATGCAGCTGATACTGGAGTAGAAAGTGTAACACTTGGTGCTTCAGGAAGTCCATTTACAAATGTTTATGCAACAACATTTACAGGCACAGCAACCCAAGCAAATTCTATTGTTGTTAGTGGAATAGCAAGATCTCCTGCTGTTGATAGTGCAGGTGTAGGATCGGGTAACACTGTTGCAATTAGAGATGCTAGTGGTAATTTAAATGCTGTACTGTTCCAAGGTACAGCAACAAGCGCAAGATATGCTGACTTGGCAGAAAAATATACAACAGATCAAGAATATCCAATTGGTACAGCAATGTGTGTAGGCGGTGATGCTGAAACTACTGCTGCAAAATCTAGCACAATGTGCATCGGAGTCATATCTGCAGAGCCTGCTTACTTAATGAACAGCGAATGTGAAGGACAAGCAATTGGTTTAAAAGGTCGTGTTCCTGTAAGAGTTAAAGGAGCAGTCAATAAAGGTGATGCAGTTTATGCTTGGGAAGACGGGATTTGTACAACTGTAATGACTAGCGGACTTGTTGGTATTGCACTAGAATCGAGCACTGAAGAATCAGAAAAATTAATTGAATGTGTTTTAAAAGTATAAATACTACAAGTTAAATACGTAGTTATTAGGAGTTGAGCATGGCAAAATCTGCAGGCGATAAAATTACAGAATTAGATTATAATACGTTACAAAGCAGCGTAGCTTCAATTTTAGGATCACCTGCAGGAAGCACTGATACTACAGCTACTGGTTACAATCAAGCGGTATCAAGCGCCCAAGTTTCAGTAGGCAATTCCATTACAGAAGCTCAATGGGATAATTTACGATCTGATATTACAAAGTGTTATACACACCAATTTGGTACTGCTCCTACAATAACAAACGTTACAACATCTACTACTATTGGTGCAACAGAATACAATCAATATGAAGCTCTTGTAACAACAATTAGTGGAGACCCTAATAGATATACTGTTGCTGCCGGACAATTTAGTTTAGTTGCAGGACAAACTGCTACGCTTGCTGCCGGGTGGAACGGTGTAAGAACTCATCAATTTACTGCAAGTTTTTCTAGTGCTACAGAAGCAAAAGCGTTCTTTAATGCTGGCGGCGAAGTACGTATAGATTTAGTAATGACATATACTGGATCAGAACAAAAAACACTAGACTGGCAAGCTATGATGGCTGCTATCAATACTATTAAATTTGGCTACAAACAAACTTTGTCAGCTGCTGATGCAGATACAAATGCAAACGGCTATTATGATATCGTTTCTAGTGGAACTACTTGGGTGCAAGTTGCAACTGAGCCTGGAACAAGTCCTTATGCTGAAAACGATATTTTAATATACGTTAGGGCAAACTCCGGTGCTCAACTAGAGTTTAGAGTAGAATTGCGTGATGACGATGCCGGCGACCAACGACCTGGCACACCACCTTTAGGCCCAGCAGAAGACGAAAATGTTAATGGTGCTACAACTAGTACAATCACAATAAAACAACCGTCAGGAGCAAATGTTAGCGTGCCGGCACCCACAATTGCATTTGCAGCAGGAAATCAGTTCTCATAATCACTTGACAAACTTTTATAATTGTAGTACAATAACTATAATTATAGGAGTTTCTTATGGACGAACGTTTAAAAAAAGCACTTGATTTTTCCAATTATATGATTACGTTGAACAACCAGCGTAGTTTGATCCAAGAAAAATTTAAAGAACAATCTATCCATTACTATAATGGTGGTAAATTTAGTGTTACTAGAGAGTTAGTAGCATTTGTGCAAGGACTAATTTCTTTAAATCAAACCAGCACAGTATTAATTGATGATAATGAAATTCCTGTACAGATTGAAGATCTAGAACAATTTAGTATAGATCTATACAGCACATATTTTGAAGCAGCAAATAATTATCTAACAGAATATAATAATATAAAGAAAAACAGATCAGTTGAAGGTTTAATTAATCTATGACGCAAGGTGTTTTATTATTTGCACAAAATAATAGCCATATAGATTATGTTAAGCAAGCTCAATTTTGTGCCAGTCGTATTAAAAAATATCTACAGTTACCTGTTTGTTTGGCAACTGATAATTTAGAATACCTAAAACAAAATTATAAAAACTATAAAGTCTATTTTGACGAAATAGTCGAATTACAGAGACATCCTGTTAATTATAGGAAAAAGTTTAGAGACGGGTTATATAGCGAAAAAACACTAGAATGGCGAAATCTTAGCAGGGCAGATGCATGGGATGTAACACCATTTGCTAAAACTATAGTAATGGATACAGATCTAATTATAAGTAACAACACATTATTAAAAGCGTTTAACTATAACCAAGAATTTTTAATTGCAAAAGAATCTATAGATATTAAGACAAATAGATATATCCCAGAATTAAAACGCATAAGCGATAGAAGCATAGATATGTATTGGGCTACTTTGTTTTATTTTGAAAAAACAGATAATACTAAACTTCTATTTGATTTAATAAAACATATTAGAGATAATTGGAGTTTTTATAGACTTACTTATAAGATCATAGAGAAAAAGTTTAGAAATGATTTTGCATTTAGTATAGCAATACATATTATTAATGGATTTAAAAAAACAAACTGGCCCTTAAACATGCCAGGAAATTTATGGCATACATTAGATAGAGACATTTTAATAGATATAAAAGATGATAAATTTACTTTTTTGTTAGAAAAAGATTGGGAATATCATGCTGCAAGTGTATCACAACTTAATGTGCATGTAATGAACAAATTTAGTTTGAACAGGATTATTGATGAGCAACTCTAAAGGTTTTTGCATTCTTGCACAAAATAACAATAAAACTGATTATGTAAGACAAGCATATTCTCTTGCATGCAGTATCCATAAATTTAATTCTAATCAAAAGGTTACACTCATAACAAACGATAATGTGCCAGACGAATACCTGTCTGTTTTTGATAATATTATTTCTATACCATGGACAGATCAAGCAAACAATACAAATTGGAAAATAGAGAACAGATGGAAAGTATACCATGCAAGTCCTTACGATCATACAATAGTAATGGATGCAGACATGTTAGTATTACAAAATATAGAACATTGGTGGAATTATTTAGAAAAACGAGAATTATTTTTTACTACAAATGTAAAAACATACAGAGGCGAGCTTGCTTCTAGTAGGTATTATCGTAAAGTTTTTGATTCTAATAATTTACCCGATTTGTATAGTGCGTTTTATTATTTCAAAAAAGGCGATTTTGCAAAACAGTTTTTTATTTTACTAGAACTGGTTATGATTAATTGGGAATATTTTTACGGTAAATTTGCACCTGTTGATTATCAAAAATGGTGTAGTGTAGATGTAAGTTGCGCACTAGCATCTAAAATGTTAGGCATTACAGATGAAATAACTGATAAAAATAGTCCAATTTCATTTGTGCATATGAAACCTAGATTACAAAACTGGAAACATATACCTGAAAAATGGACTTATGCATTAGACTGTTATATGGATGAAAATGCTAGACTTATGATTGGTAATTTTAGTCAAACAGGCGTGTTACATTATGTAGAAGATGACTTTTTAACAGACAAAGTTATAAGCAGGATACAAAAATGAGTTTTTACATTTACTATGATAAAGATACTGGAAGTATACGTGGCTTAACAAACGAACTAAATCAGTCTCTTGGTGAAAACTATATAGATACTGACTTCGAAACTTATAATAAATTTAGTGATGGGATTTATAAATTTCATGAATGGGGCGTATTTTCTAGTCCGAAGAATGAAGAAGTTACACAGCTAGTAAAAAAGGTGCAAGAAGAAAAAGAATTTGATCCTGACAAAAGTATAAAACAGATTAAAAAAGTATTACAAGCAACAGAGAATGCTTTTTTAATAACGCAGGATACAAAAAATAGCAAATGGAATATAACTACAACATTAGATGACAAGCATTTAATTTATTACAGCCAAACTTCTGGTTATGCAAATCAAAAAAAGCAAATTTTTGTTATAAAGGAAGACGATCCTACTTTGTTACTGGATAGTTTCTATATAGAATTTAAAGACTTATTGACAAACAACGAATATGATGTTAAAGTATATAATAAAGATATTGCTAAAAGATCTGATATTAGCTTGATTTGTTCTCGGGTCGATGAAGAATATTTACACATAGTGAGATAAAATGAAAAAATTTAAAGTTATTGATTATGATATAGTCTATTTGTCATATGACGAACCAAATGCAGAAAAGAACTATGCAGATTTATGTAGTAAAGTGCCTTGGGCTAAACGTGTACACGGTGTAAAAGGCTCAGATGCTGCGCACAAGGCCTGTGCAGAGTTAAGTGAAACAGATCGCTTTATCACTGTTGATGGCGACAATATTGTAGATCCTAATTTTTTACAACAAGAAATAGATTTTGAAGAACATACTGATCTAGAAAATAGTGTTATCAGTTGGTGCGGACAAAATATTATTAACGGATTAATGTACGGCAATGGCGGATTAAAATGTTGGCCTAAAGAATATGTGTTAAACATGCGTACACATGAGAATGCAGATGCAGGAGATGGAACAAACCAAGTTGATTTTTGCTGGGACAACAATTATATACAAATGACTAGTTGTTATAGCGATGTATACAATAATGCTACTCCGCAGCAGGCCTGGCGAGCTGGTTTTCGCGAAGGCGTTAAAATGGCACTAGACAGAGGTGTTAAACCTACTAAAGAACAATTCCTTAACGGTCATTGGAAAAACTTGCATATGTTATTTGTATGGACTATGATAGGTTCTGATGTAGAAAACGGGTTATGGGCAATATACGGTGCAAGACAAGGACTGTATATGACAATGTGTACAGATTGGGATTATGTTAATGTGCGTGATTTCGAATATCTTAACGAGATGTGGCAACATGAAAAACAAAAAGAAGATGGATTGTTAATACAAATACAAGCATTAGGCAATGATCTTATCAGCGAATTGAATATTCCTATTGATCCTAATCCGTTATTACCAAGACAAAGCCAGTTTTTTAAAACAGTTTATCAAACTCCTACTCGTAAACGCAGGAATAAGTTTGTGATCGATCCAGAATGACTGATAACATAAAAGGTGATGAAACAAAAATACTAGAACAAACACATATTTCTAAGTATTTTGATAGCAGTAAGGATTTGCTACAAGGATTAAACAAGGTTAGTCCTAGTTTTTGTTTGGCTAAATGGTATAGTGTAAGTTTACATTTACCTACAGGTAAAACGCATAGCTGTTATCATCCACCAGCACACAATATACCTCTTCAAGAATTACAAGAAACTCCTGATGCATTACACAATACGCAATACAAAAAAGAACAACGTGCTAAGATGCTTGCAGGAGACCGTCCTAAAGAATGCGAATTTTGCTGGGCACTAGAAGATCAAGGAAATATAAGCGATCGTGCATATAGAAGTTTTGATGTATACGAACCTGGACTTATAGAAGCAGCACAAAATGATGAAAATCCTAAACCTAAATATCTAGAAGTAAATTTTAATCAAGCATGTAATTTAAAATGTGCATATTGCAGCCCTCATTTGTCAACAGAATGGCATAAAGAAGTTAAAAAATTTGGAGCATACGAATTAGATGGATTTAAACATAATGATCCACTTTGGGTAGACAGTTTAGGCATAAACAATGCACCTAACAATCCTTATGTACAGGCATTTTGGGAATATTTTCCTGAAGTATATCCTACATTAAAAACTTTCCGTATGACAGGTGGCGAGCCGCTAATGGATAAAAATACATTCCGTGTATTTGACTATGTAAAGCAAAATCCAAAAAAGGATTTACAGCTATCTATAACTAGTAATTGCTGTCCGCCAGGTGATCAATGGAATAAATTTTTAACAAGCCTTAAAGAAATAACAGATCAAGATGCAGTGGATCATTTTATGTTATTTTGTAGTTTAGATAGTTGGGGCAAACAAGCAGAATATATACGAAATGGGATGGATTTTAATTTACTGTATAAAAACATTACAGCGTATTTGCAAAATATGCAAAAACACAGTTTAACATTTATTGTAACTGCAAATTTGTTAAGTTTGCCTAATTGGTTAGAATACATGGAACAAATACTAAAACTTAGGAAAAGTTATAATAGCGACAGGCAGTTAATTTGGTTTGATACTCCTATGCTGCACGATCCTAAATGGTTAAGTATGAAACTTGCTACACCTGAAATGTTAAAACCTTTGCTAGAAAGTATAGACTTTATGGAATCTAACAAAGAAACAGTGCATAACAGGTTTAAAGGTTTTAAGGATTATGAAATTGATAAAGTCAAACGACTGTACGAATGGGCAAAAGAACCGTTAAATACTCAAGAAGAAGTGAGTGCGATGAAAAATTTTGATCTATTTTTTAAACAGCACGATATTAGGCGTAACACAGATATACGAAAAACTTTTCCAACCCTATTAGACTTTATAGAGAAATGTAGGTTATTAAATGAGTAGAGACGAAAGAGTAGATGCAGTAGCAAAAAGACTAAATGCTGTAGGACCTGGGTTTTGCGCAATGAAATGGTTGCATCAAACTCTATATTTGCACACAGGAGATAATCATAGTTGCTATCATCCTCGACCTCATCATATTCCATTAAAGGAAATAGAAGCTGATCCTAGTGCATTGCATAATACAGAATGGAAAAAACAACAGCGTAAGACTATGCTTGAAGGAGGAAGACCAGACGAGTGTTATTACTGTTGGAATATTGAAGACCTAGAAGGCGAACATTTGAGTGATCGAATGTTTCACAGTGCAAGTAATTTTGCTGTAGACGAAATTGAAAACTTAGCAAAACTACCGTGGGATGCTCCTATTAATCCTCGTTATTTAGAAGTCTCTTTTGGTAATGGATGTAATTATCGTTGTGGATATTGCTGTCCTCAAGCAAGTACACTATGGATGGACGAAATTAAAAAACATGGAAATTATGATCTAACATACAATCAATATGGTATTGAATTTTTAGAGAACGGTACATACTATGGTCCTAAAGATGACAATCCTTATGTAGAAGCGTTTTGGAAATGGTGGCCAAGCCTTAAAAAAGATTTATGGACGTTACGTATTACCGGCGGCGAACCTCTAATGAATCCAGGTGCCATGCAGTTCTTTGATTTATTAGAAAAAGAACCAGCGCCTCAATTAGATATTAGCATAAACAGTAACTTAGGTGTAACTACTGCAAAAATGGATCGTATGTATGATCGTATAGAAAGTCTTTTAGAACAGAAAAAAATTAAGAAATTTACAATGTTTACGAGTATTGATACATGGGGACCACAAGCAGAATATATGCGTACAGGCTTACAACTAGAACATTGGGAAAGAAATCTCAAAGAAGCATTGCGCAGAGGATTTGAAGTTAGTCTAATGTGTACATTTAATGTTTTATGTGTAACTAATTATAAAAGTTTAATGCATAAGATGATAGAATGGCGAGAAGAATTTGGAATGGATGCTATTCGCTTTGATGTACCATATTTGAAAGAACCGCCTCACTGGATGATTAATATATTACCGGAAAGTTTTATTCCTTATATGGATGATACACTAAAGTTTATTGACGATAATATGGATAAATTTAAACCACAAGAATATGAAAAGTTTAAACGTGTTACTAATTACATGAAGACAAATCCTGTAGATCCTGCAAAAATACATCAAGGGCAAAGAGACTTTTATAGTTTTTTTACTGAAAATGATAAACGTTTGGGCACTAACTTATTAGAAACATTTCCGGAATATACAGAGTTTTATAACTACTGTAAAGGAGTTTATGAATCATATGATAAATGATAAAAATAAACACAGTTGGTGTGTAAATGCATACCATGCTATGAGCGGTATGAATAATGGTACAACAAAAATTTGTTGTATGCACCGCCCTTTAGAACATAATATGACTCTTGGGAATGATAGCATAGAATCTATTATGCATAAAAAAGAGTTTAAAAGAATACGCAAAGCTCTATCAAAAGGTGTTAGACACGAAGGTTGCAGATTATGTTGGGAAGAAGAAGATGCAGGTCGGCAATCTAAAAGACTAAGAGATAATGAAAGATATGAATGGGAAATAAAAACAGGACAAATTGAACCATACAACGGTCTTGCAAAAGTAGAATTAAATCTAGGCAATACATGTAATCTTGCATGTAGAACATGCAAAGCCTCTATTAGCAGCGGATGGTACAAAGAAGAATATAATGTATACAAAAAACAAGATGGAGTGTCATTTAAAGATTTTTCCGACAATTTAAAAAAATACAATATGACTTATGCTGATGACAGTCCTTTCTGGCAAGATATTGAAAGTCATCTTCCTACTATAAAACAATTTGATTTTTACGGCGGCGAGCCGTTTATGATTAAAAAACAATGGAAACTATTGGAAAAAGCAGTCGCTCTCGGTTATGCTAAAGATATAGAACTACACTATAATACAAATGGAACGCATTGGCCTAAAGAAGTTGAATTATGGAAAAACTTTAGGAGCGTTAACTTGAGCTTTAGCATAGACGGAACAGAAGATCAATTTGAATATATGCGGTATCCTGCAAAATGGGATCTAGTAAAGCAAAATATGCAAAAGGCAATTGAGCTTAACAATGAAAATGGTAATATGAGTATAAGCTGGTGTGTAACTATCAGCAATACAAATATTTTTGATTTACACAATGTTATTGATCATTGGTATAAAAATTATTCTCATATAGGGTTGTATTTAAATTTAGTACACAATCCTAGATATTTTAATATATCAATTATGCCAGAATACGCAAAACAAATAGCAATTAAAAATTTAGAAACAAATGTTCCTCAAAACAACAAAAAAGCATGGCATTATCTTACAGGTATAATAAATTTTATAAAACAAGGAACACCTGATGATAAAGAATGGAACGAATTTATTACAAAACTAGAGATACACGACAAATATAGAAAGCAAGATGCAAAAAGCACATGGCCTAATTTGAAAAAAGTACTGGAGCATAAATGAGTGCATTTTGGAAGTTTGAAGAATTAGATCAACTTCATATAGAACTTACAAATGGTTGTAATGCTGCTTGCCCAATGTGTGTTCGTTTTATGAATAGCAGTCCTCTTACTCGTCCTGATCTTAAAATACAACAAATTACATTAGATAAATTTAAAAAATGGCTTACTCCTGATATTCTTACCAAGTGTAAGTTAGTTTTATTTTGTGGAGTACACGGAGATCCTTGTGTCGCAAGAGATTTTTTAGAAATATGTGAATATATATCTGAAGTAAGTCCTAACACAAAGGTTGATGTAAACACAAATGGAGGCATGCGTACTCCCGATTGGTGGGACAAAGTAGGTAATTTATTTGCAAATAAAAAAGAACAAGGCTGGAACATTACGTTTAGCATAGATGGTTTGCAAAGAACAAATCATTTATATAGGCGTAATGTTGTTTGGGAAAAACTACTGCAAAATGTTAAAGCGTACAATAAGTATAATAATATTAGTACGTGGGATTTCCTTGTATTTGCACACAATGAGCATGAAGTACACAAGGCTAAAAAAACTGCTAAGAAGATTGGATTTACTTATTTCATTCCAAAAAAAGCATTAGGAGTAGATAATGGTACAAGTCTAAAAGCTATGGGTGCTTTGAATAAAAAAGGCACATTAGATTATTGGATACATGCACCAAAAAATCCTGAATATAGGAATTTAGAAAATCCTATAGGTGAAGAGGAATATACCAGCTGGGAATTTAGTCCAGAAGAATACTGGAAAATGAAAAATCTTAAAGCAAAAAAGAAAACTTTTACAGATCAAGTAGGAACAGTCTACGAAGAAAAAATACACGGAAAAGAATTTGGCACACACGATACTTGCAAAATATTCTGTAAAAGCCAAAACCGTAGAGAAGATCAAAAAATCTACAAAGAAGTTTTTATAGATTGCAGTGGTATAGTAATGCCTTGCTGTTATCTAGCTACCCATTTAAACAGCACATACACTAGTTTAGAAACATTACAAGTGCATAATCATATGAATAATTATGGTTGGGAAAAGTTCGACCTTCATAATTACTCACTAAAGGAAATTCTAGAACAAGAACATTTAGATAGGGTTTTTGCAGACACTTGGGATAAACCTAGTGTAGCAGAAGGTAAAACTTTGTTTTGTAGTATGACCTGTGGTCGTTATAGTGACATTGACAGAATTTTTTCTCATGAAAGTGTAGCGAACGAGGCAAAATTTAGTGATAAGCGTTGTGAAATTAAAGAATTTCATGAAAAAAATAATAAGGAAGATAAATGAAATTATTTGCATACGGTTGTAGTTTTACATATGGTTCCGAATTAGCAGATGCCGACTTTGCTAATATGTCAATTAAAGATACAGATTTGGAAAAAGAAAAACTAGGAGAACGAGATTTCTATCATAAGTATGTTGAAAGAATAAACAAAAAAGAAGAATATCGAGACTTAATGTTTAAAAGATCGTATGCTCAACATATTGCAAATTCTTTAGGGTTAGAATCTTATATAAATAGAGCCCGTCCGGGCGGAAGTAATACTTACATGTTTTATCGTATTATGCAAGATATTAATTCTGGTATAATTGAGAAAGATGATATAATTTTTGTAGGTTTTACAAGTTTAAATCGATATACTTGGTACGATAAAAATTCTAATGAATTTATCCCAACGACTGTTGCTGGAGGTCCTTGGCCTAATGCTAAATTTCAAAAACAATACATATTAAATGTATCTGATAAAGAATATATATTAAACGGTATACAAACCTATTATGCTATAAAAGAAATTACAAAAGAGTTTAGATTTTTCTATCAAACAACCCAATGGCCATACACTCATACTTATAATCATTTTAACGCTGGTATGGAGTTTTGGAAAATTTTAAAAGAAATAGATGACAATTCGTTGTTACCCGAAACGTGCTTGTTTTACGATATGCCTAAACCCAACGAATGGAAAAAATATTCGCATGCTTTCGGTCATCCATATAAAGAATATCATGAAAGTTACGGTAAAAAGTTAGGAGCAGCAATCCTTGAAAAAATCTAGTTTTTGTAGTTTTCCTTTTGATACAATATTCTTAGGTGCAGACGGTTTAGTAAAAACTTGTTGTAGTGCAAGAGATACCATAGGTGATCTTAACGCTCAATCTATAGAAGAAATTGTAAATGGAGATAGAGTAAAAGAAATACGCCGTGGGATCATAAGTGGCAACTGGGATATGAAAAATTGCAGTCAATGTCACGAATTAGAAAGTGTAGGGGCATTTACAGAACGACTAGCTAATGCACATCGGTTTGATGATATGAAAAACTTTACAGAAAATGACTTTGTCCTTCAGCAAATTGATCTGCGTTGGAGTAATACTTGCAATCTAGCATGTAATTATTGTTACGAATATTTTAGTAGTATATGGGCAAAAATACTTAACAAATATATGGATCCATTAAAAGATAGTAGCGATCTATTAAGTTACATTGAGCATAATAATGATACAGTAAAATATGTTAATTTGCTAGGTGGAGAACCGCTGCTTCAAAAAGAAAATCATAAATTATTCGAATTGTTAGACAAAAATGTCAAAGGGTACATATTAACAAATTTAAGTGTACCTATTGAAACAAACAAAATAGCAACTAAAATTATAGAAGAATTTTCTAACATTAGTTGGGGTGTAAGTTTTGATAATGTTGGCAAAAGATTTGAATATGTAAGACATAGAGCCGATTGGGATCTTTTGGTACATAACATAGATTACGTAAGCCAGAGAGTTAACGAGTTTAGTATACATCCTCTTTATAACATCTATACTGCATTTAATTTAGTAGAATTGTACGAATTTTTAGAAACTAAAAAGATTAATAACATATATTGGTGTGCAGTTATCAATCCAAAACATTTTAGTGTATTTGATTTGCCTTTAAAGATGCGTCATAGGGCATACAAAGAAATTAGTAAAGTATTAGATAGATGGGGCGATAGATTTGAAACTGCTAGACTGTTAGACATACAAAAAGATTTACTAGCAGAAAGACCGGTAAAGAATTATAAATTTTTAGATTATACAAAAAACTTAGAAACAAAACTACATCCTGATAAAAAATACACTTTTGCAGAACTTTGGCCTGATTTAAATAAAAGATTGCAAAAATTTGAAAACAGTGTTAAAATATAAGTCATGTATGATATTTTCTATATAGGTAATCAAGCGTTAAAAGAACACTTCCCTACAGCAAAGTGTGTAGAATCTTACGAACAAGCACAAAAAATATCTCTTACAAAAATGTTTTGGCTCATATGGCCTGATATAGATGTATGCCAAGACTTTGATTTTTCGTACACCGTAGATGTTTATGATCAAAAGTATACACATGTGTTTAAAAACGGTAACTATTACGATGGTATATGTTTGTTTCCAAAAGGCCGAACAGTACACAAACGAGAAATAGACTTTATGTTCTTTACTCAAAAGAAGGAAGTAGACATTGTTGCAAGCACTCCTAAGCCTTACGACATAGTATTCATAAGTTACAACGAACCAAATGCAGACGATAACTACAAAGCTCTACAACAGCGTTTTCCTAGAGCAAAACGTGTACACGGTGTAAAAGGAATACACAACGCACACATAGCCGCAGCAGAGATATGTGATACTGATATGTTTTGGATTGTAGACGGCGATGCACAGATCGTAGATGACTTTAATTTTCAATACCAGGTGCCAAAGTGGCAACGTGATCAAGTCTTTGTATGGCACAGTCGTAATCCTATAAATGATTTAGAATACGGCTATGGCGGAGTTAAATTGTTTCCTAGAAAAGAAACACTTGCTATGGATACAAATAGCACCGACATGAGTACTAGTATTAGTCCTAAATTTAATGTAGTTGATCAAGTATCTAATGTTACAGCATTTAATACAGGTGAGTTTGAAACTTGGAAAAGTGCATTTAGAGAATGTGCAAAATTATCTAGTGGAATTATTAATAGGCAAGAAAATGAAGAAACAGAACAGCGATTACACACGTGGTGTACGGTTGGAAATGATAGAGAATATAGTGAGTTTGCTATTAGTGGTGCTTGCGCTGGGCGTGAGTTTGGTTATGCAAATAGAGATAATAAAAATACTCTTTCGTTTATAAACAACTTTGATTGGTTAAAAGCACAGTTTAAAGGGGCATAAATTTACCTACTAACATATAACGTGTACCTCTAGTATCTTCTACTTCTTCTTTAAAAAGTACTTTTGCACGTTCTGGTAGTTGTTCTTCAAATTCTTCTATACTGTTAACACAATTAACATGACCTTCTATACCAAACATGTTGTTTGATTGGAACGCAAAGTAACAATCGCTAGAAATTTTTGGATCTTTACCTGGAATGTTATCTTCTTTTATTGCACCTGGTCCAAACCATTTCCATTCTTTCATAGGCAACATATGTTCGCAACTGGTATTAATAATCAAATTAGTTTCAACATATTGCTTCCTACATGTAGCAAATATATCATCAGCAATATATGTTACATTTTTGTAGTTAGGAAACAACCTATTTTTAGCAATTTGAAGAGGTTCGTTATCTAAGTCTATACTAATTATTTTCTTTACAGTATTTGCTAGAGATGGAATCAGTATACTTCCGTACCAGCTGCCCCATATTACAACTGTTGACTCTTTGTTTAAAATATTTAGATCCTTAACTGCATTTAGTAATGCTGTTTTAGAAGACATTTGATTACTGCTGAAAGAATCTAGCAATGTGTCTTTGTGTTGGGGATGATCTTTTATCACTTGATAGACATTTGTTAGTAAATCAATGTCCATATTAGGAAAAGCAGCATTATATATGTATTTTAGAAATGAAACACTGTCATCATCTTTTAAAGCAGTAAGTATATTATAAACTAATTCTGTATTAGGTTTATTATTATTAAAAGATAAAATATTTTCAATGTTTTTTAATTCTTCTCTTTCAATCATTTTCTCACCAATATATTATCAACTACTAGAATATCTAATCCGCATTTATTAAATGTGTTAATTGCATCTTCTGGAGTTTCAACAATTGGTTCTTGACAATTAAAACTAGTGTTCAATAACATCGGAACACCAGTAAGTTTGTAAAACTCATTGATCAACTCATAGTAACGTTCGTTAAACTCTTTATTAACAGTTTGTATACGAGCAGTACCGTCTACATGTGTTACTCCTGGAATAGTGTCACTTGTTACAGGCATTATACGACTCATGTAAGGACTTGGCTGATTAGTATCAAAATAATCTTTATAATGTTCTTCTAATACACTAGGTGCAAACGGACGGAAATCCTCTCTTAGTTTAATTTTGCTGTTAATTATATTTTTTATGTCAGCATTGCGAGGATCGGCGAGTATACTGCGATTGCCTAATGCACGGTTACCACTTTCGCTACGTCCTTGAAACCATCCAACAATTTTTCCATCGGCAATATGTTGTGCAACATGTATTGCAAGTTCGTCAAATGGCAATATTTTATAATTTAAACCAACAAACGCACCTAAGTTTAATACATGATCTCTACCAGAGTAAACACTAGGTACATGCACTTCATTTTCTAATGTATACCTAGCATGCATATATGTACCTAAAGATTGACCTTCATCTCCTGCTGCGGGCGGAACATAAACATTTGTATAATGTTTTGTAAGTTCTTCGTTCATATAACCGTTATATGCAACTCCTCCCGCAACACAAATGTTTTCACAAGATTTTAACGGATATACATATTTCTTAATTAATTCAATCGTTGCATATTGTAATGTATAGGCAACATCTTCTTTATTGGCTTTTTCTAAAACCTTTCTACCAAAGCGAGGTAGTTTGTGATCAGCATTGTGTAGATAGTGTTCTATAAGAGCATGCACACGATAATCATACTTACCATATCCTGCAAGGCCCATTACTTTCCCTGCACCTAAATAACCGAATCCCAGATCCTGTGCAAGTCTATTCCACAATCCTCCTATACTTAGTTCGTTATTTAAATTTTTAATTTTGCCTGTTTTATCTATAAAGATACAATTAAATTGCCAACCTCTTCCGTCTATTGCTAATATGTCGCTTTCTTCGTATCCACTAGATAAAAACGCATAAGCAGCATGGCTTTGATGATGATCGATGTAATAGTATTTGTCTGTTTGATATTTGTCCCACAAGTTTTTAGGATAAAAATGTAAAAAGTCTTTATCACCTATGTGATGTTCTAGCAAATCCAGGACAAATTCTTGTCCTAAATTAGATACAGTAAATGCAAATAGTGTATTTTCATCTGTTTGTGATTCGTTGTACATAGGCAAAATATAATCATTAAAAAACTCTCTACTTGGACTAGGATCATGAGAGTTGTCTGGGTTTAGATTATGTTTTACCCTGTTGTGTCTTTCTATTTGGTTATGAAACACTCCGTCATATGTATTATGATCGTGGATGTTAATAGCTGCTGAGTAAATTTTCATTTAATCCTCTAGTGCAATTTTTTCTAAAATTTCTAATCTTCTTGCGGGCGGCCTAGGAGGAATAATATCCATGCATCCTTTGCAATAATTTTCAAACTCAAACAATTCGTAATTCATCATCTTTTCAATATTTTCTTTAGTAACATCAAACTGACGACTACCGTTAATTACTTTACGACTGCAATGCCGTATTTTTTGTATTTCAAAATCAAACACTGGTACTTGCGGGAATTTTGCACATACTCGTCTATCAAGTTCTGGTGCTTGTACTATTTTATGATCGCTGAAAAAATCAGGACTGCGAGAATTATATTCTTTAAATTCTGTGTTTTTATGATCAAGTATACTTAGATCAAAATTTTCTCTGTATTTAAAGTAGTTTGGAGTTTCTATGATAAGATTATAGTTATTCTTATCATTCTCTTCAAAGAACTCATAGTTTCCTAATTTTTCTATTCTATCTTCATAGAAATCCAGCACTAGGTGTTCTATATAGATAATTTCTGGATCTTCGAGAACATGCGGATAAAATTTGCGTATAAGACTATTGGATAAAACTTGTATTACTAAGTTTTTGTGTTTTTTAATTTCTGCAATAACTTCGTCTAAATTCTTAATAAGTCCCGGCTCACCACCTAACAAACATATGCGTGTTTTGTAGGGACTTAATCCGTCAAGTATAGTTTTTAGAAAATCCATATCTACATCTAAGTTACGCATTTCAAGAGTCCACGCTGTGCAATAATGACAGCTCTTGTTGCAACTTTTCGATAGATAAAAATCTACTGTTCGATACTCACCGCGTTTTAAATCTTCAAGTGTTAATGACATTAATTATTATTCCTCATTATTGATTATACTACTAAAATTATAAAAAGTCAAGAATAATTATTTTTATCATAA
>Ga0255768_10000277_pt1 | contig 52734 bp, 46 predicted proteins | sample 071ome_33_FD_179983 | JGI IMG/M metagenome (GOLD analysis project Ga0255768, IMG submission 179983) | Coastal salt marsh microbial communities from the Groves Creek Marsh, Skidaway Island, Georgia - 071412AT metaG (version 2) | ecosystem: Environmental > Aquatic > Marine > Intertidal zone >... | reverse complement strand
TGCGCTTTCAAATCAGACATATTGATCTCCTAACTCTATGTTCTTTCTTTTGTGTATTAATGGGCACTGCAAAAAATTATTCGTAGTCATCTAGAACAGATACTGGATAGACATAAATAAGTGCCGCTCACTCTGACGAATCCCTTCCCTTGTATTGCATTTGATGTCGGTTATAAAAAGTCAGAGTGTCAAACATTGTAGCTTTAGCGATCTGACTTGCAATGGCTACAGGTGTCTAAGTGAACAATAAAGTGAGGTGTTTTCGCAAGTGGAGTTTTTTGTTGAATATCTATTCAGTAAAACAGGGTTGAATGGCTTCCAGGGGCTGGCCGATCTGCCTATTTGAAATAGCTTGGCTTAATATGTCGCTACGGTGTCATGATTTGTCATCAAGATTCTTACCTAGTGTTCATAAACTGACCAGCCTGTTGATAACAACAATAAGTAAAGGAAGTGAAGTCATGGCTCTTAGGCGAATTATTCTCTTGGTTGGATTCTTGCTCAGTCCGCTTGTTTCAGCGGAGAGTTACATCTATCTAACAAACAACACAATGGATACGCTATACATTAATACAGTTCAGACTGGCCACAACAACATTGTGCATGGCAATGAGTGGCAGCAATTAGCAACGGAAGTTCCTCCGTTGGGAACGGTTAAGTTTCTGCGTTTCAATCGTGATGATGGTATTAAATGGGGTAAAAGCTATTACTTCACTACTAAGGTCACTGGCAGTTCGGACGTATTAACGCTTCGCCAAAAGCTGCAAGGCACCATGACATTCTCAAAGATGTGGCTGTCAGCCGAGAGCGATCCTTGGTATTACGATCGTGAGATTCATCAAATTCGTATGAATCATGAAGGTGCTGGAACAGATCTGGCCTTTAAATCTGAAGTGGCTCGTATCTCAGGTGATGACATTCGTTATGTGATCAACAAGAACTTTGAAGTTGAAACCACAGCAGATTATAGCAATCAGTTGAAAGTGTTGAACTACAACACGTGGGCATTGTTGCCAGGCATTATTGCCAAGAACACTGGCGATCGTTTAGAAACGATTGCGGAGTTTGTGGAAGGTTATGATGTAGTGGTTTTCCAGGAAGTATTTGATCCGGTACTTACGGCGAAATTCCGTTCTGCTCTGCGTGATGAATACCCATTTCAGACTGACATTCCTTGGAAGTTTGGCAAGATTCTGAATGGTGGTTCGTTCATTGCCAGTCGTTGGCCTATCGTAGAGCAAGATAGCCAGGTGTATGACGCTTGCCGCAATGATGGTTGTTTAGCTGCAAAAGGGATTAATTACGCAAACATTGTAAAAGGCAGCAATAACTACCATATCTTTGGTACGCATACGCACGCTTATACCGGTGCAGAAGATATTGCAGTGCGTTTCCAACATCTTGCCCAATATAAAGCGTTCGTCGATAGCAAGCAGATTCCAGCTTATGAGCCTGTGATCATGTCTGGTGATTTCAATGTCGATAAAGTGAATTATCCAGCAGAGCATCAGGACTTCCTGACAGTGCTAAATGCGACAGAGCCTGAAGCCATTGGTGAGTACGAGTATTCTTATGCAGGTCCTGTGAATGTCTATGCGGATGATGAATACAATGAATATTTGGATTATGTGTTGTATTCCAACGAGCATCTGGCGCCATTCTATTCGACGAATAAGCTTTTGACGCCTCGTAGCATTGAAGAGAAGCACTGGGGATCTTGGGATCTATCGGATCATTACCCGGTAGCAGGTGAGTTCGAGTTTCCTTTACCGAGTGAGTACGTTGGAAACTAATTAAGCCTTAATCAGTGTTAGAAAAACGGTCTGCCTCTTTAAGGGGGTAGGCCGTTTTTTTGTTGTTTCTTTGCTGTGATTATAGGCTGACGACTTGGTTACGACCGTCTTGTTTCGCTTTGTACAGTGCTTTATCCGCGCGTTCAATCAAGGTGGCGTTGGTGTCTTCCGGCCCGGCAAATGAAAGTCCGAATGAGGCGGTAACGTTAGAGATGGATGTGCCTGATTTTTTGTCTTTTAGTACCAGGGATGAAATCTTTTTACGGGCATTTTCGGCCAGGATTTTGGTCTCACGCATGGATGTTTTAGGTAATAAGATCGCAAACTCTTCACCGCCAAAACGGCAAGGAATATTGTCTGAATCTTTACAGACTTCCATAAAGACCTGAGCGATGGCTTTCAGGACCATGTCGCCCATCAGGTGGCCATAGTTGTCATTGAAACTCTTGAAGTGATCTACATCGATAAGAATTAATGCGAGTGAGTTCAGGTTGTTTTTGGCTTCAATGGCTTTGGATAACTGGTTGTCAAAGTATCTGCGATTATGCAGTTTGGTGAGTGCATCTTTTTCTGCAGCGGCTTTCGCTTCTTTCAGCTCTTCTTTAAGGCGGGATATTTCAGATTGAGCTTCGTTAAGTACATTACGGAACTCTTTCGTGGTCTTACCTACCTGTCTGGTTTTTTCGACAATAATATCGACAACCGTTTTTAATTCCTCGCTGGTTTCGGTGGAATCTAGGCGATTTAGAGAATGCAGCAGTTGTTGTTCAAGATCGCCGGTGCTTTGTTCGGTCTTGCTGGCGGATTCGCTGACATTGCTCATTACGGTTTGATAGCTGTTTTCCAGCTTACGGTCGACAGTCAGCAGGTCGTTAATGATGTGCTTTTTAAACAGCTCTAAACTTTGCTCGTGTGTTAAAGTGCCATGTTCTGAAAGCGTACTTTGAAGGTCTTTGGTTAAGGATTGATACACGCCAGACGTGTGAGCATACATCAGACCGTAGTTATATGGATTTACTGCCAGCTTGTGTTTGGTAAGCTCAGGCAAAGAAAGCTTTAAAAGTTCGGCAGAATCTTTAATGTTCTCTGTAAATTTCATAAATATCCGTTCAGGCTGATAAACGACGAACAAACGCTGCTTTGGTGATGGGGATGCTAGCGTATTAGTTAGTCTTGTAAGTGTAGCCAAAGTTCATCTATTTGCGGTTGATACCTATCATAAAGGAAAGAAAATATGGCCAGGCTTGTCTTGGATTTGCCCGAGTGTTTTGCCGGAGATGAGTTAACCTTTGAGGTGGGTGTGACGGACTTTAATAAATACGGGTGTGATGTAATTTATAAAGTCACCAAAGATCACGGCAACACCTTGGTGGCTCAGGCTAAGAATGGCGTGGTCTTCTTTGATTACCGTGCGAGAAAATTAGCCTTGGTTCCTGATGTGTTCCGAACTGCGTTTGAGCAGGCGTAGACTCTCGATTAATTGGCGGTTTGAACTGAGCAGTTCCCGGTTAACATTCAACAGGGTTGATGACTCCAGCTCCTTGATGCCTTTAGTCAGCGTCTCTTGATAGAGTATTTGGCTGAAGGTTTCATGCATTTTTTTCAACGCCGTGTAGAGGTCCGCAATGGCTTCCCGATCCAGGCTGTGCAGATTTTGATTCCAGTCCAGTAGGTGTTCATAGAAGCGTTTCTCGATTTTGATCAATTCATTGTAATAGCCTGAAATGCATTCGCTGTCCGGATGGCGGAAATTGGCCAGATCTTCACGGATATCTTTCAGATTCTTGGCGGAATACACCGCGCTTCGTGCAGACTGTAACAGCAGCATGAGGCGTCTGGCTTGTCGCTTGGAAAGTTGGGTTTGTTGTATTTCTCCCGCGTATTCTACGAGCTCGCCTTCCAGTGTTTTTAAGCGGTTATAGCGCTCCTGAAATTTCATATGCGCTTCAAACTCGGAGTCCAGCTGATCTTTTTGATTTTCATTGATCTTTAAAAGGTGAGGATCCACTTTCAGATTCCTTAAATTCACCGAGTTTGCCTGGATAATGAGTCTACGAACTTCTTTTTCTATGGCGACCAAAGCTTCTTCTGTCATGTTGGCGGGAACATTCTGTATGTATTTCCGAACCTCGTCATCATCTACAAAGAGCTTTTCGAGATAGCGGCTGAATCGTTTCAGTAGTGGTAGAAACAGCAAAATACCGAAGAAATTAAACAGACTGTGGAAGGCGACCAGACTGTATAAAGGGTCCTGGATGTTCAGCCAGCTCATCAAGCTCGGCAGTATTGGAAGTAATAAAATAAACGCGAGTAGATCCACTATCAGGTTGAACAGGACATGCGACATTGCCACCTGTTTCTTGGTGATACTGCCTTTTAGTGCTCCCAGAGCAGTGGTGCTTGTAGTGCCCAGATCAGCCCCAATGATCAGTGCCGCAGCGGCGGGAAGATCGACAATACCAGCGTTCAACGCGCTTAAGGTAATCATCATACTGGCGGAACTGGACTGAATCAGTGCGGTGAAAAATGCCCCGGCTATGAGGTACATGACTGGATGCCAACCACGGAGCAACTCCAGATCCAGATTCTCTGCTACGGACTCGATGCTGCTTTTCATCATGTCGAGGCCAAACAGCAATAAGCCGAAGCCTAGTAAGGTTTTGCCTATGGATTGCCAGCGACTTTCTTTATCAGTGGCGACGGCGATTAAGCAACCGATGCCTATGGTGGGAATGGCTAATGCGGATAAATGCATTTTGAAGCCGATAGTAGTGACGATCCAACCCGTAAATGTGGTGCCCAGGTTGGCCCCGATAACCACACCAATGGCGTTATAAAGAGGGATCATGCCTGCGCCAACGAAGGCCAGTACCATCAAGCTAACCATTGAGGAGCTTTGAACAATGGCGGTAGTGATAATGCCGCTTAGGACACTGGTAAAGGAGTTATTGGTGGAGCGTTTCAGGAATTGTCGAAAGGAATTAGTGCTCAGTCGTTGAAGCGATTCTTCCAGTGTCATCATGCCGAATAAGAAGGTGCCCAGACCGGCAATCAGCCCCCATAGATCAACGCCTTCCCACATGTGTTGGACTCCCTTCCAAAGATTTAACTTAGTGTAGTCTGTCCTATTTATAGCGTGTAGACGTTGACTTAGTGCAGTTTCTGTTGAATTTAGCCGGATATATGATAAGTTTACCTTTACGTTAACGTAAATTAAAGGTGAAGTAAGCAGTGAGTACGGTAAAGACCTATTCCATCAGTGATTTGGCAGCGGAATTTGATATCACACCGCGCGCCATTCGGTTTTATGAGTCGGAAGGTTTGTTAAATCCTGAGCGTCAGGGCCAGCGTCGTATCTATCATCAAAAAGACTATGTTTTGTTGAAATTGATTTTGCGCGGTAAACGCTTGGGGTGGTCGTTGGCAGAGAGTAAAGAACTGATTGATTTGTACGACCCGGAACAACGAAATATCGAGCAGTACAGTCAGGTGTTGTTCAAGGTAGAAGAGAGTCGCCAGCGATTGGAGCAGCAACGCAGAGATATCGATCTTTTGTTGCTGGAATTAGACGAGCACAAAGCTCGAATCGAGCAAGCCATGGCTGAGAAGTAAGTCGTACTTTTAATAGATCGTACCTTTAAATAACTCTAAGAATAAAGCCGCGTGATAGCGGAAGGGGATACCAGTGAAAAGTTTGTACTCAAATCTAAACTTTGGTTTAGGCGAAACGGTGGATTTGCTTCGTGAGCAGGTGAATGAATTTGCGGCGCGCGAAATTGCTCCGATTGCTGAGCAGGTGGATAAGTCCAATGAATTTCCAAATGAACTGTGGAAGAAGTTTGGCGATATGGGCCTGCTGGGGGTCACGGTTTCTGAGGAATACGGCGGCGCCAATATGGGCTATTTGGCACATGCCGTAGCGATGGAAGAAATCAGCCGAGCTTCCGCATCTATTGCCTTGAGTTACGGAGCTTTCTCAAATCTATGTGTGAATCAAATTTACCGCAATGGCAATGATGAGCAGCGTGCTAAGTACTTGCCTAAACTGGTTTCAGGGGACTGGATTGGCGCGTTGGCGATGAGCGAGCCTAATGCCGGTTCTGACGTGGTCAGTATGAAGCTAAACGCAGAAGACAAAGGTGATCACTATGTGCTGAATGGCAGCAAGATGTGGATTACCAATGGCCCGGATGCGGATGTGCTGGTGGTATACGCGAAAACCTCTCCTGAGAAAGGCCCGCATGGTATTACTGCGTTCATTATTGAGCGTGACTTTGACGGTTTCTCGACCGGTAAGAAACTCGACAAGCTGGGAATGCGTGGCTCGAATACGGCGCCTTTATTCTTTGACGATTGTGTTGTTCCTAAAGAAAACGTGTTGGGCGAAGTGGATAAAGGCGTGGCTGTTTTGATGAGCGGTCTGGATTACGAACGAGTGGTGTTGTCGGGTGGCCCAACCGGCATCATGCAAGCCTGTATGGATGTTGTTGTGCCTTACATTCATGAGCGCGAGCAGTTTGGTAAGGCTATCGGTGAGTTTCAGCTGATTCAGGGTAAGGTGGCAGATATGTATTCGCGAATGAATGCCTCTAAAGCTTACCTCTATGCGGTGGCGGCTGCTTGTGATCGAGGTGAGACCACACGTAAAGATGCGGCTGGCGTGATTCTTTACACCGCAGAGACTGCGACTCAAATGGCGTTGGATGCGATCCAGATTCTAGGCGGTAATGGCTACATTAATGATTATCCGACGGGGCGTTTGCTACGTGATGCTAAGCTTTATGAGATTGGTGCCGGTACGTCGGAAGTTCGTCGCATGTTGATTGGACGTGAATTGTTTATGGAGTCTTAAGTTGCAAATTACCAGCAAGATAGATACAAAATCACAGACGTTTGCCGAAAATAAGCAAAAAATGCAGGCGTTGGTCGATGACTTAAATGGTTTAGTAGCGAAGATCGCTGAAGGTGGTGGTGAGGCGGCTCAACAGCGGCACTTGGCGCGAGGTAAATTGTTAGCTCGTCAGCGAATTAATGCGTTGCTTGATCCGGGCAGTCCGTTTCTGGAAGTTGGTCAGCTCGCTGCACATCAGGTCTATGGTGAGGATGTACCTGCCGCTGGTGCAGTCGCTGGTATTGGTCGTGTGTCTGGACAGGAATGCATGATTGTGGCGAACGATGCGACAGTGAAAGGGGGCTCTTATTATCCGCTTACCGTGAAGAAGCATCTCCGTGCACAGACCATTGCAGAAGAAAATAACCTGCCGTGTATCTATCTGGTGGATTCCGGGGGCGCTAACTTGCCTCGTCAAGATGAGGTGTTTCCTGATCGAGAACATTTCGGCCGTATCTTTTTCAATCAGGCCAATATGTCAGCCAAAGGCATTCCTCAAATCGCAGCGGTGATGGGATCTTGTACCGCCGGTGGTGCTTACGTGCCGGCTATGGCCGATGAATCCATCATTGTGAAAGAGCAGGGCACTATTTTCCTTGCTGGCCCGCCACTTGTTAAAGCCGCGACGGGTGAAGAGGTGACGGCGGAAGAGCTGGGTGGTGCGGATGTCCATTGTAAAACCTCAGGGGTAGCCGATCACTACGCCAATAATGATCATCATGCGTTGCAGCTCATTCGCCAGTCTGTTGGTCGATTGAATCGGGTAAAACCGAATCAGTTGGATATCCAGCCGGTGACACCGCCTAAATATGATCCGCAGGAATTGCATGGCGTTGTGCCTACCGATTTGAAAACCCCTTATGACGCGCGTGAAGTCATTGCCCGAGTGGTGGACGATTCGGACTTCGATGAATTCAAAGCGTTGTTTGGCACCACCTTGGTCTGTGGTTTCGCACGCATTATGGGTATGCCGGTAGGTATCGTTGCCAATAACGGCATTTTATTTTCTGAATCCGCTCAGAAAGGTGCGCACTTTGTGGAGTTGTGCGCTCAACGCAAGATCCCGTTGGTTTTCCTACAAAATATCACCGGGTTTATGGTGGGTAAGAAATACGAATCTGAAGGCATAGCACGTCATGGTGCCAAGATGGTGACGGCGGTTGCGTGTGCCAAAGTGCCCAAGTTCACGGTTGTTATCGGTGGTAGTTTTGGCGCGGGTAACTATGGCATGTGTGGTCGTGCTTATGATCCTCGTTTTATGTTTATGTGGCCCAATGCCCGCATCTCGGTCATGGGCGGCGAGCAGGCCTCAGGTGTGTTGGCTCAGGTAAAACGCGCAGGCATGGAAAAACGCGGTGAAAGTTGGAGCGAAGAGGAAGAGCAGACGTTTAAACAGCCGATCATCGATGGCTACGAAGAACAAGGCCATCCCTATTATTCCAGCGCTCGCCTGTGGGATGACGGGGTAATCGATCCAGCAGAAACCCGCAATGTATTGGGTATGTGCTTATCCGCCTCACTGAATGCACCGATTGAAGAAACCCGCTTCGGCATCTTTAGAATGTAAGGGAAGGAACAACATGTCTCTTGTACTAGCAGAACAAAAACAGCCGGGTGTGATGTGGCTGACCCTAAACCGTCCTGAAATTCATAATGCTTTCAATGATGAAGTGATCACAGAGTTATTGGCACAGCTGGATAAAGCCGAAAGTGACCCAGATATTCGGGTTTTGGTATTAGCAGGCAATGGCAAGAGTTTCAGTGCTGGCGCGGATTTAAACTGGATGAAGTCGATGAAAGACTCATCCTATGAAGAGAATATCTTCGATGCGCTTCAATTAGCGACCTTATTGTATCGTCTGAATCACTGTTCGAAACCAACCATTTGTCGTGTACAGGGCGCGGCCTTTGGTGGCGGCGTGGGCTTAATCAGTTGTTGTGATATGGCGGTGGGTGTTGAATCGACCAACTTTGCCTTATCAGAAGTCAAAATCGGTTTAATTCCCGCCACTATCAGCCCGTATGTGGTTCGCGCTATGGGTGAACGCAATGCTCGTCGTTTCTTCCAGACAGCAGAAACATTCACTGCAGAACGTGCCAGCTCCATGCGTTTGCTTCATGAAGTAGTGAAAGATGAAGCGGAAATGGATGCCCAGATTCAAGTTTGGATTGATGCATTGTTGAAGAATGGCCCGCATGCCATGAGTGAGTCCAAACGCTTGATTGGTGATGTGGTGGCTAGACCTCTTACCGAAGATATTCTCCGTTGTACCTCTGAGTGGATTGCCAAAGTTCGCATTTCACCGGAAGGACAGGAAGGGCTCAAAGCGTTTCTGGATAAGCGGGCACCGGATTGGCAGGCCAATCAGAATAAGGAGATTCTCTAGATGTTCCAGAAAATCCTGATTGCCAACCGTGGTGAGATTGCCTGCCGTGTAATTCAAACCGCTAGAAAGCTCGGTATTCAAACGGTAGCCGTCTATTCCGAAGCAGATGCCAACGCTCAACACGTTAAATTGGCTGATGAGGCGGTGTTATTAGGTGCTGCTCCGGCCAAAGAGAGCTATCTGGTGATTGAGAAAGTGATGGAAGCGGCTCAGCGCACTGGCGCTCAAGCGGTTCATCCTGGCTATGGTTTCCTTTCTGAAAATGCCGAATTCTCTGATGCCTGTAACAATGCAGGCATTAAGTTCATTGGCCCCAGTGGCCATGCAATTTCAGCCATGGGGTCCAAATCGAAAGCCAAGGCGCTGATGGAAGAGGCGGATGTTCCTCTGGTGCCGGGTTATCACGGCGATATTCAAGATCCGGATGTGTTGAAACAGCATGCAATGGACATTGGTTTTCCCTTGTTGATTAAAGCCTGTGCTGGTGGTGGCGGAAAAGGCATGCGTGTGGTGGCGTCTTTGGACGATTTTCTTCCAGGGTTGGAAGCCGCTAAACGGGAAGCCATGAATGCTTTTGGTGATGATCATGTGTTGCTCGAACGCTATGTGCTTGAGCCTCGCCATGTGGAAATTCAGGTGTTCTGTGATCAATTCGGTCAAGGTGTTTATCTATTCGAGCGTGATTGCTCTATCCAGCGTCGCCATCAAAAAGTGGTAGAGGAAGCGCCTGCGCCGGGTGTTTCGGAAGAACTTCGTCAGCGTATGGGTGACGCTGCCTTACGAGCAGCTCATGCGATTGGTTATGAAGGTGCTGGCACGGTGGAATTTTTGCTGGACCAATCCGGTGGTTTTTACTTCATGGAAATGAACACTCGCCTTCAGGTTGAGCACCCAGTGACTGAAATGATCTCAGGTGTGGATTTGGTTGAGTGGCAATTAAAAGTCGCTGATGGCGAGCAGATTCCTAAACGTCAGGATCAGTTGAGTATCAATGGTCATGCGATTGAAGTGCGTTTGTACGCAGAAGATCCGGATAATGAATTCCTGCCTTCTGTAGGCTTGATTGAACATATTCAATTCCCAACGACCTCTCTCGCTTCGTCAGAACATAATGGCTGGGCGCGGGTGGATGCAGGTGTGGTTTCTGGTGATCAGGTCTCCATGCATTACGACCCTATGATTGCCAAGGTGATTGCCTGGGGTGAGGATCGTTTTCAGGCGTTGGATCGATTGAAGATCATGCTTCAGCAAACCTATGTGGTAGGGCCGACAACCAACCGTGATTACTTGCTAAGAATTCTTTCTGTGCCGGAGTTTCGACAAGCACAGTTAACAACCCATTTCATCGAGCAGCATCAGGCGCAGTTGGCTGAAAAAGAACATCCCGCTTTGGATTTAGCCATCGCTATCTGCAGTGCCTGGTTGGTCGATAGTCGAAATTCGGAAGAGGAAATACTGACCAATTGGCGGATGAATTTACCCGCCTCCGAGTCCATGGTGCTGAAGTCCAATGACGCCAATTATCCTGTTACGGTAACGGCTAATCGAGATGGTTATCGGGTGGCTCGTGTGGGTAAAGGGCATCAGGTGTCCATTGAGCGCGGGGAAGATCATGATCACTCTGTATGGCTGGATGGGCAGAAGATCCCTGTACATATTCACCACAATGCAGATGAAAACCGCATTGCTTTGTTCTTCAATGGCAGTCAGTTGATGTTGGAACAGGCGATGCCGGATTTGGGAATAGGCGATGATCATGCTGCGCTTAATTTGGGTGTCACGGCGCCGATGCATGGCAACGTGGTGTCTGTACTGGTGGAGGAAGGTGAGCGAGTTTCGAAAGGTCAGCCATTAGTGATTATGGAAGCCATGAAGATGGAGCATACCTTAACAGCACCTTACGATGGTTTGGTTGAGCGCATTGCCTATCAGGATGGTGATCAAGTAGAAGAGGGACAGGCACTGTTGGAATTGGATGAAACTGAGGAGCTTGAAACGTCTGACTCTGAACTAGCGGACAGCGAAGTATGAGTCAGTTAACGTCGTTAGCTCTGCCTAAGCGTGTCCGTATTGTTGAAGTGGGGGCTCGAGATGGTCTGCAAAATGAAAAGCAAACCGTTTCCATTGAAGCCAAACTGCAATTGATTGAAGGGCTGGTGGATGCTGGTATTCGTCATCTGGAAGCGGGCAGTTTTGTGTCACCCAAGTGGGTACCTCAAATGGCGGACAGTAGCGAAGTGTTTCAACGACTAAATCGTAAGTCGAGTGTTCGCTACACAGCACTTACGCCTAATTTGAAAGGTCTGGAGTCAGCGATCGAGGCAGGCGCTAGTGAGGTTGCGGTGTTTGGTGCAGCCTCGGAAGCCTTCTCTCAAAAAAACATCAACTGTTCCATTTCAGAAAGTCTTGCCCGTTTTGAGCCGGTAATGTCTTTGGCGGAAGAGCAGGGCTTACCAGTGCGCGGTTATGTGTCTTGCGTCATGGGCTGCCCCTATGAAGGTGAGATTGCCCCTGAGAAAGTTACGGACGTCAGTGCTGAGTTGATCAACATGGGCTGTTATGAAGTGTCGTTGGGTGACACCGTTGGTGTGGGCACGCCTATGAAGGCTCAGCAAGTGATTGAACAAGTTACGAAACGGGTACCGGTCGGAAAACTCGCTGCTCATTTTCATGATACCTACGGTCAGGCCTTGGCCAATATTCTCGCTGTATTACAAATGGGCGTGTCCGTGGTGGATTCTTCTGTTGCAGGCTTAGGCGGTTGTCCTTATGCCGGTACTGGTAGAAATGCCGCGTCGGGCAATGTTGCTACTGAAGATGTGCTTTATATGCTTAACGGTTTAGGCATCGAAACCGGGGTTGATCTCGATAAGTTAGTGGCAGTGTCAAATGCGTTTTGTGGTGAGACTGGGATCAGCCAAAGAGCTAAGATTAGTTTGGCAAAACAGTAAAGTGTTCTTTTTTCGTAAGGTATTGATTTAACTACTTGCCTCTTCCCTTCAGCAATACTAACTTAGTAGTCAAATTCTTATAAGATCAAATTACGGGAAGTTGTTACATGTCTGGCTTATTACCTGATGTCGATCCGGATGGATTGCTTGAATACTCTGTTGTTTTTACCGATCGTGCGTTGAATCACATGTCCCAGAAATTTCAGGGCGTGATGAATGATATTTCTTCCATCATGAAAAAAGTCTACAACGCGGAAGCGGTTGTCGTAGTGCCAGGTGGCGGCACCTTTGGAATGGAAGCGGTAGCGCGTCAATTTGCTACTGATCAAAAATGTCTTGTGATTCGCAATGGTTGGTTCAGTTTCCGCTGGAGCCAAATTTTCGAGATGGGTAAGATCCCGTCCGAAGAAATTGTTCTGCAAGCCGCTCAAACTGAAGATGCGAAAGATGCGCCGTTTGCACCAGCTCCTATTGAAGAGGTAGTGGCTACCATCCGTGCGGAAAAACCAAGCATGGTATTTGCGCCCCATGTGGAAACGGCTTCAGGCATGATTCTCCCTGATGATTACATTCAGGCAGTGGCGGATGCGGTTCATGAAGTGGGTGGCCTATTCGTATTGGATTGCATTGCTTCGGGTACGCTCTGGATTGATATGAAGGCTGTGGGCGTGGATGTGCTATTGAGTGCCCCTCAGAAAGGCTGGAGCTCCTCTCCGTGTGCTGCTCAGGTTATGTTGAGTGAAAAAGCACTGGCACGTTTGGAAGAAACCACCAGTACCAGCTTTGCTTGTGATTTAAAGAAGTGGTTGGAGATTATGCGTGCTTATGAAAACGGCGGTCATGCGTATCACGCCACGATGCCGACCGATGCACTGGCGGCGTTCCGCGATACCATGTTGGAAACTCAGGATTACGGTTTCGAACGAGTGAAAGAAGAACAGCAAGCGCTGGGTGAGGCTGTTCGCTTAATGCTCGAAAGGAAAGGCATCAAGAGCGTTGCTGCGGAAGGCTTTAAGGCACCCGGCGTTGTGGTGAGTTACACCGACGATGTTATGATGCACAACTGTAAGAAGTTCTTGAGTGCTGGCTTACAAACTGCCGCTGGTGTGCCTCTGCAATGTGGCGAGCGAGACGATTTTATGACTTTCCGTATCGGTTTGTTTGGTTTGGAAAAACTGCATGATCCAAAAACCACGGTAGCCAACCTTGAGCAAGGCCTAGATAAGGTTCTAGGTTAACCGTCGTCAGTTTCAGTGTTTGGGTGGTTTTTCATGAGCCACCAGAACACTGTGCTAATCAGCACTTCGGTGTTAAACGGCTTGGTTAGAAAGTCGTCCATTCCTGCTGCTATGCACAATTCTTTTGTTTCCTGTAAGGCGCTTGCGGTCAACGCGACAATGGGCACACTTTCAAGATGATGAGATTGCTCGTAGTCACGAATGGCCTGTGTGGTTTCATAGCCATCGATACCCGGCATTAGGCAGTCCATTAGTATCAGTGAATGGTGTTGTTCTTGAAACTGGTGAATGGCGTCCTTGCCATTATCCACAGTGTAAACTCTGATTCCGGTAGCTGAGATTAAGGCTTCTGCCACATGAAGATTGATTAATGTGTCGTCGACAATTAATACGGAATATTGATCGGCTTTTTCTGATTGGTGCTGGCTTTCCCAAAGGGTTTGGATTAGCAAGGGATCTCGTTTTTCCTCAAAAGGTATTAAGGCTGTTTCCAGTGTGTTTTTTTGATGTTCAGGTGCTCTTTGCTGCGCAATAGGTAAACGCCAACGAGTCGTAAAGGTGGTACCTGATTGATATTCACTCACGACATCAATTTCAGCGCCCATTTTGTTACAAATATTTTTGCAGATGGCGAGGCCCAAACCAGTGCCGCCAAATTGGCGTGTGGTAGACGCATCGGCTTGTGAAAAATGCTGAAATAATTTACCGATCTGATCCTGGGTTAATCCGATGCCGGTATCGGAAATGGAAATCTTAAATGCCAGTGACGGTGAAGAAGGGTCTAGCGCAGGTAAAGCTTCGGAATCTTCCTCGATGGTCAGGGTCACGCTACCAGAGTGGGTAAACTTGATAGCGTTGCTGAGTAAGTTAATCAGTACCTGTCTAATTCGGGTGTCGTCAGAGTAAAGCTCAATGGCAGTTTCGGGCAGTCGGTCTTCAAATTTGAACCCAAGGGATTTCTCCTTAGCTTGAACACTCATCAATGTATGCGTCTGTTGCACCAATTGATGAAGTTCAAAACGGGTATTGGACAGCTCCATTTTTCCGGATTCGATCTTGGAAAAATCGAGAATGTCATTCATCACCGAGAGTAACTGATTGCCTGACTGATTAATTACATCGACATAATGGCTCTGACCTTTATTCAGATTAAAGTCTTTGAGAATGGTACTGATGCCAATAATGCCGTTCAGTGGCGTTCTCAATTCGTGCGTCATGGTCGCCAGGAATTCGCTTTTTGCCTTAGTGGCCGCTTCAGACTCTTCTTTAGCTTCAATGAGTTGCTGCTGGTTTTCATTGAGCGCGGTCATAAGCTCATTGTAATTACGAACCAACTGACCAATCTCGTCGTAAGTGTCGTGCTTGAAGGTCAGTGCTTCTTTGGTTTCTTTGGCTTCTCCTATGTGTGAGATGAGCTTACTGATGGGGGAGAAAATTGAAATTTTGGCGATGATGTATAAACAGGCTCCGGTTAGTAATAAGCCAGCGATCAGGAAAAGCAACGATGGAATAAGGATGTTGTTGATGGAATTGATCAAGCCTTCTTCATTCAGGAATAGAACCAGGGTCACGGGTCGAAGAGATTTCTTATCTGCTGATATGGCGTTGATCTTATAGATCATCATGGTGTTATGTTTTTGATGTGATCTTGAATCTAACTCGGTAAAGCGGTTGGTTTGAGTTTCCAGCCCTTCCAATAGGAGCGCTTGTAGTTTCTTTGCTTGGAGTGCTTTTAAGGGTTTGCGGTTGTATTTGCTTTTGTTCGAAATAATGATGGTTTGAGTTTCATTATCAAGCAGAAAGACTTTATCCACATCGTCATAGGAACCTATGGACGCAATGGCTCGTGCCAGATTTCTGTGTGAGGTGTTCACTTCGATGGTCAAGGTGAGTTGTTCTGCAATTTCATAGGCTCGCTCTTTGCTGAACTCATACACCAACGCGCTGAAGTTATGCTGAAAAACCAGATAAAAAGCGCCCGTGGTGACACCGAATATCAGCACCAAAGGGAGTATAAATTTAGACGATATGGAGTGTATAAACTCAAAAGGCTTGGGCATGGAGCGACCTTAGAGATTAGCGTCTATTTGAATTGGGCAAATTTGATCATGGGCGTTGTTTTCTTACAGTCAAAGTTGATGGTTTTAGCGTGCTCCAGCGTCGTACATACTTTCACAACATTCTTTGCTGTTTGATCTGCTTGAATGGCCTTAATACTTTCTCTGGAATCAAGTAGTTGAAGACCTGTAAGGGCGTCGGCAAAATCTTCTTTTGAAATGCCTTCACGCGTAGCCATGATGCCATAAGCTTCGTCTTGATTGGCTTGGCTGTAAGTGAGTGCTTTATCCCACACTTTATGGAAGCGTGCTAGCCAGTCATCAGGTAGTGTCGTAAGGACATCGGTACGAATGCTGATTACATCAATGATGTCCTCAGGTATTTGAGAGGTATCAAAGACCTGATGAAACTGATCATGCTTGAGAATGTTGGTGGAATAGGGTGGGTAGGATACGACGGCATCTACAGCACCATTAAGTAGGCTTGTTTCTGCTTCTAATTGCTCCACATTAATAATATCAACATCGGATAACGACATGCCTTGTTTGTCGAGTGCCTGGGCGAGGATATACATACCGAGTGACCCAATTTCAGCGCCAATGCGTCTACCTTTGAGCTCACTGAAAGACGCCACTTGTTTGGAGGAAACAATGACATCTCCGCCATTGGAGTAATCAGGAATAAGGATGATCGTTGATGACTTTTGAGTAAGCCCGGTGGCCTGTACTGTTTCAATCATGGTACTGGCCATACCATCGGCTCGACCTTGCACAAAGACTCTTTGCACATCGGCAAGGGAAGGGAGCTCGATTAACTCAATATCAAGCTTTTGTTCTTTGAAGAAGCCTTTCTCTTGAGCGAGATAAACAAACTCATAGCCGGGCCACGGGTTAATGGCGATTTTAACTTTGGGTGCTTCGGGTTCAGAGCAAGCAGATAAAACTAAGAAAAAACATAACTGAATGAACAGTAAGGCATATTTTTCTACTGATCGCATAATCAGTTCCCTGTTAAAACACGTTAAAAGATCTTTTAGTGTAGACGGAGATTAGCGACAGGGCAGTGAAAGTTGTCGATCAATTCAGTGTTAAGCGCGCCAGTTCGTTCTGGTTTTTCAAGGCGTCATTAGCAGTCGGGAAAAGCTGAATGACATTCGGCGTCACTAAAATAGCTCGTCCATCCATCAGGCCAACAAATCCAGACTGATAGTTCTTCACAATTTTACCTTCAATCATCTTGAGCTGATCTTCAGGCTCAAGCTGAACGGTCGTGATCAGGCCATTTCCTAGCGGGTCGTTAACGCTATTGCGATCTTTAAACATCGCCAAGGTCTGTTCAGAAAGAACCAGCGTAAGATCATTATGAAAGGTCAGTATTTCAGCATAATCGCCATTCTGTAAACTAATTTCAGTGTGAGACTGAATGATGTTGGAACTGTGTTGATGGATCATAGTAATATCCGCCTATTGTTTACTGGCTTAGCCGAAGAATTAAGGAATGGTTGTCTTGGTATCCCAAACGAATTCAAAGGGCGTTTTGAATATTGGTATCGCAGGTGGCGGTTTGTTAGGCCGACTTTCTGCCTGGCGATTAGCCTTGGTGGGTCATCATATCACACTGTTTGATGCCGGGTCGTTTGAACAACCAGCAGGCGCGTGCTGGACAGCGGCCGGAATGATTTCCCCTTTGAGTGAATTGGTGCATAGCCCTCGTGCAGTATATGACATGGGCCTGGAGTCCTTGGCGATCTGGCCAAGGTGGTTGAAAGAACTGGAAGCCAGCCAAAATAAGACCATGCATTTCCGTCATGCTGGTAGTTTGGTTGTGGCTCACCCTCAAGATCAGTCTGAACTGGATCAGTTCTACATCGACCTTAAACACAAGCTGGCTAATGAAGAAGCAGAAGGGCGTCCGGGCCTGAAAGAATTAGTGGATCCGCTTAACCATGTGGGCATCCGTACTCTGGAACCAGCCCTATCTCATTTTGATCATGCCTTGTTCCTGAAGCCGGAAGGCGATCTCAATAATCGTCGAATACTGCACGGGCTGTTAAATGATCTTAAGCGCCTCGACGTAACCCTCGTTGCTGATACCAAGGTAAGCGTTGAGCCTAAGAGAATCATTGATGACGAAGATCAGGTGCATACTTTCGACTTGGTGCTTGATACGCGAGGGTTGGGCGCAAAAGTCCAGTTAGACGGATTACGCGGTGTTCGTGGCGAAGTGCTCAATGTAGAATCCCATGAGGTTAAGCTGAATCGACCGATACGTTTGATGCACCCAAGATACAAGCTTTATGTGGCTCCGAAGCCAAACAATCATTTTGTCATCGGCGCGACTGAAATAGAAAGCAGTGATATGTCGCCAATGAGTGTACAATCGAGCCTTGAGCTGAGTAGTGCTTTGTACACCATTAATCCGGCATTTGCTGAAGCTCGTATTGTTGAGCAGTCGGTTAACTGTCGACCTGCTATGATGGATAATCTTCCGGTGGTTAATGCTGAAGACGGTTTAATTCAGGCGAATGGATTGTATCGTCATGGTTATCTGTTAAGTCCGGTGGTGGTGAACCAGGTTCTGGAAAAGATTGATCCTGCCCTAGTTACATCAGTAAATTAATGACATCGGCAAGTGAATGTTAATTGAAGGTAAGTGAATGGAAGTTCAGGTAAACGGAGAAACGAAGCAGGTAGCTTCGGCGGTCTTGCAAGAGCTATTGCAAGAACTGGCCTTTGAAGGTGATTTTGCAGTGGCGATCAACAGTGAGTTTGTTCCTCGTTCTCTATACGCTGAACAGACTATCAAGGAAGGTGATCAGATTGATGTGCTGTCACCTATTGCCGGAGGCTAGCTGTGTCTAACCAAAATACTATGTCTGATCAAAATAATGTGCCGGATCAACTCTCTCTGTATGGCAAATCCTTCGACAGTCGATTATTGATTGGCTCTGCCCTCTATCCTTCACCGGCGGTTATGAATGAAGCGGTTCAAGCCTCTGGTGCCGGTATTATCACTTTGTCTTTGCGTCGTCAGATGTCCAGTAATGCCTCGACCGTTGATCAGCGTGAAGCCAATGAAATCTGGCAGTATATCCAACAGATGGGGCTTCAGTTATTGCCGAATACTGCCGGTTGTAAAACCGCTAAAGAAGCCATCACTCTGGCTGAAATGTCGCGTGAAATTTTCAAAACCGATTGGTTAAAGTTGGAAGTCATTGGAGATGATTACAACCTTCAGCCTGATCCTTATGGTTTGATTGAAGCAGCCGCTGAGTTGGTTAAACGCGGTTTTAAGGTGTTGCCATACTGCACCGATGATCTGGTGGTGTGTCAGAAATTACTGGATGCGGGTTGCCAAGTGCTAATGCCTTGGGGAGCGCCAATTGGTACCGGCCAAGGGCTATTAAACAAATATAACCTGAGCAGTATTCGTGAGCGTATCACCAGCGTACCGTTAATCATTGATGCCGGTATTGGTGCACCATCGCAGGCGGCAGAAGCGATGGAAATGGGCTTCGATGCCGTACTGTTAAATACGGCGGTTGCCAGAGCGGCTGATCCGGTAATGATGGCTAAGGCGTTTAAGGCAGCCGTGGAATCGGGGCGCATGGCTTATAATGCCGGCTTGATGTTGAAGCGCCAGACAGCCAGCCCAAGTACACCCACCGTTGGTATGCCGTTCTGGCATCAGAGCTAACTCAGTGATGCGCTGAGTTAGGCGATCTCTTTTAATACTCGAATCTCTATATTGTTCCTGGCGGCAGATGGGCTCGCGCCTACCAGTTTTTTGTAGACTCTGGAAAACTGGGCGTAATCCGAGAAGCCTGCATGCAGGGCTGCTTCGGTCAGAGAATATCCTTCGTTAAGCTTATGAGCTGCGATGAATACGCGTTGCCATAATCGGAATTGGCGGATTGGGGTCCCGGTCACCTTTTTAAACAGCTGGGTAAGTCTTGGTACAGACAGATTCACCGCTCGAGCAAGATGCTCAACGGAGGTATTTTCTGCGTAGTTGTCTTTAATAAGCTTGATCACCTTTTCTACTCGGGCGTCCGCTTCATAAGGCAATGCTTTACTCGGTTGGAAGTGATCCCATTCCTTGAAGATTTCTGTGATGTGCTCATTGGGGGTTTTGGTGCAATAGACCGCTTTGGCATACAAAATATATTTTTCTGTATGTTGGCTGTCTAAATACACCGATTGGCTGTTGGCCATTTCAATGGTTTTTGTCATGTAGGGTTTTAGCTTGGAAAGGTCTTTTCCCAGAGTATCCAGAAAAACAATCGCCAGTGTCGCGTCATGTGTGTTGAGGGAAACTTCTGTTCCGGCAGGGGTGAGCAGGCATCGAGTGAAATAGGTTCGGCCACTGTTCTCGTCAATTAATTCAAGCTCTTTATCAATAGACAAGGTTAGGGTGGACGCAGCGCTTACTCGCTTCATCTCCCGCTCTAATTTACCGATATAGACTGATCGTTCAGGCGATGAATAGATCACTGCCTTTTGTGCGTAACATTTCATGACTGATTATTTATTATTTTTGTTCTTTTGGATTATGTTTTGATAGTTTTATCAATATATTGGTAAGAATGTCTGATCCTAGAAGGAGAGTCACTTAATCACATGAATTATTTGATGATTGGTTGATTAGCGAACAGTTTTTGGTCGGTTTTTGAGATCTGTGTCACGATTTTAGAGGGAGAGGAAGGGATAAAAAAGCGGCATCCAAATGGATGCCGTAGGTTCAACCTGAACAATACCAGTGCTGCCTAGTGCTGTTAACTAGCTGGCATTTAGAGGTGATTTCAATGAAGTGGATGGATAATCCATTGAAATCACTATCTATCCTATCTGTCTAGCGGCTGCCTTCGCTTGAATAATCTGATGATTGAGTGTGAGCTGCTTCACACTTTTTGATTTCTTCAGTTCAGTGCTTGTTTCTGTTGTTGAGAGAAGCCTTCTAAAAAGGATCTTAGCTTCGCTTGGGTTCCATAGCTGGTGGCATTATCAAAGATAAAAAGCGTTGGGATATCAATGTAGCGGTCCAGAAATTCATCCAGGAACAAGTCATGGTTGTCTTCAGATAAGCAAATGATCCAAGCTGGAATTCGATCAAAGACTTCACTTTGGGCGGATTTCATAGCCTGTGGAAACTTGAAATATTGCATTGCAATATGAGCGGAAGCCAGCTGGTTACTAATGGAACCGGCAGAATCTTCAGAGTCTGAAAGGACACCAATGCTGGGCTGGAATTTGACCAGTGTCGGGACATGAAGGTAATTTGGATTGGCGGCAAACTCTTCTTCCAGAGTGGGTAGCTCGTCTTCTCCTATTTCTTGACTCTTTTCAATGTGTACATCGTCTTTCAGGGATTCTTTTGAGTCTTCCTCGTGCAGAAACACGACTTGGGAATCACTGGTGATCTGGGCTCTAAGGACAGAGAAAACATCCTCACAAGGTGGTGTTGCAGTATTAGCCCCGAAGCTCTTGTTAAAGTAATTGACCTCTTGATGTTGGAACATCTTGTGAGGTTTGCCAGCTTTGTTTCTGCTGAATAATTGTCTGATGGAAAAAGGCATATCGCTTCTCGCTATTTTATTATTTTTGTTATTTCGGTCTTAGGATGACGGCATTCAATGGAAAAAAGAACAACAGAACATGAACTTTCTGATGATGCTTTTGATCTTGATAACTGGGTCACTTTCAGGCGTTGAAAGAGTGCAAGGTAAAGTGTGTGCTTGTTCACAAAGGTTGGTTTTTCAAGAATCTAGCCTGGTATGAAAACTTGTCGGGCATCTACAAAAGGATGGCGTAAAAGCAGTGTGGTTCTTAGGGGATATTGCGTTGTTATTGCATGCGGGAAAAACGTGTAGATGGAACTCTTTGAATAATGTGGCGTATTGCGTGTCGTGACAGACATTGGTGGGTCTTAGTCAGTTGCCTGATACAGGCATTTCTCTTAACTGGATGCGATGCCTTGCAAGCGCAGACCACACTGGAAACAGAATCTTCCGAATCTATTTCTTCATCAACGCGCGATGTGTTGCCTGAATACCTGGTGCTTAAGCAGGCCTCTGGATTCATTAAATTCTCTCATAGAAATTTTGTCGCGGATGTTGTTCAGCTAAGAGATCAGACTCAGCGTTTTTGCATATCGCCGGATAAGGTTTCATTGATTCAAACCCGAATGCGCTGGGTTAGAGCCATGAACGCCTGGTCGGCCATCAAAACCATCAACTTTGGGCCGATCGATGAGTTGGGCTTGTCTCAGAACTTCCAGTTCTGGCCCGACCCGACCAATAAGGTAGAACAAGGGGTTCGTTCAAGGGTTTCTGGTCACAATACCGAGCTTGATGCGGCGCTTCTGGCTAAGGATGAAAGGGCGAGTCATGGGCTCTCAGCGATAGAGTACCTTTTATTTGACCCGGCCGTAGGAAAGCTTGAACGCTATCAGAATGACGCTCATTTGTGTGGTTTGCTTGAAAATACAGTGCATAACTTGTTGGTGTCGTCTGATCGTTTGAATCGTGCCTGGCAAGGTGAGTACGTCAAACGTTGGCTATTCCTGGAACAGGACATGATTCAACAAGGAAAGATGAAATACCATGTTGAACAAATGTTTGCTGGTGTTGTTATGACATTAGCGGATATCAGTCAGCAACAGTTGGCGGCACCTTTAGGGATGAAAACAAAGGCCCCCTTAGATCCTCACTTTATCAGAACGGGTGTAAGAACGTTGGAACCGTTACGTTTGGAGTCCTGGCGTAGCAAAACTTCGTTGAACCACATCGCCTCAAGCCTGCAGTTCGCCAGGAAACTCTATGAGATGAAGCATGGCTTAGGCTGGTATTTAAGGACTTTGAAACTGAATGATGAGTCGCTTCAATCATCACAATCTGAGCGATTGGCGTTGGATCAGGTGATTCGGGATCAGTTCAAACGTATTGAAGCTCGCATTTCTTCTATCCATAGCAGTGCGTTTGATTTGCTTAATCAGAACGATACCCAACAGCTCGATTCGTTGTATTTCGAGATTGTTCAACTCTATGGCCGGCTAGGCGTTGAATACGCTCAATTAGCGGGGTTTAATCTTGCGCCAAAGCCTGAGTTGTCAGTTAGGATAGACTAGGTCTTCACTTCGTTACTCTCTTCTCTTTACAGTGCTTTCTATTACGTGGAATCAGGGTATTGATTCCACCGGTTCTTTTTCTGGAATTTCTTTCTGCTTCCATTGTCTTAGGCTTCTAAGCTAAGAATAGTAAATTTGTACCAGTTAAATTAAAATGATTCTCATTTAGTCTACTTCGTTTGTCTTATATGGCCGATTATTTAATGCAATCAAATCGTTTCTCCCGATGGCTTGTCATAGGTTCGTTGTTAACGCTACAAGCATGCTCGACCCTATCTGAAACGATTTCAGATCAAGATACGCCTGATCGTTTATCTGCTTTAACTGTACCTGAACGCTGGCAATCGAAGGCTGACGAGAACAGCCAGCAACTTCAAATGCAGTGGCATCAGGTCATTCAATCTGAGCAGCTGGATACTTTAATTGAAGAAGCCTTAACGCATAATCAGGATCTACAGGCATCCGCTTCTCGGGTGTTGGCGGCACGCTCTCAGGCTGAAATCGCGTCAGGTGAGTTGCTGCCAGACATTGATGCCTCTTTGGAAGGCGGGCGACAACGCAATGCCATCGGGGATACATCAAACAGTGTTTCGGCCAGTTTGAATCTTCAATGGGAATTGGACGTTTGGGGGCGCTTATCTAATGCTGAACAAGCGGCTCTGCTTTCATATCAGGAACAACAGCAATTGTTCTATGATGCTCGGCGGTCTTTAGCCGGTCAGGTTGCCATAGCCTGGATTGATGCCATTGAGGCCAAACGTCAATATCAGCTTTCCAGTGCTCAGGAAAACAGTTTGAAAGAAAGTCTGGATGTGATTGAAGATGGCTTTCAGCGCGGAATTCGCCCGGCGCTGGATGTCTATTCCGCCAGAGCAGAATGGCTCAATGGCCAGACTGACACACAAGAACGCCAGTTGAATCTGAATACAGCGTTACGGGAGCTATCGGTGTTAATCGGTCGTTATCCTTCTCTGGAAAATGATGTTCCTGAACACTTGCCTCTGAGTCTGACGTCATTACCCGCCGGTTTGTCTTCTGAGCTACTTGAACGGCGCTCCGATGTTCAGGCCGCCTATGCTGCGGTGTTAAGTCAGCAATCGAATGTTTTATCTGCTGGCGCAAATCGTTTGCCTCGCTTTACCTTGACTGCCCGTGTGGGAGCGACCAGCGACAGTTTGTCCGACGTGGTCAGAGGCGATGAGCTGGTGTGGAATGCCCTTGGTGGATTAACCGCGCCGGTTTTTGATGCAGGACGTCTGGAGGCTGAAGAGCAACGTCAGCAATACCTTTTGGAAGCGGCTATTGCTGACTATCGCCAAACGGCACTGACGGCGTTTTCGGAGGTGGAGCAAACATTGGATGCGGATTACTGGATAGCCCGCCAATTGGTGTCTGCAAACGCTTCTGTGGATGTTTCGCAACAAGCCGAACAGCAAGCTTTTGAAAATTATTTGGCAGGGTTGGAGAACCTAAATACCTGGTTGCAGGCTCAGCGCACGGCCTTTAGTCGTTCCAGTCAGTTAATGGCGCTGGAAGCCGGATATTTCCAGAATCGGATTCAATTACATCAGGCTTTAGGGGGTGAGTTTTCGGTTTTCATTGAAATGCCGGAAGACGCCTCCTCCGCCAATTTATCTTCGTCAAAACCTTCATCAATCAAGCAGGAACCTTAATGTCTGATTTATCTCATAACCAGCGCTCACCACTGAGATATCTTCTGCCTGTGCTGGTGATTTTGTTGACGATCTTGATGATCTACGGCTTGTCGGCTTTTAAACCTGAAGCGAAGAAGCGTCCACCACGTCCCGAGATTGCCTTACAGGTCGAGACAGTGACTGCCCGCTTCTCTGACTTCCAGATTAAGATGCCGAGCCGAGGTCTGGTTCAGGCGCAGACGGAATCCACACTCGCAGCTGAAGTGTCAGGGACGGTTGTTGCGATTTCAGAAAATCTTCGAGAAGGCGGACGATTTAAGCAAGGTGAATGGTTGCTAACCATTGATCCTCGTGATTATGAAGTAGAAGTGAAACTGGCCAAAGCACGGGTACGTCAGGCTCAGTTAGCGTTGGATGAAGAGCAGGCTCGTGCTGATCAAGCGTTACGAGATTGGCAACGATTGTCTTCCACAATAAAGAATAAGGCCGTTTCGGAACCGCCTGATCTTGTATTAAGGAAGCCCCAGCTAGCCGCTGCAGAAGCGGAGCTGGATTCCACATTGGCCCAGTTGGAGAAAACCAAGCTCGATCTTGATCGTACCCGGATACTCGCGCCATTTGATGGATTGGTGCTGTCTCAACAAGTGGATCTTGGCCACTATGTGACGCCCGGTAATGCGTTAGCAGACATCAGTGGTCGCGTATTGGAAATTGCGTTACCTGTGTCGGCCAGCTGGCGACCTTTAATGAATTGGCAAGCCATTGATCGGGGTGCATCCTCACAAGAGCAGGCAGATACCTCTAAAACGGTGATCGAACCCAATGTGATTCTGGAAGTGGGTGAAGGTGCTCAGCGTCAGAGCTGGCCAGCACGCATTGTTCGCAATGGTGGTCAGGTGCTAGAGCAGAGTCGTCAGATGTTACTTATCGCAGAGATTCTCGAAGAAGAAAGTCTTGATAGTGCAGATAACCCATGGCCTCTGCTGCCTGGTGATTATGCATCCGCTCAGATATTGGCGAAAGAGTTAACGGACGTTGTAGTTTTGCCTCGAACCGCGTTAGTGGAGGGGGCGTATCTTTGGCAAATCGTTGATGGTCGTTTGAAGAAGCAAACGGCTAATGTGATTTGGCGAGATCAGGAAAGCATTGTGCTGGCAGTGAATCAGCAGATTCAGTCTGGCGATGAATTTGTCTCGACGCCGATGAGTTATGCCGTGAGTGGGACTCGGGTCAATATTATCAAGCGCGATGGTAAGCCTGTTTCGGATGTGAAAGGTGCACAGAAATGATCGCCTGGTTTGCCAGAAATCATGTAGCAGCGAATCTGCTGTTGGCTTCGATCGTTATCGCCGGCCTCTACACCATGTTGCGGGTATTACCGGTAGAGGTGTTTCCTAGCTTTGAGCTGGAAACCGTCAATGTGACGGTGGCCTATCGTGCTGCTACTCCGGAAGACATGGAAACCGGGGTCGTTAACAAGATTGAAGAAGCGATTTCTGATCTTCCGGACATAGAAAAGCTAACTTCCCGTTCTTCTGAGGGCTCTGCGACGGTCACCGCAGAAGTACGTTCCGGAGCAGATCCCCAGCGCTTATTGAATGACATCAAATCGAGAGTGGATGCCCTTTCAACCTTGCCGGTTGATGCCGAGCGTCCAGTGGTGGAACGGCCTTTAATCAAGCGTGAAGTGCTCAGTGTGGTCGTGGCGGGTGATCTCGATGAGAAAGAACTCAATGAGCTGGCGCGTCAGGTACGCGATGAGCTGGTTCGGCTGCCTAATCTTACTCAGGCTGATCTGGAGGGGGTGCGTCCCTATGAGATTGCCATTGAAGTGTCGGAGCATAAACTCCGCCAATACGGGCTGACCATTGATGATGTAGCCAACGCCATTCAGGGCCAGTCTATCGATTTATCCGCAGGTCGAATTCGCAGCCCGTCTGGAGAAATCTTGCTAAGAGCCAATGCTCAGGCGTATTACTACGGTCAGTTTGCCTCTATTGTGATTAAGCGCTTTGACGATGGCTCTGAATTGAAACTGGATGAGCTGGCAAACATTGAAGATGGCTTTGAAGAGGATCCGATCTTTACTCGCTTTAATGGTCAGCGAGCGGCGGTGGTGAATGTGTATCGAGTGGGGGTGGAAAGTGCCATCCAGATTTCCGATGCCGTACATCAATACCTTGAAGATAATCGTTTTCGTTATCCGCCGAATGTGGAATTGGGTATTTGGGATGACGATGCAACGATCATTAAAGCTCGATTGAACACCTTGTTAACCAATGCGGCGCAAGGGGCGCTTTTGGTCAGCATTTTATTGGGACTCTTTTTACGACCCGTGATTGCATTTTGGGTTGTGCTGGGTATTCCTGTGACCTTCATGGGTGCTCTGGCTGTGATGCCTGCGTTTGGCGTGACCATCAATATTCTGAGCCTGTTCGGTTTTATTCTGGTACTGGGGTTGGTGGTTGATGATGCGATCGTGACCGGTGAGAATATTTACAGCCATTACAGTCGAGACCCGAACGGATTGGCGGCCGCTATTAACGGCACGAAAGAAGTTTCGACACCGGTGATCTTCGGTATTCTGACAACCGTGGTGGCTTTTCTGCCCTTTGTCTTTATCGAAGGGCGCTTGAGTATTCTGTTTGAACAAGTGGCCTTTGTTGTGATCCCGGTGCTGCTGTTCTCTTTAGTCGAAAGTAAATTAATTCTGCCTGCGCATTTGAAGCACATCAAACAGCTGAAAGATTATGGCAATAAGCCACCGTTATTGATTCGTATGCAAGGTGCTTGCTCGAACAGTCTGATCTGGTTTGTGTCTCATGTGTATCGCCCAGTGGTTAATGCGTGTCTCAATCGTCGTTATCTCACCTGGTTTACCTTTGTCTGTATCTTCTTTGTGTCGGTCAGTTTGTTGACTCAGGGTTGGACGCGTTTTGTATTTTTTCCGCGAATTCAGAGTGAAACAGCGCGCGCGACCTTGTATATGAAAGAAGGTACGCCGCTGTTTGAAACACAGGCGGTCATTAGTCGACTGGAAGATCAGGCTGTGCGACTTCAGGAAAAGTACATTGATCCGGTCTCTGGCGAGAGCATTATCGAAAACATTTTAGCGACGGAAGGAACTTCTCGTGGAGGCGGCTCAGGCCAGTCTCATATTGGCTCGGTGCGTTTTGAAATTACCCCGCCGGAGCATCGAAGCTTGTCCGTTGATAGTTCGACGCTGGTACGGGAATGGCGACAGAGCATTGGACCTATCGTTGGTGTTGATCAGCTGACGTTCCGCGCGGAGATTGGTCGACCTGGCGATCCTATCGATGTTCAATTGGTGAGTCAGGACTTAACATCACTGGAAGCCGTTGCTGAAAAGATTAAGCAAAAGCTGGCTACCTATGATGGTGTGTTTGATATCAGCGATAACTTATCGGACGGTAAGCAGGAACTTAAGATTGAACTCTTGCCCGAAGCTGAGCTATTAGGTTTTGATCTTCGGCAGGTGACCCGTCAGGTACGTGAAGCGTTTTATGGAAATGAAGCGCAACGTATTCAGCGAGGCAGAGATGATATTCGTGTGATGGTGCGTTATCCCTTGAACGAACGCGGGAATCTGGCCGATCTCGATGAACTGTTGGTCAGAACGCCTGAAGGTGAGCAAGCGCGTTTTGGTGATATTGCCACGGCACAGTGGGGACGTTCGCCGTCGACCATCTATCATGTGGCGCAGGAAAGAGCGGTGAATGTCATTGCCGATATTGATAAAACGTCGGTGAACATGACGTTGCTCAGTGAAGACTTGTCTGAATACCTTGATGAGTTGTTGCTTCAATATCCGCGTGTACAGGCATCGTTGGAAGGTGAAGCAAAAGAGCAGCGAGATTCCTTCGTTACCATGATGTGGGGCGGCGCAATTGTGTTGTTTGGTATCTATACCTTATTAGCCATTCCGTTCGCTTCTTATAGCCAGCCTTTTATTGTGATGTCTGTGATTCCCTTTGCGTTCATTGGTGCCATTTCCGGTCACTGGCTAATGGGTATCGATCTCTCGATGATGAGTCTTATGGGATTGATGGCTCTGGTGGGCATTGTGGTTAATGACAGTCTGGTGTTGGTGGATTTTGTGAACCGAAAAGTGAAAGAGGGAATGCCGATTGAGCAAGCTGTTCGGGAGTCCGGTGCGGCTCGTTTCCGTCCGGTGATTTTGACCTCTTTGACGACCTTTTTGGGATTGTTGCCTCTGTTATTCGAAACCAGTACACAGGCGCAATTCCTGATTCCAATGGCGATTTCATTAGGCTTTGGCGTGTTGTTCGCAACCTTTATTACGTTGATTTTGATTCCATGTCATTACTTGATTCTGGAAGATATAAAAGGTCTGAGGGATCGCCACTAGAGTGTGTCAGGAAGTCATTCAATGCTTTTGGTTGCCTGCTTTGATGCAGCCTCTGCTAGTTGAGTCGCTTGTCGGATTGATCCGTAGACCCCTTTGCTGATGGCGTTATGAATGCGGTCTACCGTTTGAGCCACCGGGCGCACCACCGGAATACGATTAAGCACAGAGAAGGGCTCTTTAGCTATTTCCAGATGGGTTTTCTCAACGGTATTGAGGGTTTGATCAATGCCCGTTTTTACCAGATCAATACTGTCTCTAATGATTTCTGAGGTTGAAGGCGCGGTGTCTGGATGACCATGATCAAGAAAGTTTAATGTCTCTTTCTCCACGGTCAGTCGAATGGTCTCAGGTGACGGTTGCAGTTCAGAAAACCAAGTGTGTAGTTGTTGGTAAACTTCTTCCGAATAGGCAAGGGGTAAGTGCGCAATGTGTTCAAAATGTTGGTACTTACTGTTGATTGGTGCATCTTTAGGTTGAGCGCTGGATCTTCTAACCAGGCTATCGCCTGCTACCTTGGTAAGCCAGGATGGGCTATCACCTTGCTCTTTGGATAAGCCGCCGCTAATGAAGTGGTGGGTGGCTTGCGGATGATATTCCACCGATGTTTGTTTCAGACCGTGTTTTAGATTCTGTATGCCTTCACTTCGTATGTTTGCCCAATCCGCCCATTGATGAATATAAGATTTCGGAATGCGGCTGATTGTCTGTGTAACAAGGCTGCCCATTTTTTCCAGCGGTGAGCCTGCATGGGGTGTTCCAATATAAAAACCATTATTGAACTTCGAGACCCATTGATGCGTTTGCTCAGTTGCATGGGCTTGTGCAATTCGGCTAATCAATCCCCCCATGCTGAAACCTACGAGACTAATCTGGCTAATCTCTATTGGGTAGTGCTCAATCAACGATTCCATAAGTTCCGCGAAGGCGATGCCGTTTTGCTCGAGGCTTAATCCCGTGTTGTATCGAAGATAGAACGGGGTGTAATGAAAGTGGCTTTGCAGGCGGCGTCCGTAGTCGTCATTGCTTTCTGATAGACGCCAGATATTTTCAGCATTGGTCAAACCGTGCAAGAAGATCACAAGGTGATTGCTGATATCCAACTGCTCTGGCTGTGAAAAATCAGAGTTCGTATGCAGTGACATGGGCACACTGAGTGAGCTGTCCTGCTGACTCAGATAGTCGCCAATGACGCCATTGAGAATCGAACGGCCAGAAAGGAAATGTTCTTTTGTAAGCTGGAATGTCGGCTTGGTCATGGAATGACTACCTGTTTAAGGATTGAGCAGGAAAGGTGATGGTCTCATGGCTCTTTGAAAGGTCTATTGTTCGATTCTGCCATTTCTGTGTTTCTACTGGTATTTGCTCTGTGGTGTTTGATTAATTTGTGAGCTACTATTAATATTAGATAATTCTAATTAAGAGTTGTCTAATATTGCCTGGTCTCATCCAGGACAGCTGAATGCAATGCTCATAGCTTAAAACAGACGGGCTTTCATTGGTTGATTGAGCGTTAGGCATGAATCAATAAGAGGGGAATAGAATCATGATGGATAAACAAAAAGCACAGGTAATCAAAGTGGCATTAGTCAGCAGTCTATTCGCTTCAGGTTTTTCTTCAGGTGTGGTGTTGGCGGATGGTCATGGAAGTCATGCTCCTCAGGTGACTCAGCTGGAAGTGTTGACCATGGAAGCCCGAGTTAAAACCAAAGCGTTTGGCATGTCGCTGAAGAGGGTGCTCAAGCAAGAGCTGAGTACAAATGGTTTAGAAAGTGCGGTTCAGGCTTGCAATCTAAAAGCGCCGGAAATTGCAGGTCAAAACAGTAAAGAGGGTTGGTCAGTAAGTCGAACTGCGCTCAAAGTCAGAAATTCAGAGAATGTACCGGATGTTTGGGAAGCAGAAGTGCTGGAGCGTTTTGAGACAAAATTAGCGGCAGGGGCTGATCCAAAAACGTTGGAGGAGGCCACTATTACAGAGGGTGCCTTTCGGTATATGAAGGCTATTCCTACTGGACAGGTTTGCTTGGCCTGTCATGGAAGCAACATTCAGCCTGAATTGAAGGACCACATTCAGACGTTGTATCCCCAGGATCAAGCCACCGGCTTCGAACTCGGTCAGCTTAGAGGTGCGTTTAGTTTGACGAAGTCGATGAAATAAATATTAGTTAAATAGATATTTATTGTCGATTTATTATGTTTTTAATCGGTAAGTTCGATAGCTAATATGAATCCTATCAAGTTAAGGCGCTCATTAAGTCACTCACGACGGGGCGTATAAATAACGATTGGGAGAGATAGTATGAGCTTACTTAATAAAACGAAATTACAGGCGTTGTTAGCTTCGAATGCAGGTATGGCGGCGCTGACCTTACGAATTCCGGTAGGGATTATTCTTCTGGCGCATGGTGCTCAAAAGTTATTTGGTGTGTTCGGTGGTTATGGCCTAGAAGGCACCGGGCAGTGGATGGCTTCTATTGGTCTCGAACCAGGTTATCTAATGGCATTGTTGGCGGGTTCAGCCGAATTCTTTGGTGGCCTAGCGTTGATATTAGGCTTGTTAGCGAGACCGGCTGCACTGTTAGCAGCGTTCACCATGTTAGTAGCCATAGTCACTGTGCACTTGGAGAATGGTTTGTTCTTGAGCAATAACGGGTATGAGTTTGGCTTGGCACTGTTGGCGGCGGCTGTCTCAATCGTGTTTGCTGGCGGTGGTAGCTTGTCCGTGGATAACGTGATTGCAAGACGCATGGCTCATTAACGGAAGCTATAGATTCTGGTGGGTAAAGGTATTTAATTACAGTTAATCAATGTTGAGGTGAGTTATGGGCTTGTTAGTAGATGGGAAATGGGTTGATCAGTGGTACGACACCAAATCTTCCAACGGTAAGTTTGTTCGTGAGGCAAGTAAATTCCATAGCTGGATTACGGCTGATGGTTCTGCGGGCGAAACAGGCGATGCGGGGTTTAAAGCTGAAAAAGGGCGTTACCATCTCTATGTATCATTGGCTTGTCCATGGGCTCACCGCACCTTAATCTTTCGTGCCATCAAAGGTCTGACTGATTACATTGATGTAACCGTCGTTAGCCCGGATATGTTGACTGAAGGATGGGAGTTTAAATCCTATCCTGAGGGTGAAAATAATGAGCCACTGTATGGTTTTAACTTTGCTCATCAGCTGTATTCAAAGGCCAAGTCGGATTATACCGGGCGAGTGACAGTGCCGATTCTTTGGGATAAGAAAACAGAGACCATTGTAAGTAATGAGTCGGCTGAAATTATTCGCATGTTTAATTCAGCATTTAACGACTTGACGAACGATACGCAGGACTATTACCCGGTTGCTCTTCGCTCAGAGATTGATGAAGTCAATGAGAAGGTATATCACGCTATTAATAATGGCGTGTATCGGGCAGGCTTCGCGACAACTCAAGAAGCTTATGAAGAAGCGTACCATGAGTTATTTGATAGCCTTGATTGGTTAGAGGCTCGTCTAAGTCAGCAACGTTATCTGGTAGGAGATCAGGTCACCGAGGCTGACTGGAGGGCCTTTACTACCTTGATTCGTTTTGATGCGGTGTACTACGGACACTTCAAGACCAACAAGAAACGCCTGGAAGAGTATCCGAACATTTCCAATTATATTCGAGAGCTTTATCAGGTTCCTGGTGTTAAAGAGACGGTAAATATGGGGCATATCAAGCGTCATTACTATTACAGTCACCGCACGATTAATCCTACCGGCGTAGTACCCGTTGGCCCGGATCTGGACTTCGAGCGACCACATGATCGCGCTAAGTTCTCTAAATCAGTGGCTTAATACGCCGATATAACAGCGCACGGGACAAAAGCCGTTTCATGATCAGAAACGGCTTTTTTATGCGTTGATAATTATGAATTCGATAAATGTTTAGAAATATTGATTTGGATCGTGTTGAGCAACAAAACTTAACTCAAACCGCTTACAGAATTCGATAAGCTCTCGACCTTATTTGCAAACCTACCGCCATGAAAAGAGTAATAAGAGGACGTTATGTTATCTATGTCTTTAGCCAAGAGAATCCAGTTGACCTTGATTCTAACGGCCGTCACTTTGTTGGTATTCACCGTAGTGTTTTTCTATCAGGACGAAAAATCGCTCAGTGAAGAATTGGTTGAGCAGAATCTGGAGAGCATGGCGCTTAATTATTTTGATTCCATTAATGCCATGATGTTGACTGGCACCATCGGCAATCGAAAGATTATGCAGGATAAATTGCTCAGTCATGATTCCATTGTTGAAGCTCGAATCATTCGTGGTGAGGGTATTACCAAGGTGTTTGGGACAGGTTTTTCTGATCAAAAAGCAAAGAATGAGGTTGAGAAGCAAGGGCTCAAAGGCGAGCGAGGTCTTGAAGTCTATTCGGAAGAAGGCAAGCGTTATATGTCTCTGGTTCTGCCGATTGAAGCAACCGATGATTACAGCGGAACGAACTGTTTGACCTGTCATCAGGTGAGTAATAGGGATGTACTCGGGGCAGTCAAACTGACTTACGACCTTTCAAATGTGGATAAATCGATTGTCAGTTCAGTGACCAAAGCCGCGTTGATTCAATTGGTATTGATTGCCATCGGCTTCTCCGTGTTGGCGATTACCTTTAATCGTTTGGTGTTGTTCCGCTTGAAACGTTTGCGCAAGACTATTCGCACGGTGGAGAAGAATCTAGATCTTAATCAGGAAATTGTCGTTCATCATGACGATGAATTAGGTGCGGTAAGCCGGGCACTGAACAGTATGATGAAAACCTTCAAAGAGAGTTATTTATTTGTAGCGGATTCAGCAAACCAATTGGTGACTGCAGCCAAAACAGTGGATGAAATTTCAGAGCTAACCAAAGACTCGATGATCAACAATAAGAAAGGCACCGATTCCGTAGCGGCTGCTATTGTTGAGCTGGATGCGTCAGCCACGGAAGTTCAGGACAATACCAAGGTGGCATCGGATAAGTCTGAGTCGGCCAACCTGAAAGCTTCGGAAAGCTTAAAGTTAGTAGAAGACGCCAAGTTTGGGATCAATCAGCTACGAGATCAGGTGATTGAGAATAAAGAAAAGATTACTGTGTTGAACGAACGGACCAATGATGTTGGTAGCGTTTTAGAAGTGATTAATGGCATTGCGGAACAAACCAACTTGTTGGCCTTGAATGCAGCGATTGAAGCGGCACGGGCTGGGGAGCAAGGCCGTGGCTTTGCGGTAGTCGCTGATGAAGTACGTTCCCTGGCAACCCGAACTCGGGAATCCATCGACACCATCCAGCAGACCATTGCTGTCTTGCAGTCGGATGCCAGCGATGCAGTGAATTCAATGACTTCAGTAAGTCAGCAGGCCAGTGAGAAGGCGGAAGATGTTAATGAGGTAGCGAATTTGCTGGTGGAGATTACCAATCAAATCGAAGAGTTGGATGCGTTGAACTGTCAGATTGCCAGTGCGGCGGAACAGCAGAATCTGGCGGCTGAGGAAATTAACCAGAGCACCGTTCGCATTAGTGAAGTCGCTGACGAATCCACTCAGGATGCCATTCGCGGTAAAGAAGTCAGTGAACAGATGCTAGGCCTTGCGAATGAACTGAGTAAGCAGGTAGCGAAGTTTAAGCTTTAGTTTTTTAGTCGCGTTGTTTGATGATAACTTTGGCGGATTATCCTTAACAATTGTTATTTCATCCTTCTCTAAAAGATATAGAATTCTGTTCGGTGTCCATTAAGTAGATAAGCATAGGCAGAGAGATAGATGATTACCGAACTAGAGCCCTGGTCATATCAAGTTCGTTCCGGTTTTAACTTACGTGGCTGGAGAACTGAATTTACCGGAAAACCCATCATTCATTTCCTTCACGGCAATGGCTTTTGTGGTTTGACGTATCTTCCGATGCTTAAACCTCTGCTCAATGATTTTGATTTGTTGATCACCGATTTACCGGGTCATGGCGACAGTGATACAGGTGGCCGATTTATGGGCTGGAACAAATGCGCAAGTCTGGCCCTGGAAGTGCTGCATCATTTCACGAGCCTGTTACCTCAGGCGGTACCTGTTTACGGGGTTGGTCACAGTTGGGGTGGTGTGCTGACTGCCTTAATGATGTCGAAAGATAAGCACTGTTTTGATCAGGCCATTCTAATGGATCCCGTGATCTTCCCACCAGGCATGTTACGTGTCATGGCGACCATTGATTTATTCGGTATGCTGCAACACACGCCTTTGGCAAGGCAGGCGAAAGTACGCACTGAATCCTGGCCTACAAAAGAAGCGGCCTTTGATTACTTCCATGAACGCGGCACTTTTAAAGGATGGAAGCGGGAATGCCTACAGGCCTATGTGGATTACGCGCTGCAAGATACCGCGGACGGAGTCAGTCTGAAATGCCCGCCTAAACGTGAAGCGGATATTTTTGGTTCCTATCCAAAGCGTTTGTGGCCATCCTTGAATCGTATCAAAACGCCTACTGAAATTTGGGCAGCCAAAAAAACCTTCCCGTTCATAGCGCGTTCTATTGAACGGCTTCAAAGTCAGCGTTTCTTCCATTCCGAAACGGTCGAAGGTGGTCATTGCTTTATGCAGGAGCGCCCTGAAGAGCTTGCTGAGCGTCTGAGAAAGCAATTGCTGGGTTAGGTCTTTAGCTAAAAGATTTCCTACGACACGTGCATAACTGAACTATCTTTAATGCATTGATGATTTCTGTAGGGGGATGTTCATGTTAGTTAAGGATTATATGACGCGAGAGGTCGCTTCTGTTCTGGCCAATTCAACCTTGGCTCAAGCACGTGAATTGATGGAGTCGAAGCACATTCGGCAGATTCCAGTGGTCGATGCTGAGGGGGTTGTGCAAGGGATTGTGTCCAAACGTGATATCTATGCGGCCAGTGTTTCCAATCTCACTGATAATTATGAGCGCAGTAAGGCGATTCTTGAAGGACGTTTAACGGTGTCTGAAGTGATGACAGGCGATGTCAAAACCATCGATCAAAATATGCCTTTGGCAAAGGCAGCGGTCCAATTGCAAGAGCTTCGTGTCGGAGCTTTACCTGTCACCGAGCAGGGTAAGTTGGTAGGTATTATTTCCAGTTCTGATTTTCTTGGTATTGCAGTGATGTTGTTGGAGAAGTAAGGCTTCTCCAACCGTGTGTATCTCTGGTTAACGGACTTCAAGCATCAGAACGTGATTGCTCCATCCCCTTGATCCGTATTTGTTCTCTGCTATCGAATAAAGAGGTTCTAAGTTCTTCAACCTGAATGTGTCGTTCTTCTTGAGTCACACCTTCTGTATTCATTATCTGGTCTTTTTGAACCAGATAGCTGTCGACGCGAGCTTTCCAGTCAGCTCGTTGTTGATCCAGGGCTTTAAAACGTTCGACTGCTTCCTCACCAAACATGTTTCTTCGCATGGTTTCAACGTCTTGTTCCGTCCCACCTGAAGCGAGAATTATGTCAGTGTTGTGCTTGATGGTATCGGCCAGTTGGGCGGTTTCCAGTTCTTGCCTGACTTCTTCAGGTAAGGTTTGTTGAAGTTGCTGAATCTGAGAGGCTTTTTCTTCCTGCGTGAGATTTGTATCTGCATTAATGATCAGTCGTGAGTAGGTGTACTCGTCATAAGTTGCTTCACCACCGTAAAAGGCATCGTTTACTTCTGGATCAAGGTATTCAGCCCGAAGTTGATTGCGTCGGTCTAATTGCAGTCTTAGCAGCTCAAGGTAGGTCTGGGCTTTGTGTGCCTTGGAAGATGAGGTCAGTTGGTCCGATCGATCCGTAAAGTGTTCTGCCATTTCTTGTTCAAACTCGATGAAGGATTTCTTCAATGAGACGTATTGTTGCCAAATTGCATTTGCTTTGCTCAATGCTGGTTCTTGTAACTGATGGGCAAGGTATTCTTTTACCCGCAAATCAATAAGATCGAAGTTTTCTTCAGTAATGGTCGATAGGAAATAATCGAAAATAAGACGTATGTTGTCGCTGATGATTAACTGGCCGTATTCGTCTATTTGAAGCGTTACATTCAACTCTGTACCTACCAATGAGGAGGGCAGGTTGCCATAGTTAGACGTATAACCAAGTGCGGCTTCAGAGCTCACATGAGCAGTCTTGATTGGATCAGATACGTTGATCCGGTCGGACTTTAGTTGTGTTGCTGTACCTGAAGTAGCAGGTGTAGATGGCTCCGGGGAGTATGAATTCAATAAGGTGTGCAGGGTGCCCAAACCGTAAAGTGCGATAATGGATAGGCCCGCAATGACGTTAATTTTAGCTATAGTTGCCATGGTAGTTCCTGAATGATGGTTCAGAGAAACCGGGTGGTTACCCGGTTTCCATGCTGAGCTATTACAAGCCTGCAGACTTGAGTCGCGAAGCCTGGTTTTTGTAGAGCGTTAGCGGGTCTACTTCAAACAGGTGATGTTTACCGAAGATATGGTTAATCGCATCCACGTGGTTGATGTTGTAGGTTGTACCAATAACCTGGCCCCAGTGCTGATCGCAACGCTCGACCAATCCGTCATTTTTTCCGTTAATAACACTGCCCGTGAATTTCAGGAACGGATCAGAAATGTCGGTAATGTTGGTGCCTTTAGCATCGCCACCCCATGAATAGTAACGTACACCATTTACTTTGCTGGCTCCGCTACCGCAACGTGAAGATGGCTTACCGTCCGGGAAGAGTGCGTTAAATTCAGCGGTGCGCGTTGTCGTCATGAAGGTTGCTGCATCCATTGCATCCTGTGTGTATTCAGGATTGCCTGATAGCGAGTCAATGATGTCGCCCATCAGGTTTAATGCATCTTCAACAAAGGCTGCCGTGCCACTTTCAACGGGAATAATACCAAAAGCAACGTCGGCTACGTCTGAGCCAAAGTTTACGGCATTGACTGTGGCTACAGAGGCAACCAGATCAGGACGAACTCCCGCCGCATAACGAATTGTTGGACCGCCTAGGCTGTGGCCGATCAGGTTGAACTTTTGAGCACCCGTTGCAGCTTTTAAGTCATCAAGGTAATCAACCAATTGCTCGCCACGATCATACGCAGAGTCCCACGCCGTTACATTAGGTGAGTATACCGTTGCACCTTTGTCGGTTAAGGCATTGCGAACGCCATAGAAGTAATCCACTCCGAAGATGGAATTGAATCCAGCTACACCGTGCACGAGCACAATCGGGTACTTGGTTTTGTAAGCGCTACAATTGCTGAAGCATAGCGCATTAGCCGTAAGGCTATAGATGGAGGCAGTAGCAATAACTGCCACCGCTAGAAAGCGGTTCAGAAGGTTTGTTTTCATAGTTATACCTGTAATTATTTTTATTTAATCGGGTTTTATGAATTGAGCAAGTTACTTGTGTATCAGGCTCGAAAAGATTCTTTCATGTGAGGATACTTAAAGGTACTCCTCAAACGGGTAGGGTATAGAGAGGTTAGTCAATATGAAAAAGCGGCAATAACTGGTTTATATATGACAGATTTATGCTTGGAAGTGTGTTTGCTTATGTCGTTAGGCGTGCTGAGGAATGGAGCTGAAAGCGTTCAGCGGGCGTTGTGATTGGAATGTCTTGGTGGCTTTTCGTCTTTCTTGAATTCTGAAATGCGTCAGCAGAAAGACGAAAGCGTATAGAGAAAGCTTGAGCGTGGTTATTAAGACTTTGGATGTGTCTTATCGTATTCTTCGCCTTCTCTGTTCATTTTTGAAATGAACATGTGTCCACAGTAAATGCCCATGCCTGTAGTAAAAACAATAACGAACAGGCTTAACATGCCGCTTAGGCTACCGAATAGGTCTAGAAATAGTTCCAAGATGGGTTCCCCTCTCGAATAATTTTATAACTCGATTCTAGAGGGGTGGGCACTTGGATGATCTGATTTAGATCAATAATTAATCGGCTGGTTAAGGTTTTTCTTGTCAGTATCGGTTTTACCAACCGCTGGACAGCTCTTCCTGTATATCCGCTTTAAGTTCTGCGGGCTCCGTTAGCCATACCGACTTGTCTTCCCCCGGGAATACACCAACCACTAAATCGTCTTTGGTCAGGCCGTTGACCCACTTATTAAGGAACTCAGGAAGAGCGATGCTCATAGCGTTTAGTGTTTCACTAGAGGTTTGAACATAAGCTTGAGCATCGATTTCGGATGGCCATACCGGTAGATATTCAAATCCTTCTTCTTCTGAGTAAATCTTGAGAAAGCAATCGTCGTCATTGATCAGAATCCAGATTTCCCGTTCTTCTCCGACGGCAGAGAGGAAGTAGTCATAGCGACTTTCGCAATCCAGTTTGGATAGATCAATCGGTTGTTCAGTGCTCATAATTGCGTCCCGTTAGGCATAGGTTTGATGAACGCATTGTAGGTGAGTTTGATTAAAAGAGCACATCATGGATGACATCCAACGTTGTTCTTTGTTGGCGGAGGGATTCTTCTATTTCATCGGCCGCAGCATAGGCTTCGTCAAGAGAGGGATAAAATACCCAGCGTTGCCGAATGGGAATATCAAAGGAATGATCATTGGTCAGTCCAAGCATTTTATTGAGGGTGTCGTGAGCACTGACAGGGTTATATAACGCTTGCGCCAGTTCGGCGGCCGAAATCAGGCTCTTTTCAAAATTCATATCGATCTCGGCTGTGCCGGTGAGCTCCCACTGGACAATCCCAAAGGGTACATCGGGTGACATGTGTTTGATCACAAGCCATTCGGCGTTGTGCTCATCCGTTCGCCAGTGCTCTATCATGATTTCATTTACTTGATAACTGCGCTCACCAATCGTATGCACTTTCGGTTGGTTGAGTCGGGTTACCTTTCTAGACAGGATCGGGTTGCCTGGGCCAGGCTCTGTTATCTTCATATGAAAGTTCTGATCGTCAATCGAAAGGTATGCCTGAGTGACTTCATGAGACTTGGTGACATCCATATGAGAAATCATATCCGGCATTTGTGAAAAGATGGCTTTACCTAAAAGCGCATCGTTGTGTTTCTTGGGCGGGATGTTTTTCCAGCAGATATGAACACTGTTCTCGGATACTGATGTCACTTCCATCGTTAGAGTAGGCGATGGCATGTCGAGGGTGGCGTTGTGGTCTATGTAAAAGGCAGAATCGCCAGGCTGGACGTTTTCATGGACGAACGCATAATCGGCAACCGGGGAGCCCTCCACATAGGATTCTGCCATCGACTGCATTAAAGTCGTGCAGCCCGTCAGGGTGGCTAATAAGGTCAGGATGAACAGGGGTTTAAGGCATTGCTTGCTAATCATTGGTGATCTCGGCAGGTTTCAATCTTTTTAGCCTAACCAAATCTGTTTTGATGCATGATGATTTGTCTCAATGTCGGTAGCTTGTATCCAGAATTAAATGTTTTCTGTGCTTTTCTGTTTCTGGTCTACGCTTTACTTGTTTGGATCAAAATACAAATTTGATTGCATTAGATAATAGGAATTATTACTATTCGCGTTATTGAAAACATGTCGTTATAAATGGGAACTCACATGCGTAAATTAATTTCAGTGGTTGCATTGGCAACTTTGGCTGCAGGTTGTGGCAAACAAGAAGCTCCAGAGGCAGCAAAAACGGAAGCTGCAAAATCAGCTGATCCAGTAACATTAACTGTTTACTCAGCACGTAAAGAGCATCTGATTAAGCCGTTGTTTGATCTGTACACTGAAAAAACCGGTACGCAAATCCAGTACATTACTGATAAAGCGGCGCCTCTTCTTAGTCGTTTGAACAGTGAAGGTGCGAACACTCCTGCTGATATGTTGATTACTGTAGATGCGGGTAACCTATGGAAGGCTGCTGCTGACGGTGTTTTAGCATCGGTAGACTCTGAAGCGTTGGAAGCAAATGTTCCAGCTAACCTTCAGGATGAAAACAACCAGTGGTTTGGTCTGTCTATTCGTGCACGTACGATCATTTATGCAAAAGACCGCGTTAAAGAAGGTGAGTTGAGCACTTATGAAGCACTTGCTGATGAGCAGTGGAAAGGTCGTTTGTGTCTGCGTACTTCTAAGAAAGTATATAACCAGTCTTTGGTTGCAAGCATGATCAGTAACCTGGGTGAAGAGAAAACAGAAAAGATCGTAGGCGGTTGGGTAAATAACTTGGCAACAGACGTATTCTCTAACGACACTAAAGCAATGAATGCGGTTCAAGCAGGTCAGTGTGACGCAACGGTAGTAAATACATACTACTACGGTCGTCTACAAGCAAAAGCACCGGATGCGAATCTTGCAATCTTCTGGCCTAACCAGGAAGATCGTGGTGTTCACATCAACATCTCAGGTGCGGGTGTAACTAAGTACGCGAAAAACCCGGCAGAAGCGCAAAAACTACTTGAGTGGTTGTCCTCTGAAGAAGCTCAGCAACAATTTGCTCAGCTAAACCATGAGTACCCAGTAAATGCGAAAGTTTCTGCAACCCCTGAAGTTCAGGCGTGGGGCGACTTCAAACGTGATGAACTGAATGTTTCTGAAGCGGGTCGTCTACAACCTGCATCAGTAAAATTGATGGATAGGGTTAATTACAGATAAAATAGCCGCCTTACTGATTAAGGCGAATATAATCTGTGGATAACCTATCCCCAAAAACGTCCGAACAGTTAATGGCTGCTCGGACGTTTTCGTTTCAAAAAATACTTGATAATCCATTATTTAATTGGATATCAAAGCGTCGCTGGTGGCTGTTAGTTGCAGCTATTTCACTCAGCGTGTTCATGCCTGTCGCCGTTATTTTTCTTTCCTGGTTGAATCCTCAACCTGACGTTTGGGCGCACTTAACCGATACTGTCTTAACCGAGCTTATTGGCAACACCTTGTCGTTGACGGTTGGTGTGGCGTTAGGGGTCTTTGTGCTTGGTGTTGCTTTGGCCTGGTTGACGGCTATGTGTCAGTTTCCCGGACGGAAGATCTTTGATTGGGCGTTGATGTTACCTTTTTCGGTGCCAGCTTACGTCATGGCTTTCTGTTTTCTCGGATTGTTGGATTACAGTGGGCCGATTCAGACCTGGATTCGCACGCATATCTCTGCAGATTTTGATTTGTCGGTGAGAAACCTCGCTGGTGTTATTTGTGTGTTTGTCCTTTCCTTTTATCCTTATGTTTATATGTTGGCGCGAACAGCCTTTATGAATCAGGGGCGAGGTCAGATGGACGCTGCTCGTAGTCTGGGCTGTAATAGTTTTCAAGCGTTTTGGCGGGTCATGCTACCAATGGCTCGACCTGCCATTGCCGCAGGCATGGCGTTGGCCATTATGGAAACGCTGGCTGATTTCGGTGCCGTTTCGGTGTTCAATTTTGATACTTTCACTACGGCTATCTATAAATCCTGGTATGGCTTATTCAATATTTACGCGGCAGCTCAGTTGGCTTCGTTGTTGTTGGTGTTTGTGATTGGTTGTCTTTGGTTTGAGCAACGAGCTCGCGGCAGAGCCCGTTATGAGCAGCATGAGCGTCAGCAGAAACAAAACTTATATCAGTTGACTGGTTTGCAAGCCTGGTCCGCATCCTTGTTTTGTTTAATTGTTTTGAGTCTGGCGTTTATTCTTCCGGTCAGTCAGTTGGTGTGGTGGGTGGTTGAAACCCAGTTGGCAGATTTCGATGCGCGCTTTGTTCAGTTGATGGTTAATACCTTAAGTCTGGGGGCAACCGCAGCCGTCATCACGGTTATGGTTGCGTTAGTGATGGCTTTTGCTCAGCGCGTCGAAAAGAATCCTCATATGGATAGGGCGGCTCGCTTTTCTACCTTGGGATACGCCTTGCCAGGGACTGTGCTAGCGGTTGGATTGATGGTTTGGTTTAGCTGGATCGACAATAGCTTGATCAAATTGGTTAATAACTGGTTTGGAATTAACACCGGGCAATTGTTTTTAGGCAGTGTCTTCGCTTTGCTGGTATCATACACCGTCCGTTTTCTTGCGGTGGCTTATGGGCCGGTTAACTCTCATCTTCAGGCGATCAGAGTCAGTATCCATGAAGCGGCTCAATCTTTGGGTGCCAGTCAACGGAAAGTACTTTGGCGGGTCTATGTACCGATGTTAAGGCCCGGCTTGTTAGTCGCGGCTTTATTGGTGTTGGTGGACGTGATGAAAGAAATGCCTGCTACACTTTTGATGCGTCCTTTCGGTTGGGATACTCTGGCCGTTCGAATTTATGAGATGACATCGGAAGGGGAGTGGGAGCGTGCAGCTTTACCTGCGTTGACCTTGGTGATTGTAGGGCTGGCACCGGTTATGGTGTTGATGTCCAAAAGTCGTCGCCATTAATGCCTGATCTGATGTTTAAACGGTCGTAATTCTTTGTTGTAACTACTTATAGTTGTACTACTTATTTAAGTTATCTCTTTGTTGGGGGAGTCATGGGAAATAAAACTGCGTTGTATCAGTCGCATGTAGATATGAATGCCAAGATGGTTGATTTTGGTGGCTGGGACATGCCAATTCACTATGGTTCTCAAATTGAAGAGCATAATGCAGTGCGTCAGGATGCGGGCATGTTTGATGTGTCGCATATGACGGTTGTCGATGTGACCGGCGCTCAAGCTCAAGCTTACCTTCAGCGTCTATTGGCAAATGATGTTGCTCGATTGAAAGAGAAAGGCAAGGCGCTCTACAGCGGCATGTTGAATGAAGAAGGTAAAGTTTTAGACGATTTAATCGTTTATAACATGGAAGGTTGGTATCGAGTCGTTGTAAACTGCGCCACTCGCGAAAAAGACCTGGCCTGGATGGCAAAGCAAAGCGAAGGCTTTGAGGTCGAATTGACGGAACAAAGCGGTTTGGCAATGGTGGCAGTTCAGGGACCAAACGCCATTGAGAAAGCGTTAACTATGATGACGGAAGATCAACGATCGATTACCTCATCGTTGAAAGTGTTCCAGGGCTTGGAATCGGGTGAATTATTTATTGCTCGCACTGGTTATACCGGTGAAGATGGTCTAGAAATTATGGTGCCGGAAGCGCAAGTTGCAGACTTCTGGCAAAAGCTTGCTGACGCAGGTGTGAAGCCGAGTGGTTTAGGTGCACGTGATACCTTGCGTTTGGAAGCGGGTATGAATCTTTACGGTTCTGATATGGATGAAACAACCTCCCCATTGGTATCTGGTATGGGTTGGACGGTTGCCTGGGAACCTGCTGATCGAGATTTTATCGGTCGTTCAGCGCTAGAAACAGAAAAGGCCAGTGGCCCGGTCCAAAAACTGGTTGGCTTGGTGCTTGAAGATAAAGGTGTACTGCGCGGACACCAGAAAGTGATTGTTGAGGGTGTGGGTGAAGGTGAGACCACCAGTGGTACTTTCTCGCCTACCTTGGGCCATGCCATTGCATTAGCGCGTGTACCAGCAGGTACTGGCGATAGTGCAGTCGTAGAAGTGCGTAAGAAATTATTAAACGTTCGAGTGGTGAAAGCGCCATTCGTTCGCAACGGTAAAAAAGTTTTTGAATAAAAATTGATCTGAGGACGCTTAAGATGAGTCAAATCCCAGCTGATTTAAAATACGTTGATACCCACGAGTGGATTCGTGTGGAAAGCGACGGCACAGTAACCATCGGTATTACTGATCACGCTCAGTCACTACTAGGTGACGTAGTATACGTTGAGCACCCTGAAGTGGATGCTGAAATGGAGCTTGGTGAAGAAGCCGGCGTTGTTGAATCAGTTAAGGCTGCTTCTGACATCTACATGCCTATTTCAGGCACTATTGTAGAAGTAAACGAACTGCTTGAAGATGCGCCAGAAACCGTTAACGCTGATCCGTATCACGATGGCTGGTTCTTCAAAATTAAGCCTTCTAACCAAGAAGAGCTTGAGCAGCTATTAGATGCTGACGCGTATCGTGAGAAGTGCGAAGCGGAAGACTAATCTGCTGAATTACTAAAGACGGGGCATTTGCCCCGTTTTGTGTTTTTAGAGAAGTGGTATTTTGACCGGTTGGTTAGGTTTTGATCGGTTCGTGATACATTTAGTTTTTGGGCGTTCTGTCCATCGAACTGTTATTTAATTTGAGGTAACTCATGCCATTCATTCCTCACACTGAACAAGATGTTCAGGAAATGTTGGAAACCATTGGTGTTTCATCCATTGAAGATTTATTTGATGAAATTCCTCCACAGCTACGTGCTGGTGAACTGACACAGGTTCCCGCAGCGCTAAGCGAAATGGAAATGATGCGCAGGATGCGAGAAAAGTCAGCTCAGGATGAGGGTGCACTTTGTTTCATTGGTGCGGGTGCTTATGAGCATCACATTCCTGCTGCTGTATGGGATGTAGCGACTCGTGGAGAGTTTATGACGGCTTACACGCCTTACCAGGCCGAAGCGAGTCAGGGTACTCTTCAGTTAATTTATGAATATCAGTCCATGATGGCGTCATTGATGGCGATGGATGTTTCCAATGCATCATTGTATGACGGAGCGTCAGGTCTGGCGGAAGCGGTATTGATGGCGGTTCGTGCGAACCGTAAATCAAAGAGCCGTAAAATCTTGGTGCCAGGTGCGGTTCATCCTACTTACCGTTCAGCACTGACTGCCATTGTTGAATCCCAGAACATTGAGATTGTTGAAGTTCCTTTTGACGCTGCACAAGGTGTCACGACTCTGGATGCATTGTCTGGTTTTGAAGGCGAAGACATTACTGCGATTGTCATTGCTCAGCCAAACTTCTTTGGTCAGTTGGAAGATGTGAATGCGTTGACTGACTGGGCGCATGCTCAGAAAGCCTTGGTGATTGGTCTGGTTAACCCAATGGCGATGGCTGTATTGGAAGCACCAGGCAACTGGGGTGAAACAGGCGCGGACATCGCGGTAGGTGATGGTCAACCGCTTGGTGTGCCGATGGCTTCCGGTGGTCCTTACTATGGATTCATGTGTTGTACTAATGCCATTGTGCGTCAAATGCCGGGTCGTTTGATTGGTCGTACTGTAGATTTGGATGGTAAGCCTGGCTACGCCTTGACGCTACAAGCGCGTGAGCAGCACATTCGTCGTTCGAAAGCGACTTCTAATATCTGTACAAACCAAGGGTTAGCAGTAACGGCTTCCACAATCTATATGAGCCTTGTTGGGCCTGATGGCTTGGCTAATGTGGCAGGTCAGTGCTTTAAGAATACTCAAACGCTGGTTGAGCTGTTGTGCTCAATTGACGGTGTTGAAAAGCAGTTCACTGGCTATAACTTCCATGAGTGCTCTATTAAACTGCCGGCTAAAGCTTCTTTGGTATTAGAAAAGCTGGCAGAGCGTGAAGTATTGGGTGGTTTTGATCTTGGTCGTGTTGATCCGTCACTGGAAAATACGTTGCTGTTGTGTGTGACAGAGACCAAGGCTCAGGCAGATCTGGAGCTGTATAAGTCAGCTCTGGTTGATGTGTTAAAAGAAATTCAAGGCTAACCTGCGGAGACTATTGTTATGTTGATTTTTGAACAAAGCCGTTCTGGTCGTAAAGCAAGCGCGCAGGTGCCTGCTGAAGCAGCTGATCTATCCGGTTTGCCAACCGAGTTGGTTCGTAAAGACAAGCCAGGCTTGCCAGAAGTTTCTGAGCTTCAGGCGATTCGTCATTACACGAACTTATCTCGTAAGAACTTTTCGATCGATACCCAGTTCTATCCATTGGGTTCTTGTACGATGAAATATAACCCGCGTGGTGCGTTGGCAGCAGCGACACTACCGGGCATTCTGAATCGTCACCCATTTGCCCCAGAGAGCCATTCGCAAGGTTTCTTAAGCTGCATGTATGAGCTTCAGGAAACGTTGAAAGATGTAACAGGGATGAAGGGTGTGTCTTTAACACCAATGGCGGGTGCCCAGGGCGAATTTGCCGGTGTTGCTATGATTCGTGCTTATCACCAGTCTCGCAGTGACGATGCGCGTACCGAGATTCTTGTGCCTTCAGCGGCGCACGGTACGAACCCGGCGACCGCAGTAATGTGTGGCTATAAGGTACGTGAAGTGCCGGTAAACAGCGACGGCGATGTGGATGTAGAATCTTTGAAGGATCTTGTAGGTCCTCAGACGGCAGGCATCATGATGACTAACCCATCGACCTGTGGTGTGTTTGAGCGTCAGATTGAAGAGATCGCTCAGGTTATCCATGATGCGGGTGGTTTGCTGTACTATGATGGGGCGAACCTGAACGCCATCTTGGGTAAAGTTAAGCCGGGTGACATGGGCTTTGATGTAATGCACATGAACCTACACAAAACCTTCGCAACGCCACACGGCGGTGGTGGTCCAGGTGCTGGTCCGGTTGCAGTAAACGACCGTTTGTTGCCTTTCTTGCCGACACCGATTGTTGGTAAAGAAGGTTCTGACGAGGCGCCGACTTATCGTTGGTTGACTGAAGAGGATATTCCTCAAACCATTGGTAATTTGTCCGCGTTTATGGGTAATGCCGGTATTCTGATTCGTGCTTACGTTTATGGTGTGTTGCTTGGTAAGGAAGGTATGCACCGTGTAGGTGAATACGCGACTCTGAATGCAAACTATATGGCTAAGCGTCTTGAGCAGGAAGGCTTTCAGTTAGCTTACCCGGATCGTCGTGCCACGCATGAGTTCATTATTACGTTGAGCAAGCAGGCGAAAGAACTGGGTGTTAATGCGATGGATGTGGCTAAACGTTTGTTGGATTATAACCAGCATGCGCCAACCACTTACTTCCCATTGTTGGTGCCAGAGTGTCACTTGATTGAGCCGACAGAAACGGAATCCAAAGAAGCGATGGATGAGTACATTGCCGCGATGGCAAGTATTCTGAAAGAAGCGGAAAGCGATGCCGAAATGGTTCGTGGTGCGCCATATACTCAACCCGTTAAGCGTTTGGATGATGTAAAAGCGGCACGTGAGCTGGATTTAACTTGGCAGTCAAACTGACAATACTAAGCTGCTCTCATGACGCTTTCCGAGTGTGTAGTGATTGCTTTAGGCATTGATCAAAAAAGACCGGGCTCTTGCAGTCCGGTTTTTTTATGCCGTATAGTTTTCGGAATAATAAAGTGATCACACAAAGCTGGCTGATAAGGATTGAATTATGTGGTTGAAGCATACGCACATGCTGTTTGCTGTACTGTCTATCGTAGGGTTTTGTTTGCGCGGCAGTCTTAAATTGTTCTTGAATAAACCGTTGAATCATAAGCTTTGGAAGATTCTTCCACATGTGAATGATACCTTGCTGTTGCTGGCAGCGGTGGGTTTGCTTGTGGTCTATCAATGGAACCCAATAGAAATTCCATGGTTGCTGGCTAAATTAGTTGCTTTGGTGGTCTATATTGGTTTAGGCATGATGGCATTCAAGTTTGGTAAGACGCTAACTCAACAGCGAATGTATTTCTTCCTTGCGATCATTGTCTTTGTCTACATTATGAAGACGGCGATTACTAAGCAAGCTATGTGGTTTTTAATGTAGCTTGCTTAATAATGACTCAGAGGGGTGATTATGGCTTTACAGTACGTACGGTGTCATTGCGGAAGTGTAACGATCACTGCTGAGCTGCAAGATGAGCCTGAAGTCAGAGTTGTATGCCGGGATCAGGCTTGTATTCGTTATGGTCAGCAGCTTTTCTTTGTGGATAAAAAGCGATTTACTCTGCTTGAAGGCGCGGACAACTTGAGTGTTTATTCCTTACCTGACCAGGGTATGAAACAGTTGTTTTGTAAAACGTGCGGGCAGCAAACCCATATGCGTTGGATTGCTCAGGACGTAATAGGGGTAAGTAGTCGGCTTATGGATGTGGAACCGTTGTCGATTGTTGAGCAACCCTGTGAGTTATGCGCTTTGTCGTTTTAGGTGGGGTAAGCGGCTAATCGACAAATGAAGCGCCTACAGAAATGCCCATCTCTCTGAAGCGTGCGGCCATGTCTTCAATGTCATAGGTGCCTAAGCCGACGTACTCAAGAATAGAACTGCCGTAACGATCCCATTCAAAGTCGTTGTCTTGATTGCCTAACACCCTACTGCTTGCGCAAATATGGTCGGCAATTTTCAGAATAGCGATCAGATTCTTTTTATCGCTATCCGCACTGTACTTGTCACAGAAAAGCTGACTTAGGTTGTGGTGTTCAGCGATGGCGGTACAAAGATGGATGGGCATGTTCCAGGCTTTAGCTGTGTAGTAACCCACTACAGCGTGATTGGTGCTGTAGCGCTCATTCTCAAGGTCGATTAATCGTTCGCTATCGGTGCTGTAGGCTTCAAACATGGTGGCTGAATAATTATCGACGCCAAAACGCTTCATCATCAAAGGGATACCACAATTATGAAACAGCCCTAAAAGATAAGCTTCATCATGATTCTTATAGCCGATTTCTTTGGCGATGGTGGCTGCAACCATGGAGATGTCGTTGGCTGAATCCCAAAAACGGTTCAGAGCAACAATGTCTTCATCACTCATTTCGCTGCGAATGGTCAGGCCGTTAACTATGTTTATGACCGAGGAAAAGCTCAGTAGGTTCACGGCTTGCTCTACGGAGGTGATTTTATTACTCAAGCCGAAGAATGGAGAGTTAACAATCTTCAGGATGGTGCCAGCAAGGCCCACATCTTTGCTGATTAATTGAGCAATGCGGCTGATGTCCGGATCAGGCATGGCCTGCTCCATTTGAAGGTCTACCATGATCTGAGGTTGCGGTGGGATACGAATACCTTGCAACACATTCTTGATCTGGTTTTCTGAAAGTTCCTTGCTAGACATGCTGGCTCCGTTGAAGTTCTCCAGATGAATTATAGTAAAAATTAATCCTTACACTGTTATAAATATGTAAAACTTTTCTGAATCTTCTTTTGAATTGACGCATAATAGCGACCAAATTTTTCGGAGTTGAATCATGCAATTAGCCAGTTTGAAATTAAACCCGCGTGCTGATAATCGTATCCGTGCAGGACATATGTGGATCTACAGCAATGAGGTGGATAACAAATCGACGCCTTTGAAAGGATTTAGTGCTGGTGAGCAAGTGGTGGTTGTTTCCGCAGATGGGCGAGCAATGGGTGTGGCGATTTTAAGCCCGAACTCTTTGATTTGTGCCCGAATGATTTCTCGTTCTGATAAGCAACAGTTAACTCGTAAGCTGATTAAACGTCGTTTGCAGGATGCTATTGCCTTGCGTGAGATGCATTATTCGGATGACAGTTATCGTCTGTGTTTTGGTGACAGTGATGGTCTACCGGGGTTGGTGGTAGATCGTTTTATGAATACAGTCGTGATTCAGATCTCTAATCCGGCCATGGAAAATCTGAAAGATGAGATTGTCGATGTGCTTGATCACCTTTTGGAACCAAACACTATTGTTCTGAAAAACGACGGTAAAATGCGCCCGGTGGAAGGGTTGCCAGTCTATGTGGACGTTGTTAAAGGTGAATTGGATGAAGGTTTTGCCCGCTTTGTAGAAAATGGAGTCCAGTTCGATGCTCCTGTGTTGGAAGGTCAGAAAACTGGCTGGTTCTTTGATCACAGAGACAGTCGTGCGCATTTAAAGAACTACGTTCAAGGTAAACGCGTACTGGATGTATTCAGCTATATAGGTGGTTGGGGTGTTCAGGCTGCGGCCTTTGGTGCCTCTGAAGTTATCTGTCTGGATAGTTCAGAGTTTGCTTTGGAATGTGTGGCTCGCAATGCAGTGCTGAATGGCGTTGATGATCGTATGTCGACAATTCAGGCGGATGCCTTTGTTGGTTTGAAAGCGTTGGCGGATCAAAAAGAAAAGTTTGATGTGGTGGTATTGGATCCTCCCGCATTGATTGCCCGTCGTAAAGATATCAAGGTGGGTGAAAAGGCGTATCAAAAGTTGAATCAACTGGCTTTGCGTCTGGTGGACGCAAACGGCTTTCTGGTAACCGCGTCTTGTTCCATGCACCTGGATCGTGACCGCTTGGTGAATATCGTACAGGCCAGTGCAAGGCAGGTAGATAGAACGGTTCAGATTGTAGAGCAGGGGCATCAGGCTTTGGATCATCCAATTCATCCGGCCATTGCAGAGACCGAATACATCAAGTGCCTATTTGCTCGCTCTCTCAAGAGTTGGTAAACAAGTAACTATTTCCCAGCGGGTTGCTCAAACTCAATGTCGTGAGAGATTTCAATCAGCTGAGTGCAGCGATTACTGGCAAGCTCCAGCAGCAATCGGTTGTTGGGGCTGTCTTTGTAATCGTCGATCAGTTCTTTCAGGGAATTGAGAACCGCCGTGAATTCGTCCTTCTCGGGTTGCTCATAGACTTTCCAGATCGGTTGGATGTCCTGATGGTACTTAAACAGGCTTTCCATTCCTTCAAACAGCAAAGCATTTTCTTCCCGAGCAAAATGAGCGCGGCCAAGCGATAGTGGCTTTTCCTGGATGCTATTCAGCGCATCAGCGATCAGTTCTGTGGATTTATGGTAGTTGCGAATCAGTGCAAGCTTCATGTTCTTTCCGGTAAGTGCACTCAAACGTTTGGCGTCATCTCCCGTCTTGGGTTCCCAGCGCTTGTGCAGCTCTGAAAGATCTTCAACCAGTTGATTGGTTTGTAATGATAATAGGGCTCGTCGACGATTGTTTGGCAGTTGTTTCAGTGTGACTTCTTGTTCGGCTTCTTCGGCTGGTAATGACTCTTGCGGGATAAACTTCTTGTAGTGATCCTGTTCGAAATGATCAAACAAAATAAATTCAATGGCGGATAGGCCAAAAATAACTTGTTCATCGTCCGCTAGAGAATGCATCAGGTTGAGAGTGTTTGGATCGATGGGGACCATGATGTCATGCACCAGACCACTAAATGGGTATTCTGGAAGCTGATCAAGATAGCCAGGCAACATAGGGAGTTTTTCGATTCGGTTCATCAAGGGGGCGCCGGTTGACGTCAGCGCAGTCATATTGATGTAAGGAAGAGATTTAACCCACTGGCTAAGAAGCGGTTTGTACGCCTGCTGAGCTGCACTCAGAGCGTCAGCTGATGGGGCTGAAAGTAGCTTGTTAATTGAAATATGGAATTGGTGGCTGAGATGAAGAACCTCGGTCGTTTGGCGAAAGCTCAGGTCTGCCAGACTCGAGAGGTTCTTTTGATGTAAAGGCCCGCTTTCTTCGAGGCTTGCTTCCTCTGTGGTTGCAGTTTTTTGTGGTGAGGGTTGATCCTCTTTACTGCATCCAGAAAGAAATAAGCTGGTCATTAAAATCAAGAAGAAGTGGCGTGTGCTCATGCGGTTCGTCGTTTAATCTCTGAGGCTGATGCTTGGCCAACCTCTTTGTTCTGCTGTTTTTAATAAGTGCTGATCGCCATCTACGATAACCGGGTTATCAACAAGCTCTAGTAATGGTAGATCATTGTGTGAATCACTGTAGAAAAAACTGTTCTCAAGTGAGTGATCATTTTCTTCCAGCCATTCATGTAATCGCGTTACTTTTCCGTGTTGAAAGCTTGGTGTACCAACTACTTTGCCAGTATATCGCTCACCAATCAATTCCGGTGTAGGTGCAATGATGTCATGAACATCAAGAAGCGTTTTTGCAGGCTCGGTTACAAACAGGTTGGTCGCAGTGATAATCAGTAAGTAGTCACCCTTATCTCTGTGTGTATTGAGCAAGCTTGCAGCTTTTGGCTGCATCATTTGAGTGAACACCTGATCGTAAAATTTTTGACGCCATTGAGTGATTTCCTGATAGCTGTACTGAGTGAGTACAGCCAGGCTGAATTCAAGGTATTCATGAATATCCAGACTGCCATCAAGGTACTGACGATAAAACTCATCATTCTTTGAACGATATAAATCGCTGTCTACCAGTTCGTTTTGAACTAAAAACTCGCCCCAGGCGTGATCACTGTCACCGTGGATTAAGGTGTTATCCAGATCAAAAATTGCTAAAGCCACAGTTGCTCCTGTCGTACGTAACTATTTCACAGATGTATGGGTATCGTTCTTAAACTTTATTCTGAATTTATAGCGTCAGCTGCAGGTATATAGAGCGGTATGTCAGCGGAATACCGGTATTCTGAAATTTACTGCCAGAGGACTTTTCAGAGCGTAATTGTTCAAAGAAGCGTCATTGTGCATTAAACGCTATTGTTGCTGCAAATTGATGACATGGAATTTTACGGTTTTTATGTCTCAGTTCTGGAAATTGGTGATTCATCGCTTGCCTAGCTACTTTATTAAGAGTTGTGGCTAGTTTGTAGATACGGTATTTTAATCACAGTATGGGTTCATCTGTCTGTCGGTTTGGTCATTATCCAACTTAGCCAGCAGTTGAATAGTTTAAGCTAGACTTTAGTGGATTATTTTTGTGATTGATTCGGATG
>Ga0255768_10000268_pt1 | contig 53796 bp, 38 predicted proteins | sample 071ome_33_FD_179983 | JGI IMG/M metagenome (GOLD analysis project Ga0255768, IMG submission 179983) | Coastal salt marsh microbial communities from the Groves Creek Marsh, Skidaway Island, Georgia - 071412AT metaG (version 2) | ecosystem: Environmental > Aquatic > Marine > Intertidal zone >... | reverse complement strand
TTGACCTCCCCTAGCAGGGTCGGTTTTCTTTCAGTGCCCCATCTCATATAGATCTTTCCCTGTCCTTGCCTAACAGCTTAAAATGACAGTATGCCTTTATCGGCATGTGATCAGAAAGCTATATGCTGAATATTGGTATTTCAATATCTAAAACTGGCGCTTCAGTTTGTTGCCAGGTTAACAATTGTAGTAGAATCTCTTTGGTCTCTTGATTTTTTTTACCCATTTTTTATCGACCCCTTTGGTCAGGCGGTCGATTGCTTGATTCAATGGCTTGTACGCTTGCGGAACGATTTCTCCATTTCCACGATAAAGAATGTCAGAAGGCCGATGCCAATAATCCTGCCCCATGCAGCAAGTCCGAGAGGTGCTGTTTGCAGGATGGCATTGGCCCAGGGGAGGTAGGTGATGGCTATTTGAGACAGCAGCATTGTGCCCAGTCCTATAAAAATCCATTTGTTGGAGAAGGTTCCGACTTGAAACAGGGAATGAGTGAGGGACCGGCAATTCAGCAGAAATGCTGCCTCCACCATCACAATGACGTTCATGGAGATCGTGCGAGCCTCCACCAGGTCGGTTCCCCAGAGTTTTCTCTCCAGTAAGAATAAACCAAATGCCCCCGCAAGCATGATGAGGGTGACCAGGGTGATGCGGAGAAACATGACGCTCGTCAGAATGGGTCTCCGGGGATCACGGGGGCTGCGTTGCATCAGGTTTTTCTCCTTGGGTTCGAAGACCAGCATTAGTCCCAGCAAAATGGCGGTGGACATGTTGATCCATAGGATGTGCAGAGGCAGGACGGGCAGCGCGGTGCCGAGTAGGATGGCCGTCAATATGATCAGCCCTTCGCCCGCATTGGTGGGCAAGGTCCAAACGATGAACTTGGTCAGGTTGTCAAAAACCCCGCGTCCTTCTTCGATGGCTGCTTCAATGGATGAGAAATTGTCATTGGTCAGGAGCATGTCGGCGGCTCCTTTGGCGACCTCTGTTCCGGCGAATCCCATGGCGATGCCTATGTCTGCTTGTTTGAGCGCCGGGGCGTCATTGACACCGTCTCCGGTCATGGCCACCACGTGCCCCATGTCCTGAAGCGTGCGCACGAGTTTCAGTTTTTGTTCGGGGGCCACGCGGGCAAAGACACTGGCGTGTTTGACGAGGTCCGGCAGATCCAGATCCGGTGTGTTTGCGAGTTCTCCTCCTGTTACCGCCAGTAACTCTCCTTTGTCCGGGGATCGCAGGCCGAGTTCTTTGGCGATGGCCTTTGCCGTGATGACATGGTCGCCGGTAATCATTTTTACCTGGACACCCGCCGCCTGACATTTTGCCACGGATGCGATGGCCTCCATTCTTGGCGGATCGATCATGCCGACCAGACCTATGAACGTCAGCCCTTCCTTCACGTGTTCATGGTTCAGTTCAGCGTGGTTTTCGTGAGTGAATCGACGAGCCATGGCCAGGACGCGCATGCCTTTTTTGGCCATGGCTTCGGCTGTTTCGCAGATCAGGTCGGCGTTCAGTTCCCCTGTTTCTCCTTCATCGGTAAGCATGTCCCGGCAACGGTCGATCAGACGTTCGATGGCGCCTTTTTTGAAAATGACACGTTGCCCCGGGGAGTGATGGTTGTGGAGAGTGGCCATGTACTGCTGTTCTGATTCGAAAGGAATGGAATCGATGCGTTCATGAACGGGAGTCCATTCGGATTCGCAGAGCCCGGCCTTGGTGGCTGCCACGATCAGGGAGGCCTCGGTCGGGTCTCCCTGGAGTTTCCAGGTTCCGTTTTCTTCCACGATCTTGGAATCGTTACACAACAAACCGGCAAGCAGACATTCGTGCAGAGCGTCATGTGTTTTCAGGTCTGCGGGTTGATCATGCAATAGAATTTTTCCTTCGGGATTATATCCGGTTCCTGTGACGTTGAACAAGTTGCCGCCTGCGAAGATTTCCTTCACGGTCATTTGGTTTTCCGTCAACGTACCGGTCTTGTCTGAACAAACCACCGTTGTGCTCCCCAACGTTTCGACCGCTGGAAGCTTACGGATAATGGCGCGACGTTTTGCCATGCGGTTGACCCCGATGGCGAGAGTGATGGTGACCGCCGCAGGCAAGCCTTCCGGAATGGCCCCGACCGCCAGTGCCACAGCTGCCATAAACATTTCGACAACGTTCTCGCCCCTGGAGAGTCCAATGACGAATGTAATCGTTGCCAGTATTAAAATGGCAATGAGCAAAATTTTGCTGAACTGTTGAATTTTCCGCGTGAGAGGTGTGCTCAAGTCGTCCGCACCATGGATGAGACCGGCGATGCGTCCGGTTTCGGTATTGTCTCCGGTTGCCCACACAACGCCCTCGGCCTGACCGTGGGTGACCAGGGTGCCGGCGTAAGCGATATTGCTTCGGTCGGCCATCAACGTGTTCATGTCCATGAGCGATGTGCTTTTGGTGGTCGGCAGGGATTCTCCGGTCAAGGCGGATTCATCTGCTTGCAGGCTTTTGCATTGAAAGAGACGCAGGTCGGCGGGGACTTTGTCTCCAGTTTGAAGCAGGACCACATCTCCGGGCACCAGGTCCACTGCGGGAATTTTCAAAGTGCGTCCTTCCCTTCGTGCGACTGCATTAGTGGAAGTCATTTGTGCCAGAGCTTCGATGGCTTTTTCGGCTTTGCTTTCCTGCAGGTAGCCAACGATTGCATTGATCAGGACGACCAGGAAAATGACGGACGCATCCACATATTCGTTCAAGGAGAAGGTGATGGCGGCCGCCGCCAAAAGAATGTAAATCAACGGTTGATGCAGTTGTTGCAAAAAGCGTTGCCATTCAGGGATCCCCGCTCGTTTGGAGAGCTGGTTTGTCCCATAGGACTGGCGCCTTTCTTCGATCGCATTGCGTTCCAATCCATGACGGAAATCAACTCCAAGCAAACTGGCCACTTCGCTTTCTTCAAGCGCGTGCCAGGCGGTTTGAGAGTTTTGCTGCGCATTCATTTTTTCCCTTTGCTCCAAACATGTCGTGCCCTGCGCGCGAAATGTAAGATGTCCCAAGCCAAGAACGCTCATAAGGAGCAGGGGAACCCCGACTCCCTGTGCTTTGGCCAATGCCAAAGGCCGAGCCGCCCTCTTGTTTCAATATCGCTTCGCTTCCCTTTTTTACAAATAGGAAAAAGGAAATAATTGATTAGAAATAATGAATGGCTTGGGTGCAATGCATTTGTCCTGTCAAAAGTGGTTGCAGAAGCACTGGGAATGGTGGTGGGGGGGGCATTTTAATCGTCAGGCAGGAATTTTTAAACATATGACATAAATTTCACGAAATGAATGTTTCTATTTGCAAATGTGAAAACAAGGATTAGTTTTGCTTCGCCTGTGACTGACATGGAAACAATTACCGGACATCAATCAACGCGGAAGGAAATTCCCGATACCCATCGAAAAGCTTTATCCATCAACATGGATCGGGGCAAGTATGGCACCCTGGCCGAAATTGGAGGGGGACAGGAAGTGGCCCGCTGGTTTTTCAGGGTGGGGGGGGCTTCGGGCACGGTTGCCAAAACGATGTCTGCCTACGACATGACGTTCAGCGATTCGATTTATGGCCCCTGCAAACGTTACGTCAGTCGTCAACGGGTGGAGACCATGCTTGAGCATGAGTTTCGGCTCCTTCAGGAGAGGCTTGCTTCCGAGAGGGGTGATCAAAGCCAGTTTTTTGCTTTTGCCGATACCGTAACAACCCGGAGTTATTCCAAAGTGAAGAATGGTCAGGGGTGGTTGGGGATTCGCTTCCAGACAGCTCCGAATGCTCCTCCTTCCCAGGTCGTGATCCATGTGCAGCTCTGGGGGAAAGAAAGTGTTCAGGATCAGGAAACGCTTGGAGCCTTCGGAATTAATCTGATTTATGGCGCTTACATGCACCACCAGGAACCGGAAATCCTGATCGAATCACTGGCCGATAACATTCCCAAATCCTTGATGGAAGTGGATGTGGTGGAGTTCTCCGGTCCCGCCTTCGAGGGAGTGGACAACCGATTGATGTGTTTGAAACTCGTTGAGGCGGGATTGGCCAATGCCGCCATCTTTAATCCCAAAGGCGACATGGTTGAGCCCTCCGAGTTGTTTTACAAAAAATCCGTGTTGGTACAGCGCGGGAGTTTTCGACCGGTGACGCGCTTGACCATGGATATGCTCAATTGTTCCATGGCCCAGTTCGTACAGGAACCCAAAGTGGAGGCTGAGGATGTGGTGGTGCTGCAGGAAATTTCGCTTTTTAATCTGACCACGCATCAAGATCATCTGAAGATTGATTATGCCGACTACCTCGATCGGGTGGATTGTTTGAGCGCCCTGGGATATCCGGTTGCCATCACCAATTACGGGGCCTTTCATCGCCTGGCTGCCTACCTGTTCCAGCACACGCAGAAAATGTTGGGCATCAGTATTGGTGTGCCGACATTGAAGGAGATCTTCAATGAACGATATTATTCCGACCTGGCGGGAGGGATTCTTGAATCATTCGGGCGTCTCTTCAAAAACGACCTGAAGTTATACGCTTATCCCTGGAGAGAACTTAAACGTTCTGCGTTGATAACGGCGGGTAATCTTCTCGTGGAACCTCATTTGCGTCACCTTTACCAATACCTCTACGACAACCAGTTCATTCAGGCCATTCGTGATTATGATCCGGAATGTCTGGGAATTCAAAGTCAAGAGGTGGCTGAAATGATTCAAAACCGGCAGCCAGGTTGGGAGGTGTTCGTTCCTGATGTTGTCTCGTCACTCATCAAGTCACGCGATCTTTTTGTAGCGGACCGGCCCATCAACAAAGCCAGTTTCACCCAGTCACTCAACTGAGCAGCTCAACACAACTTCATGACAAAGGCACCCTTCCTTTGGAAAGGTGCCTTTTTTGAACAAGTCGTTTTTTGTTGGGTGTTCTCTTATCCGTGTCGATGCAGTTTATCCGCAGATGTCACAGATTTACGCAGATATGGAAGAAAGATCCATTCGAGTGGCAGCTGAAATTTGGGACACTATTTGGTGAATCACTTTGAAGAGATCAAATCTGGCTTTATACCCAATATCTGCGTTCATCTGCGCCATCTCGTAGATCCCGCGTCTGCAGTGGTGCGAATTCCTGATTGAATGATTACGGCTTATCGGAACCGTGGGTCGTTGAGGCCGTTCCACAGAGCGTTGTTGGGGGCGCCGCTTCCGTCTTCAGGTTGTCCATCCAGCTTCTCGGGCGTGATGGCTTCTGAATGACCGTCTACGAAGGTCATGTTGACCTTGCCTCCGTTGCGTGCCGAAGGCGTAGCCCGATGGGCGTCTGATCCGTCCGTGCCGCCTTCATAGTAGGCGTTGCCATTGCCGGGACCTCCCGCGGTTTTACGACTGCCTTTGGATCCCATGGAAAAGGATCCCAGCGGCGGGTCGATCACGTATACACCGGAGCCACCAAACCCATAAGGATTCTCAGGATTACCCTTTCGCGCTCCTTTGGTGTCGCCGATGGCCACTGTTTGGGAAGGGGCCTGGATCGCAGAGTCTTTCGCGTGAAAGGGGCGCACTTCTTCACTGGGGCGTCGGGCATTGCCAAGGTATTGGTAGTTGTATCCATAACCGCCATACAATGACTCACGTCCTTCCATGAGTGCGTGGGCAAAGGGCTTGCTCATGTTGGGACGTTCGGCTTTGCTCAGATTGGGGCTGCGGTAGACCTTTTCATTTTGCATGAACGGATAGATGTAGTCCGCCCACCGGGTCCTGGGTTTGCCCAAGGCGGTTGTCTCCGATTTGAGTGAGGAATGTTTGGGGAAGAAACCATCGTAGTCCACCGTGTAAAGCTGAAGCCCCAGCCCCAGTTGACGCAGGTTGTTCAAACTGGAAATGGACTTGGCTGCAACTTTTGCGCGTCCCAACGCGGGCATCAACATCCCGGCCAGGATGGCAATGATGGCGATGACAACCAACAATTCGACGAGAGTAAAACCTTGATGACGATTTCGCATATTGCTCATGACGGTTTCAATGAAACTGAGACTCAGTCTCATTTCAAGTGGTTTTTTGAAAAATTTATTCACAGAGCTTCAACACGCATCAATCAGCGTGCGATCAACCGGTAAAAGCGCATGGTTTCCATCGCGGTCCCAATGGGGTGTTCCATTATTTCGCCGTTTCCTTCCATCAGCGATCCCTCATCCTGCCATGTGTCGGCATCAAACGAAGATCTCGCTTGAAGTTGATAAGATTGGTCTTGTCTCGATTTCCACGTAAGACGCAATGCGGTTTCATCGCCTTGGGAAAGATGGATTTCAAAAGGCGGGTGATCCGACATGGTTTCGGGTGCCATGACCTCAAAGAAAAGCTCAAAAGGTTCTGCAGATGTGACCGTTTGACTATTCAGTAGCTGACCGCCTGGTTGAAGAAAAAGGGTGTAGCGCCCTGGTTCAGTGAAACCAATGTTGTAGTGAACGTGTTCCCCGGTCTTCAATGGAATGACATCCTCGATATCCAGACCATTGCTGGTGTCGTAAAAGGCGTTCAGTTTGCCAAAGGGATCCTTGGAAAAGAGAAACACTTCGCCCGGGCCCTCTTTTCCTGCCAATTTCAATGAAACTTCTTCTTTGGCGAATATACCTTGCTCCAATTCATCGGTCGCAATACCCATAAATGGTAGTTCCGGATCCTGATCCGCGGGCAAAATGTAAAGGTGGGGGGGGCGGGTGTTTCCTTCGAATGTTCCCAGGCCGGATGGCATGATTTGTCGGGAGTGGGCCCTGAGCTGGAAAACGGCCAACGATGTTTCGGTTTCCGATTCCGTTTCTTCATCCAGTAACTCGAGCTCCCATCCGTCCGAATCATAGAGAAGTTCGAGGTCGACTTCCCCCTCTTCGATGACACCGACCTTCACCGTGATCTCAACGGGATCGCTGTACACGGATTGCCCGTTTTCGGCTCGGACACCATGGGCCACGAATGATAAGTGGTAAGTGCCAGGGGCAGTGAACCCGATATTGCGATGAATATGACCGGGGGCGGGCACCATGATTTGATCCGATGTGTCCAGCCCATCGGATGTGCTGATATCCAGTTCCACCTGCGCTCCGCCGACAGACCAGGCGAATACTTCTCCAGGGCCGTCCAATTGCGTTAATTCCAGTTGGATCATATTGTCTACAAAGGTTCCGGATGCAGTTTCGGAAGCAATGCCCATAAAGGGAACGCCCGCCTGAGCAGACTGGGGAATGATCCACACCGGTGCTCCGGGTTCTCCCAGGAATTCAAAATCTGCCAAATCGGGAACAGAAAGAAGGGAAGCCGCACCAAGCTTGATCTCAACTGAGTCCGGTTCTTTACCTTGTTCCAATGTCCAAATCCATTCTCCCTGAATGTAACTGACTTCCAGGTCTCCATGGCCATCTTCCCAGATGAAAGTCGGGGTGGCGCCGTGAATAATTGAATGGAATGCAAAGGTGAGTAAAAAAATGTAAGTGTGTCTTTGAAAAAAATTCATTTGATGTGTGTGATAAAGGTTGAAAATTAATTCGATGGTTGTCTCAAGGCAGACTCAGGCGGTGCCGCAAAGTTCAGGCCTTGATCGATTTTTGATTTGAGTTCAGTTGCATGGATGGACGAAACATGTCCATCTGCAAAAAGATAATTGGCTGATCCGGATAGCCGGTCTTCTGTGTTTTTTCCGGAGCCGTGTCGATCCGGTTGGATGTCTTTGATGACCTCTTCCCATCCCTTCACCCATCCTCTGGAATGGGTGTGATCGGAAAAGATTCCGATGCCGTAGTCGTCGGCACTTTCAAAAAGAAGGAACGTCTCCGAAGGAGCCTGCAGTGTGCTGAGCTTGTATTCCTGATCCAGTATTCTTCCGAATGGATCTTTCAGAGCCACCACATTGAATTCATTGAGCGTGTAACTGGTTCCATGATTGCCGAGTCGATCCATTCTTTTTGGATCCGATGGACAGATGCGTATTTCATCGGTATTTCCCAGATAGGATTGCATGGACATGATCCATGATCGATTGGTGGACACACCCAAATGCAAGGTTCTGGGTAACCTGCCTTCATGGTCGTCGGCATACATGTGAAATCCCAACCCTATCTGGCGCATGTTGGAAGTGCATTTGATTTGACGGGCCTTTTCCTTTGCTCTGGAAAGAGCGGGAAGAAGCATGCCGGCCAATATGGCGATGATGGCAATGACCACCAACAATTCGATCAATGTGAAACCGCGCAAGGTATCACTTTTCATACAGGCGCACGATCGGGTGCGCCGATTCAATTTGTACATACAGATTTAGCTAACGTGTCAAAATACGCCCTGATGCATCATGCAAAAAAGCACACGACATCTGATCAGGAGAAAAAAGGAACAGCGATGAGGAGTGTTAGCTGAAGACCGGAGGGGCACGGCCGGGAGGGGTGTTGAGGTATGTTGAACCCGGAAGAGCGTCCTGATGATCAACAAGGTAAAACCATTGTGATTCAGTATCGGCTGGCACGATGGGCGGTATCCACACGCTATCCATTCCGGCGCCCGCCATGAGGGTCAACAAGCCGTGTGGATGTTCTTCCGTGCTTTCACCTTTATGGTGATGCCCCACGTGCCCTTTATCGGGACAATGCGTATCTTCCACATGACAAAAATCTTCGCCATCATGGAGCCATGCATGAAAATCGGCGCTCCTGGACAAACAACCTGCGAACAGGATGCTGGCCACCATCCACAAGGATAGAATGAAGCGTATAGTTTTCATCAACGTTAATATGACAACCACCATTCAGAGGTGTTGAGCGAACATATATTCCAAACTTAAAGAGTCAAAAAAAAAGAGTCTTGATTCTCCCGGCCAACACTCGACACTGCTTGTGATTCCTGAATACTCAATTTTCAATAAACGAAAGAAAGCAACTCAAATGGCATACGATGACACATTGATTGTTGATCACATCAAATCAACGCACGACACGGATCTGCTCAGTGAGCGGGAAAAGCACCTTGTCGGGCTGGCAGTCACGATGACACGCGGGTGCCAGGTTTGTACCCGTAATCGTTTGGAGAAGGCTCGTCAGATAGGGATCACCGACAAAGAATTGAACGCTTTGGTTGCCGTGACCGCAGCTGTCAACAGCGGCGTCACTGCCGCCACGGCCCGCGTTGCTTTTGGTATGCTTGAAGCTGAGAAAGAAGCGGCATGCGGTGATGCCTGTTCCCCAAATCCCGACTGATCAGTTGGGGTTTTGTTTGTTTTCAGATTCGTGATCGTGTTCGTGATTCTCATCAAGGACGATGCTGCCTTCGAATGAGGTGTCCTGAGCGTAGCGGCTTGCAACAAAAAAGATCACTCCGACCAACAGGGTCAGGATTCTGTTTTCCATCGGTTTATCCCCCACGAAACCGATGACGACAAAGATGATGCCGACGACCATCACCGCCATGCGGCTCATTTTGTTGTTTTCTCCTAACACGGCGCAGCCCTTCGTAAGCTTGAATGATTCGATGTGTTTGACATGCTTGGTTTCAATGATTGTGTTGAATCGAATCTACACCCATTTGGCGTGAAAGCCACTGATACTTTTTGCCCTCTTCCAAGTATGTGTGCCACAGTTGCATCTGGAGTTATGATGGAGGGGCAAGCTCCGTCTTGACCCACTTCAAACCTCAAGGCGATCGAATTTCAAAAACGCTGCAATGGAATCGCTACTGACTTACAAGAGCCCCAGGCGTCCCGCGTTCCACGTCATTTGCTTGGGGGAGTATTGAGGAGGAAGAATGGGACTGGGGTGGAACCAGTCCCTCCAGTGCTGCAATCAACTGCGCTCTGCTTGTGGCACGTCTTTGAGTTAGTGCTTGAAGAAGCGACCATTTGTCAGCAGTATAATGCCATCAATAGTCAACCCTTTATGTCCATGAATACGATCAGCCGTAGACAATCCCTTCAAACCATGGCCGCAGGGCTCTGTTCCGTCTTTGGATCCTCGATGATTCCTGGGTGGGCGCAAGCTGCTCCCCGATACGCGGGCGGGCCGAAGCGAGTTGTTTTCTTCCTTCAGAATCAAGGGTTTGATCCGGCGACATGCATTCCCGCCGGTATGAAGAACAGTGGTTCCCTGGCAAAAGCGAAATTGCCGAAACCCATTGAAGCGTTGGAGCCTTTCAAAGATCGTTTACATATCATCAATGGTCTGCACGGTCTGCACACCAGCCCCTCGCACAGTGCTTTTTTCGGCGCGCTCGGCGGTTATCGTGGCAGCGATGGCGTGCCTCCCAGTGGTCCCACGATCGATTACGAATTGAGCAAGATCCTGCCTGAGACTTTGCTGCCGCATCTTTGTATTGGAATGGATTCCATGGAGAACATGACAGCCAAACCAACCGTGGCCAACCTTTCGGCCAGCGGAGCAGGGCAGCCCATTTTCATGCACTCCAATCCGAACCACCTTTACCAGATGTTGTTCGGAGGTATTTCTCAAGGTGACATCCGCAATCAACACGAAGCCAGGTCAGGTTTGTTTGACCGGATTGAACAACTGGCGGCTGCCAAGGGCGGCACGTTGCCGGCGGCTGCAAAGCAGCGTTACAATCAATACGTTCAAGGGTTTCAGGACATCAATGGATTGAGGGAACGTCTCAACAGTGTTTCCGATCACTTGCGTCAATTTGCACCTGCCGTGGATGATCGATACAAACAGCCGGAATTTGAAACCGACTGGCACGATGTGCTCCTGGATCTGGGAATCTCCGCACTCAAATCCGGCATCACCAGCGTGCTCACCGTGGGTTCGGGGCGGGGGGAGATTTTTGGCGCCTGGAAAGGTTTGGGTGTTGAACAGCAAGGCCACAATTTGGGACACATGAAACAACCGGACAACCCGATCTGGATCAAGATCCGTCAATACAACAGCCGCATGCTGGTGAAGTTGATTGAGGAACTTGAGAGTGTCCCGGAAGGCAGCGGAACGATGATGGACAACACCTTGATCGTCTATACCAGCAACAACGCCGACTCCCAGCACACCAACGGCGCCACCTGGCCGGTGATGCTCCTGGGCAATTGTAACGGCGCATTTAAAACAGGTCGATTCACTCAACTGGATGGCACGCGCCCGATCAATTCCCTGTATGCCACCATTCTCAAAGCTTCCGGCGTCGATTGCGAACGTTTCAACATGAGCGAAAAACTCGCCGGTAAATTCGATTCCGGTACAGGTCCCCTCAAAGAAATCCTGGTGTGAGCAAATGGATATTCATTCTGACGGTTGGGGTGCTCACTCTGCTGGGAAGAACCGTAGTTGCCGGCGACCTCTATACGCCCGGTGAACCGGTTGATGGGTCGTATGAAGAGTTTGCACAGGGGTTCCTGGATCAACATTGCTACGATTGTCACGACGACGAAACCAGCAAGGGAGATTTCTCAATCGAAGACCTCGGACCGGTGGATGAAACCAACACCGCCCTCTGGAAGTCCATCTGGGCGCAGGTCATGCTTCGTGAAATGCCGCCCAAAAAGAAATCGCAGCCGGAGATTGTTGAGCGACTCCGGTTTTCGGATTGGATCGTTGGAGAGCTTCAACGAGCCCTGAAAGATTCCGGCGGCTTCCGCGAACATCTCGATCCTCAGAAAGGAAATTTCCTTGATCACAACTTGCTCTTCGGTCCCTTGCCTGAAGGTGTTCGACTCGTTCCCAGTTATTCCGGGGCCCGGCTCTGGCGCGTCACACCGCAAGAGCACATCACCCGGTTGAATGAATTGATCAACACCGAATCAAAATATGATCCAAACAAACCGGGCCTGCGAACTCAGGGCGACGTGGTGCCCACCAACCATGGTGGCGAACTGAAACTCTATTTTGGTGTGGACCGAATCATCAAGTGGCAGGGAGGGACCGTTGCCTACGCGACATCGGTCAAGAGCGTACCTGTCGTTCTGTCATCGGCCCGCAAGCACGGTTTGGAAAATTACCCCGACTTTTATACGGTCAACAGCGCCGAAGCGACCCAGATCCTGGGTAAAGCAGAGGACATTCTGCGTTACATGGCCTACGGACCGCTGAGCATTGCCAATCCCGAACAGATTACCGATGATCCGAAGACCTACATAATGGAGGGTGATCTTAGAGGGTTGCCCACGGCGTTGGTATACAGCACCAGGATTGTTCGCCCGCTGACGCCGGTTTACGACCTGATGAAAGAACCCGGCGTCACGGACGAAAGACTTCGGGCTGCGGTGGACTTTCTTTTTGAAGCCTTGACCTTTCGTCCACCTTCGACCAAGGAATCCGATGTTTACCGGTTGATCGTCAAAGACGCAGTCAGCAAAGTCGGCAAGGAAGACGGCGTGATCATGGGCTTGTCGGCCATTTTTCTGGATCGCGATGCCTTGTTCCGATCCGAATTGGTTGAGATCGGACAACCGGATCCACACGGACGCGTCATGTTGCAGGATTGGGAGCTCGGGCTGGCGGTCAACCATGCCCTGTGCTACATCAAACCCGACGAAGCACTCCGCCAGGCCATTGCCGATGGACGCATGCGAACCCGTGAAGATGTGCGTCGCGAGGTGATCCGAATGCTTGAAGATGACCGTATCCGTAAACCGAGGATATTGCGATTTTTCCGGGATTATTTCGACCATGATTTGGCGGGGTATATTTGCAAGGACACGCGGGCTCTTGGTCAAACCGGTGTTTCGAACAGGGGCGCAGGCCATTACCGCGCCATGTTCGATGCCACCGCGAGCACGGATCGTCTCATCGAACTGATTCTGGAAGAAGACAAGGATGTCCTCAAAGAATTGCTGACCACCCAGAAGGTCGTGGCCACAAAAAACGACAACACTTACTTTGGTCGCAGGCACACTCAAGAAGAGCGCAAAGCTGCATTGGCAGCGAAAAAGAAAGCCGAGGCTGAACAGGCCGAACAGGACGCCGCCGAACTCGAGTTGCTGGAGATGGAACTTGCCGAACTCACGTCTTTGACAAAAGACAATCCGGTTGACCGGAACGCCAGAAAGGCCCTGGACCGAAAAAAGAAGCAGGTCACTGCGGTCAAGAACAGGATCAACAGATTAAAACGCAGTGGAAATGGAGCCAATATCGACGTTGCGACGGTAGATCTGGTGGGACCGAAGATTTTTGCCCGCGTCAGCCATCGCTCCTTTGGCAACGGTTCGCTGAAACCGGACCGGATACTCGCAACAGTTCCCGAAGGGCAGCGCATGGGAATCCTGACGCATCCGGTATGGCTTGTTTCGCATTCGGACGCCATGGACAACCACGCGATCCTACGCGGAAGATGGATTCGTGAGCGTCTTCTGGGAGGGGGCATACCGGATGTTCCCATCACGGTCGATGCCATGCTGCCCGACGAACCGGAAACCAGCCTGCGACACCGAATGCGCGTGACACGGGAGAAATACTGCTGGACCTGTCATGAAAAGATGGACCCCCTGGGACTGCCGTTCGAAATGTACAACCACGCGGGACTCTATCGAACCACCGAATGGAACGAACCTGTTGACACGACTGGCGAAATAAAAGATTCGGGTGATCCGGAGCTGGATGGTCCGGTGACAAATGCGATCCACATGATCGAAAAACTGGCGGCCAGCGAACGCGTCGAACAGGTGTTCGTCCGCCATGCATTCCGGTTCTGGATGGGGCGCAACGAAACCCTCAACGACGCACCCGTTCTCCAGGCGGCCCACAAAGCCTATCGCGAGAATGGTGGCAGCATGAATGCCTTGATCACGTCATTGCTCACATCAGATGCCTTTCTCTATCGCAAGAGGGAAAAGCTTTAACGGCTGCAACTAAACCCCTCTTTTTCTTGAACCCGCTCTCTCCACAGCCCATGCTTAACGGATGTTCCCGACTGATTTGCTAGTTTCAAAGAAATTAAAAGAGCACATGTGGACGAACCCTGTTGTTTGGATCATGAAAGCAAATATTTGGATCCTGCTGATTGCGGTTCAATTCATGGGTGTCGCCGAGACCACAGCAAAACAACCCAACATCCTATGGATTACCAGCGAAGACAACGGAGTATCATGGGTCAGTTGTTATGGCGGGACCAATGTGCAAACTCCCGCCATCGACCAACTGGCCAGGGAAGGGTTTCGATATCGTTACTGCTTTGACAATGCGGCGGTCTGCGCTCCCACGCGCTCGTGTTGGATTACCGGGATGTATGGGATCTCCAACGGAACACAACCCATGCGCAGCCGCAATGTGATTCCTCACGACAAGATTCTTTATTACCCCGACTTGCTGAGAAAAGCGGGATATCACACCTCCAATCCCACCAAAACCGATTACAACATCGGCGGGCGTGAAGACAAGGAATGCTGGGATTACAAAGGTGGCAAGGAACCTTATGGATGGCGCATGCGCGAGCCTGGGCAGCCGTTCTTTGCCGTGGTCAATATTGGCGCCAGTCACGAAAGCCGGGCTCATGGCAAGGTGGATAATACGCGACATGATCCGGATAAAATGAAACTGCATTCCTATCATCCCGACCTTCCGGTGATTCGTCAAAACTATGCCAAATACGCCGACGCCGTACAGGATATGGATCGCGGAGTGCAACGTTGTCTCGATGCTCTCAAGGAGGATGGACTCTATGAGGATACGATCATTATTTACAACTCGGATCACGGAGGCGTCATGGCCCGCAGTAAACGCTTCCTTTATGCCAGCGGTGTGCATTGTCCCTTGGTGATTCGTATTCCCGAAAAATACAAACACCTCTACCCGGCATCAGGACCGGGAAAGACCGTGGATCGACTCGTCAGCTTTGTGGACATGCCCAAGACCTGGCTCAGCCTGGCAGGCGCCGAAATTCCCGACACATTTCAAGGGACAGTGTTCCTGGGAGATGGGACTGAACCGGAACCCCGTTTTCATATCGCCTTTCGTGAAAGGGCCGATGAGCGATTGGATCATGTTCGCATGATTCGGGATGCACGCTTTGCCTACCACAAAAACTACATGCCATTCGCTCCAGCCGGACATCACCTGGCCTATCTATGGAAAGCCCCGGCAACGGCCGCCTGGGAACAACACCATCGCGAAGGAAAAACCGATGAGGTGACCGGACGTTTCTTCCGGCCGCGTGTCTCTGAAGAATTCTATGACAATCAAAAAGACTTCGACAACATTCACAATCTGATTGATACCACCGAGCATCAGGCACGTATTAAAACGATGAAAGCAGCACTGCGCCGCAAGCAACTTGAGCTGTACGATAGCGGTCTTTTACCTGAAAGAATGCGGGAACGTCGGGCGGCAAAACATAACCTGACGATTTATGAAATGGTGCGTGATAAAAAAATCTATCCACTGGAAACCTACCTTGATGCTGCTGATGTGGCGCTGGCACGCGATCCCAAGCACTTGAACCTTTTCCTCGAACGCATGTCGCACGCCGATGAAGGTGTGCGTTGGTGGGCGGTTGTCGGGATTCATTTGCTTGGTAACAACGCGGCCTCCTCTGTTCAAGTATTGGAACGCGCTCTGGAAGATGAATCACATGAAGTGCGATCGATGGCGGCCTGGACCTTGGTGAAGTTGGGGCAGAAGCAAATAGCGTTGGCGTGCCTGGAAGAACTGCTTTTCAAGGGAAGTCACTGCAATGAAATGCTGCACAATGTTTTGGATTGGATGGGAGAACCAGCCTTTCCGCTGATCAAAAAATACATGCAGCAAGGAGGAAGCAAGCAAGGACGCTACGGCATCAGCATCTTTGGTCGCATCGCCGAACTCCAGGGCTGGTAAAACCATCTAAAAACGTAGCCGCATGCGCCAGCAAGTGGCCCCCCAAGCAAGAAACGTAACCGCATTCGCAAGAATGTGACTACTCAAGCAAGAAACGTAGCCGCATACGCCAGCATGTGGCCAAACCAATTAAAAACAGTAACCGCATTCGTCAGAATGCGGCCCCACAGGGCGCATCTCATTAATTTCTAAGAATATAAGTGTGAGCCGAGAGCCATATGGAGTGCGTGCGACTCGGCGCCGCTTTGGATACCTTTGGACAATGTCTCAGCATACTCAATTCTTGGAATCTAGTCCGTGTCAGCAGCCCGCAACTAGAATGACATGACGCGTTCGGGTATGGGTGGGTGTATTTAAATGAAGTAAATGGTTTGAGCAGATGGATCATATCCAAAGCGGCGCCGAGTCGCACGCATTCCATAGAAATCCTTGCGTTTCTGCTCCTTCAAGGACTCAAATGAGATGCTCCCGACCCCACACCTGTCACACGAATTCACTTGCCCAAAGCCCCCAAAGCCATGAAGGATTGGGCATGCACCGGTTCCTATTCTTTTTATTCACAACTGTCACCCTTTCCCTCGCCGAAGAACGTCCGAATTTCATCCTGGTGATGGGAGACGATCACGGCTGGAGTGAAACGGGTTACAACGGGCATGCGTACCTGAAGACCCCGGTCTTGGATGAGATGGCGGCGACGGGCTTGCGTCTGGACAATTTCTATTCAGCTCACCCGAGCTGTTCACCCACAAGGGCCAGTGTCCTGACCGGACGGCATCCAAACCGTTGCGGGACCTTCAGCCCCGGTTGGTCGATCCGACCCGAAGAAATCACCGTGGCTCAATTGCTCAATGATGCTGGATATTATTGCGGCCATTTTGGGAAATGGCATGTAGGAGCCGTCAAGGAGTCTTCTCCATTAAATCCAAAAGCGATGGGATTTCATGAGTATGTCTCGCACGACAATTTTTATGAGATGAACCCCGAGATGTCCCGCAACGGTGGACCGCCTGAAGTGCTGGAAGGGGAGGGATCGGAGGTGACCATCACCGAGACCCTGAAATTTATCGATCGCGCAAAGGAGCTTGGAAAACCTTTTCTGGCGGTCGTGTGGTTTGGTTCGCCTCATGAGCCCTATAGCGGATTGGAAAAGGACCTGGCCCTTTACGATGATTTGCCCGAGGCATATGCCGATAGAAAAGTCCGTTTGACATCGATGGAAACCGGCAGGCCGACACAGCGTGTCTTAAGGGATGTGTTGCGCGAACGTTATGCGGAAATCACCGCGATGGACCGTTCCATCGGTCAATTACGAGATCATCTGAAATCGACAGGACTGCGTGATAACACGGTGCTTTGGTACTGCGGCGACAATGGCAGTCCCGCCAGCAGCGGCCGCGTCGAAACGCCTTTACGCGGTCAAAAAGCGACGATGTATGAAGGCGGCATTCGGGTGCCCGGGTTGATCGAATGGCCAGCAGGGATTCGCAAGGCTCGCGTCAGTTCATTGAGTTCAGTAACCAGCGACATGTTGCCGACACTGTGTGATTTGGCCGGAGTGGATTTGCCCAACAGACCTTTGGACGGCGTGAGCATTGTGCCTCTTTTGAAGGGAGAGATGACGCGGCGACCGCCGATCTATTTTTGGAGTTATCCATCCGGATTGGTAACGAACCATGTGCCACAGCCCAAACCGTGGATTGATCCACTCCTGCAGGAAGGAACAACCAGGCTGGTGAAATACATGGGGGATAAACGTACCCGAAGTTTCAGGAATTATCATCAACCGGAAATCACTGAAGCCGATTACGGTGGCAGTCGGGTGATGCTGGATGGTGATTATAAATTGGTCGTTGGCGGCAAGGACGGAGCTGAATTGTTCCATTTAAAGACTGACCGAGCCGAAGAAATGAACCTATACTCCTCCAAACCCAACGTCGCTCAACGAATGCAAACAGCATTGCGCACCTGGCAGGAATCCGTGCTTCAAAGTTTAAGAGCTGCCGATTATGAGTGAACAACAATGACTTGAATGCCCGATGAAAAACTTATTGCTGAGAATGATGAAATCATACACATGGACATTGGTATTTTTGTTTGCGTTCACGCTATCTTCAGCGACGCATTCCGAACAACCCTTAACACCACCTAACATTCTTTTCATCTTCGCGGATGATGTGGGGCAGGAAGTGTTGGAGTGTTACGGAGGACAATCCTACCCGACACCGCACCTGAACGAACTGGCCCGCACGGGGATGAAATTCAATCATGCCTACAGCATGCCGGTCTGTCATCCATCACGGTTAACCTTGATGTCAGGCAGGTATCCGTTCCGGCATGGCAAGGTTACCTGGGGGGATTTTCCCAAAGTGGCGGAAGATTACACTTTTTCACGCTTCATGCAACGTGCCGGGTATAAGACCGCCATTGCGGGGAAATGGCAGTTGTGCCTGCTCGGGGAGGATCCGATGCATCCCAAACGTCTTGGCTTTGATCAATGGGATCTGTTCGGTTGGCATGAAGGGCCGAGGTTTTACGAACCCATGATTCACAGCAATGGACATGTTCGGGACGATACCCTTGGGCACTATGGTCCGGATCTTTACCAAAGCAGTTTGATTGAGTTCATGAAATCCAATCGGGATCGACCTTTTCTTGCCTACTATTCCATGGCCTTGGCGCATGAAGTCACCGATGACTTGAATCCACCTGTTCCGCACGGTCCCTTTGACCGATACGACAGCTATCCGGAAATGGTGGCCGAAATGGATCGGGCCGTGGGGCGAATGGTCGCCGCATTGGACGCTCTCAAGTTACGGGAAAAGACACTCATCATTTTCCTGGCTGATAATGGGACTCCGCCGGAGATTATCATTCGCGCCGAAGGATCGAATCTCATCAAGACACCTGTCGTATCCCGTCGTGATGGATTGGATGTTCCCGGGGGCAAAAAACAGTTGAATAACGCCGGGACCAACGTGCCGCTGATCGCCAATTGGCCCGGTACGATTCGCCCCGGGCAGACAGTCAATGATCTCGTCGATTTCAGCGACATCCTTCCGACTTTTCTGGATCTGGCCGGAGCGCCATTGACCAAAGATCACAAAATCGACGGAGTCAGTTTTGCCGGTCGTTTGAGAGATCAGGGAGCTTCCCCTCGCAAGTTTGCCTACTGCGAGGAAGCAGTGCTCCCCAAACCAGGCGGTGTGGAACCTGACGGGACGAGTTCGGGACTGAAATGGATGAGAACACAAGACTGGAAACTTTACAGCGACGGACGACTTTTCCATATGGCAGAGGATCCAGAGGAACAGTATCCATGGACCGGTGACCGTGACGATTCCACTCGGTCAAAAATGCGTGCCCAACTTCAGCAAAGGTTTGAAGGGTTGGGATTGTGAGGTGTCATCGTTGATGGAAAAAGGAAAACTATGAAAACCATGCGAAAGACTTTGAGCTTGGGGGTGGGGGTAGCGGCGATGTATTGGCTGGCCGGATGTGCCTCTTTGGACGAAGGTAAAGTGGGAGAGTTTGCTGATGATGTTGCTTTCATGAAAAAGCACACACCCATCATCTTGTTGAAAGACGGTGATGCTGCTGTCGCCGTGGCGCCTGATTATCAGGGACGTGTGATGACCAGCACCTTCGATGACCAAGCGGGTCCCAGCTTTGGTTGGATTAATCGTCCGGTCATTGAGAAAGGCCTGCTATCCGAAGAAGCAAGAAAAGGGAAACTCGAAGAACATATCTACATCTTTGGTGGTGAGGAACGCTTTTGGCTCGGTCCTGAGGGAGGGCAATTCGCCTTGTTTTTCAAACCCGGGACGCAGTTTGAATTTGCCGATTGGACGACTCCTTCGGCAATAGATACCGAACCCTATGAATTGGTCGAACAGACCCAACGCCTTGCTAAGTTCAAACACGATACATTGCTGGTCAACTACAGCGGCGTCAAATTCAAAGTGGGCATTGAGCGGACCGTGCAACTGCTGAATCAACAGGATGCGAGCGAATTATTGGGGGTTGAAATCAGTCAGGGATTGCAGGTGGTGGCGTATGAAACGGATAATCGGATCACCAATACGGGGGCTTATCCATGGAAGCCGGAAACAGGGTTACTTTCCATCTGGCTGCTCGGCATGTATAATCCTTCTCCTGAAACAACGGTTGTCATTCCATTTAAGGCCGGTTCAGATGACGAACTCGGTCCAAAGGTGAACGATGCCTATTTTGGTAAAGTCCCATCCGATTACCTGAAGGTCGAAGATGATCAGTTGTTTTTCAAAGGGGACGGCACACGTCGTGGTAAAATTGGTCTCAGACCACAACGTTCCAAAGGTATAGCCGGAAGTTATGATGCCGCAGGCAAAGTGCTGAACATTGTCACCTACAACATGCAGGAAGCTCCGAATGGTTTTGTCAATTCCATGTGGGAGTTGCAGGAGGACCCCTACGTCGGGGATGTGATCAATTCCTACAACGACGGATCACCCGAACCGGGAGTGGCCCCTTTGGGACCGTTCTATGAGCTGGAGACTTCATCACCCGCCGCAGCTCTCAAACCCGGAGAAACGATGCGGCACGTTCAGCGGACGTTCCATATTCAAGGTTCGGAAGCAGCACTTGATCCATTTGCCCAACAACTTCTCGGGGTGTCGCTGGGTGATATCGATAGTGCCTTTTAATCCGCTCAAGGAGCGGGCCGGTTGTGGCTATGGCTCGGTTCAATTTTCCTTGTTTAATCACTTAAATGATTTCCCGAGCCAAAGCATTTTCCCGGCTGATCAGGTATTTCGTTACTGGAAAACAAGGGAAGCCTTCTATTACTTTGGACTCTTTGGTCACTCAGGAGTCGTTACACGGGTGAATTTTCCTGCAACATTTGGGCCCGCCACATGCCAGGTGTAGAGCGTGCTGTGTGTGTGTTGAGAGCCGTCCTCGCCGGTTGTCTGCGTGGTGTCGAGAAAACCGAGCGTGATCGGTTCTTTCGCCCAGGATAAACCTTCAATAAACTCGCCTTCGTAGGTTCCGCGGTGGCCCCACCCCCCGGTGCGACCGAGCGCGATGATGTTGAGTTTATCCCGACCTGTTTCCTTGTTTTGCTGCACGTAAGCGAAGTGATCATATGTGCGATCAACCACGTGACTCTGATGGATGACGTGGTGTGCGACGTTCTCTATAACGGTTGCCACACTGTCGCTTTCCAGGTGTAGCAGTTTCAACGTTCCCAAGTGACGCTTTTTCTTCATCAGTTTGTTCGCTGGTACTTTGGCTTTTTCTTTTGGTGGCGTTTCCATGTCAGTCTTCATTTCAGGCGACTGCAAGTAGATTAAGTAGGTCGAGGCGTATGCTACTTCATAGGACATGACGAAGTCGAAATTCCTTCGGGTGCCGTTTTTTATGTCCAACAAGACCAATGTCTAACCGGCACGTTTGCCTGGCGGATTTGCAGTCCCTGAATTTTCGACAGGTGACCTCTGCAAAGCGCTTAACCAGCGCGAGTCGCGGCTGATGTGCGGGTCCCGTCCGCGTTTGATTGTGAAAGTCCTGTCGCTTTCCGTCGACCATACCCGAACATCCACCTCATCCCGGCCCCGAAGTTCCTCAGCAGCCATCCAGAATCCGTCTGCGGAGATGACCAGATTTTGCAGGGTTCGGGATCTCAAGTCTTCCCGGCATGTAAGCGAAGGGTGCTGGTTCTGCTGCGTAAGCGTGGTTGAAGTCAGGGTTAGCAGCAGAGCCAGACAGGGGAGAAAAATTGATTTCATGTGATAAGCTGTTGTATCCGTTTTACAAGTTTCATAATGGCTTTTCAGGTCAACCATCCATCAATGAGTGACATTCGGTAATCGCAAATCATGATCCTTTCGCCAACGCTTTGATGGCTTTTAATTTCATCAGTCCATGCGCGATACTTATATGACAATCACTTGATAAATTTGTTTCACATAAATCAGAAATTCTCCCTTGCCTCCCCGTGTGAACCATCGTCGACTGGATTGACGTCCGTCAGCATGGAGTCCCTCCCACTGAATGCATAAGCCGAAAAGGGGGATGCCATTTAGGTCTGAATGTCACTTTGTGAATGCGTCACTCAAGACGAGTGCGGACCATGAGAGCGGGGCCTGGGTAAATGATTTCGATGCCATGATGTTCCGTGTCGGATAAGAGTCGGAAAGTGTTCACTCCTTGCTTCAGGATTTTCGGATCGATGGAAAGACGGTTGTATTGGATCTCGTGGGCATGGCCTTCCGCGACTGGGTAATGATGACCGTTCAGAGTAAAGTAGTCCATCACCTCTCCAGGACCGCCTGTCCAGGTGATCACGTAGAGTTCCGCCTTTTCGATTTGTTCCGGCGATTCGTCCAGCATGATGGTGCAGTTTTTTTCACGGTTGTCGCGTGACCAGAAACTGCTCGGTAAATCGATCGGGGAATACAGGTGCACTGCAGCATCTTTACGGTCAGCAATGGTCAATCCATTGTATGCCGCTGTGAGATACACGGTGTTCTCAACATCTTTAAACGTGACCATGGCACGCACCGCGACATTTTTTTGTGCAGGTAAGAGACGGGTATCCCAATGAATGTCGAACGGTGGTTTGTCCGACGCGCCGATAAAGCCAGTCGGTTCGCGATCCTTAGTGAAACCGTGCCAATCTTCGCGGTTCAAGTTGCCGTTGTCGTCGTAGCCTCGATACCATCCCTGGTAAATCACTTTTTCAATGCGGGGAAACATTTCGGTGGATCCTTGAAGGCTGAGCCGGATGGATTCTTTTTCCGATTGGATATCTGTCGAAACAGTGGCGTCAAAGTTGTCCAGTTTCTGCAGAACCAGATCAGAATGGTGATTCGTCAACGCCATGCGGATACAAGCTTGATTGACGAAAGCGTGCCCCCAAAAAGTGGTGCCGGGATCCACGTTCCATTGGATCGCATTGAAACCGTTCACCACATCCGTGGGCAGAAGCGGCACCACCGGGTAGGAGTAGGTGCAGTTTCCGTCTTCGGTTCCGTTCCGGGGGATTTGATAGGTGCTGCGTCCGTTGATGGTGAATCGTTTGTTGGCAGTTCCCGGGTGGCCGCCCCAAAGTTCGGCATAAAGTTCCGAAGCTTGGATTTGAAACAGATCCTCCTCGGTTTGAATCAACAACAGTCCGTTTTCCCTGGTCTCGGACCGCACACCCCAGCGTGGATCCAGCACTGCGTTGGGGGCATTGATGCGGGGGCGTCGAGTGTATCCGAGAGCGGGGGAGGTCAATGTGCGCTCAAACCAGTGAACCCGCCAGAAAACACCTTCCCGCTGCTGGTGAGGAGGTAGGTTCCAGGAGGGGGAAATGGTGGCCGCCTCAAGACGAAGTTGTATGGTGGATCCAAGGAGCAGCGTCGTGAGAATCCATGATGCAAGTTGGTTCATTATTCAATCGTTTTCTCAAACTCAGTCATTGCTTGATCGAAAGCAGCATCTTCCTGCCAGGTGCCAATGAGATCGTCCAGATCGGTATGTTCTACCTGTCTTGCGTCGAACTCAAGACCGCGGACATGCGGCTCAGCGGAAACGGCTTTGAGGTTCTTTGGTTTCTCATTGGGCCGACGACGCACGGCGTTGTCAATGACCACTGGAACCGTCCGATTTGTGTTCTGCTTCTTCATGATGTCTTTACGTTAGATTAAATATGCAGGCAATGCGAACGGTTTGGCTGCTTTGTGTGTGTCATTTCAAAGGACCGTCTGGGCTATCAGGAACTAACTGGTATTGATTTTTTGATAAATGACGGATCGATTTCCACTCCCATGCCTGGGCCGGTCGGACAGTCGACAATTCCGTTGACGCATTTCAACGAGGAGGTGTCGCTGTGGCAGGGGATGTCGGTTTCGCCTTTGAATTCCTGGTGTGGACCGGTGTTCGGTGTGAAGCTGGCGAAGTGCAGGACGTTTACGTAACCGATCCCGGATCCGGACATATGTGGTGTGCATTGGAGCCCCGCCGCTTCGGCCATTCGGGCGACTTTGACCGACCGGATGAATCCGCCGAAGTAATGAAGGTCCGGTTGGGCGACATCCACCGCACGGTTCGCGATGGCCCATCTGAATCGTCGCATGCTGAATTCCTGTTCGCCACCCGCCACTGGAATGCGGAGCGCATCGGCAACTTGTTTGGTTTCCCAAAGATGGTCAAACGGGACGGGTTCCTCAAAAAAGGCGTAGTCATGTTCCTCCATCAGCCGCCCAATGCGGATGGCATGTTGGACGTCATAGGAACTGTTTGAATCTGCGTAGAGGGTGAAATCCGGTCCAAAGACCTTTCGCACAAGAGGGATTAATTTCTCCGTGCGACCCGGGAGTGAATCGGCATTCCGGCTCATGCGACCGCCCAATCGGAATTTCAACGCTTTCGCTCCTGTTTCTTCGGCAAATCGTCGTAGCACTTCGATCTCCTGTTCGGGTGTGTTTCCTCGATTGCCGCTTGCCCGGTAAACGCCTATACGGGTATGGCGGACGTCGGCGAAGAGTTGTCCCATCGAAACGCCCCTCGTTCTGCCGATCAGATCCAGCACCCCCATTTCCAAGGCGGTCTGGCATACCCAGAATCCCAAGCCCTGAAGTTTGTAATTGCTGCTGTTCCGATAGAGTTGAGTCAGGAGATCTTCAATCTCGCAGGCGTTTTTGCCTTCAAAGAATTTTCCTACGCGATGGATGAACAGAGGGTAGAAATCCCGCATCTTGCTTGAGTTCGGTGTGGTGACACTTTCAACGCCGTCGGTCGATCGAATGCGCACGAGAAAGGTTTCGGCGTTTTTGAGTAGTTCCACGGATTCAATCCGGATGGGCTCCTTCAGAAAACGCTGACGCAATGTCGGAGCTTCCTGTATCTTCAACAGCTGTTCGTCCTGAGCCAGGACCTCTTCCGCCAATCCATTGGAAACCATCCAAACACCGCTTCCGGCAATGGCCGATACCCGAAGAAACTCTCGTCGATCTACATTCATAGGATGCGACCACGATCCGGTAGATTTTCCTTCAGGTCAACTCTTAGCCTGGAGCGGGGTGGTTTTCCCGGCAGATCGCATGCACATCAGGATAACGCCATGTGTTTCTCGTTAAAGCCTGCGGAGGTGGACTGAGTTTCGTGAGATAAGTATGCTGAGGCATTGATCTGAGGCATCCAAAGCGGCGCCGAGTCGCGCGCACTCCATATGGCTCTTGGTTCATGTTTGCATTCCTGACCTGAATAAGATGCCACCATTCATGGGCTGCCCATGCATTGAGCAGTTGACAAGTTCGTCAATGAAGTCACGTTAGTTCCAAATCAGGATGAAAAGAAATAAGCTGCTTACACTAAACGCCGGACCTTTGGAAATGTTGTTTGATTCCGAGATCGGATGGGTTCGACGCATTCGATTGGGGGGGCGTGAAGTGGTTCGCGCCATTTATGGCGCGGTGCGCGATCAGAATTGGGCTACGGTTCCACCACGCCTTTCCATGCTGGAACAAAGAATCGAGTCGGACAACTTTCACATTGTTTTCAAAGCAGTCTGTCAATCAAGTGATGTCCACTTTGAATGGATCGGGAAACTGACCGGAGACAAGGAAGGAACCCTTCAGTTTGACTTTGAGGGAATCGCTCAATCGAAGTTCCTGAAAAACCGCATCGGATTGTGTCTGCTTCATCCCATTGCCGAGTGCTCTGGCAAGCCGTGTCGCGTGAAACATGTCGATGGTTCCGAAACTCAATCCAATTTTCCCTCAGACATTTCTCCTCACCAACCTTTCAAGAATATCAGCAAGATCTCGCATGACATTGCTCCAGGAATCGAAGCTGAAGTGGCTTTCGAGGGGGACGTTTTTGAGATGGAGGATCAGCGAAACTGGACGGACGCTTCCTTCAAGACCTACAGCACGCCACTCGAAATACCGTTTCCGGTGAAGATGCGTCGTAGTGAACAAATACAGCAGCGCATCCAAATCAAGATCAATGGTGATGCAAACGTACTTTCGTCTGGATCCGTGGAGACCCAAAAAATTGAATTGGATGCGGGCATGGTTTCGAGGCCTGCCTCCATACGCGTGGGGTTGGGATTGGCGACGCCCATTTTTTTACATGATGAAATGGCCATTGAAAGATTGAAGGCACTTGAAATGAATCACCTGAGTATGCATGTGTATCCTTCAAGACGAGATTGGAGGAATCAGGTGATCATCTCCTCTCAACTCGGCGCTCAAATTGGAATCAATTTGCACCTGGCTGTTCATCTTGGGAATCGAGCAAGTGAAGAGTTCCGCGCTTTTGTCGAATGTCTGAAGGATGAGCATGTTCCTGTAAAAGGGGTTCAAATTTTCCATGAAACCCAGGGCACAACGGATCACTCTTTCCTTGAACAAGCCAAATCCATCATGGAAGGTCTGGGACTTGACATCGCTGTTGTCGCCGGGACGGATGCTTCTTTTGCTGAATTGAACCGCAATCCTGATTGTGTCGGAGATGAGGCCTTTCCCTGTTATTCCATCAACCCTCAGGTGCATGCCTTTGACGACATGTCGTTGATGGAAACATTGGAGGCGCAATCATCCACGGTCGAGAGTGCCTGGAAATTGTTTGGGAGACCTGTGCTTGTTTCACCTGTCACCTTGAAACCCCGTTTCAATCCAAATGCAAGCGTTAAGGAGAAATCTCCTGTTGCAGGCCAACTGCCTTCACAGGTTGATCCAAGACAATCCACTCTTTTCACTGCTGCGTGGACATTGGGGAGTTTGGCCAATCTACTTCCCAATCCTCATGTCCACAGTTTGACTTACTTCGAAACGCTGGGAACTCAGGGCATCATGGAACATGCGTCGGGATCCCAGTATCCATCGGTTTTCAAATCCATTCCCGGAGGTGTTTTCCCTGTTTACCACGTCTTTCGTGATCTGGCAGGTTTTTCCGAAGTATCGTTGATTGATGTCGAGGAAGCCGATGAACTTGCCTGCCTTCTGTTGATTCAAGGTGAACAACAACGCGTGCTCATGGCAAACCTGACGTCTGAGTCGAAGGAAATCGACATTCAACTTGAGTGCCTATGCGTGAGCGTTCGAACACTGGAATCGAACAATCTTCAGCAGGCGATGGCTGAACCGGATGTCTTTCAAGCTTCCGCCGAGGAATTTGTCATCCCCAATGGTGTCTTCAATATGTTCTTGTCTCCTTACGCCGTTGCGACGATTGATCTGCTGACAACCGAGTGACGAAAGATTGACTGGCGAATTCATGTTTGTGAATGCAAAGCGAATGCTAATAATGATTGCCAAAGGGAAGCCTAAGAGAGAATTTGTTCCTCACACCCGTCCCGATTGCATCGGGACTTAAGCCACTAAGCCACGGAGAAAAGCTAAATTTCTTCAGAAATGACTTCTGGTAACTGCTGTAACCCAATATGGAGCGTTGTTTATGTCGGGTTGTGTTATTGTTCATCAGCAATTGAGCCGTTCAGAGTGTTCAATATCCATTTATGAAAAACCTCCTTCTCCAGCATCATGCCTACAAAATCTTTGTATGTGTGCTTTTGCGATTTTTGGTTCACCTGAAATTCAAAAGCAATGTCCTTTAGGTGCGCATCGGCTGTGGGCTGATGCAGTTTGATGTTTTGCAATCCGAACATACTGAGAAAGAAATCTTTCAAACGAGCGTTGTAAGTTTCGATCTCGGCAATACTGTGGATTTTATCCAGGTCATCATGCAGGACCAAATAGGAATAATCCAATGCGGGCATGGCTTTGGTTTTGTATTCCTTGATCCATGATTCGCTTTTTCCGTTGAAGATGGAATCGAAGATAATGTGGGATAGTTTCTGGTTGTATTGTCCCACCCCGAACATCATCTCCTCCATCGTTTCCAGAAAGTAGGCAAATTTACCTGTCTGTAGAAGTTGGGCATACATTTGGAGATTGAAAAAAATGGGACATTGGGACATCCAATGTCCTTCGTTTTTGAGTTTCCTGCAAAGATGGAACTGAAAGTCACGTGTCCTCACGGGACTTTTCTCAATCGGGGTAAAATAAACATGATAATTGGATTCTTTGAAATGCTGTTGGATGCCTGCCCTTAACTCTGTGATTTGTTCGGGTGACAAAAGATCTTCTGATTCATTGGATTGGTGACTCACCATAGCTTTCCAGTTTTAAATGCTTTGTAGGACTTTTTATCTCAGTTTCAATCACGACTCTATCAATGCCTTGATCGTTCTCCAAGCCACAACATCCCAATATTCATCCTTGCGACCATTAAAATATGGTCGAATTTGCCGGCGGTATTCATTTAAACTGAGTTCCATGCCGGTCATTGAAAACAAAGGTTCGACAGGGAAGGAGCCATGGAATCACAAAACTCCGGTTGTTTTCTCACCACTGTTTTCGTGGCCTCCGAATGCGAAGGATATACTACTTGTCCTGACCAAACGCTGGGTTACCCTTTCACGCAATGTTGTCTTTCTGTTGTTGGCCTTTTGCATTTACAGATGGTTTCTTCCCGAGCGGTCTGTCATGCAGACACTTTCCATGGATTGGATCCTGCCAGTGTTTTTGCGGAACTATGTTTTCATGACGGTGATTGCCGGGGGGCTTCACTTGTATTTGTTTTATTTTCGGGCTCAGGGCCGGCGGCTCAAATACGATCCTCGAGAGCAGCTTGAGAAGGGGAATCAGTTTACCTTCCGCAGTCAGGTCTGGGACAATGCGTTTTGGTCATTGGCTGGTGGCTCCACCATTTGGTCCGTATACGAAGTTGCTTATCTTCATGCATTCGCCAGAGGGCATGTTCCCAGCTTTGGTATGGGGGATCACTCTGTTGTATTTGCGGCCTGGTTGCTCGTGCTCCCCGTCCTGACGTCCTCCCATTTTTATCTGATCCATCGCCTGCTGCATTGGCCGCCGCTCTATAAAAGTGTCCATCGGCTGCATCATCGCAACATTCACATCGGTCCGTGGTCAGGGATGTCGATGCACCCGGTGGAGCAGATCATTTACATGTCCTCAGTGCTTATTCATTGGGTGGTTCCTTCGCATCCGGTCATCTTTTTACTCCATCTTTACAGCCGCTGTTTGGGACCGGCATTTTCCCACTCCGGATTCGAAAAGCTACTGGCCAAGGATGTGACCTTGATGGATTCAGCCGATTTTCATCACCAGTTGCATCATCGATATTTTGAATGCAATTACGGAACCGTGGACGCTCCCTGGGATGTTTGGTTTGGCTCGGATCACGACGGTTCTGAAGAAGCGACCCGCAGAGCAATGGAGCGTCGAAAACGCATGTATCACACAAAGACACGAAGGCACGAAGTATAGCTGGAACTGTTAAATGGTAAAGAGGGTTTGGCCCTCGAGTTCTTTTTCGTATGGTGCCTTTTGCTGAGTGCTTCCCTGACGAACAAATAGTGTCCGCACTGCGGTCACAATTGTCGTGGACTCATTTATTTCTGTTTGTTGATGGCAGGTTCATCGACAATATCTCTCAGGGGAATCCTTTGGAACGTCATGTGGGCCTGACTGCCTTCATAAAGAATGCCGACTGTGTTTTCATTGATCATCGTCATACAGGAATAGCCAGCGCTCATGCCATCATCGAGTAGCAGACGATGCTCTTTTGGCCAGGTGAGTCCCTCATCCGTGGAGGCTTTGATGGTCATGTGGTGCCTACCGCTGGTGCTGTCCGGATTTGAAAACAATAATCGATTGCCCGTTGTTGATCCCAGTTCCCGATCCACATGAATCAGGCTTGCCATACAGGAACGTGGTTCGATCAGGGCGCGCTCTGAGGTTGGGTGTTTTTTCCAGGTGAGCCCCATATCCTCTGTGGTCATGACCACACGCACCGAACCTCGGTTGTATCGACAGTTCAGCATAAGCACGCCGGATTCTATTTCAACAACCTGTGCTTCCGTTGTGTCATCAAAAGCCCCGGTGCCCAGCTGCCAGGTTTTGCCATGATCTTTCGAATACAGGATGGTGGAATGCGGTAGGCGATGAGCGGTCTTGTCCTGAGCGTTGGGTGGATCCTGGTATTGAGCGGCAAACACAATGGTTCCGTCCTGCATGGTGATGCCTTTACCGGGGCCTTGCAGAATAAAGCTCCATTCCGGTCTCTTTACCTGTTTCGTGATGTTGATGGGTTTTGACCACGTCACGCCATCATCCTCACTGCGCACCAGCATGAGCTGTCCTGTTTCTTCAGGTTCCAGACCTGGGCCGGAACCCACCCATGAACGATTTCCATGACTCCACGTTGCCGCCACCCAAATGGTGCCTGTGTTTCGGTCAACAAGCACTGCCGGGTCACCGATGCCGTCGTAGCGCCAATCGGGATCAGCTCCCATATCCATGATCTTCTTCATGGGTTCCCAGGTTCTGCCGCCATCTGTAGAGCGGGACATACCGACATCGATGTCACCCGGAAGGTCGCCGCCGCTTCGTCTGCGTATATCGTAAACTCCGATCAAAGTGCCGTCGTTGGTGGTTGCCAAGCCTGGGATCCGAAAAGTATGGATGCCTTCATCTCCTCCATTGCGTACTGCAATGCCCACTCTCTGAATGGAGGGGGGATTGGATTCTAATTCGATTGAGCCTTTGGATGTTGATATCCTGGTGATTTTTGCTCCCACATGATGATCGATATTGGCATTCTTGTTGAGCTTGCATCCAATCCAAACGTTGTTTTCTCCATTGAGCAAAGTTTGCCTGCCCGAGAATGTCAGTGGTGCATCCGATGCCCCGCCGATATTCATCGGTTTGCCAAATGTTTTATCAGTTGTGAAAAGGTCATTCGCACCGCCGAAGTATGCCCACGCAGATTCCACATCGCCTTCCTTGCAGATGAGCGTTGCTTGGATTTCTGTGAGAGAAATCGGGTTGAGACTACCCTCCGTTTCTATTTTAACTTTCAGCAACGGACTCGCATTGACTCCCACCAGAGCAGGTAATGTGAATGGAACAGATTCAATGCTCACAATTTTCTGCGGGCGTGCCGGTACGAATCGGACATCATCGATCAGTACACCGGTATTGGGCGGACTACTCACTGAAAATTTCAGGTGCTTGATGTTGTCATCGTCGAGGGGCACGGAAATATGGGAAAGAAAGGCTCGCCCGACGCGGATTTGATCGTCGCCGTTGAAGATTTCTTCCCATCCATTGTCGGATTTCTTTTCAATGCGAAACGTAAACGGTTCCCGAGCGGTCCATCGCTCGGACCAGAAGGTCAGGTCTCCCGGTTTGTTGATGTCATCGGCCAGGTCGAGTGTGATACTCGTTTGATTCCCTCCCTGGAGTTGCAGGCATTGCCTTCCCGTCTTGGCGTGTTGATCATCTATTTTTGACAGACCTGCTTCTTTTTCCCATATGCCTATGGAAGTTTCCAATCGGTTGAATGGTCCGGGTTTGGCCTGCTCGAAACTCGCAGTTTGGCCGTGCAACAGGTGGCCAAATATCAGAAGGTATAAGAAAAGGGCTGTTCGTTTGATTGATTTGAAATGAATCATGCTTTGAACTGTTCTTCTTTATGCCCCTGCTCTGAAGGAAACATTGCGTTGGTGCTTTGTTTGGTAAACCTGGAGCAGAGCAAAGAGGCCTGATTGAGTGTTGTGTGGTCCTGGGATTAATCCAGTCAGTTCAGGGGAAGTCGGTATGAAGTCGCTGCGTTTTTCCAGTAATAGTGTTCTCGTGCATCCTGACCTTTTTCGGAGATAAACGAATCCACTAACTGGACAAAACTTTTATAAGTACCGGTGTGTTTGGTGACTGGCCAATTGCTCCCATAGATCAGGCGTTCCTTGCCAAAGTTTTTCCACAATACTTCCAACACACTCCGATAGTGGTCTATCGACTGGGGAGCCGGTTGAGGGACGGATCGTTGGTAGAGTCCGGAGATTTTGCAACGGACGTTTTTGTTTTCCGCAAGGCGTTTCACGGCTTTTGCCCAGTCTTGCGGGGGAGGGTTTCCGTCGAAGTTGTATCCCAGGCAATGGTTGACCACGATGCGCAGCGATGGGATTGCGCGCGCAACGGTATCGATGGTTTCGATTCCGGGAATGCCGCCTCCGTTCGTCAGGTAATCCATCGTCAGATTGTGATCAGCCAGTGTTTTAAGGTTTTTTAAAACGATCTTGTCTGTGAAGTGAATGGGCTTTGGCCCGCGTGGACGCAGTCCGACAAGTCGTTTGTCCTGCTTCAATTTGGTTAATTGTTCCTCAAAATCTTCGCGATAGACATCGATGTTGCCGACCAGTCCCATATAAAAATCATCTCCTGCGACCAGATTCAATACCCATCGGTTGTCCTCAAGATGATCGCTTGCCTCCACGATAACGACCCCGGTGACTCCCGATGCTTTGGCCAGGTTCGAGTATTCCCTGGGTAAATGGGGTTTGTAGAGCACCACGTCATTTTTTGGCGGCCAGGCCATTTCGATATCGCGCGTGGTGTCGTAGAAATGAATATGAGTGTCGATCAGGTGCTTCACAGGTTTGATGCCCTGAGCTTGTAAAGAGAGCGATCCTATAAAAATGGCTGAAATGATCTGGTTAAAACGTGTCATGGGTATGGACAGTTTATAAAAGATTGGCATTGGCTTGATCAACTACTAAAGGAGGCGAGGCTTTTGGACTGCGGTGATCACGGCACCGCTCTGGATACGCCAGGGGCACGCTATGGTTTGCTTGTGCCGTTTGCTATCAACGTCCCGGATGTCTTCCCCATTCGTATCGTTTGGCGGGATCAAAATCTGGATTGGGTTTGGGCATTTGCGCTTTCGTGTCCGTTTGCCAATGCTTTAAAGCCTGTTGCATGGAAGCGAATCTCTCCGGATAGCTGAATCTGAGATCTGTCATTTCATGAACGTCGTAACGGAGATTGTAGAGTTCCATTTCACTGTCCACCAGGTTCTCAACGATTTTCCAATCACCCTTTCGTAACGCTGACATGGGCTGTTCGTGATGATAAACGGGATAGTGGGTGAATATTTCACGTTCGGGATCAAACTTGTTTTGAGTCAGGGCAGGGAGCATGGAGGTCCCGTCCAATACTTGCTGCGCTGGTTTGTTTCCTTTTGTTAGATCCAGCAGTGTCGGATATAGATCGACGCTTGAAACGAGCGCTTCGGAAGTGGATCCCGAGGCGACTTTGCCGGGCCAGCGGACGATCAAAGGTACGCGAATGCCACCCTCGTAGAGCGTGCCTTTGCCAGCGCGCAGAGGCGCGTTTGATGTGGCGATGTATCGCAGGGGGTGGCCGTCCGGATAAACATTGCGGCTGTCGCCACCCAGTAATGGAATGTTGTCGAAACGATTGTCGACACCGCCATTGTCGGAGCCAAAGATAAAGATCGTATTCTCGGTGAGTCCCTGCGCGTCCAATTCCTGCATCAATCTTCCGACACTTCGATCCACATGTTCAATCATCGCCGCGTAGACCGCATTGCAGCTGTAGTCCGGATCTTTTTCCTTTTTCAAATATTTGTCGATGATGTCACGATCCGCATCCAGTTGCACATGCACATCGTAGTGCGATACGAAAAGGAAAAAGGGTTCATCCCGGTGCTTCTTAATGAAATCAACCCCCATCCTTGTCAGTGTTTCACTCAGGCGTTCGTCTTCCTTCGTTTCATAGGCGGGTCGGAACTTCGGCTTGTAGAATCCTCCGCCGGCATACATGTGAGCCTCATCATAGCCGCGGGCGTTGGGTAAAAGTTCATTGCTGTTGCCAAGGTGCCATTTGCCGAAGTACCCCGTTTTATAGCCCGCGGACTGCATGATGTTCCCCAATGTGGTGATGTTCCTGGGCAGATGCTGCACACGGTGCGTGGGCACAATCACTTCTTCGTGCGGCCTCCAATGTCCGGGGATGAAATCGAAGATTCCAACGCGAGCCGGGTATTGTCCGGATTGAATACTTGCCCGTGTCGCGGAACATACAGGTGCTGCGTAGGCATTGTGGAACATCATCCCTTGCTGTGCCAAGCGATCGATATGAGGGGCTTCATTGAATTGATTGCCATAGACTGGCAGATCTCTTCCGCCTAGATCATCGGTCAGGACGAACACGATATTGGGTTGATCTGCTTGAGTGGTGGCACAAACACCATGGGTCAAGCTGAAAGCAATCAGCAGCGCTGTGGAAATCAATTTGGACATGCCCTGACTCTACGCGGTAGGTTTTACCATTAAAAGATGAAATGCAGGAGGGGCAAAGGTAGATTCCCCTTAAGTTAGGATTTCGATCCGCCAGTATCCATTGCCTGCGCCCTTTTGAATTGACTTTTGGGGCCAGTCTTTGCTTCCTATGTAATCCATGTACTCCATGTTTTATCACTCGCCTGAATCCAGAAGACCCGTTTTTTTTATGAAAACATTTCTTTTTCCCTTGTTTGTCGTTTTTTCCATGTTGCTTTCCAGCTTAAGTATGATCGGCCAGACGACCATTGTTGACGATTTCGACAGCGAAGACTGGGAATCGAATTGGGTGATTCAACACAACAATGTTGGCGCCACCGCCGTGTCCGTGTCGGCGGCGGACAGCGAGGTGGTGATGATGAACACGGGCGCCAATCAAAATGGCGGCATCGCGAGTATTGCCTCCTTTTCCCCCTACGATCAGGGGGTGCAGGCGACTTTTGTGCTCAATAGTTTGGTGGATCCCGGAACTGGAGAATCTGCCAGGCCTTCCGCAAACGGTTTGTTCATGGGGGTCGTGGCCAACAATGGCGCTTTTTATCGAGCCGCCAATAATTTTGGCTTGGCCTTCTTCGGTCATGCTGCCAGGACGCAAAGTGCCGAGGGGTTTGGTGTGGTAGGTGGTGATAAGAATGGTGGTGCTCCATCCGATTTTGTCTTTGATAAGGGTGCTTTGAATTTTGAATCGTTTGCCGATGGCTGTACCGTAAAGATCTTTGCAGATGAAGGAGGTTGGTCTTATGAAATCAGTGACGTGGTGGATGTTGATGGAGTGGAAACGGTCTTTTCCAACTCCGGCAGTTGGGCCGATGCTGACACAACGTTCAAGGATGTATTTGGTGATGATCAGGCATGGCACGTTTTTGTCAGTTGTCAGCGTGGCGGTGACATAAATCACAGTTATGATCGCATCTTGTTGGAGCCAGCCGAATCCGAGTTGAGCGATGCGGATGCAGATGGGATTCCAGACTTCTTCGAAGACGCCAATGGATTGGACAAAAACAATGCTGCCGATGCAATGGCCGATGCCGATGACGATGGTCTGAACAACCTGGCCGAGTTTGAAGCCAAAACAGATCCGCAGAATCCTGACTCCGACGGTGATGGTCTTTCGGATGGCGTGGAAACCAAAACCGGAGTCTGGGCGAGTGCTTCCAATACGGGTACCGACCCGCTGAACACAGATTCCGACGGGGATGGTATTGCCGATGGGGCTGAAACCCGTTCGGGAAGCTTTGTGAATGCGGACGATACAGGTACGGATCCGACCAATTCCGATTCGGATCGCGACGGATCCAGTGATGGATTTGAAGTCGCCCAGGGAAGTGATCCAAACGATCGCGACAGCCTTCCCGATTTTGATATCGAGTCCATGTTGGTGGGGCATTGGAAATTTGATGAAACCGACGGCGGTTGGGCCAATCAATCCGTGCCCGACAACGCCGATGTGTTCTTTGACTATGAATTCCTCGATCCAGACGGGGAGGTCGTTAATGCCTTCGGCAACGATCACTGGGTGGATGGCCAGATAGGTGGCGCTCTCGAACTCGGTGGTCCGTCTGCCGAACAATGGGTGGTCATCCCGGCTCAGCCTGCTCCGAGTCCCGCCAGTCTCACCGTTTCGGCATGGGTATGGGCAGATCAATTGGGCGATACGAGTTACATCCTGGTCAATGGCGCCGACACATTTGTTCAACGCCAGTTCAACGTCAGGATTGCTGGCGACAAACTGACAGCCAGTGGACAAACTCAAAATGGCGATGTGTCCGTGATCGCCGATAAGTCAGCTTTTCCTTTGGAAACCTGGCAGCATATCGCATACGTGTTCGAGGATAACGATCCTGATGTCGGCGGATCAGGAGGCGAGGCACGCCTTTATCGAAACGGCCAGTTGGTGGATTCCCTGCGAACGACCGATGGGGCGACCGGAGCACGCGTGGACTTTATTTCCATCGGTGCATTGATGGATGTCGACGGTTTTAATCTGCCCTTGGAAGCGGATCCGGGTCTCTGGGATGGAAAAGTGGATGACTTTGGTCTGTGGACCAGAGGGCTGGCGACAGAAGAAATCGTCGGGATCTATGAAGCTGGTTTGCAAGGCAAGGATCTGACGCAAGCCACCGCTCCCGTGCCCCCCGAACTTCCGGTCAGCCTGATTGTTTCCGCCAGCCTGGAAGGGGGTCAAATCACGATCACCTGGGAATCTGACGGAGTGAAACTTCAATCTACGAATGATGTGAGTGATCCTGCGTCATGGTCGGATGTGGCGGGCGCCACCAACAGTCCATTTGTCGAAGACGCAAGTGCGGCGCAGAAATACTATCGTGTTACGGCGCGGTGAGGACGTTTGGCCAGCTTACTTCAACAAACGTCAGCGTATACCGGGCTTGCCTCGTCTCAACAACATTATGATAAAATGGACCAGCATGATATGCATGCTGGTCCATTGTGCTTTGGTAGCGGAACCCTGGCGTCTGGGCACAACCTTGTGGTGGGCTTTGTCGTTCTAAACTCCGGTTTCCACGATTGGCATGAATCCTCAGCTGGAGGGTGAAATAACGCCAGACTTTATTTGGAGTGCGGTGAGCATCACCGCTCTGGATACGGTCCCTATATGCAAGTCGCGTTCAAGGTTCTCAAGTGCAAACATTCATGTGATGAGGTTCATTCATGAGAAATGGAATGTGATTGGCACCAGAATAAAGTAGTGTTTCCTTGATGTATCCAGAGCGGTGATGCTCACCGCATTCCAAAATGGCGATTGGAATAAAGTGGAAGTAAGGTGGAACTTTCCCCTACGATTTTATCTTTTCCTCGAATAATGCACGTTGCCATTTCGGGCGTTGGTCGATACGGTTGACTTTCATTACTGAACAAACATTAATTTCCAAACAGCATGACTGATTCACCTAATCAAATGGATCCATTTGCCGAAGCCAGGAAGAAGGACGGCATTATGAAATGCCCGTTTCAGGGCGAAGATGTGCCGATGATTTTGAGACATGCGGATGTGCGGGCGGCGTCCAGGGATTGGAAGACATTCAGCTCCGACGCGCCGTTCCGCGTGCCGATTCCTTCCGAGGAAGAAGTTCGTTCGGTGCGCCAGTTGCCCATCGAAACGAATCCTCCGGAACACACGGAATATCGGAAAATTGTGGAACCCTTCTTTGAACGATCCAAATCATCGGAAGTCATTGAAAAAGTCCAATCCTTCATCGGGCGTTTGACCACGGATTTCCTGCACCGTGATCAGGTGGAGATTGTGAATGACTTTGCGCTGCCCATTCAATCCCATGCACTGACCTATCTTTTGAATGTTCCCGAAAGCGAGGCTGAGACCTATATCAGCTGGGGGATTCATGTTTTCAAAGTGACGGGCGGCACATTCAAAAAAGGCACTGTGCTGGATGATTATTTGGACTCCAGGTTTGACCAGGCACTGGCGGATCCAGGTGAAGATTTTTTCAGCGCATTGACCCAAGCCGAATACCAGGGCCGTAAACTCACGCGTGATGAAATGATGGGGTTCGGGAACCTCACTTTTGCAGGAGGGCGAGACACCATTATTCACAGTATCTCCTCGATTATCGCCTACCTGGGGCAGCATCCGGCAGCTTTGGAATATTTGCGGGAGGATCCAAAACGCATTGTACTTGCCTGTGAAGAATTTTTCAGAGTTTTCATGCCCTTGACTCATATTGGTCGTGTTTGCCCGGTTGACACAGAAGTGCAAGGCGCATCGGTCAAAGCGAATGGCAGGGTCTCGCTTGGTTGGGCATCTGCCAATTTCGATGAAACAGTTTTTGATAACCCGGAGGAAATTCGACTCGATCGAAAACCCAATCCCCACGTATCATTCGGATTTGGCACCCACCTTTGCCTGGGAGCCCCTCATGCACGCCTGATCATGCGCACCCTCTTGGAAATCCTGGTGAAACGCGTCGAAAAGATTGAGATCATCGATGCGCGCCAACATGTCGAGCATGAAGCTAAATACACGCGTTCCAACGGCTACGAATCCTTGGTTGTAAAATTTGTGGATATCTCGGATGACATTACAAGAACGCCTTCGTAAAATTGAAGAATCAACAACCTTCACTCCTTAGAATGCTCCCATGCATGCAATTCATTTCCAATCGATCTTCCTGGTATTGATTTGCCTTTCGTTCAATTCGAATCTGCAAGGGCAGGGATCAATCACCCGATCAGATCAGGATGGACGGTTGGGGGAGTTGTTGGGCGAAGAAGGCGATTTTTTGTTTGAACCATATGCGTCCAAAGAGGAATGGCTGCAACGGCGGAAACGTGTGAGATCCATTCTGCAGGTTTCGTTGGGACTTTGGCCAACGCCGACTCGGACACCGCTCAGACCGATCGTGCATGGTCGTCGAGAGTTTGATGGTTACACCATTGAAAAGGTCATCCTCGAAAGCGCTCCCGGGTTCTATCTGACAGGTAACCTCTATCGTCCGCATCCATCCCGCTCAAATGAAAAACACGCGGCTGTGCTCAGTCCGCACGGACATTTTCCGGGTGGTCGTTTTATCGACGAAGGTGCATTGGCGGTTCGGAAAAAGATAGCTGCGGGCGCCGAACGTTTCGAAATGGGGGGCCGAAGTTTTATGCAATCGCGCTGTGTTCAGTTGGCACGCATGGGGTGTGTTGTTTTTCACTATGACATGGTGGGTTATGGAGATAGCGTGCAGATTCCTCTCGACGTCGCTCACCGGTTTTCCGGTCTGCGGCGTACCTTTACCCAAGCTCCAAAGAACGGGTTTTACAGCGCTCGAGCAGAACAGCAAATGTTCAACCCCATGGGCCTGCACGTCTGGAGTTCGCAACGTGCCCTGGACTTTTTGGTGGATTTACCCGATGTCGATCCTGATCGCGTAGCTGTCACCGGCGGCAGTGGGGGAGGTACGCAGACTTTTATGTTGTGCGCGGTTGATGATCGCCCTCTGGTCAGTGTGCCCGTCGTCATCCTGTCTGCGACCCGGCAGGGTGGATGCACCTGTGAAAACATCAGCGCGTTACGTTGGGGGACTTATAATTTGGAGTTCGCAGCCTTGCATGCACCAAAGCCTCAGCTTTTGATTTCAGCGGATGACGCATCACGAACGATGGCTGAGCGGGGGTTTCCTGAACTGCGTGATCATTACCGACTCTTGGGTTCTGAATCCCGGATCGCTCATGAGTCGCTGTTGCATTTTCCACACAATTACAACTACGTCAGTCGAACCGCGATGTATCATTGGTTGAATCATCACCTGCAATTGGGCAGGACTGAGCCCATATTGGAAGATGATTACTTGCTGCAATCACGCGAAGATCTGACCGTGTGGAACGAAGAACATCCAGTGCCTGAACATGATCCGGGTTTTGTGGATCACCTGCTTGATTGGTTTGCTGAAGACGCCCGGCGTCAACTCGCTTCCTTAACGCCTGATGATCCCAAGCAGATGCAAACTTACCGGGATGTGATCGGAGAGGCGTGGTCGGTGATTCTGCGAAAACCTCCGTCCCGCGTCCACCCGGTATGGGAGACGGTGGGTATAGAGCGTTACGAAAACTATCAGGAAACTCGGGGTGTTTTACGTTATCCGACATTTAATGGACTCCAGGCCGGACTCCCGCTGGTTCGGCTTGAGCCGTCGCCATCTGTCGATCGGTCCGGACGGGCTTTGATCTGGTTTGATTCGGACGGCAAGGATTGTCTTTATCAGGGGAATGGAGCTTTGCGATCGGAAGCGCTACAAGCGCTCGGGGAAGGGCACGAAGTGATCAGCGCTGATCTATTGCTTCAAGGTGATTTCCTTGAAGGTGAATCACCGCCACAGCGTCAGCGTTGTCTTCCAGGCGAAGAGGCATTCGCTGGGTGGATGTATTGTTATAACCTGCCTGTCTTTGCTCAACGTGCCTATGACGTAATGGCTGTCTTCAAGTGGTTGGAGCAAAGTGATTTCAATTGGAGGGAATTCAGTGTGATGGCAACAGGAACAGCAGGCCCGATTGCGGGAGCGGCAGTTTCACTCAAGCAATCGTCCATGCTTCGTCGCACATTCATCGAAACAAACGGTTTCCGGTTTAAGCATGTTGAGGATGTTTACGACGTTGGTTTCCTGCCCGGCGCCGTGAAATATGGCGACTTGCCGGGAATTCTTGCATTGGCCGCCCCGATAGAATTGCGGGTAGATGGAGAATCCGAAGATTCCATCTCGATTGTGCGTGCGGCCTACCGCGCTGAGGGAAGGCCGCATCATTTACAGCTTGATCGTGATAACTTGAGCTCCACGATTTCGTGGTTGCTTAATGAACACTAATGGGCTTTGGCATGGGTGGAATCAACTGGCTGAAGCAGCCATAATCCTTTTAGAGATTCAAGTTCCTCTTACCTGTTTTACCTTTGAAGACTTTCTTCCTGGAACGAGTGGTTCGCTTGTTCTCCTTTGCGGAATTCGAAGAACTTTTACTATCGGAAATGGATGAGCTTCCACTATCTGAATTAGACTTGCTTTCGCTTTCGGACTCGGATGCGCTTTCGCTTTCGCTTTCAGATTTGCTTTTTTCTACTGCGATCTCTTGCTTGTTTTCCGCTGGAGAATTTCCGTGAGCAGTGGTCAGGGTGGCGGTTAGGAAAAGGGTGGTTGCCAAAAGGGTGATGATTTGAGCTTTCATATGAATCATTTTTAACTACCTGCATCAGGTAGGAAATTTCAGTTGAATGTTGACTGAGCCGTAGTAACCAGATTCGACTTAAAGACAATACTATTTCGCTGTGACGGGGTTTCTTGCTGCCACATGCCGCGCTCTACGGAATGTTACTAAAAATCGGAATTAGTTTGCGGAATTTGAATCCACTTTTTAAATACCATTCTTGACCATGAACGACAATAAAACAGCTTCGACACAGAATGGACTTCTTGGATTTGTGGAACGTGCCGGCAATCGGCTTCCGGATCCGGTGTTTATCTTCGTCATTTTAATCGGAGTTTTGATGGTGGTCTCTGTGATCAGCGCATGGGCCGGTGTATCCGCCATACACCCGACTCAAATGGCCGAGGATGGTTCTGTATTGATTTTAACGGCAAAGAGCCTGCTTTCGGCCGAGAATATCCAGAAGGTGTGGGTGGAGATGCCGAAGACGTTCACCCATTTCCACCCGCTGGGTTATGTGTTGGTCGTCATGCTGGGGGCCGGAGTCGCGGAACGATCCGGATTATTCGCCAGTGGGATCAAATCCGCCATGCGCCATGCGCCAAAGGGGTTATTGACTCCGACCGTTGCACTCATCGCCATGCTTTCAAACCATGCGGCCGACGCTGGCTATGTGGTGGTGATTCCTTTGGCGGCCATTATTTTCGCTGCGGCCGGACGTCATCCGCTGGCGGGGATTGCTGCTGGTTTTGCCGGGGTTTCAGGAGGGTTTTCAGCCAACTTCACGCCGGGGCAACTCGATGCCTTGTTGTTTGGTGTAACGGAGGCGGCCGTAGAAGGCGCGCAGCTTGAATCGGGCTGGACCATGAACATCGCCGGTAACTGGTATTTCATCGCCGCCTTGCTCGTGATCTATCTTCCGGTGATCTGGTATGTCACGGACAAGGTTATTGAACCACCACTTGGTAAATGGATCCCGAGTGGGGTACATAAGGACTCGTTCGGTGATGAAGAAAAAACCCTGACCGAAGGTGAACAGAAAGGATTGCGCAGGGCAGGATTTGTGGTTCTGGGTGTTTGTTTGCTTTGGCTGGGCATGACCTTTGGTCCGGGCACGCCCTTGTTGAATGATGGTCCCGGCACCGAAGGACAAGCCTGGTATGTCACTGCGACCCCGTTTTTCAAATCCCTCATCGGTGCCTTCATGGTCCTTTTCCTGGGGGCGGGCTGGGCTTATGGTACTGCGGCAGGGACAATTAAATCCGGCGACGACCTGGTCGCCATGATGACTGAGGCGATGAAGGACATGGGGTATTACCTTGTCCTGTCGTTTGTCGCAGCGCATTTCGTGGCGATGTTCAATTGGTCGAATCTCGGTTTGATATCCGCCGTCCATGGAGCGGGTGCGATCAAATCCAGCGGTCTGCCTTTGCCAATGGTGCTGGGTTTGATTGTGTTGTTTGCTGCCCTGTTGAATCTGTTTGTGGGTTCGGCCAGCGCCAAGTGGGCCTTGCTCGCGCCGGTGCTGGTGCCCATGCTCATGCTGTTGGGCGTGAGTCCTGAAGGCGCCACAGCCGCCTACCGCGTGGGCGACGGCGCCACCAACATCATCTCGCCCCTCATGGTCTATTTTCCACTTGTCCTGATCTTCGCGCGACGCTGGCAGGAGGGCTTCGGAATCGGTTCGCTCACGGCCATCATGATTCCATATTCAGTCTGGATGTTGGTGACCGGCGCAATCTTGATGGTGATCTGGATCGCGCTCGGCATCAACCTCGGCCCAGGAGCCCCCATCGGAATCCAACTGCAATAAAGTTCTGAGAGGAACACTTGGCCTGAATCCAGGGCAGTCAGGACCTGTCTTTTGGGAGTTGATCATTGGAGTTGTTTTCCATTTAATCGAATTTCGGCTTCGTTCGGTAGAATCGACGAACATGGCTGTCACACTTGTTTAACATACAGGAGAAAAACATTGAGCAAACGATCCAGACGCGGTGGCGCACGCAACAATAAGCATGCGCAAGGAGGTGGCGGGGGCAGCTTTATTTCGAGCGAACAGCCCGATCTAGAAACCATTCTCGAATCCACTGAGAACCCATTTCTGTTGGTTCTTGACGGTGTGCAGGATCCTCATAATTTGGGGGCTTGCCTCAGAACGGCCGACGGTGCAGGGGTTCATGCGGTGATCGCTCCCCGAAATCGGGCTGTGGCCATTACGGAGACCGTTATGAGAATCTCCTGTGGCGCGGCGGAGCATGTGCCCTTTATCCGCGTTGTCAATATTGCGCGGACGTTGGAACAACTTAGAGACCATGGAGTCAATTTGGTGGGGACTGCCGATGGCGCCGATTCCACTTCGCTCTATGAAATTGACTTTACCGGCCCCACCGCACTGGTCATGGGGGCTGAGGGCAAGGGGCTTCGACGACTCACCCAAGAGAGTTGCGACCAGGTGGTCCGGATTCCAATGCAGGGCAAAGTGGATTGCCTGAATGTTTCTGTGGCGACCGGTGTGTGTTTATACGAAGCGGTCCGGCAGCGAACAGGTATCCACAAATGATTCAAACATGGAGGGACGGGTTCCTTCCCGTTCCCAAATTTCTTCCTCGAATACGTTCTTGAGCAAAACGCACGGAACGAGGGAAGTCGAGGGCATTCGTTTGATCTGAGGATTGAACTGGGCGTCCCGACAGGTCGCATAAGCGTCCAAATTTGTGTTTTTCAATTTTGGACTGCTCCCGAGGGCCATATATACCGAACCTTGTCACGCAAGAGCCAGAAGTTTAGCATCTGGTGATGCGAACGGAGATACAACTCATGTTTCTGGTGGCTTTTCTTTTTTTAGGAAAGCCGCTGGATGCTTTGAGTGAATCTTTCCCGATTAACGGGGAGCCGCTCTGGGTTTGGGAGTTTTTCGATTCGAACTGTTTGGAGTGTCATGATTCGACCGAGGCGGAGGGGGGGCTCAATCTGGAACAGCTTCCCTGGACGCTTTCCGATTCGGATACGTTTGATCGTTGGGTTCATCTCTTTGATCGCATCGAGTCAATGGAAATGCCGCCTCGAGAAAGTTCACTAGCGGCGACGGATCGAAGGGCATTTTTGAACATGCTCGGTGAAAGGTTGGAAAAAGCCGAACGGGCCAACTTTCGAAATCACCCCAGAGGAACTTTCAGGCGACTGACCAGGCTTGAATACGAATACAACCTCATGGATCTTCTAGGTTTGCCCCATCTGGATATTCGCGATCGATTGCCCGAGGATCGCACCTCACATGGCTTCAGCAAAGCGGCCGCTTCATTGGACATGTCCCGGGTTCAATTGAACGCTTACCTGGAGGCCGCAGAAGCGGCGCTCATTGAAGCGTGTGCGGACGGGGTTCACCCGAGAGAGCCTCAGGTGTATCTTGCCCGCGGCACGGATTTGTATCCGAAACTGGGCGTGCATGCCGGCCGGGAATCCATGCATTTCTCCAGGCACGGAAAGATGGTTCCGGTTTCCAATGCGGATCTGAAACGCATTCAGGAAAGTGGTGAACAAGATCCCGAATTGGAGATGGCTTTGTTTCGTTCCGCCACCTGGCCGTTCTATGGGTATCCCCGACGCTTCCTGGCCGAGCACAACGGGATCTACATGGTTCGTTTTTCCGCCAGAGCCGTGCGCCAACTTCCCGGGTTTCGATTGGTTCCCGCTCTGCGTCCGGTTCCCATGACCTTTCGAGCTCGTCAACCTTCCCTGGCCGATGTTTCAGGAGACGTGCGGGCGACGGGCGGGATCATGGATATCCAAGCGGAGCGAAACGTCTACGAAACCACGATTCAATTGAAAGCAGGGGAAACCTTTGAATACAGCCTGCTTGGTTTGCCCGTGCCTCATCCCATCACGAGTCATGGTGGCCCGCTTTATTATAACTTTCCACCCATGCCGCCGGATGGCCATCGTGGAATCGCATTCGGTTGGCTGGAAGTCACTGGTCCCCTCTCGCCCGAGCGATGGCCTTCCGATTCTCATCGGATGCTGTTCGGAGATCTTCCTTTGCGTGAAACGGAAACATCTGGCCGCCTGCCGGTCGAGGTGGTGTCCGGAGATCCGGTAGCCGACGCAAAACGGCTGATGCAGCGATTTGCTCGAAAGGCGGCTCGTCGTCCAATTACTGATGATGTCGTTGAACCCTTTGTGGCCCTCATTCATCAGCAATTGGAGGATAAAGAATCGTTTACGGAAGCGATGCTGGCGGGGTATCAGGCCTTTCTGTGCTCAAGTTCCTTTCTCTCACTGGACGAACCTTCTTTCGGTGATGCATGGGAGCATGATGCGATTGCCTCACGTCTTTCTCATTTTCTCTGGAACAGTCGTCCTGATTCGGAATTGTTGAGCCATGCTTCCGAGAAACGATTGCGCGATCACGTCACGCTTCAACAACAGGTCGACCGCATGGTGCGCGACCCAAGATTCGAGCGTTTTGTGCTGAACTTTACGGATGAGTGGCTTGATCTGGATGAAGTGCGCCGCGACAGTCCCGACATTCGACTTTACCCTGAATACCGAAAGGATGACTACCTCGTTGAATCCATGGAACGGGAAACCCGGGCCTTTTTCACGAAACTCATCCGTGAGAATTTGTCCGTGGAATGCCTGATCGATACCGATTTCGTTATGGTCAATGACAGGTTGTCGCAGCATTACGGATTGCCTCCTGTTTCGGGCTCGGCCATGCGTGAGGTGCCTGTTCCAGATGGAAGTCCTTACGGAGGATTGATGACGCAGGGGGCGATCATGAAATTAACCGCCAACGGAGTGACCACATCTCCGGTGCTCCGCGGGGCCTGGATCATGGAGCACATTCTGGGTGATCCTCCTCCGCCTCCGCCCGCAGATGTGCCGACAGTTGCTCCCGACTTGCGAGGGGCGCAAACGATCCGGGAGATTCTGGCGGCACATACAGAGGCTGAATCCTGTGCGAAATGCCATGCTCGTTTTGATCCGGTCGGATTTGCGTTTGAGAACTTTGACATCATGGGCGCGTGGAGAGACCGTTATCGGAGTTTGGAAAAAGGGGATGAAATCACCGGCATTGATCGCGCCGGGCATCGCTTCTCCTATCGCATTGGGCAAGCTGTTGATGCTTCCGGTAAACTTAAAACCGGCGAGACCTTTGAAGATGTAGATCAGTTGAAGGACATCTTGAAAGGGCATACGAGACAGATCGCCAGGAACCTGCTTTATCAATGGACCCTCTATGCGACCGGGCATCCCGTCCGTTTTTCGGATCGCCGCATCATTCGGCAAATACTGGACCAATGTGAAGCGGAGGAATATCGTGTGATGGATCTGCTGCAGGCTTTGATCCGGAGCCCGATCTTTCTTGGGGCTTATCCGCAGTTTGAACCTTAGTTGTTGATCATGGACATTCCTTACATATCCACAAGGCGCTTGGATCGTCGTCGTATGCTGAAAGGACTGGGAGTCGGCCTGGCGCTTCCGTCGCTTGAACAGTGCGTGCCGGTGTTTGGTCGGGACGCCGCAAAAGCAGAACAAGCACCCCGGATGCTCCTGATTTCCAATAATCTTGGCGTGCTTCCCGAACCTTTCTTTCCGAAGGATAGCGGCGCAGGTTACACCCTCACCCCCTATCTCGAAAACCTGTCTGAATTTCGAAACGATTTCACCATCTTCAGCGGCCTTTCACACCCAGCGGTGGCAGGAGGGCATTCCACTGAGAATTGCTTCCTGACTGGAGCCAAAGATCCGACGGGAACAGGTTTTCGAAACAGTATCTCACTCGATCAATTCGCTGTTGAAAACCTCCCGCAAACAACACGTTTTCCTTCTCTCAATCTCGGAGTGAATATCGATAAGGCAAACCGCAGCCTTTCCTGGACCCGGGATGGAGCGCTGCTGCCCGCCGAAGACAGCCCGGCCAGGTTGTTTCGAAAGCTCTTTCTTCAAGGGGACGCAGCGGCGGTGAATCAACGTCTACACCGGCTGAAACAACGTGGAAGTATTCTCGACGCCGTGCATGCCGACCTGACCCGATATCAGGGCTCTCTCAATCAGAGCGACAGGAGTCGACTGGACCAGTATTTTACTTCTGTCCGAGAGCTTGAGAAACAACTTCAAGTGGCTGCGGAATGGGAGAACAAACCACGACCGGCACCGGATCGTGCGGCGCCCGAGGATATTCTGGACAAGGCCAAGTTCTTTCAAAAGTTTCAGCTCATGTTGAACATGGCGCAGTTGGCGTTGGAAACCGATTCAACCCGCATTGTTACCCTCATGGTCGATGCTTATGCGACGCCTGTCTTTGAAATCAACTCCGACCTCCGGTCGATGAACGGGTATCACAATCTAAGTCATCATGGTCAAGTGAAAGAAAAGATCGCTCAACTTGAAAAAGTCGATCACCGGCAAATGCGCCTGCTCAGGGACCTGCTGACAAGCATGTCCCTGAAACAAGAACTCGGATCGCGTTTTCTGGACAAGGTCATGGTGCTTTACGGAAGCAACATGGGAGATTCCAATACACACGATAATACGAACCTTCCCATCCTGCTCGCCGGAGGCGGATTCCAGCACGGACGACACCTGCAGTTCGATCGACAGGACAACACCCCGTTGTCCAACCTGTTTCTATCCCTCCTTCACCACATGGGGATAGAAGTCGATCAGTTTTCGTCTTCAACGAAACCGTTGGGTGAGCTTACCAGCACGGTATAGATGTTATTTTGCCTCAGTTTTCAGCGATGCAATAGAGTGCCTTGTAGGAGCGGATGAACATTTCGTTGCCGCTGATGGCCGGCGTGGCGCTGAAGGTGGAATCATCCGACGCGAAACGATTCCGGGCGACCACTTCGAACGAGTCTCCCAGCTTCAGCGTGAGGGTTTCACCACTTCGTTTGACTTGATACAAATGTCCGTTGGCAATCACTGGAGATGCGTAATCCATGTTGCCAAACCGTCCGCCACGGCCGCGTCCTCCACCAGATTCCGCGGCATCATCGACGGGCAGTCGTTCAGAAAAGATTTCCTCCCCGGTTTTGGCGTCCCGGCAGTGAACCAAACCGCCGGCGATCCAGTAGATTCGATCCTGATACACAACGGGCGTTTGGATGTTTGCCCCGTCGCGACCTTTCCAAAGGGGTTGGCTGTCTCCGGCTTTGACCGCGACCGAACCGCCACCCCGGGAACCTGAGGCGAAAACAACATCGCCTTGCACGGTTACGCTACCTGTGAGGGAATCACTTTGAACGCCGCTGGATTTCCAGATGGTTTCACCCGTTTGGGCGTCCAACCCCCAAATTTCCTTCGGGGCGTTGACGACGATTTCCTGATGTCCGGAACGTTCCAATACCACCGGCGTGCACCACATGGCATTGAGTGTTTGATCCTTTCTTTTCCAGAGTTCTTTGCCATCCGTCTTGTCATAGGCGACGATCACATGATCTTCAATGGCTCCCGTGACGATCACCGCGTCATCGGTCAGAACCGGACTGCTGGCCGAGCCCCAACCGCGCTTGTCGAGCCCGTCGCCGACATGAGCTTTCCAGACTTGATTGCCGTCCCAGTCGAAAGCGTACATTCCGGATTTTCCAAAATATGCGTAAATACGTTTGCCGTCAGTGGTGGGTGTGTGAGAGGCGTAACCATGTTGGGCGAACATACCGCCGAACTCCTGCTCAGGAAGGACTGCCTGAATGGTCTTGTCCCAAACCGGTTTTCCTGAACGCCGATCCACTGCCATGAGATGCAGCTCAAGGTCATTCATATTGCCCGGATTTTCGGGGTCGACGGCGTATCCCGACCAATAGGTGATGAAAATTCGATCTCCATGCACGATCGGGCAGGATGAACCCGGACCCGGCATCTCCAAACGCCAACGCAGGTTCTCGGATTCACTTCATGTTATAGGAAGGGAGGTCTCCGCGGGGGCGACTCCTGCCCCGAGTGAACCGCGGAATCGCGCCCATTCCGCGTGAGTTTCAGTAGAAAGGCAGGCCGCTAAAAGGCCCGCTGACAGATAGATGCTTTGCTTGATCCGTGTGCTCATAAAAGTTGGGTTTAGGAGGGTGACAAATCGGGAACAAATTTGGTTACTTTTATCTGCCAGGATCCATTTCCAGTATCCAGGCGGTGATGCGGCTGGCGTAGGGTTCTTTGACTTCCTTCAGCAGTTCCTGGATTTCAGCATCCGAGGATTCCAATTGGGCTTCGTCCACAGCCAACGCTGCCTGCATGGCGAAGGGAAAGGTATCTTGTTTGAGATACGTCTTGAGAACAGGGATCGCCAACTCGGTCTTGCCCAGGTGCGCCAGGGCTTTTGCCGCTTGAATTCGAATGGTCGGTTCCGGATCTGTCAGGCATTTGGCCAAATTACCAGCGGCGTGCTGCGCTTCCTTGCCGAGCATCACGCAGCCAGTGACCGCCCACCATCGAATGCATGGGTGGGGATCCTGCATAAGTCTGCGAAACGTATCCAAATGCTCGGGGCTACGGTCGGTGACTTTTTGGGCCAGGGGCAAAAGGCGTTTCATCGGGTAGTGTGTTTCTGTCTGATACGCATCGAAGTGTCTTCCGGATATGCCTTCCGGGTAAAGGAGGCTGTCTCGTATGCTCATCAAATGACGGTGATGTTCCTCGCGAAGAATTTTCAGTGCGTCCGATAGGGCCGGATCGTTGGCGAGGTTGTGGACGTTGTCCGGATCTGCGGTAATGCGATAGAGTTCCTCGGCTGGTTTGGGTAAAAACCAGGCACGTTGATGTTCCGGCAGTCCACCTGCGAGCCATGCCTTGCGCCAGGCTGGATTGGACGGGATCGGCCAGGAATAGGCGTTGGGTTGCATCACGGGAAGGTGGGGGGAGTAGTTGCGAATGTATAAATATTCCTTGTTGCGAACACCACGTGCCAGATCGTAGCGCGCGCCGCGTCGTCCACGAAAAAGATGGACAAAGTCGCGAGGTTGCTCGGCATGGTTGCCCAGAAAAGCGCGTCCCTGCATGTAAGCAGGAGCCGGCATTCCGATCAGGCTGAGCACGGTGGGCGCAAAATCCACGAAGGAGATCAATCGATCCGTTTGGGATCCTGCCTTGCCGGGCGCCAACGCTTTCCACTTTTCAGGGACACGCAGGATGAATGGCACATGCGTGCCGCTGTCGTATATAAAACTTTTGCCTCTCGGAAGAGAACCGCCATGATCGCTGTAGTAAAAGACGATCGTGTTTTCTGCTAATCCATCCTCTTCGAGCTGATCCAGAATCGCGCCGACTTGAGTGTCCATGGTTTCCAGATTGTCATAGTAGCGTGCGAGATCGCGCCTTGCTTCCATGGTGTCCGGTAAATAGGCGGGTAATTGGACCGTGGCTGGATCGGTTTTGAATTCCTTGTTTCTCCAGCGATTAGGGAACAATCCGCTCTCGTGCGTGGTGCCGATGTTGAACACGGAAAAGAAAGGTTTGTCGGCGGGGGGTTCCGCCAGTGAGCTTTGTTGCTGGAATCGTTCCAGGCTGCCGACATGGCGGCTTTACGATCGCCGGGAGGCCCTCCGTTGTAATCAGTTTTGCTGTTGTTGGTGGTGTAATAGCCCGCATCGCGCAGGTATTTGGGAAAGAAGGGAACGTCTGCCGGGAAGTCCACGTCCGACCGCATATGCTGCCCTCCGATGCTCGTGGCCATCATGCCGCTGATCAAGGTTTGACGCGCAGCGCCGCAGACGGCGGCATTGGAGAAGCAATTCACATAACGAATACCTTCACTTGCCAGTCGATCCAGGCGCGGAGTGCGGGCGATCGGATCACCGAAGCATCCCAGATAAGGACTGTTGTCCTCGCTGGTGATCCATAGGATGTTGGGGTGTTCCTCCGCACTGAAAACTGTGGTAAAGCCCTGTATGAGCCAGAAGCTCAAAAGAGCCGTGCGGATTAAAATGAATCGTTCCATGTCTGAAAGGTAATCCAGCGTGAAGTGATTTGTCAGCCGATTTCTCAAGAACAACTCTGGACTGCGGTGGTCACGACACCGCTCTGGATACCTCAGGGAAACGTGATGGTGTCCCTCTACCCGTACCTATCCTTTGCCCAAAGTCCGGAGCTGATACGAATGTTGGGCTTTTGAAAACTGCAGGCTTTCCGAAACGTGCACTGACTGAAATGATGAATGCCACAAGGTGGCGCGCCGGGGACGGCACGATCTACCCGGGGTGTGCTGCAGGTAGAGCTGACCAGCTTGTCCCGCGACTGCGTGGATCTCGGTCCGCCCCTTGTGGTATTCGTTTTCAAAATTGCCATCCAAAGGAAAACCCAGACGTATTTGAACCCCACGATCCCTTTGCACGTTCCTAAAACATTTGGGCGTTTGAATGCCGAAGGCTTCCCGAAACGTGCATTGACTGAAATGATGGAAGTCAAAAGGCGACGCGCCAGGGACGGCACCATCTACCTGCGAATTGAGTGCGTCAAGGATTATGCTTGTTTTCCAGGTGGTTTCCAAAATACTAAAAACCATATGAAATCCCTTGCTCATGTTTCGTTGCGGAAGCGTGCACTTTTGTGTTTTGCGCTTTTTGGTTTGTTTTCAATGTTTACGGCCAGCGCCGCTGAGCATTCGTCCAGTTCCGACTCAGATGCTGCCGGTTTGACTGGACATTATTTGTATGTCGCGACACCAGGTATCCGTGATTATCTGGGGTATGGAGGGCATGGGTTGCTGGTGTTCGATATTGACAATCATCATCAGTTCGTCAAACGCATTCCGACCAAGGGATTTCATCGCGACGGACGTCCGGCAAACGTCAAAGGCATTGCGGTTAGTCAACAATTGAACAGCGTGTTCATCAGCACGATTTACTCGCTTCAACGCATCGATCTCGCGACCGAGGAACTTATGTGGGAGCGGCGCTACGAAGGGGGTTGTGATCGGATGTCCATTTCTCCCGACGGACAAACCATGTATCTGCCTTCATTGGAAAAAGATTTCTGGAACGTGGTGAACTGTGAGGACGGTGACATCATCGCAAAAATCAAAGTGCATTCCCGCGCACACAACACCATTTACGGTTCCTCCGGCAAACGAGCTTACATGGCCGATATTGGTTCACCCGAGTTGCACGTGGCCGATACGTCAAGGCATACGGTCGAGTTGAAAGTCGGTCCATTCAGCGCCGGGATTCGTCCTTTCACGATCAACAGCGATGAGACCCGTGTGTTTGTGACTGTGAACGAACTGCTGGGATTTGAGGTAGGCGATCTGCAAACCGGAGAGAAACTTGCCAGCATCAAAGTGCTTGGTTGGGACAAGGGCCCGGTCCGGCGTCACGGCAATCCGAGTCATGGCATAGGCTTGACGCCCGACGAAAAGGAAGTCTGGGTCTGTGACGGTCACAACATGCGGATGCATATCTTTCAGGCGGCACCCCCTTACCAGCAACTCACCACCATCGCGCTCGACGATATGCCGGGTTGGGTGACATTCAGTATGGACGGGCAATACGCCTACCCCTCCAGCGGTGAAGTCATCCACGCCAAAACCCGCGAAGTGTTATACCTGCTCAAAGACGAACACTACAACACCACCTCCAGCGAAAAAATGGTCGAGATCTTCATGAAAGATGGCAAGGCCGTGAAGGCTGGGGATCAGTTTGGGCTGGGGAGATTGCATGGGGAGTGAGAGATGATTCTCACGCGGAGACGCAGAGGCGCGGAGATTTTTTAGCCGGCCATTTCTTTAGTAGGATCTGCGAGATAAACAGGATGATTTAGGGAGATTGTTTTGTTTGGACAGGATGAACAGGATGGACTGGATGATGGATTGATCTTCCCGAGCGGCAGTACTTGATAGTGTAGAATCTCTGTACAAAGACAGGTGCTGAAATTCTTGCTCAGACAGTCGTGGCTCTCGAGAATGGATCGCTTGTTAATTTTCTGTATCGAATCGACGGGTTGGCTTCCTTCCAAACGGAATGGAGACGATCAAACCGACTTCAATGGATGGGAAGTGAAGTAGCTGTTTTGCCGTTGGAACGCATTCTAAAAAGCAAAAAGGCGATAGGGCGCCCCAAGGATCTTGCTCATATACCTTTGTTGGAACAAACGATTGAAGCAAAGAAATAAGGGCCCAGATTCCGTGGTTTATTTTTCGTCATCCTTTTGATCGGAATCTTGGTTTGAGGGGGATCCCTGTTTCGCTATGGCGTGGGAGAAGGCATTGTAGATTTTTTGGAGTTCGGGGTTTTCCTGGATGAGTTGGAGGGTCATCATGCTGCGTTCGTAGTCGGGATCGGGTTCCGGACTGGTGGAGACGCGGTAGCCTTTGTTGCCGCTTTCATCGACCAGTTCGATCCAGTAGACGTAGGTTTGCTGTCCTTCGATGTCCGCTATTTCGCGTTCGATCCGACTGAAGACGGCGGAGTCCAGGTCGAAGGTTTCCGGATCTTTGGGTGGTTCGCCGTTGCCGAAGATGCGGGTGGCCCACTTGTCCAGTTCCTCTTCATCCAGATCTTCCAAACCTTCCAGTTTGGAGGAAAGTTCGTTGATGGATGCCTGCGGGTCGGCGGCTGCTTGCCGGGAAGCTGTTTCAAATTCCTTGCGGATCGAACCATCGCCACCGTTCTGAAGGTCTGCATTGGATTCGATCGCCTGACTCGAGCGTGTTTTCCAAATGATCTCGATCAGAGGCCAGGTAACCTTCAACAAGGGTATGGCCAACAGCAGACCGAGGATATTGACGCTCCAAAAGATGATGCGACGACGCTTCTTACGGCGATCCTTATCATTCGCAGTCATGTTCGTGGGTGCTTCTTCGTTCACTGCCTTTATGCTCCTTCCACATGGCATTCAGGTCAAGTGTCGTTTGACGGTGACAACGACGGGTATCTGATATTTAGGGCGATATGGTAAAAGGCTAGGAAGTCAACATGTTAGAATTTTTCTTCTCGCTGGGAAGTTTCGCAAATTGCAAAAACTGTTTGGTCTCCTCCTCCATGTGTGTTACCTAGCTTACGCAATGCCGCTCAGGCTTGTGATTTTCTGTCCTTTACACCAAGAGGGGGGTGCCGGCCGTCGACTTTCTGGCCCAAGTTGAGTGAGAAGTTAGGGTGATCATATCACGCCGGGGCGATGGTGCAAGATTCTTCCGGAGTGGAGGCCGTAGGCCGTAACGCAGGAAGAATCTTGGCGC